>OGYF01001876.1_pt1 | contig 16790 bp, 13 predicted proteins | sample 1576451 | NCBI WGS metagenome assembly OGYF01 (sample SAMEA3541505, study PRJEB24748) | human gut metagenome | biome: human gut; feature: human-associated habitat; material: faeces | place: China | collected 2012 | reverse complement strand
TAGGTCCTCTGAGAAGCAGGAGCCAGGATGAGATGAAATGAGCAGGGGTGGCCGGGCGCGGTGTTCTGGATGTGGGTGAGCGCTTTGCTGGGCATGTGCACCAAGTTTGCCGAGGTCACGCTCGCGGTGCATTTCCGGGAGCGCAACGCGCAGGGCGACTACGTGGGCGGCCCCATGTACTACATCAAGAACGGCCTGAACCGGCGCTGGTATTGGCTGGCGGTGCTCTATTCCGTCTTCGGCGTGTTTACCGTGTTCGGCACGGGCAACGCCACCCAGGTCAACACCATCACCGCCTCCATCAATACGGCTTTGAGCAGCTACGGCCTGCTTCCCGCAGACGCGGTCACGCTGTGCCGGTGGCTGATCGGCGTGTCCATCGCGCTGATTCTGGCGCTGGTGCTGCTGGGCGGCATCAAGCGCATCGGGCGCGTGACGGAAAAGCTGGTGCCCTTCATGGCGCTGCTCTATGTGGTGCTGGCGCTGGGCGTGGTGGCGCTCAATCTGGGGCGCGTGCCCGCGGTGCTGGGCGCCATCGTCACCGGCGCCTTCCAGCCCATGGCCGTCACCGGCGGCGTGGTGGGGAGCTTTTTCACCAGCATGCAAAAGGGCGTGGCGCGCGGCATCTTCTCCAACGAGGCCGGTCTGGGCACAGGTTCTATCGCCCATGCCTGCGCCGATACGCAGGAGCCGGTGCGGCAGGGCCTGTTTGGCATCTTCGAGGTCTTTGCCGATACCATCGTCATCTGCACCCTCACGGCGCTGGTTATTCTGCTCAGCGGCGTGCCCGTGGGCTACGGCCAGGCCGCTGGCGCGGAGTTGACTATCAGCGGCTTTGTCGCCACATACGGCAACTGGGTCACCATCTTCACCGCCGTGGCCATGTGCTGCTTCGCCTTCTCCACCATCATCGGCTGGGGCCTTTACGGCGCGCGGTGCGTGGAGTTCCTCTTCTCCTCGCGCGCCATCGCGCCATTCATGGTGGTCTATTCCCTGGTGGCCATCCTGGGCGCGACAGCGGACCTGGGCCTCCTGTGGAGCATCGCGGAAACCTTCAACGGCCTGATGTCCATCCCCAACCTGATCGCGCTGTTTTTGCTCTCCGGCACGCTGCTCCGCCTCACGCGCGGAGCCTGGGAGGCGCGGCGGCGCCCCTGAATCCACACGACAGAGCACAGGAAGCGGCCTGCGCGCCCCGGCGCGCAGGCCGCTTTGTCATGCCGCTCCCAGAGCCGTCAAAGCAAGTCCCTGCACCATTTCCAGAATCAAATGTATAACATTCTACTTTTTTTTTGCTTATTTTTTATACATATTACTTTACAATTCAAAAAACTTAATGTATAATGTGTACAAATTTATGAGGAATCGTATCCTCAACAAACAAAATAAGGAGGACTACTGTTATGAAGAAAGCCGTCGCATTGTTCCTGACGCTCCTGCTGTTGCTCTCCGCTTCGAGCTTCGCGCTCGCCGAGGACATCACCCTCGACGTGATCATCTGCCAGTATGGTCCCAACACCAGCGACTGGTTCACCGGCACCGGCATGGACGGCACCAGCTTCGTCAAAAAGTTTGAAGAGGCCAACCCCGGCATCAAGCTCAATCTGGAGGTCGTCTCCTGGAACGATGTGTACACCGTCGTTTCCACCCGCATCTCCAACAGCAATCCGCCCGACATCCTCAACATCGACGTATTTGCCAACTATGCCTCCGAGGGGCTGCTCATGCCCGTGACGGACTACTGCCCGGAGGAGCTCTACGACGACTTCTTCCCCGCCTTCATGCAGAACTCCGTGGTTGACGGCGTCGTGTACGCCGTGCCCGACCTGGCCAGCGCCCGCGCCCTGTTCTACAACGTGGACATGTTCGAGGAAGTGGGCATCGAGGTGCCGCAGACCTGGGCCGAGCTGGAAGACGCCTGCCAGGCCATTCTGGACTTCTACGGCGGCGATGTGTACCCCTTCGGCATGGACATGACCACCGACGAAGGCCAGGCCAACTTCGCCTACTTTGCCTGGGGCAACAACGGCGGCTTCGTGGATGCGGATGACAACTGGACCATCAACAGCGATGAGAACGTCGAGGCCATCGAGTTCGTCCTGGGCATGGTCGACAAGGGCTACACCAACCCCAACCCCGCCACCCAGACCCGCTATGACCTTCAGGATATGTTTGGCGCGGGCAAGCTGGCTATGGTCATCGCCCCCAACTCCGTGCCCACCTACCTGACCGACAAGGGCTACACCGACATCAACTATGCCACCGCGGGCCTGCCCCACAACGAGGGCGCGACCGGCTCCAGCGTGGGCATCATGGACCGCATCATGGCCTTCAAGGATGACAGCGCGCCCGATCAGGCCGCCCGCAACGAGGCCATCGGCAAGTTCCTCACCTTCTTCTACGATCCCGACAACTACGTGGACTGGGTCAGCATGGAAGGCTTCCTGCCCGCGGTGAACTCCGCCGTCGGCGCGCTGATCGAGGCGGACCCCTCCTTTGAATCCTGGCTGGACGTGCTCAACACCTCCAAGTTCTATCCCAGCCACAAGGCGGAATGGGACCAGGTGAAGCTCGGCGTGATCAACGTGCAGCAGAACGCGCTCACCGGCGGCGACGTCAAGACGCTGCTGGACGGTCTGCAGGCGGAGCTGACGAAGTAAGCAGTCTCCCGCAGGGGCCGGTGCAAAACCGGCCCCTTTTCCATAGCGATTCTCCAACAGGGAGGAAGTGCAATGAATTCCATATTGGTCCGGCACAAATGGGAACCCTACCTGTGGATTCTGCCCAGCCTTCTGCTGATGGCGGTCTTTGTGGTGTTTCCCATTGGCATCGTGTTCAAGATCGCTTTCAGCGAGGTGTCCAAGTCCGGCGTGGTGGGCGCCTTCAACGGGCTGGCAAATTTCCGCGCCGCCGTCAATGAACCCGCCTTTGGCACCGTCATGAGCAACACCTTCTACTGGGTGGTTTCCGTGGTGGGCATCAGCACGCTGCTGGGCTTCATTGCCGCCATGGTCCTCAACCAGTCCTTCCATGGCCGCAAGCTGGCCCGCTCCATCCTGGTGTTTCCCTGGGCGGCGGCGCTGGTCATCCAGGCCAGCATCTGGAACTACATCATCAAATTTGAGTACGGCAACCTCAACAATATTCTGCTCAATCTTGGCATTCTTCGGGACGCCGTCAACTGGCGTACCTCCTATCAAATCGAGTTTATCTGGGAATGTGGCGTGGGTATCTTCGTCACCATCCCGTTTGTCACCTTCTGCGTGCTCAGCGGCCTTCAGTCCATTGACGCCGCCTATTATGAAGCCGCCACGGTGGACGGCGCGGGCTTCTGGAAGAAGCTGAGCACCATCACCGTGCCCTTGGTCAAGCCGTCGCTTACCGTCAGCACGGTGCTCAATATCATCTATGTATTCAATTCCTTCCCCATCATCTATACCATCACCAAGGGCGCGCCTGCCAACAAGACCGATACGCTGGTCACCTATCTGTATATGCTGGCCTTCTATGACCAGAAAAAAGGGCAGGCAACGGCGCTTTCCGTGATCGGCTTCCTGATTCTGTGCGCGGCCGCGGGCCTGTACATGACGATCACCATGCGAAAGGAGGATGAGCTATGACCCGTTCTCCCGCCGCAAAACGCAATCTCCACGCCCTGTGGCTGTGCGCCGCGGCGCTGCTTGTGGCCGTCGTTTTGACATTCCTCCCTGCGCTGGAGTTTTCCACAGTGGTGTTCACCAAGCGTTCGGGCAATACCTTTGTGGGCGACGAGCGCTACCTGGAGGCCCGCGCCGAAGCCGAAGCCGCCGCCGCGGCGTTTGAGGGCGCGGCGATTCATGAAACCGTCATCGAACGCGTAAATTCCAAGGGCGAAACCACCTCCATGGTCACCTTTGACGTCAAGGAAAGCACGCGCATGACCATCTGGCAGCTTCTGGCGTCCATCGGTGGCTTTTCCCTGAGCAGCGTGCACACGGCGCACGCATTTGCGCTGTGCGTGCTTTTGGCCGTTGTGCTGGGCGCGCTGAGCCTGCGCGGACAGCTGGCCTGCGAGCACCGCCACCTGCCGCGTTCCACGCGCGTGCTGCGCACCTGCGCGGCATGGCTTGGGCTGGCCGCGATGCTGTGCGTGCCCCTGTTTGGCATGTCGTGCAACTACAACTTCACCAGGCAGGTGTCCCTCTATCTGACCGAGCATGCGGAGCTGAGCGGCCAGGCGGTGCCCGCGCTGGAACGCCTGCTTTACAGCGCCGCGCCGGCCGGAGAGCTGGAGGCGCTGCTGGATGGCATGACCATGACCACGCTGTGGCCGCTATGGGCGCTGCTGCCGGTGCTGTTTGTCTTTCTGCTGGGGCTGATTCTGCTTTGCAAGGGGGAGATCAAGCCCACGCTGGCGCGCGGCGGTCTATATGCGTTCGTGATCGTGCTGTGCGTGGTGATTCTCTATCCGTTCTTTGTCATGCTGATCACCGCCTTCCGCAGCAACGCCGAAACCACCGACATGTACTTCCTGCACATCCTGCCGACCACCTGGGTATGGAGCAACATCAGCGACATCGTCGCCAGAGGCGTGCCCCGCTTCCTGCTTAATTCCATCCTGCTGTCCACGGGCGCGACGGCCATCGCCCTGGTGTGCGGCATCCCCGCCGCCTACGCCATGGCGCGCATGCAGTTCAGGGGCAAAAAGTCCTTCCTGGGCTTTGTCATCATGAGTCAGATGTTCGCGCCGGTGGTGCTGCTGGTGGGCATCACACAGCTGATGAACACGCTGCGCCTGAACGATACCATCCTGGGGCTGATGTTCATCAACGCGGCGTTCAATCAGGCGTTCGCCATCTGGCTGCTGCGGGGCACCTTCGTTTCGATTTCCTCGGAAATGGAACAGGCCGCCTGCATCGACGGGTGCAACAGCGTCAGCGCCCTCATCCGCATCCTTCTGCCCATGGCGGCGCCCGGCATCGTAACCACGCTGATTTTCGTATTCATCAACGCGTGGAACGAGTACACCATCTCCACCGTGCTCATCTCCACCCCCACCAACAAGCCCATCACCGTAGGCATTACGCAGTTCAGTTCCTTCAACATGATCGAGTGGCAGTACCTGTTTGCCTCCGCGCTGCTGGCGACCATCCCGGTGGTCATCCTGTTCATGCTCATCGAAAAGCATCTCGTCAGCGGCCTGACCTCCGGCGGTGTGAAGGGCTAAGTTTCTCTGCCTCCTTGCGGATTTAGGGCTTGCTTTTTCCATAGGATAATGCTAATATAATATGTCGATATTCGCCAAGGAGGGAACCCCTGATGACCGTGCTTCACTGGATTGTTGGCATCCTGCTTTTGATATCTGCCCTTGTGATGATTGTGACCGTGCTTTTGCAAAGCAGCGAGCGCAGCGGCCTGGGCGCCATCAGCGGCGCGGCCGAAACCTTTTTCGGCAAGAACAAGGCCAAGGGCATGGACGCCAAGCTGGCGCTGATTACCAAGATCTGCGCGATCGTGTTCGTGGTGCTGTCCATTGTGATGATGTTTTTGGGCTAATGCCCCGGAGCGCGCAAAAGGCGGTCCCCTGACGGGGGCCGCCTTTTGCGCGTCTGCCGGATTATGCCGCCGCGCTCAAAAGCCTCAGCAGCAGCACATAGACCGCCGTGCCGCCCGCAATGCTCAAAAGCGCGTTGTGCTTTGCCCGGTGCAGAACATAGATCACCGCCAGCGCTGCGATCTCGGGAATGGCGTGGGTGGGCCCCAGCACATCCGTCCCTTTGAGGCAGTAAACCACCAGCAGGCCCATCATGGCCGGGGGCAGCGCCTGTCCCAGAAAGGACACCACGCGCGGAACGCCCTTGCTTTCCGGGAACAGCCAGAAGGGCAGAAAGCGGGTGATCACCGTACCCGCCGCCACGGCGAGAATCATCGCCATCGTTTCCAGGGGCGTCATCACCTGCATAGCCTGTCCCTCCCCAGCAAAAGCGCCGCCAGAATAACCCCCATCGCAGGGATGATAAAGCTGCTCTGGCCAAACACGGCCAGGCACGCCGCCGCCGCCCCCAGCCCGATGAGCGCGGAGGGACGGTCCTCCCGCCGGTCCCACTTGTCCAGGAACAGCACGAAGATCAGCGCCGTGAGCACGAAATCCAGGCCGGTCAGGTCCGCGTGGAGCATGCCGCCGATCAGCCCGCCCACAAAGGAAGCCGCGACCCAGTAAAGGTAGTCCAGCAGCGACACGGCCAGGTAGAAATCCTTGGCGGGAACGCCTGCGGGCGGCTCCGCAGCGCAGTTGATGGAAAAGGTCTCGTCGCACAGGAGGAACACCAGCGCATTTCGCGCACGGCCCATTCCCCGGTAGCGGGGCAGCATGCTCAGGCCGTAGAACAGGTGTCGGGCGTTGACCATCAGGCTCATCAGGAACGCCTGAATCGGGTCAAACGCCGCCGTGAGCAGCGAGATGGCCACGTACTGCATGCTGCCGCCGAAAGCCAGCGCGCTCATCAAAAGCGACCACAGCGCGCCGTAGCCCTTGGAGGCCATCAGCACGCCATAGGTCAGCCCCAGGCAGCAAAAGCCCATCAGCACGGGCAGCGTATGGGGAAAGGCAGCCCGGACCGCGACTGCGGCGCGCTTGGCGGGGCTTGCCGCCGTATTGCCCGAAGGTTGCATCGCTTCATTCGCTCCTTTTGCAGAAAAATGCCCGCGCCCCGTGAGGGCGCGGGCGCGGCATGCCGGCGGCCCGCCGGCTTATTTCACGTAGCTCTGGCCGTAAATGAATTCCTGCATGGCGGTCAGCGTGGTCTGCATGCGCTTCTCGCTGATGTACACCAGGCTCTCGCCGTCAAATTCCCGATATCCGTACTGCTTTTCCATGGGGATGCCGAACTGCCCCACCACCTCGCCGCCGGAGGCAAGGTTCTGCATCGCGCTGCCGGAGAGCACCGTCATGCCCAGGGAAAGGAGCTCGTCGGCGGTCAGGTTGGTCTTGCCGTAGGGCAAGGCGGTCTCGATCAGGTTGAGGAACTTGGTAAGGTCCATATCCACCATGACCTTCTTGAGCAGGGCCTCCAGCAGTTTTCTCTGGCGCTCGTTGCGGTTGATATCGTTCTGGCCCTGGAGGTTGCGGATACGGCCGTAGGTCACGGCCTCCATGCCGTCCAGGTGCTGTACGCCGTCAACTACCTCCAGCTTGTCGCGCTCTACGTCGTCCATCGGCTCCTTCACGTGCAGCTCATAGTTGATGGCCTGCGCCTCGCCCTTGGTCAATTCAATATCCACGCCGCCCAGCGCCTCGATGATATCGGCCAGGCCATGGATGTTGACCACCACATAGCGCTCGATGTTCATCTGGAAATTGCGGTTGACGGTCTTCATGGCCAGCTCAGCGCCCTTGGCGATATCGCCGTCCTTGCTGCCGAACTTGAAGGCGGTGTTCAGGCGCTTTTGGCTCTTGTAACCGGGCACCACCACGGCCGTATCGCGGGCGATGGAGGTCAGCTTGATGGAGCCGTCCTGGGTGTTGATGGAGCAGATGATGTTGGCGTCGGCGCGGCCGCTGACCAGCTCGACGCTGCGGTTGTCCACGCCCAGCAGCAGAATGTTCACCACATGGTCGGGCAGGTCCTCATTGGGCTCCAGGTTGGACAGGTCCACCTCGGTATCGACGGTGGTATCCTCCAGCATGGAGGCCATCTCCTCCATGAGCGCCTCTTCCTCAGGCGTCAGCTCGGCGGCGTTCTCGGCGGTGGCGTCGCTGTCGCCCATGCCCTCCTCGGCCCACTGCTGCCATTGGGCCAGCTCCTCCGGCGTCAGCTCGTCAGGCACAAAGTCTTCAAGGCTGTTCTCGGCCAGGCAGCCGCCCACCAGCAGCAGCGCGCAAAGGCAGAGCGACAAAGCCCTTTTCAACATCTTACCGATCATGGTTTTCCTCCTTACACAAATGGGTCAGATCCCGTCGCCGGGCTGTTCGCCCACGCCATACAATCCACTCTTGGACAGCTGGGCCGTCAGGTACGGCCGGGTCCGCATCATCGCACGGAACATGGCACGATTGGATTCGGATGCAGTATATGGCACCACGGCCGTCGTGTCAAGCGCCTTTTCGCCGCCGTCATAGCGCAGCAGCGTGGTGGAATGCAGACGGATATGGTCGTTGAGCAGCTGCAGGGTCAGATCCAGCAATTCTTCATCGGCGGCGGCCTCGCCCTTGGCGGCTGCCACGGCGGCCTGCATACGCTCATCCTGCGCATCCACAGCTGTGGTCACGGGCTTGCCGGCCACGGTCTCGGTCACGTCGCCTTCCGTCTTAGCGGAGGTCAGGTCGCTTTCCAGCAGGCCGCTGGCGTCGAAGATCACGCTGGCGTTTTCCAGCACGGGCGCGATGTCCACCCGGCGGGAGCCGCTGCTGACCTTGACGCTGACACGCATGAGCTTTTCACCCAGCTCGGCGGCCTCCTGCGCGCTGGCCTCGCTCTGGGCCAGCTGGGTATCCGCGGTCACGGGCTCCAGGTCCACCTGGAAGCGCGTGGCGCTGGATTTGCTGATTCCCTCCTGCTTCATCAGCTCGGCCACCGCTTCGCCGCTCCGAAGCTCCTCCAGATCCAGCAGCACCATCACGCCGTCCAGCCCAAAGGCGATATAATCGACGTTCTGACGGCCCAGGTTGTTGAGCATGCCATAGCTGATGGTCAGCCTGCGGCCGCGCACCAGCTTGTTGCCGTCCAGGTCGGTGGCATAGCCGCCGTCGGCGTTGAGCTCCGGCTCGGCGTTGAGGATCAGCAGCGCAGAGTCATAGCCGCCACGCAGGCGCAGGGTAGGCGTGGCGGGGCGCTCCCGCCCGTCGATGAGGTCGGTTACAGGCGTGCCGTAATACGTATCGCCCACCTTGAGCACGTCGATGGTGCGGATCTGCGTCCGGAGGGTCTTGCCATTTGAAAAGCGCAGCTCGTCGTAGACGGGATCAATGCGCGCCAGCGGGTCGTAGGGCAGGTAGTGGTGAATGTTCCAGTCGATGAAAAACAGCGGGCTGTCGGGCGCAATGACCAGCTCGTAATAATCCGGCGCAGACAGCGAGCCGACCAGATAGGGATAGTTGCCGTACGTCTCGCCCTTCACGCGGGACAGCGAGCCGGTCACCTCATCGTCCTCCAGCATGACGCTCTCGTCATACTCATAGTAGAAGTCCGGGTCCTCCTGCCCCTTCTGCTTGCTGGCGGCCTCCGGATAAATCAGGACCACGATGCGCTTGATGGTCATGCGCACATCATAGCTGCCCGGCAGGTACTGCGCGTCCCCGGCGGGAACGGTCACACGGGCAATGTATTCACCCACCTTGACGGGAGCGCGCTGCAAAAGCTCGCCATCCTGAAAATAGCTGACGGTGGCGCTTTCCGGATACAGCTTTTTGCTGAGCTGAAAGGCCTTGCCGTTATAGGTGCGCTCCTGGTCGGCGATGACCAGCGGCTGGCGCTCCTCCTTGACGGTAAAGACCACCTTCTCGCTGAAAGCAAAGGCGGAGGCGGTATCTGCGGAAAGGGTGACGCCGGCCTGCGCGCAGGCAAAGGCGCGGAAGGTGACCACGTCGCCGTCCTTGAGGTCGGGAATGGTGCATTCTCCGTTCCGCAGCAGGGCCACGCCCGCCGTGGGCACCCAGGTATCGGCCATCTCCTCCTCCTTGTCCGATACGATGTACTGCACGCCCAGCGTGTTTCCGGTATCGGTATGAAAGGTGATGGAGCCGTAAGGCGTGGCTTTTACGTTGCTGATGACGGGCAGCGCGTCGGGACTGGCCGTGCCGCCGTTAATGACGGCGGCATAGGTGTCCTGGTCGCTGAGCACCACCACGTCCGTCCCGCTCAGCGCCTGGGCGCGCCAAAGGGTGATGGTTCCGGTTCTGCCGGTGGTGACGTTGAAGGGCTCCTCGCTTCCCAGCTTGAGCACGATGTGCGCACGCGCCATGGGTGCGTTCTCATCGTCGGTCACAGCGATGACCGTGGGCTGCAGGGCGCTGCCGGGCAGCGCCGTACCGCTGGAAAGGCTAAGGTTGGTGGTTCCGCCGATGGCGACCGTGCCGCCGCCGGAAACGCTGGCCGCGTCCAGCGCGCCCGTGCCGCTGACCGACAGAGTCGCTCCATCGCCCACCGTCACCGGGCCCACGGCGTTGGCGCCTTGCAGAACGAGCGTAACCGACGCGCCCGCGCCGATGCGCAGATCGCCGCTGGTGAAAGTGCCGGCCAACGTGAGCTTGACGCTCACCCCGTCCGCCACGATGATTTTTCCGGAGGTGCCGCCCTCGCTGACAACGCGGTAGTTGCCGGAAGCGTCAAACGTATGATCGGACGCGCCCAGCGTGACCGACTTGCCTTGCTCGTCCTCCACGGCCTGCAAGAGCAGTTTGCCGCCCTGCACCGTGCCCTCATAGTGGTACCCGGCTGCGGCTGCGGGCAGCGGCGCGTACGCCGTTTGCGGTCTTGCGGCAAAAAACAGCACCGGCACGGCGGCACCGTTGTATTCCGCCGTCAGATCCAGCGCCATCTCGCCGCCCGATACCTGAACGGCGGTCCAGGCCGGCGCATCGCCTCTTGCCGCACGGATGGTCAGTCCGCCCTGCGCCGTCAGGTTCGGGGCGGAGAGCGTACCTACATGCAGGCGGCCCGTGCCGGAGACGGCATACGGGCCAGACAGCACATTGAGGTAGGTATCCCCACTCACATACAGCGTTCCCCCGCCCTCCTGAAAGGTGGGCGCGGAGCCCTCCGTGCCCGCGCCTGCCAGCGTGAAGGAAGCGCCTGCGGCGCCGTTGATGACGCGGCCCTGATTGGCGGGGTCCGAGGCATAGAGGGTATAACTCTTCCCCGCCTCCGCCCGAAAGGGCTCGGCCGCGCTCAAATCCACCTTGTCGTCCTCGACGGGCGGCTCGGCCAGTGAGCTGACCTCCAGCGTGTTGCCATTCATGCGGCCCCAATAGCTCGCGCCTTCTCCGGGGACAGGCAGCCACAGCGTGACCTTTCCGTCGGAGCCGGTTTTGACATAGGTGAAGAACTTGCCGTCCACGTAGGCCTGTTCCGCACCGGGCGCATCAAAGACAACCGGCCTGCGGCCATTGTCGCTGGACGCCCCGGAGGGCAGGCGCACGTTGCCGCGCTCCACATTGAGCACGCCATAGTTGAGGTTGTTGGCCACCGTGAGGCAGCCGGAGCCGCTCAGCTTGACGGCCGCATCCGGCGCGGTAAGGGTCTGAATGGTGGTGTAGCCCTGGAAGCCGATGGTGACCACGGACTTCTGCGACACGCGCAGCGTCAAAAGCTGCACCCCGTCCAGCTCGATGGACAGCACCATGTTGTCACGGATATAGAGCGTGGCGTTCTCCCCGCCGCCGGTCAGGTGGTAGCTGCCGCTGCGGTAGAGGATGTTCTCGCCGTCCACCAGCTCCATCTCGATGGGCGCGGTCGCGGCCAGCGTCATGATGCCGTCCGTCGTGTCCGATCCCACCTCCATCAGCCACTGGCCCAGCCCACAGAGCGCCACCACGTCGCCCGCCTCGTTGATGCCGATATGGCGGCAGCCCGGCACGGTGCATTTGGGCGCGCGCTCGCAGTGCTCGTTCATATGGTCGCACTGGCTTTCGTCCCAGACGTCGCCGGGGTTGCCCGTGGGCAAAACCGTGACGGCGGGAGGCGAGCCTCCATCCGGGGTGACGGCGGGAACAGGCGGGGGCGTTTCGGAGGTTTCCGGACCCGGCACGGGCGTCTCAGAGGCCTCCGGGCTGGCCGTGGGCGTTTCGGATGCCTCCGGACTTGCCGTGGGCGTTTCGGATGCCTCCGGACTTGCCGTGGGCGTTTCGGACCCCTCCGGACTTGCCGTGGGCGTCCCGGACTCCTCCGGAGGCGGCGTGACCGCAGGCGTCTCGGAGGGCGCCGGAACCGCCGTGGGGGTTACGGAGGGTTCGGTGGAAGGCGCCGTCTCCGGCCCGGCTGCGGGGATGGACGGTTCGGGATTCTCCCCGGCGCCGCTTTCCGACGTGGTCAAAAGGTCCCCCTCAGGCATCGGGGTGGGTGTGGGCAACGGCACGGCCGTGTCCTCGGCCAACGCCTCCAACAGCGGCAGGGCGCACAGACAGACGCACAGACAAACGCAAACGCCGCGCATATGCCGCTTCTTGACGGAACGCATGCTCAACCTCCTCCTTGAAGCACATAAGGTGGGCGCACCAAAAGCGCCCCCGACGACATAGAACGAATTACCATGGCATACCCATCCATGTTTTTAAATCTTTAAGCCTGCCAGCGGCTAAGATCCCGCTTGGCAAGCAGCCTGACCATGGGCACGCCCAAGAGATAACACACAACCGCTTCGCCCAGGCCCACGGTGAGCATATTCATCCAAAGCATGTCGATGCCGTAGGCATAGGTCAGCACCAGCCCCACGATGACCGCGTTGCACAGAACCGGCGGCAGCGCCCTGACCCAGATGCTCGCCCGCATGCGCCAGGTGATCACGGCGGCGATCAGCGTGGCCAGCGTGCCAAACACCACGTCATACACCGTGGCGCCCATGGGATTGAAGAGATTGCTGATCAGGCAGCCCAGCGTAAGCCCCGGCACCGCCTGGGAAAACAGCACGGGCAGCAGCGTCATGGCTTCCGAAATCCGAAACTGCACCGCGCCATAGCTGATGGGCTGAAACGCCAGCGTCAGCGCCGCATAAAGCGCCGCGATCAGCGCAGACAGGCAAAGGCTTTTTGTGCTTCGACGGGAAAACAAGTTGTGCATTCTTCATTCCTCCTGTTGTATGGCGTGCTGCGAAGGTCGCGCCAGTGTGTAAGTATAGCACAACTTGCCTTCCGCGTCGACAAATGCATACGGAACCTTTCGAGTGCGCATACTGAAGCCATCAACGAAACGGGGAGGTGAACGAAATGTCGTTTCCCAACAAAAACCAGTGTGTCCAATGCGATGTAAGCAGCTGCAAACACCACACCAAGGACGGCATGTGCGAGCTGGACGTGATCAAGGTCGCGCCCCGCTGCAACTGCCATACTGGCACCTGCGACGAAAGCGAGTGCGCCAGCTATCACGCCCGGTAAGTCCCGCGGAAACGCAGTGCGGAGAGGAAGGTTCCTCTCCGCTTTTTGCGTCAGTTCACGGTGATGCCCGTCAGTTTTTTCCACGCCTCCCGAATAGCTTCCTGATTCTGCACGCCATAGTCGGGGTCGTTCCGCTTGCATTCGTCCATGTCGCGCAGGAAGTGGACACAGTTCTGTCCGTCAAAATTGTTGTCCGAAATGGTCTGGCTGCCATGCGCCACGTTATGCGTGGAAGCGATGGACCACCGGCCGTCCGGCAGCTTGATGTAGACGACCTTGGGACCCCAGCTTTCCTTATTGCCAAAGGCCTGGAACATGGCCGCCGTATCCGCCGCGGTGAGAGGTTCCACGTCGGCGTGGTTGCCGCGGCTCATGATGCGCAGCGTCCAGCTGATGCCGGTATCGGGGTCGTAAGCGATCAGGTTCTGACCGTTCTTGAGGGTGGGCTTGACATCGTCAAACCAGTGCAGCAGCTGGATGGTCGCGCCGTTGGGGGCGACGGTCGTACCCGTGCTACCCGATGAGGAACCGCCGGAAGACGAGCCGCTGGAGGAATCATAGCGCTTGGCGTTGCCGCTGTAGAGCACCGTCTGTGTCTTGGCGCCCGCTATGCCGTCGTCATCCAGGCCGTTGAGCTTCTGGAAGGCGATGACCGCGGCCACGGTGATGGGTCCGTAGGTGCCGTCGGCACTCACGTCATAGCCCAGATCCTTGAGTGCCTGCTGGAGCTTTTTCACCTCCGTGCCCTTATCCCCGGACTGCAGCTTGACATAGGTGCTGGAGGAGCCGGAAGAACTGGAACCGGACGAACTGGAGGAACCCGCCGCCACGGCCGAGCTGGAAAACAGCGCGGCATAAGTGCTCTGGCCGGTCAGGCCGTCCACCTTGAGGCCGTTGTTCTTCTGAAACGCCGTAGCCGCGGCGATGGAACCGCTGCCGTATACGCCGTCGATGCTCCCGGTATAGTACCCCAGCTCCTTCAGACGTTCCTGAACGGCGATGACGTCATCGCCCGTATAGCCCCTGCGCAGCGTGCGCGTGAGGCCCGTGGATGTGCCGGAGGAGGAACCGGAGGACGAGCCTGACCCGTTCGCCTTCGCGTAAAGAAGCTCCAATGTTTTGGTGCCTGCAAGGCCGTCGGCCTCCAGGCCGTTATCTTTCTGAAAGGAAATGACCGCCCGCTGCGTGCCTGCGCCGAAGCGGCCGTCCACGCCGTTGGTATTATATCCCAGCTTGACCAGGGCGGTTTGCAGCTCGGTTACGCGGCTGCCGCTGTCGCCATACTTGAGGGTGTTGGGGTTGGTGGTCACGGGCGTGGTGATCGTGCCGCTCTCCCCGCTCGTCTCCCCATAGAGCATGGTCAGGGTCAACGTACCCGCCTTGCCGTCCACCTCCAGCCCCCTGGCCGCCTGGTAGGCCTTGACCGCCGTTTCCGTGCCGCGGCCAAACTTTCCGTCCGTTCCATTGGGATTGAAACCCAGCTCCAAAAGCGCCTTTTGCAGCTGCAATACGTCCGAGCCGCGCGATCCAAATTCCAGCGTGGTGTATTTGGTGGCCGCCAGGGCCTGGGGCGCGGCCAGCAGCGTCAGGATCAGCGCAAGCGCAAGCATCCGAAAAGACAGCGCGCGCAGAAAAGCTCTCATGATCTGGTTCCTCCTTGGGTCATTGCGGTGTGTGATAAAGCCCGCCGGAAGCGGACCGCGTTTCAAGTATAACAAACCTTTTCCAAAAAGTAAATGCTATATTACGGTTTTGTTACGAAAAAGTCGTGTTTTTGTATCGTGTTTTCAAAAATTCGAAGCAAATTTGATGCATGAAAATGGTAGACTTAATCGTTGGGATCAGTGGATGGGTGCCTGTAGCGCCCGTCATCAAAGGAGATACCATCCATGAAGAAACGCGTGTGGATTTGCGTGGCGTTATGCGCGCTGCTGGTATGGGCGGCCGTTCCCTCCCTGGCGGAGGACTGCTTCACCATCGACGTGGACGCGCTGGATATGAACAGCCTCAACAGCGACGACTATGTGGCGCAATATCTTTCTGCGAGCGCCCAGGGCGTGCGGGTGAAAAAATACATCAGCAATTCCAGCGAGCTGGCGGCCCCGGTCCGGCTGACGCTGATGCAGATGGATTCGCAGACGCTGCTTTTTGACAAGGACTACGGCTTGCAGAGCGGCACCTTCGACAGCGGCGTGATCTACCTGCCCTACGTGGCGGACCGTACCATCCCCTACCTGGTGACCCTGACCATTGGTGACTATGTATACGCCATGCCCTTTATGCACCAGCAGGCGCGCCTCGTAGCCAACAATGCCTGCACCTATGGCGTGCGGCTCAACGACCTGGCGGTGGCCTTCTACGGCGACTGGATGATGGGCACCATGGTGGATCTGAACGCCCTGGCCGGGCAGGGTTCCATGAGCGTGGACCTCTGCGCCAGCAACCGCTACGTCATTGGCCAGGCCACGCTTTCCATGCAGGGTTCCTCCCTGTGCGTCTCGGTTTCCTTCAACAGCCAGGCCAATGTCACGGTGCATAGCCAGAGCGTCTGGGTCGTGACCAACTGCGCGGACTTTGCCGCCGGCGTGCAGCCGCCTTCCCACCAGCCGGGCGAATGGGTGGACGTGAGCGGCGCGGCCAGCGCGCTGGTCGTATTGTCCCTGCGGGTGGATTACGATCCTGCCGGCCTTCCCGCCTTCAGCTATGACCTGTCCTCCTCCCAGCTGCAAACCCAGCTGTCGCTCTGGGAACAAAACCGCGCCGGCGGGCAGAGCACGGACGGATGGGGCGACGGAAGCGTGGACCCCTTCGCCTTCTCCGAGGATATCGGCTGGATTGACAACTCCGGCTGGGTGGATGACGGCGGCTGGTATGATGATGGTTCCGGCTGGGTCGATGACGGCGGCTGGTATGATGATGGTTCCGGCTGGGTCGATGACGGTTCCGGATGGATTGATGACGGCTCCGGCTGGGTCGACGACGGTTCCGGATGGTCCGACGGCGGCTCCGGATGGGTGGATGACAGCTCCGGATGGTCCGACGGCGGCTCCGGCTGGGTGAATAACGGCGGCTGGACCGACGAGGCAGCGGCCAACTTCTGAAAAAGCAAACAGGGCCCGTCCGGGAAGCATTTCCCGGACGGGCCCTGTCCGTTATTCTCCAAATCCGCCGCCCACCCCGATGACCTGCCCGGTCACAAAGGCCGCCTCCTCCCGGCACAGCCACAGGATGGCCGCGGCCACCTCCTGCGGCGTACCCAGCCGTCCCAGGGGCGTTTCCTCGGCCAGCGCCTTGAGGTCGCCGGGGGTGAAGCCCCCCAGCATATCCGTCTGAATCACACCGGGGCACACGCAGTTGACGGTCACGCCGCTGGGGCCGACCTCCTTGGCCAGCGCGCGCGTAAGCCCGATCAGCCCCGCCTTGGCGGCGGAGTAATGCGCCTCGCAGCTCGCCCCCACCTGTCCCCAGATGCTGGAGACGTTGACGATGCTGCCGCGCTTGCGGCTGATCATGCCGGGCAACACCGTGCGGGTCACATAAAACGCGCCCGACAGGTTCACATCCAGCATGCGCCGCCAGTCGTCGTCGGTGATGTCGGTCAGGAGCTTTTGCTGAGCGATGCCGGCGTTGTTCACCAGCGCGTCGATGTGGCCCAGCGTGCTTTCGGCCTCCCGGCACGCCTCGCGCACGCAGGCGGGGTCGCTCACGTCGCAGCGGATGGCCG
>OGYF01001874.1_pt1 | contig 16797 bp, 13 predicted proteins | sample 1576451 | NCBI WGS metagenome assembly OGYF01 (sample SAMEA3541505, study PRJEB24748) | human gut metagenome | biome: human gut; feature: human-associated habitat; material: faeces | place: China | collected 2012 | reverse complement strand
GGGATTTTTAAAAATCCCCCGGCCCAGATTGAAAAAGCCCTGTCCCTTTTTGAATAATCGCCCAAAAAAAGACCTATTCATGGTATCCCATGAATAAGTCTCATCATTTAAAGTAATGCCAGGCTCTTCTTTCGTGCCAGTATGTTGACAAAACTACGCTTTTTGCGCCAACTACTCCCTTATCATTAAGTGCTATTATAAAGATTTTGAAGATAGATGTCAATTGGGGACAGGGCATTTTTTATTTGGGCCGGGGGATTTTTAAAAATCCCCCGGCCCCATTTGACTATTGTTTAATCCTGGACACCACTTTCAAATCTACGAAAGCCGTCATTTCCCATTTGTCTCCCGTCTTCTCCAACGCGTACTGACACTCTTGTGTCATCAGCTGCAGGGCTTTTCCTTCCACTTGTACATAGTAAGTCTCTCTTGTGGATATCACACAGTTGTTTTCATCGCTGTAAGTTACGTCTGTAAGCTCATAGGTATCCAATTGCTCTGTGATATCTCTCTGAACGTATTTCTCCTGTTCATTATAGATATCGCTCCCCGCCTTCATATAATCCGCGATCAGAGAGAAGTCGCTGTTGGTCACTGCGGCAGGGAAGTTCTTCAGATACTGCTCTACCACCGCTTCCGGTCCGTCTGTGTAGATATCCGCGCTTTTTGCGCTCAGCAGTACATTCGGCTGATAGGTGTAATCACATTCTCCTCCGTATTCCTGAGTGTGATATCCCACCTGGATATTCGCTTCGTCATCTACCGTCGCTCCAGTGCTGTCCTCAAATTCCAGCAGATAGAGTTCTTTCTCCATCTCATAGATCTCCTGGTAAATACTCTCCATAGAGTAGACATCATTGACGCTGTAGTATGCGCCTCCCGTCTGCTCCGCGATATAATTGATCTCAGAGGCATCAATGGACCCGATACCAATGATAAACACCGGCACATGATAGCGGTTGGCTACCTGGATCACGTCTTCCTGGGTACAGTTGCTGTAGTTGTCGTTTCCATCGGTAAAGGCGATCACACATCTGGCTCCTGTCTGGGCCGCCACCCGTTCTACCGCTGTGTAAAGAGCATCGTACAGACTGGTCATATCTCCTGTATCCAGTTGGTTCACCTTCTGGGTCAAAAGGGCGGGGTCATCGCAGAATTCCTGTTCCAGGCGGACTCCCGTGGCAAAGGAAGTCAGTTCTACCAAGTCTCCCGCATCAAACTGCACACTATTAATAAAATTATTCATAATGGATTTCGCTTCGTCCAGCGGGCTTCCGCTCATGCTTCCGCTCACATCTGCCACCATATCCACCTTCAAGGCTTCCGCCTCGTTCAGCTGGTTCACTTCTGTCACCGTCTGTCTGACAAATTTCGCGTTGGCGTCTTCCTTTCGGATATAGAACATTGCTTCGTCCAGATTCTCCGGCACTTCTCCCGTAGAAGGATCTTCCACGTTCACATACAGTCGGACCTTCGGAAATTCTGAAGCGTCCACCTGCTGTACCTCCACGTTCAATTCATTTTCCGATTCTATGTACATGTAGACGGCGTCATCCACCTTATCAAACGCCTCTTTGATCGCCCCATAGTCCCGGTCATCGCTCTTGGTCAGCTGCCCGATAGTCTTCATCTCTGATTCATAAGACGAAACTTCCGCTTCTTCCGCCTCAGACATGTCCACACTTTCGTAGAATTTGATCTGGTCTTCAATAAAGCTGTCCAGATCTTTTTGCACAGACTTTAACTCCTGGATCACATCCTGTTTCTCTCCTATATCCAAGATTCCCAAACCATCCCACTGCTCGGCCGCGCTTTTGGCCTCTTCTTCATATTCCGGGAATCCACAGTCCTTAATCTTGTCCAGCGCCCGGTCTTTTTGCATACTCAGTCCTGCCGTTGCGTAAACCGTTCCTCCTCCCAGCGCAAGCACCAGAAGCGCCGCTGCGATCACTGCTGCGATCACCGGCTTTTTCGAATGTTTCTTATTCTTGTTCTTTGCCGCCGCCGGTTTCCTCTCCGCCTTCGGCAAAACAGCCTTTTCCGGCTGGCCCGCGCCGACGGGCGTTTCCTCCCCGTCTACCCTTGCCCCGCAATTGGGACAAAAGATCGAGTCATCCTGCAGCTTATGTCCACAATTCCCACAAAACATCTCTCATTCCTCCATTCCTTTATTCCTGTTCTGTTTCCAGATATTTCTCGAATCCAAATCCTTCCGCGATTCCTTCCGCGTCTGCTCTCGCCCAGGCTCCCGCCAGTTCTCCTGCCGCCGCCATCTGGCGCATTTCCGGTACTGTATGGAATCCATGCTCGATGATCATCCCCGGCACCCCCACATTCGCGGCTCCTCTGAGCACTCCGTAATAATCTCCGTGTTCTCCGCTCCTGCGGCATACCGTTCCTTCCACATCCGTCTGGTCATTGTAAGCATCCGTCCACTCCCGGATCTGCCCGCTTTCCTCGACGGCACAGAACGTACCCACCGCCGCGATCCCCAGTTGATAACTGGTTTCCGCCAGATGACTTCCGATCCCATTTGCGACTTTCACCGCCTGCTCCTGCTCACAGGCAATTTCATTCAGGATCAGAATCGGCTTATTGATAGAAATGGGCTGCTCTTCCGTCTCACAGCCATTGGCCCCTTCCAAATTTGCGTTGGTATGGATCGAAAGAAACAAGTCTGTCCCTTCCGCGTATTCCCCTCTCAGACTGATATGGCCAGAATCCAAAGCATTATCTGTATACCCGTCTATAGAAATGCTTCCGGAGTCTCTCGTCAATATAGAAGTCACCCCATAGTCTTCCTTCAAAACTCCCGAAAGTTCTTTTGCAAGCTGCAGGGTGAAATCCCCTTCCGCATAGGCAGTTCCACTTTCCACCGTATTCTTCCCGCTGTAATGTCCCGGATCGATACACACCAGAAGATTGCTGGCCATTACCGTTTTCCCTTCTTCCGCCTGATACTTCTCTGGATCCGTCACTTTTACATCCACGCGGTATTCATATTGCTGGACGGCGCTTTCCTCAAGAGTGTCCACCCATGCAAGCGCCGTATCCTCTACCCTCTGATCGGAGGCCAGAGTCCCTACCTGCTGCCAGGTATCCTCTCCGCTCTTCCGCCGCTGGATCTGATATTCCTCTACGTAAGGCTCCCACCGGTCCGGCCACTGGATCTGGATCTCCTGGCCGGAGATCCTGGAAAATCCGATCTCTTCCACCCGGACTTTCTGCTTCTCTGTCATATCCGTTTCTTCTTTTACCTGCTTCTTTGCCTCTTCTTTCCATTCTCCGCTATTTTGCTGACGGCTCAAATGCCAGCCCGCGAAAATCCCGATCCCAAGGAGCAGGATACCGGCTCCCGCCAGGAGCAGTATTTTGGTTCTTGTCTTCATGTTTCATTCCTCAATCCCCCCTTATACTCCCCTCTTCCTATCTAAGTCAATCAGCCTGTCTTCCACCCCATCCATCTGGGAAAGTATTTCTTCTCTTTGCTCATCAAACAGAAGCCGTTTATTATAGCGGTAATACTTTGGGCAGTCATTTTCTTTCAAATACTGGATACTGTAAGCATTCGTATTCAGATCTGTCACGAACACCACCATCTCCTGGCTGTCTCCAAAGGCCGCTTCCAGGAAATCAAACACATGGTCCAGCGCTTCCTCCGTCTCATCCACAGCCTCCTGGCGGCGGGATGCTTCCCTTTGAAACCGTTCCCTGACCAGCCCCAAAGCGTCTTCCCCTGACAAATGTTCCTCTTTTACCAGCCGTTTCCAGTCTTCCAGGGTATCCAGTACCTTCCGCCAGAGATGGTCTTCTTCTCTGGTAAGCTGCTCTGCCGCGCGCAGCTTCTCGTAAGTTTCCTCTTCCTCCCTGCATATCTGCTCCATATGTTTCATCTCTTTCTGCGCCCGTTTTACCGTCTCGTAAAGCCGGGTCACATAGGCGTCCAGGAACCCATACCGGCGGAAGAATTCCTGGAGTCTCCCGGACAGCATTCCCACCACGCTGAGCCGTTCATCAAAAGCGGCGTAAGAAAGCTTCTCCAAAGTTCCTTTCTCCCACTGGCCTTTGAAAATATCTTCCAGACCGTAATCCTTCTGGTATTTCTCATAAAGTTCCAGGTATACCGCGAAATCCTTGGCGATCTTCCAGTGCTGGATATACTGATGGACCACCTCCCGGTCCACCTTCTTTCCCAGAGACTCATAGACCTTCAAAAGCTCAGAAAGATCCTCCCAGCCTCTTGCCGTAGCAAACGCTTTTCCATCCGGTGTCGTCTCCATCCGGTAGAAATGCTCTCTCTTCAGATCCAGATAAGAAAGGATGGCTGGATGGATGCCAACCTTATAGGCGTACTCCTTCCACACGTCATAATTTTCTTCCACATCGATGCGCTTGATCCGGTCCAGAGTCACCACATCGAACTCCCGGACCGACCGGTTATACTCCGGTGGATTTCCCGCCGCCGCGATGATCCATCCTTCCGGCACTTTCTGGTTTCCAAAGGTCTTGCACTGCAGGAACTGCAGCATAGCCGGGGCCAGTGTTTCCGACACACAGTTGATCTCGTCGATGAACAAGATCCCCTCTTTCAATCCTGTCTTCTCCATTTTCTCATATACAGAAGCGATGATCTCGCTCATGGTATACTCAGTGATCTGATAAGCGGTCCCCCCAAACATCCGCTCCTTGATAAACGGCAGGCCAATGGCGCTCTGCCGGGTATGATGGGTGATGGTGTAAGAAACCAGGGCAATGCCGCATTCTCTTGCAACCTGCTCCATTATCTGGGTCTTCCCGATCCCCGGAGGCCCCATCAAGAGCAGCGGTCTCTGGCGGATGGATGGGATCACATACTCCCCGTAAGCATCCTTTTTCAGATATGCCTCTATCGAATCTTTGATTTCCTGCTTGGCTCGTTTAATATGCATAATCTTCTCCTTTTCTTCTTCGTTCTTCCAGATCTTTTCTGTCCAGATCCTCCTCCTCCAAGATCAGCTTCATCGCCCAGGGAGGAACTTCTCTGTCCTCATAATCTTCCTCCAGGAATACAAAGGCCGTTTCATAGGGCGGCATTTTCTCCGGATAGATTCCTTTCCCGTCTGTAAAATATATAAGGCCTTTCAGGTTCGAAAATGCCTGCTCCTCACGAAGCCTGTCCACATAGGCAAAAGCCGGCCGGAAATCTGTTCCGCCTTCTCCCTTTAATTCCAACTGCTCCATATACGCGGCCAGATCTTTCGCCTTCGTGATCGTCACATCAGTCTGGATCTCTTCGTCGCACTGAATGATATGGATGTTAACCTTTCGAAAGAAACTATTCTCTTCACTTAGAACGGTATAAGTCTCTTCCAGAAATTTGCGCACCAGTTCTCCGGAACAGGACATGGAAGTATCGATGACTACCGCAAACTCTTCGATCTTCTTTTCTTCTTTCCACTCCTGGGGCTCGATCAATGGAAGATTTCCATACAGCCGCAGTCCATAGCTGTAGAATACATAATCAAAGGAGTCCGGATCCACCGCCATCTCTTCCCTGAGGACCGCGAATTTACGCAGGAACTTCCGATAGTCAAACCGCTGCCGGTTCTCCACCTTGATCTGTTTGGCCAGATTGCCTGACTGGGAGGACGCTTCACTGGAAAACCCTTCCATTTCCATCTCGGTCTTCTCGCTGATATCCTGCCATTGATTCTCAATCTGCTGACGCTTCTTTGGATCATCTTCCGGCCAGTATAGGTGGCTGTCCACCTGGAACTCCGCTTCCAGCCGTTCCAGCTTTGTTTCCGACAGATCCCAGGACAACAGGCATTGACAGATCTTTCCGGCTGTCAGTACCTTCATAGCCTCTTCCAGCTTCCGGTACGTCTCCCTGCGAAGGAACGACCGGGGCTGGCGCACACAGCGGCAGGTCATTCCATCGATCACAGATTCCACCGCGATATCACAGGCCAGATCATAGTATCTCTTCTGCCTTCCCCCTCTCCCGGTCATATGCCGGAAGATTCCATGCAGCGCCATGTGCAGATACGCCCGGTTTACGAAGACGGGATTCTCCCGGAACATCCCGCCCAGCCAGGCAGGCCCGTAAAAGATGGAAAAGCCGTCTGTTCCAATGGTGCCTATCCCTTCATCCAGCACAAAAGTAAAGCTGCTTAAAGCTACGTCCAAAAATCGCATCGAAAGATACAGTTCATTTCTGGAAACGATAAGGATCTGACGTCCGATCTGCTCCAATTGTTCCACTATATCGTTCTCTCTGTCTCTCATGCTGATCTTCTCCAATTTCTATTCTTTTTGCTCAAAACTCAAAGGTTTTCTTCTTCCGCGGAAACCTGCGGCTCCTCTCCTCCATCAAAAGACTGACAAGCGCTGTCTTCCCCTGTTTTAAAGCGGTCTCTATCCCGATCTCAAAAGCCGCTTCCTCCAGCAGGCCTCCATCCATTAAAAGACGCAGCCCGTCCAGTTCTTCCTTGTCCACCAAAAACGCGGCCGCCTGCCCTCCATGCTCTCTTAAAAAGGTCTCGTACTCTTCCTTTGCCTTCTTAGAAAGCCCTACCGGAAACAAAAGTCTTTGAATGGCAAGCTCCGTCACCGTTTCCGGCGTCTCTTCCGCTACCGCCCTTGGAAGCAGGGCATCATATTTGGGGAAATCCAGTTTCCGGTCATAGAAGCACTGACGGTAGTATCCCCCCGCTCCGTGGTGGCTGGTGTATAAAAGCCGGGCCGGCGTATTCTCCACCGCCTCTTCATAGTGCTCCGGGAACAACACCTTCGCCACTTCTATCTTCCCCTCTGCCCGGTGATAATAAAGAGTCGCCCGGATCGCGAACCGCACTTCGTCCAAAATCGATTTTAAAGCCGACTGTTCTCCCCGCCTCAGGTGGATTTCAATCTGCCCCGGCCTGCAGCCTGTCAAAGCTCCGCCGCCGATTTCTAAAATCCCATCTGACAGCGTCAGTTTCGCAAGATTCCGGCAGCGGTAGAAGGCGTACCGGCCAATCCTGCATACGCCGTCCGGCAGATGGAGCTCCTGTATCCTTTCAGCCTTCAGCTTCTCTTGCTTTCCTTCTTGTCCCCACACCAGATCTTCCGGGGATTCCCCGCCCTCTGAAAACGCGTACGCCCCAATAGCGGTCACCGGCTGTCCTTCGATCCGCTCTGGAAGGAATACGCGGCCATCTTCCCCATAACAAGCGGTGATCCGTATCCCGCCGTTCTCTTTCTGATAATGAATCTCTGGGTAAGAAATGATCATGTCTGTCTTTCTTTCGATCACAGTTCCTTCATCCTTTTTGTACATTTATTCAATGGTCACGCCCTGGTAAAACAAGGTCAGGATCTTTCGATAGTCCATCCCCTGTTTCGCCATCTCATTCGCCCCGTTCTGGCTCATCCCAATACCATGTCCAAAACCTCCGCCTTGAATCACAAACAGATCCCCGGATTTCTCAATCGTAAAAAAAGCGCTGGGCAGAAGTTCCGAACTCGCGGCCACAGATCCGTCTTGCTTTGTGATCTCATAGCCTTCTCCCCCAAGAGCCCTGCGGATCTTATTTTCCGTCTCTACAGTGACGCTTCCTTTCTCGCCTGATACCTGGATCTCCAGCGCCACATTTCCCGGTCCTCGTCTTGTCACCTGGATCTCACTTACCGTTCCAATATCCGTGCCTGTATTCAGCCCGATCAGATTCGATAAGGTCTGTACAGGAATCCTGGCTTCCCACCGGTACCAGGGAAGATCCTTTTCATAGTCGCCATTTTCCCCGCAGACCTCCACAGACTGCAGATAAGCATTTTCTTTGCTTGGCGCGGTCCCCCACGCTTCTGCGCTGGTTGTATGACCGCAGGAGGTAGAATAATAATAGGTGGTCACCACTTTTCCCTCATAACGCACTGTCTCTCCTGCCGTGGCCTCCACCGCCTCCTGGGCGCTTTCTGCCGGCGCTGAATTTCCATACACCTGATAAGCCGTACTGTCATTGACATGAGCCTCATATTCCGGGTATCCGTAACTTTCTATCTGGCGGTAGGCATAGCTTCTGGCGCACACCGCCTGGGCTTTCAAAGCTTCCAGTTCATAGGAGGATGGCATCTCACTTGGCACCACGCCGCACAGATAGGTTTCTACAGGAAGTTCATTGATCAGCACCAGGCCTTCCGCCGTCGTCCGAAGTTCAATCACTCCCGCGTAAGAAGGAGTCCCATATCCCCGGTTCAAGGTCTCTACCGTAACCTTTCCCTCCTTTGCCCAAACCCGGACCGCTCCTTTTTGAAACCGCTCATCATCCGGTTCGATCGTAAGTTTCCCCTCCGCTTCCTCCTCCTGGTCTCCCCAGGAGACCACCAGCCCGCTGTCTGAAGACAGTACTGCCTTTGGATGAGTTTCATTTTGATATCCGTCCGTCATAAGCAGCACCCGGATATTTGGATTTTCATTCCCTGTCTCTTCTCTTGTCTGGGGAGTCTTATTTTTTCCCCTTTCTTTCCCCAGTTCTTCCGCCGTCTGAGGCAGCCAGCGCGCCGCCAGAACGATCAGAAACACACTGGCCAGAATGGAGCCGCACAGCCAGAGCTTCCGCCGCTTGGTCTGTCTTCTGGCGCCGCTTATGTACCCTCTGCGCCTCTGGGGTTTTCTAGAGTATCTATATGAAGTACGTTTTCTTTTCATAGTAAAATCCTTGTCCGCTTTTCTAAATCTATATTCCTCCTGTGGTAAAAAAAGAACTTGGCCCGCTCTTTGCCAACTCTTTTTGATTATACCATTTTTCTTTAAAAAAGAAATAGGGGCACAGGATTTTCCTGTGCCCCGCGGCTGTCCCCACTCTATTCTACTCTCCCATATAAGCGGCCGCGATATCTTCTGAAACCACCTTGCGTATCTCCTCATAGACAGGTTCGCATGCCTCGATCATCGCCGCTTTTGTTTCCTCGTCCAGGCTTAAGATCTGAGTCCCGCTTTCCTCGATCTCTCGGATACGTTCCGCGATCCTTTCATCGGAAGCCTCTCGCGCGTATGACTGCGCAGACTCCTGCGCTTTTCGCAGGATCTCCTGGTCCTCGTCGGAAAGACTGGCGTAGAATCCCTCATTGACGATCAGCGAGATCAGATGTGGAAGATGGTTCGTCTCTACCACATAGTCCTGCTGTTCATAAAGCCGATTGGACACAATAACTTCATACGGGTTCTCCTGGGCATCGATCGTATTCTGCTGCAAGCCGATATAAACCTCACTGAAATTCATAGGCGTCGGGCTCGCCCCCAGCGCCTTCCAGAATTCCAGATGATACTGGTTCTCCATCGTCCGTATCTTCTGCCCCGCAAAGTCCTCGAAGGATTCCACCTTCTGATTCGTTGACATCACGCGAAAGCCCTGGTCCGCGAAGCCAAGGAGCTCATATCCGGCTTCCCGGTAGGACCGGCGGATGAGATCCAGGAATTCCGGCTCATCGATCGTCTCTCTTACTTCCTCCAGGCTGTCAAACACACAGGGGCTGTCGAAAACTGCCGTATCCGGAATGAAGTTGACCTGAGGGGCCGTATTCTGCACGACAAAGGGGATATCCCCGTCGTAACAGCTCTCTAAGAGTTCCCGGTCTCCGCCCAGCACACTGTTGGGATAGATCTGGATCTCAATCCGCCCGCCGCTTAAACGGTCTACTTCTTCCGCAAATTTCTCCGCGTAGATCTGCGTCACCGTATCCTCCGGACTTGCGGTGGCCAAAGGGTACGCGTATGTCTGTTCTTCCTGGTCTGCCGCGCATCCCGCCAGGATTCCGGCGGACAAAGAGACCAGAAGCGCGTATTTCCATCTCTTCATATTTCCTCCAAAGTTGAAACTACAATAGTATCAGGCTGACAGCCGGCACAAACGTAATCACCAGAAGCGCCAGCAGAAAATATCCGATCATCGGCACTGCCTTTCCGGCAATCTCCATCACCGGAATATCTGACAGCGAAGACGCCACGAACAGATTGACCCCAATAGGCGGTGTCACAAAACCAATGGCCAGATTCACCACCATGATGATCCCAAAATGGATAGGATCTACTCCCACTTCCGTCACGATCGGAAGCAGGATCAGGATCGCCGGGGTCGTATCCATGATCATCCCTACCGCCAGAAGGAACCCGTTGATGACCAGCAGAAGAATCACCGGGTCTGCAACATGGCTTAAAATCCAGTCGCTGACTCCCTGGGGCACCTGCAGGAGCGTAAGCACCCTGGAAAAGGCCACCGATGCCGCCAGGATAAACAGAATCGGCGTATAAGTACGGATCCCTTCCACCAGGATCCCCCAGATATCTCCCACGGAAATGCTTTTATACACAAACAGACTGATGAACAGCGCATAGAATACAGAGATCACCGCCGCTTCCGTAGGGGAGGCGATGCCTGCGTAGATGCATCCCAGGATGATCACCGGACTTAGCAGCGCCAACGCGCTTTCCCTCAGGACACAGAGGAACCCTTTCTCTCTGAGAGCGCCTACCAACTCCTGCTTTTTCTTCTCATCCTCCCCATGCTTTTTACAGTAAAACACCGCATACATCATCAATAAGAGGCTGATAAAAATACCCGGGACGATCCCCGCCACAAACAGGTCGCTTACAGATGCGCCGGAGGCAATTCCGTACATGATAAAGGGAATACTGGGCGGGATGATCACACCCAGCCCTCCCGCCACCGCCACGATCGCCGTGGAAAAGGTCTTATCATAACCCATACGGATCAGGATCGGGATCGTCATACTTCCCACCGCCGCCACCGTGGCTGGACCGGAACCGGAAATAGCCCTGTAAAACAGACAGGTAACGATCACCGCGCAGGGCAGCCCAGCCGTCCGCTTCCCCATGAAATACGCAAATACATGAAATAATTTCTCCGAAATCCCTCCTTTTGCCATAAGGATCCCCGACAGCACGAACATCGGTACCGCCAGCAGCGGAAAGCTGTCCAGTCCTCCCAGCATGGAGCGGACGACAAACGTCCCGCTTGCCGCAAAGGAAGAATCCAGTATCCCCGGCAGGACGGATGCCGCCGAAAGGGAAATGGAAACCGGAATCGCAATGACCAGACAGACTATAAATACAAGAAATACAATAACAGTCGGCATGATCTACTCCTTTCCCCGCACAGCCCGGAACTCCACGATCCATCTCTGCAGCACCCGGACAGCGGCAAGAAGGAACCCCAAAAGCGGCGCCGCCTGCACCGCGTACATAGGAAGTCCCAGGGCCGGGCTCGTCTGCCCGCTTGCGATGGCCGTATGGAAATACTTCCACGCGCAGGGGATCAGATAGAAAAACAGGATCAGTTCCAGCGTGTGATTCACCACTTTAAAGAGGGCTTTCCCCCTCTTTGGAAACAATGCCACAAATTGTTCGATCTTGATCGAGATACACTTCTTCGTACAATAGCTGACGCTTAAGAAGCCGGCCCAGATAAAGAGATATCTGGTCAGTTCCTCAGACCAGGTAAGAGACATGCCAAGCGCATATCTGGAAAACACCTGGATCCCCATGATCACCGTCATAGCCGCCAGGAGGAACACCATCAGACATTCCTCCAGGTTCTGGTCCAGCCACCGCAATCCTTTTTTCATAGAGCACCTCACTTTTCCGCTGCCTCAACTATAAGCTTTCATGCAGAAGTCCAAGCACTGTCTTTAATTCCTCCACTCCCATCTGTCCTGGGGCGGAAGCTTTTCCTGCCGCCCCAAACGTCAGCGCTGAGCCAAACACCTCGCCGCACAGTCGGCTGATAACGCCGGTTCCTCCCATAGACATGGTGATGATCGGCCGGTCCGCGTATTCTTCAGCCATTTCCCGGGTAGCGGCAAGCAGTGTCAGGACATCTTTCTTATTCCGGGGCATGACAGCGATCTTAGGAATATCCGCTCCCAGCTGCTGCATCTTGCAAAGGCGGGATAGGATCTCCTCTTTATCCGGGGTTTTCTGGAAATCATGATTGGAAGCCACCACCTTCACTCCACAGGCATGGGCTGTTTCAATAATCTCCTGAACTTCCTTTTCCCCAGTAAACAGTTCCACATCTACCAGGTCGATCAATCCTGTTTTGATGGCGTTCTTATTCAGTTCCGCATAGGCAGCCGTCTCGATTTCCTTCTCCCCGCCTTCCTTAGCGGTCCGAAAGGTAAAGAGAAGGGGGATGTCTCCCAAAGCCTTCCGAAGCCCCTTTGCCGTCTCTTCTGTCTGATCCGCGTCAAAAATATCCGCATACCAATCTACGCGCCATTCTGCCACATCCGCGCCAAGATCCAGGATTTTTTCCCCCGCTTCCAAGATTTCCTCCCTTGTTGTCCCTACGATAGGTACGCAGACTTTCGGGATACCCTCCCCGATTTTTACATTTCTCACCACTACTGGTCTCATTTTTTATTTCCTCCTTTTTCTTACTGCCGTCCGGGACTTTCCACGGCAGCCAGCAATTTTTCATATCTCAGGTTTACAAATAAAGCAAGAAGCACACCGATCACAGTGATCGCCAGATTCATCACGATCACATTCTCCGCGGACATCTTGGAAGCCGCGCTCAGAATGGTGTAGTTGCACAAACTGGACGCGATCATGACAAGGCTGGTGATCGTCCCTTTGATCTTGGGGAACAGATCATTGACTGTGGCTGTTGCCATCTGAAGTACGCCTCCCGCCGCAGAGTAGCCGATCACAAACGCCCCTATATTGCAGATCATCGGTGTCCGTATCAGATACACTAAGATCAGCATGACCAGGGAGATCGCCGGATAGATTACCAGGAATCTTACCTGCCGGAATTTGACGATCAGAATGCTGGTGATCACCAGAGCCGCCATAGTCCCGGCTGAATAATACGTCTGCATGATAGAAACCGAGGCGGAAGGAATACCAGCCACTTCCGTCCCGAAGGTCTGGGCGCAGTTCAGCCAGAGCTGGAAGGTAGCCGTACTGGTAAACCCGATCAGGATCAGCGCCGCGCTTTCCAGGGAGAAATGCGCGTTCTTGAGATTATCGATAAAGGACTCCGACTTCTCATTTTCTGGCTTGGCGGGCAATGGGGCAAAAAGAGCCAGGATCCCCAGTACCGCGATGGCGATCCCCGACACCAGCGGAAGCGCCAGATAAGACATCTGTGTCCCTGCCGCCACTCCCAAGAAAAATGGCATCAGAAGCTGGGCGATCGAGATAAAGAATTTGATCCCCATAGTCGCGATTCCGGTATAGCGGTAAATGATCTCTGTGACTGCCGGATAGGTCGCCGTATCCAGGAACGAATTAGCGATCCCTCCCAGGACTGCCGCCACATAGGCAAACTGCATATTGGGGGAAAATGTGATCCCTGCAAAGAAGATCACATAGGAGGCCACACCGATCAGCACGGAGAGCTTCCTCCCCAATTTGTCTGAGACCGGGCCGGCAAAGGGAAGAGAGATCAATCGGCCAAGACCCAGGGCCGCCGCCACAGAAGTGACCGTCATAACATCCGAGAGCCCCCACTGACTTACCAGCTCTTCCTTCACCACCTGCTGGCTTAAGATGGAGCACCCGATCCCGTGGATAAAATAATTCAGATATAAGATCAACGCGCTTGGTATGTATTTCTTTTCCACACTTACTCTCCTTTTCTATTCGTATCTGATGTCTAGGATTTCCTTCATATAGTCAATGGGCATAGGCTGGCCTGTCCACAGCTCGAAGGCCGCTGAGCCCTGGAACAGCATCATGCCAAGGCCGTTCATCGTTTTACATCCCACTTCTTTCGCCATCTTAAGAAGCGCCGTCTCTCTTGGGAAATAAACCACGTCCGTCACGATCAGGTCTGGTCTTAGGAAAGATTTGTCCGGGATATAGGTCTGACCTTCCAGAGGCTTCATCCCTACCCCTGTAGCGTTGGCAAACAGATAACTATCCTCGATCTCTTCCTTCAACTTTCCAAGGTCCTCCAGATCGTACAAAGCCGCTTTACATTCTGTCTTTTCGTTGATCTTGCGGACCGTCTCCTTCGCGTTTTCCCAGAACTTATCCTTCTGATTAAAGATAGATATCTCTTTCACTCCATCCAAGGCCGCCTGGATCTCGATCGCTGTGGCGGCTCCCCCCGCGCCCACGATCGTCATCTTTTTTCCGATCACATCAATCTGATTATCCTGAAGAGCCTTCATATATCCAACTCCATCTGTAATATGGCCGGTCAGTACGCCATCGTCATTGACGATCGTGTTGACCGCTCCGCACATCTGGGCTGCCGGGGAAAGCTTGTCCAGATATTTATGGACTACTGTTTTATTCGGCATAGATACATTAGAACCTCTCATTTTTAACGCGCGAAGCCCTGTGATCGCATCCTCCAGGGTTTCATTATCTACCTCAAACGCAAGATAGGCGTAATCAAGCCCTAATTTCGCAAACGCTTCATTCTGCATCGCCGGTGAGCTGGAATGACGGATAGGATACGCCATCAGCCCGATCAACTCTGTGTGACCTGTAATTCTCTCTGACATCGTTTTGTCCTCCATTTTTGTTTGTTAATTAATAAACAACCTCTTACCGTCATTTTATATAAAATAGCACAATTCATAGTCCATTTCTATAGATTTCCCACGATATATATATTTGTCCTCTGGTTTCTTTTCTCCTATAATGTGAGCAGAAAACAGATTGTTAATCAAATATCAAATCTGTCAGTAAACAACCTCTTTCCCTTTTTATTCACATATTTAGGAGGATTCTTATGAAAAACGAGTATAAACATATCTTTGAACCATTGACTATCCGGCGGATGACAATGAAAAACCGGATCATGATGACCCCCATGGGAACCAATTATGGGGAGCAGAGCGGAGAAATGAGTTTTCTCCATATTAATTACTACGAACAAAGAGCCAAAGGCGGAACCGGTCTCATTATGGTAGAAAACGCCAGTGTAGATTCCCCGGAGGGTTCCAACGGAACGACACATCTTCGAATCGACCACGACAACTATATCCCCCGTTTGTTTAAATTGACGGAGACGGTGCACAAACACGGCGCCTGCATTGGGATCCAGATCAACCACGCGGGCGCCTCTGCCCAATCCGTACGAACCAACATGCAGCCAGTATCCGCTTCCGATATTCCTTCCAAAGAAGGCGGCGATGTTCCCCGTCCTCTGAAGAAGGAAGAGATCCTGCGCATCGTCAAAAAATACGGTGAAGCGGCCAAAAGGGCGCAGATCGCGGGTTTTGACACGGTAGAGGTCCATGCCGGCCACTCCTACCTTCTTAGTCAGTTTCTCTCTCCTCTCACAAACCACAGGACTGATGAATTCGGAGGAACTCCAGAAAACCGGGCGCGTTTCGCCCGTATGGTCCTGGAGGAAGTCCGGGCGCAGGTAGGGCCTTTCTTTCCTGTTTTTGTGCGGATCAGCGCGGATGAATTTCTAGAAGGCGGCAACTCTCTGGAGGACACCCTGGACTATCTCCAGTATTTCCAGGAAGAGGCGGATGTGATCGACGTATCCGCGGGTCTGAATGGTTCCCTCCAGTACCAGATCGATGCCAACTATCTGCCGGATGGCTGGCGTTCCTACATGGCGAAAGCCGTAAAAGAAAAATATGGAAAGCTCTGCGTCACTACCGGAAATATCCGGGATCCCCACGTCGCGGAACGCATCCTGGCCCAAGGGGATGCGGACATCATTGGAATGGGCCGCGGTCTTATCGCGGATCCAGACTGGGTAAATAAAGTGGAATTTGGAGATATCTGCGATATCCGGAAATGCATTTCCTGCAACATCGGCTGCGCCGGAAACCGCATCGGCATCAACCGTCCCATCCGCTGTACGGTAAACCCAGCCGTGCCCACTGGAGAAGGATATAAAAAGCAAAAGATCTCCAAGCCGTGCAATGTAGCCGTCATCGGCGGAGGGACCGCCGGACTGGAAGCCGCCTGTACTGCCGCGGAAGTAGGCTGCACCACCTTCCTTATTGAAAAGAAACCTTATCTTGGCGGACTTGCGGCAGAAATTTCCAAAATCCCGGACAAAAAACGGCTGGCAGACTTCCCCAACTATTTGATCCATCGAGCGCAAAAACTCAAAAATCTATTTGTATTTACCGAAACAGATGCCACAGCCGACTTTGTAAAAAACCTGAAGCCTGACATTATCGTCAACTCCACTGGTTCCCTACCCCTGCTGCCCCCGATTCCCGGTCTCCATGAAAACCTGGGCAAAGAAGGAAGCCATGTATACTCCATCTTTGATATGATCTCTCAGATCAAGGATTACCCGAAAGACATGAAGGGAAAGAAAGTTGTTGTGATCGGCGGCGGAGCCGTTGGCCTTGATGTAGTGGAATTCTTTGCCCCTAAAGGAGCCCAGGTCTCTATTGTAGAGATGCTCCCCGCCATTGGGAACGGCATCGATCCAATCTCAAAGGTAGGTACTTTCACCTTAATGGAGAAATATGGTGTACGCCAGATGCCAAATACCGCGCTCAAGGAAGTACGCCCGGACTCCTTCCTGGTAGAGACCAAAGAAGGGCAGGAAGTACTGGACTTCGACTATGGCTTCGTCTGTCTAGGCATGAAAGCCAACGCCCCGGTGCTGGCTGATCTTAAAAAGACATTCGAGGATGATAATAAGGTAGAGATCGTTAATATAGGCGACAGCGTCCGCGCCAGAAGGATCATTGAAGGTACTGACGAAGGCCGCAATATCCTGAACACCTTGGAAAAGCACGGATACCTGTAAAACATTTTCTAAATCGAGTAGGAGGAAATTCCTCTGATTGAGGAATTTCCGTCCTCTCACACCACCG
>OGYF01001866.1_pt1 | contig 16830 bp, 20 predicted proteins | sample 1576451 | NCBI WGS metagenome assembly OGYF01 (sample SAMEA3541505, study PRJEB24748) | human gut metagenome | biome: human gut; feature: human-associated habitat; material: faeces | place: China | collected 2012 | reverse complement strand
ATTAGAGAAAGCGGAGAGTGTGGGAGGAGTTATTTTCCCCTGCGAAGTCGCTACGTTTTCTGCCGCATTTCACATTACTACAAAGCTAATATCCCACAAAACTGGACAACCTATTGATATCCAGATAGATTTTCTTGACATTAATATGTCTGGTAGTCGGATTCTTGCTGTATTTAATGTAAATGGCATTATACAAATTGCTGGTCAGGTAGAAATTACAGCTACTAGTATATTAAGACTATCAAACAGTAGTGGTCATAGCTTTAAATTGCCGATGCTTACTTATTACAGAACTGAAAACGATAATCAGTTATTCACTAATTTTCCCAATAAAACAGCTGGGACTGTTGAATTTACTTTAGGCACTTCTAGTGATGTAGGAAAACGATACAATGGTATGGTCATTTCTGGACAGGAAAGAACGCCGTTATATATGTATGCACCTTAATATTAAACCCTCTCCAATAGGAGAGGGTTTATATTTATGTCGTAATTAAGGGGCTTAAATCAGGACCGCTAACGCATATTAGATGATTCATCGCCGCAACAGGCCAGTTAATATTCCATTCAATTAAAGACGATGAAGTATTACTTCTATTAATTGCAAATTCATCCGAACTATTATAGGTTGTTAGTTGCGGCACAATAAAGTTCTTTCCTTTTGTATTAGACAAATGCACAGTCATTGTACTAGCACTAAATTTGACCGTTCCTAAAATATAAATAACTCCATTATGGACCCATGCCTTACTAACGCTACTTTGGTTTGAATATTTCATAAACTCAAGAGTAAATGGAATACTGCTCCCATCTTCTGATAATACAGAGCCTCTAATGGTTAGTGTTCTGTTGGAAGTATCAATGGTACATTCACCAGACATATACCCCACACTCTCCGCTTTCTCTAATGCTTGGTCAGCCTTAGCGTCAGCGGATTCAGCGGCACTCTGTGCGTTCTGTGCAATAGTCCTGACAGCACCCAACTGTGTTACATTGACAGCGTCATTAGCGTTAACACCATTAGCCATTCCGACAACACGCTTGCTCATCATGTTAATGGTGGTCCCCGGATTTAGCCGTAACTCATTAGGGGCGTGAACTTCGGTAACGTGAATCTCACCTGTACCGCCCTCTGTCTGATTCCGGTTAATGTAAACGGAGCCAAGAGCATCAGGAACATTGATATCCAAGTGACTGTTGTGCCGTTTCAGTACAGCCGCCCCGCTACCATCATAGAGGTTAATTGTTCCAGCACTGATTTCACCCTGCATGGAGCCATTCTGTCCCACCAGTACACTATCAGCGGCCAGATTAATCAGGTCGTCATTGAGCTTGACTGCCCCAGAGTTAGGGTCATTTTTCCTGCGACGGATTTCGGTCACACCAGAAATGGCAATTTCTCCGCCTTCACCGTTAGACAAGCCAACATCTGTACCAATCAGGGAAACAGGTCCGCTTTCGGACTTTACAACCATAGCGTCAGCGTCATTGTATACAGAACCCTTAACCATCTGGTCGGTGAGATTCCTTGCTCTTGCACGGGCGGCAATCGGGTCGTAGAACTTTACTACGGAGTTTCCGGTCATGTTGATATCACCGGTCATGTCTCCGCCAGTAAGGGCCAGATATTCCCCGCCAAGCTCTCCCTCGATTTCCTGCTTTACCTGTACAATATTATCGTCAACATACTTCTTGTTAGCCGCATCACTGTCAGCGGCAGGGGTGGCAAGGTTGGTTACCTTACCAGCGGCTCCAGCAGAGCTGGACTGCACCTTAATTCCGGTAGAGGATTCCAGTACAGGATTTACAGCAGTGTTTCCGTTGAAGTTAAGGGAGCCTGTCATGGTGTCGCCGCTTTTACTGACCTTGGTATCGATTTGTCCCTGTACATTGGTAATTTGCTGGTCAACGTATTCCTTGGACACGTCTCCACCAGGACTTCCTCCACCAGTCTTTACAGCATCATCAACATATTTCTTTGTTGCAACCTCGTTGTCGGCAGTAGGTGCACGCCCAGCCACAACAGTAGAACCAGAGGTAAAGGTCAGGTTTCCAGTCAGTTGACCACCAGACAGCTTCAGATAAGGAAGGTTGGTTTGACCTGTGGTCATACCCTTAATGGTCTGGTTGATTTGGGTAATGTCGCCCTCAAGTCCTGCAATCTGCGCTTGGATTTTCTTGTCTACCTCATCGATTTGAGTAGACAGAGCTGTGTCAGCGGCCTTTCGTGCAAGGACTTCCTGTTCAATGGCGTTGATTAGGTCGTTATCAGCGTCAATTCTGGCCTTGATTTCAGCATCCAAAGCGGCCTGAATCTGGTTCTCTCTTGTGGTAGCCCGGACAACCTCAGCCTGTAAATCACTGGCAATCTTATTTTCTGCCGTAGTTGCACGGTTAGTCTCCGCAACAATCTTGTTGTCCAGAGCAGTTTCAGCGGCGGTGGCACGTTCAGTCTCGGCATCGATTTTCTTGTCAAGAGCATCCTCTGCCGCTTCTGCCCGGTTTGTCTCCGCTTCAATTTTTTGGTCAAGTGCTTCCTCAGCGGCTGTAGCACGTTCGATTTCAGCGGCGATATCCTTTGCGTTTTGAGTAATGCGGTCGTCAAAGGACTGAATCTGCACTCCCAGCAGGTACGTCTCCCATGCGTTCCGTCCAGTGGTCTGAACAAGGTCAGCAACCTCTTTCTGGAACGCATTATTAAAATTTGGGCATTTAGAGATGACCCAGTAAGCCAGATTCTTAGGCTCTTTGGCGTTTACGGGGTCAGTGGTCATCTGGCCCATGTACAGCATACCCTCGCCAGTGGCGGCGGGAGTGTTGGTAGTAGCGGACGTTACAACAGCGGTTGTACAGCCATAGCCCTGTAAGATTCTTGCAACGGAAGCGATACCCATTCCCGGCTGATTCTGTGCGGAGCAGGAGAAGAAGAACACGGAGCCGGTCCCACAGTTGAAGCCGATAGCGCAGATGGCCTGCTTCTGGGTCATGGCTTCCACACCCTCGATAACCTTGCCGTCATAGAGGATAGGCACGCAACCCCCGATAACGTCAACCATCTGATTCTGGCACAGAGTGGTTTCGGTAACGTCTCCCTTAAAGTAGCGCAGGGCACCATGACGATTGAATCCATAGACGTAGCCATCAGGGTTACTCTCGCCGGGGATAGCGGCTCCACGGTACATTGCAGGACCGAACCATTTATCAGAGCTAGCCTGAACAGCGGTCATAATGACGTTAGCGGACTTGATAAAGGACATGTCAAAGATTCCCTGTTCCACGCCGCTGTTAGTGGTGTTATCATAGGCAGGGGCCAAACTTACAAAGATAGGCTTTCCCTTTCGGTCAACAGCCTTCTTCTCTACGATTGCGTAGGCGCATCCCTCTGTGGTATCGTAGCCCTCTTGGTAGTTTACCTCGCAATCGTCATAGTACACGTCATTGGAACGGGCCGCCGCCACGCAAGCGTTCATAGCTTCATAACAGTTCTTGCTAATACAATTCCACTGATTGATACACATATTGGTCCGCTCAATAACCTTGCCCATAGCTTCATAAAGGCTAGAGCCTTCAATCACAGTTGGTACAGGGGGAATCTGTCCCATTACAGGCTGTGGCGGCTGACATACAGGGGGCTTTTGCGGGGGACAGACAGTAGGCGGTGGAGTACATCCACAGTCAGGTTTGGGCCTACAATCGTCCTGATAGGGGTTATTGGGTCTGGTAGGATAGTATTCCATAATGCGACCTCCTTATACATTTACCTTGTCGAGAATGAACATGAGCATTTCACGGGTTACGAATCCCTGTGGATTCTCGTTCGTGATTATCTTTCTTGCGGCCATTCTCTCCATGGCATTTTTGGCGTAATCACTTCCAGCGAAATTGGCACGCTGGGAGAGATATACCTCCATCATTTCGTTGAACTTGTTTTGGTTCATATCTGTTAATTCCTCCTTTAGTTTATTGCACCTGTCAATTACCATCGAACGGAAGTCATCCATTGTAAGCCCAAACACTTTCATCCAGTGGTCCGGGTCACCGTGTCCGCTTGCCCATCCCATATCATGCCCTTCCTTGTGGGAGATGATAACCCCTTTTTTGGTGGGGTCAAGGTTAAACGTAATACAAAGACAGGCGAACAGGTCGGCGGCTTCGTTAAGGCACAAGGTGAGGTGGTGTTTATTAAGCATACTGTCCTCACACATTTCAACCCCGATATGAGTATGGTTAGCGTACCCTCCACAATGCCATGCTTCCATGTTCCAAGGTAAAGTCTGTACAGTACAGATATTTTCGTCTGCGGCTCGGCCAATAAAACCGTGTACGCATACAGAGCGACCTCCCGGCCTTGGCTGATTCCAGTGGTTATTATACTTGTTGTATCCAATGATATCAGAGCCGGGGACATACCTGGATACTTTTGGATTGTTTGCGCCGGTAGAGTGTAACATTATTCCCGCCACTTTCATCTCTGCACCAACTATATAACAATCGTTCTTTTCTAGTATCTGCTTAATCAGTCTCATTGTTACCATCCTCTGCATCATCGTATTTCTTCTCCATGCTGTCCAGTATTTTAACAATAAAGTACGGGACCCTAACATCCATGTCAATCAGGTGCTCTAAGATGCTGATACCCTCTGTGGCTATAAAGTAGAATACAATAGCGTTTCTAACGTAGTCCATACCGAACAGATTATCAATGATTGTTCCTATTATGATAATGCACAGCATAGAACACTTTCTCAGTGCCCCTTTAGCCAGAGCTTCGGAAGAAACACCGTTGCCATATTTACTTAGCTTGAATACTGCGGCGCTTATAAATCCAAGAATGATATCTATAAGCATCAGTGTAAACATCGCCATTAGAGAGTAGTCAAAACCTCCCAATAGTTTCACGGCTGTTCCTCCTATAATTCCGGCTACAACGCATACATGTTCTTTCATTAGAACACCCCCATAAAGTCAACGGCAAGCTCTTTTATAATGTCCTCGTCAATATTCAGGAACGTGCTCCTGAACTTAAGCAACAACTCAGACTGACTTACATTGATAAATCCCTTTACAGTAGCGTTGCTGTTCTTGGTTTCCTTTGTATCCTCCTGATTTGAAGAAGTACCTAAAGTGGTTTCCTTGTGCTTGTCAGCACCATTAGAGAATTGCTTATTATCCTCTTTGGTGTTTTCGTAGCCATTGTTATTCTCCTTTTCAGTAGAATCTCCGGTAGTGTTTTGGTTTTCATTGAAAGTAGTTGTCTGCTCTCTTGTGTGGTCCTCTGTTTCGCTCTTGTCTAACTTTCCAGTAGTGTTTGTGTCCTCTGACGTGTTACCTGTGCTTTCAGTAGTTTTGCTAGTGTTGCTTTCTCCATTCTCTGTTTCTGTACTGTCTGTTTTAGTGTTCTTTTCTTCCGTGTTTTGCAGTTCTTCCTTGCTAGTCGAATTGGTCGTTTCATTAGTTGTATCTTTGGTGTAGTTGGTCAGATAATTATTCATTATCTCTACACCAGAGCTAGATACCGTACCTTGGGGAGTATCGGAGTACCGCTGTTCTTTTGTCCCGTTGGACGTAGCATTAGACGTTGTGTCTTTAGTGCCGCTCAGAGTATCCGACATTTCTTCCGTCACGTTTCCAGTTTTATTCACCTTTGAAGTGGTATCGGTTGTTTCCGTGACGTGACCAGTGGTGTCGATGTTAGAGGTCTTTGTTCCATTCTCACTCTGGTCAGTGGTCTTGGTGATATTGATTGTCTCGTTCAGCTTTTCCGTGCTCTCCTTGTTGGACGTTCCCTCCGTGTGCCCGGTAAAATCACGCTTATTTCCGTCACTGATTCTGCGGTCATTTAACTGGGCCAGCGAGTTATACATATTCCGGATGGAATCAACATCGTTCCGGCTTGCGGATACACCAGTAAAACCAAGTTCTCTTAAATCCTTGGAGTTTGTCTCCAAGAAGTGGTTATACAAGGGGATTATTTCCAGCAGTTCAGACTTGTAAAGCTGATTGTAGTATGGCATTATTCTTGCTAGATGCTCATTGAGATAGTGCTTGAATCTGTCAGGAGTTTCCTGACCAATCTCATAGAAGAAATAGTGTCTGATGATTTTATCACACAATTCCTTCTTGTGCATTTCCACAAATGTGGTCCAGCTATCATCGAATATTTCATAGCCAGAGCCGACCAGCTTTCCAAGCTCCATTGTGTATCTACTCACTTGACCCACCTCCAAAGCCGCTGTCATAATCATAGGTGGATAGCTCTTTGATATCAACCTCTATATTGGTGCCGTATCTACGGTTGACTTTCTCTATGTCAAGCCGTAGCTGTTTCAGGTTGACTTCATTAGCCATTTCCGTTACCATGTTATTGGCGTTTACTTCATCCACTAGAAGACGCTCTTTCTTGTCGTCTCCCTTGCTGTCAAGCCCAATAGCGGAATACAGGATATCTTCATACGTCCTGTATGTTTTCCACAGTTGGTCGATGTTCCCAATGGACGGGAGAGGAGCCACTTCAAAGTTGGATTTATCAATACCGTAGTTTTTGAAGGCAAGAACAATGTCCTCATTGTCCTTTATGCGCTTCAAGAGGTTTATAAAAGTGAGCTTCTGCTTTTCTTCACAGAGAATCAGATATGGCCGCTTCATTCTGGCACATACTACGTCAATAGAACGGAGTACGTCCATCATGCGCTTTATATAGGTGTATACTGTAAGTGCTGTTGGAGTGCCAGTAGGATTGTTCCTTACAAGCTCAAACTCACCAAAGGAAAGGGTCCTTGTGAATCCAAAGGAAAAAGCGTTGATTCTGGTAGGCTCATAAAATAGATTGTATTCAGAACCATTAGAACAGGGTAATGCTATAAGTCCATAATCTTCATGCTCAAAGAAGCAAGCCTTTCCAACTAGATACAGGCTCATGTTGAGCAACCTCTCATTAACTCCTATGGGTAAATTCTTCCAGTCATACCGTGTGACAGCAATGTTAGAATAGCGGTTGTACATCTCCATAAACAGCTTGCTATTCTCCATCTGCGCTTCGGTTTTAACATACATATCTCCCAACGGGTTGTTTGGGCAGTATGTTGACGTTAGAAGCTCCATACCGAACAGACCTAACGGCATATAACCCCTCCTTTCTTATCTATTGTCTTTAGAGTAGTCGCCTATCTCAACACCATTTCCAACGTGCCAGAATGTAACGCCGTTGTCCAGTGCCGCCTGTATGTTGGCTCTATCTGTGCTGTTGAATGGGCCGCTTACAACAGAGGGTGAGCACTTCACATAATTCCAATACGGACGGGTATTCACGTTCGGCTTTTTCATCCGACAGGTTTTATAGCCGAATACGGAAAAGAAGTTATCAATGCTCTCTATCACGGCGGCATCCGGGAACAGCAGGTTGACCAGATACCCCCAGGAATCAGCGGCAATCGCAAGGGCACCAGTGGTAACGCCGCCCATAGCTTGGGCAGGGTCAACAGATTTATCCATTACCTTACCGATAGTCCCAAGTGCGGAGTGTAGGGCATTAGTTACTCCCATAGTGGTACCAGCTACTGCCGCTCCTCCCCCAGCGAGTACACTACCGCCGACAGCTAGAGACGTTCCACCAGTAGGAGCCGCCAACAGCATACTTCCAGCGACCACAGCGGCTGTTCCAATGCCGCCTATAATAGAGGAAGCAAGCTGGGTCCTGTTCTGACTTACCCAGTTAGCAAAGGCGTTTCCTACCCAAGCACCCTGTACATTGATAGGAATGACCACACCCAGCGTCTTGTTAACTGCTTCGTCTCCCTCCATGTAATTGTTGGGATAGACAAGCACACCACCAGCCCCGGCTAGAAAAGCTCCGCCAGCCTGAAACTGCATGGTAGTTGGATTCGGGAAATACTCAGGGCGTAATTCCACAGAATCTCCCTGCCTGTTGGTAAGCTCCACCTTAAAGAACTCACTGCTAAAGCACTTGGCGTTCTTTACGGCGTATCCGTCAATATTGTCGTATCCCACAGTAGCGGAGTGTGTCCACATTTCAACAAAGTTATTGGATACCGCTATTCTGGTAGGACACACCCACATACCAAGGATACCGTCTAAACGTCCCTTCTCAGCATAATTCCTGATAGTAGCACCAAGTGAACTCATCCCACCGCTGTCAGCGGCGTATACAAACTTGTTTACACCAATGGGTACGCCAGCGTTTATCTGGATATTGTAGTTTTCTTCCGCATTTTCATCATAAGCGGACAGCACAACTACCGACCAATTATGTTCCGTCCCGTCAAGCATGACACGTCTTTTCAGGACACCAGTTTCAAGCCCTTCCGGTAACAGGTTATTAAAGGAAGGTACTGCACCATTCCAGTCATCTTCCTGCATCTCCCGCTCTACCCAGCACTCACGCCATATAATGGATTCAATAAATGTCTGCATGGAATCTGTCTGAAACTCTATTTCTGTACAGTTTGGATTGACAAACTCAATGGAAAGGATATTGCAGAAGATAGTCTTTCCGTTGTCGTTCACAAAGCTCATCATATCACAGTTACGGATAGAGTTATACTTTGCGTTCACTCTGGCATAATGCCTGTTCTCCCTCTGATAGCTCTGAGCCGTAAAGGACAGTGGGGAGCGTCCTTCATACCATGACAGTTTGGCCCCTTCACTCTCAAAGTAAGGCTGATTCTGTGGGTCTACTCCTGTGCTCTGGTATAGACGTATCGTAGTGTTGGGCTGAAAGTCAGGCATATTTTCACCACCTTAAATAAGGCCCGGACGGGAAGCCCATCCGGGCCAGTTAAATCAGGCCGTATACTTCTCAGTTACAAAGGACACGCCATTAGCCCAAGGACGTAGAGCAAAGGTGTCCCAGCAGTGCCACCAGTAAGTCCAAGCCATAACTTCGGAGTTATAGAACTCGGTCATCTTACGGAGACTGTCCCGAATCTGGAAGGCACCCCGGTCGCCAATCCAAGCATACATATTATCGGCCCCGTCAAACTTGTCAACAATGACCTGACGGGCGACATAATCAGCATAGCTCAGATTAAAGGCCGCACTTAGCTTCTGTACATCCACGTTTGCGGCAACGTCAGCACGAACGAGGATAACCAAGTCATCGATGGAAGTCCAAGAAGTGGCGGGGCTGGATCCGCCAACAAGCTGATAAGCGTTGTAATCAGAGCTTGGGAAAGACATAGCGGAAGCGATACCACGCAAACGGGTCAGGAAAGCGGTAGCGTTCTCTGCGCTGACAGTTGGCAGGGCAAGCACTTCCTGAACCATCTTAGCTTCGGCGGTAGCTCCACCCAGCAGAGCCTTTGTCAGATTGAACTCGTCAATCGTGTTGCCAGTATACAGGCTGTTTACGATACCTGCAATCAGGTTTTCCAGAGCACCCCAGCTTACAAAGGCGGCGGTCAACTGCTCGTTGCGGATAGTGACCTTGTATTTGTCACGTCTATTACGCCGGTAGTAGGCTGCCTTTACGTCGGGGTCAACAGGGGTCAGAATTCCTTGGAAATTAGCAGGCTCATAGTTTGCACTCTTGGCGGGGTTGATATAGATATCCTCAACATCCAACCCCAGGGGGATAGAACCCTTCCTCAGAAATGCCAGAGGATTCTCAAACATCTTCTGGTCTACAATGGTAACGGCAATCTTGTTTACCAGAGCAGTCAGAAACTCATTCTGTACAGACTGATATTCCAGAATAGGATTGCCAACGTCCTGAATGTTTCGGGGAGTAGCCACGGGCACAGCGTCCCGATAGCCTTGACTGGCTTCATTTCTAATAGCGTTTACTGTATCGACAGCATTTGGAATCTTAGTGTTAGACATTTACTTTACCTCCTTGAATAAATCCTCGACAGTAATCGTCTCGGCTTTCGTTTTTTGTTCGGTGGATTGACCACTTCCACCTGTCTTATCGAGATTCTGCTGACCAACTCGTAGAAATAGCTCTAAGTTAGCTTCTTTCAGTCTGGTATTTTCCTGTTTCAGTTGTTCGTTTTCAGTAGATAGAGTAGTATTAGTTGCAAACAGGCCCGTGTATTCGTCACTGGCTTGTGTAACTAAAGAGGTTAGGGTGGCTTGGTCATTCATGGCACCGATGACCTTCTGCATATGGTCGTTCCATTGTTCGATTGTATATGGCATACTGATTTACCTCCTTAAAATCATCAGGGAATTGGATATCAAATTTTTGGCTTTCATAGTCGTAAACCTGACTTCCCCCCGGTAGTATTTTTGTTGCAAAGCTCCGAGCCATATAAGAGCGTCTTTACTGTTTCGTAGCTCTGTTGTCTCGTCATGCTCATCTACACTTAGAGATATATGCTTATTACAGGTAGGGTCATAGCTTTCCGTAATGTACCACAAATCAGAGCCTAATATAGTATATACCCCAAGCTCATTTCCCGATACTCTGATGGTCATTATACACGTTCCGGGGCAAGGCATCTTTTCAATAAAACTGGCAGTGTCCCTCAAGAACTCGTTTTCCATAGCGTATTTCCCGTACTCTGTTTCGGCTATAATTTTTCCGAATCTGGTTGACTTTGCTTTCTCCGTGTAAGATGGACTGTCTACCAGCTCAAGAAGGATATCATTCTTGCGTAGTATCTTCTGCCCTTTCTGCAAAGACAAATCGTAATACAGGAAATATGGGTTAGTGAATGTTATTGCGTTGGACAAGAACAGGACCGTAACGTCCCTTAGTCTCGCAATCGTTGAGTACATCTCATTAAAGGTCTGTACTTCATCGGGCAGATACCTTATCAGCCCTTGGTCTATAATGAACTCGTCAAACAGAATCTTGGTCACATATGGGAACGGCACCGACTTGAATTGAGAAGCTCTCGACAAAGGCAGTGCCCATCCAGCAAGTTTACCGTCAATGTAAAAGCACTTCTTTTTCACCGCCAGAGCGTGGTCTTGAAACTCATGCTGGATATCATCGAAAAACAGGTCAATCTGTGACGACTTGATTTCCGTTTCATATCGGCGCAGATAGATAAACTGCTGTCCCTTAGTTATAAAGTCTTTTATGACCCTTCGTTTACAGGAATACGTCTTTCCCACTCCACGGGGTCCAACCACAAAGTTGAACAAGCAGTTATAGGAAAGCGTCTTATTTACATCGTACCACATAGCTTCACCTATGAGAAAAGGGATAGTATGAGCGATTATAAATAGTCTGTGAAAACCTTGTAACACTTCTGGCCGACTCTCCGCCGTCACACCCAGCTAGTGATTTATAAGCTGTCTCATATATCCCTTTAGAGTATTGTATCATAAAAATCACCCTTTGTCAACCCTTAATTTGGAAGGGACGCTCCACCAGAACCACGCCGCCCTTTATGTTCTTCGGGACAAGCTTGCCCTCGAATATCTGTCCCGGCTCCATCGTGTCAAAATTGAACAGGTGCCGTGCTGAAACAGGTAACCCAGCGCACTTCTTATCAAGCTCTCCGTCAAATTCTTCAATATAACATTTGGCTCTGTGATACTTTGCTCTTGTGAACTCACCTTCCAGCTTGAAAGCACCCAGTCTGTAATTATCTATGTCCAAGTCTACCTTTTCCCTTCCCACTACATGAACGCTGTCGGTGTCCGCATATATGAACCTGTCACCACAAGCATTAGCGGCCCTAATTATCTTGTCTCTGGCATAAGAGGTAATGAACGCCGCTACCGGGATATACCCTCCGCTTCCAATTTCAGGCATTAGCCTTCTGTACTTTACTATGTCGTCTGTCTCATCCAGATATGGATATTTAGAAGCCTTCTCAGGATTTGAACCAAACTTCCCATACAGTGAATTAAGCATCAGTTTAGCGATATGGTACATGGCTTTATTTCCTTCCACCTTTGCCTTCTGCTTCACGTCATACCAGTTGTCGATATATTCAGAAAACAGCCCTGTCTCGCCCCTGAACTTGTACCCGCCTATGTAAGTTATATCCCACACGTCATAGTTGTCGAACAAGAGCTTTAAGTCAACACTTGTCAAGTGAAGTATTACAGGGTCATCCCCACTTTCCTTAATATACTCTGTACTGGAAAACCTGAAACTGTTCTTTAACTGTATGCTGGGGTAGTGTCCTTTTTTCAAACTGAAACAGCATTGAAGGCATTGAATATAAAGCGGGTAAAACTCATCCGGTTTATACTCCCCGTCATAGTAGTACGGATTACCAAACGGTAGCATACAGTATTTCATGGCCCAAGGGTACATGGAGTTTACATCATATACCTGACCTTCACCGACCATCATCCCTTGATATGCTTCGTTGAGATATGTCCAGCCACCTTTATACGATTTCCTGCAATCCTTGTCCACAGCATATTCAATCGGCGGGAATCTGCGTTTAAACTCCTTGCTTGACAGGACCTTCTTATAGTTGTGCAGTGCGTTGCTTGCCGCTGTCATCTTAATCAGGCCGTTTTCGTGCATGGCTTTTATGCCCTTTGCCACAATCTCCACGTCTGCCTTAACGTATGATATTTCTTCCTCTGTCGGTACATGGTTGAAGTCTCTGTTTTCGGCATAGTCCAAGTCAAGTTTATGGATATCCAACCCAAAGGCTTTTGGAATGTCCCTTACGGGGAGAGTTATGAGCTTGTAACTGTCTATGAACTCAACTACGCTACCGTTGAAAAAGTGAACAGTGCAAGTATAAAACATTCCCATGTCTGATATCAGCGTTGAGAAATACCCCTCTTTCGGCTTCCTCTCACTGGTATGCCTGTATCCGCTATGAAACAGCCAATAAAACATGAATTGAACATCGAATTTAATGTTGTGAAAATACGCCTTACAGTCAACAGTAGATATCTCCTCCATGAAACTGTCAATATCCGTCCCGTATACAAACGTAGTACAATCTATGTCACATTTTCCCCATAACCATACACGGGTTTCGTTGGGGTCAACCACTGTCTCAAAATCAACACTATAAACAGGTTTTTGCACATCATGTACGCCTTATAAGCTCATTCCACACATCGAGTATGCGTTCAAGAGCCGCTTCCCTTCCTTTTTGGTCGTACAGAAAATTAATCTGCAACACATCGCTATACGATGATAGTTGACCTAAGAGAAAAGTGGATATGTCCATACCAGTCACCAAGTCGTATATCTGGTTAGCCAATCCCATACTCACAACATCCCCGGCAAAGGTAGCAGGTCCCAGCATCTCATTTATAAGAGCATTGATATAATTCGTTCTCCACAGTTCAGCTTTCTCCCTGTAATAGCCTTCCTCTATCTTCTTTAACAATTCTTCATATTTTACCGTGTCACCTGTCTTTAACCCAAGGTCTCTAAGGAAGAAGTCATTGTCAGAGGGAAATCTGCCATAGGGATTTAACCTTCCCACCTGTTCTTGTGTTTTTACGCCGGGTCTAAGCTCATCGACCTTTTTACGTCTCTGCCTGTTCCTTTCGTTTATCCGCTTTTCCCGTATCTCTATTTCCTTACGTCTCCATTCCGTTGTCAAGTCGTTCCCATATGTCTCAGGTATAAGCGTCTTAGCAGTTGCCCTTTTAATTGCCGCTAAGTAATCCCTATATTCCTGTAAAGTCTGAATCTTCTCCATAGCTTCGCTTGCCGTCTGCTTTTGAGGCAGTATATAGGAGAGGTCACCAAGCCTAGATTCTGCTGAACGTATCCTTCTATTAAAGTTTAGTACCTCTTTTCTCAGCTCATTTTTGCGAGCTTTTGTCCATCGTATTTTAGTGCTCTTTGCCATGTGATTTCCTCCCCATTAAAGAAAATGAGAAAACCTCTGCTCTCGACCTTCCTGTACAAGTTAACGTCCGTCAGGTCCTTACTGATACGAAAGTCCATCTTAAATCTGTTAGACAGGCTATCCTCTGTTTCTTCATAGAATCCATTTCGCAGGGCAATAAAGCGGGTCTTTATGCTGTCGCTGGAAAAGCAATACTCTATTTCATTAAGATTGTCATATTGTACAGTGTAGGTAAAGGGAGACTTTTTAAGGTCGTGCTCTACACCATATCTCGTCATCGTTTTTCACCACCTTATAAGTACGGCCCCCTTAACGGGGGCCGGTTCGTTATACCATTTTCAAGTTGATAGTAAAACCGTTCTTAGTCTTTACCTCATAGGGAATCAGCTTCACAGGGGTCTCAAAATGCAGACCGCCGAACAGAGCGTTTAGCTTCTTAATGCAGTTATACACGCCCCAGGAGGTAGCGGAGTAAACTCCATCTTCACAGATAAGAGACACACGGGGACAGGTGTTCTGGGTGCCATCTTCGTTCTGTACCTGTACCGGCTGGACGATAACATCTAGGACGTGCAACTCCTTGTTGATAGCTTCCTTTACCGTGTTGTCACCGCCGTTCATAGCGTTGAACATCTTAGCCTTATCTTCCAGTGTCTCAGGAAGGAAGGAGCAATACACCCCGGCCCCTTCCTCGGTCAGACCGTTTACAATGGACTGCTCGGTATCCTTGCGGATTGCAATAGCTTCCTCTGCGCTCATAATCTCGGCAAAATTCTGTTCCTGCTTCTTCATTGTTAGTTATCCTCCTTCTCAACAATAGTGGCGTTAGCGATAAAGGTCTCCAAAGGCATAGTGTAAGTCTCCTCTACCGTGGTCACCTTTGCCATAACGTACCCCTCCATGCCGTTGGATTCCATGTAGGCGGCTGACGTTCTCGGCCCCATCTTCTCAGCACAGATAACCTCTTTCATGTCAGAGATAGACAGGTCATCGTTCATCTTTACAAAGGTGTGCTTGTAGCTGGTGATGGTTCTAGTGATGTTTTTCATGATTATTCCGTCCTTTCTGTTATTCCCTCTTTCGAGGATATCTAATTCTATCACAAAATTTCGTTTTTGTCAATACTTTTTCCGAAAAATTTTACAAACTTTTTGCTAAAAGAAACTGACCCATATTCAGCACGAATGAGATTGCGAACATAGCACAGAGCAAGTACCCTATAAGCGTCATGGTTAGAGAAAACATACCCGGCTCATTTTCGTTGATATAAACCAACGTCAGGCCGACTACTAAAAGCCCGATACTGCAAAGAATAGCTACCAACTTAGGATACCCCCTATAAACACGGAATAAATCATACCTATGAATCCAAAGGACATGAAACACATCCCTACTCCCCTGAATATGTACTTTAGAACCCACCATGATGGCTCTGAACAGTACATCATACAACCATAGAAAATAAGGGCAAGAAAGAAGCCGACTATCAACACACTAATCCACATCTACACCCACCCCGTTAAACATCTCATTCCACTGAACAATCCCTATAACAATCATGTTATATAGCTTCTGCTCCTGCATGATATCGTATGCCTTACGGCTTGCCTGTTGCTTACTGCGAGCCTTTATCTTATACTGCCTGAACTTCCCGTTCATGTCCGTGCAAGTAACACGGTAGTACCTCTCCGACATATTATACATCGTCCTCATCCTCCAATAACTCCTCTAGCACTTTCAGCATTTCGTCATACAGGTCATTGGAAGCCTGTCGTGCTTCCGTCACTTCGTCTATCAGCTTCTCTACTCTCCATCTCTCGGCTGAACTCATCGTAAACCTCCCTCACTCTCTTTAAGGTTTGAAGCCTTTCACGTTGTAGCCTAGTTTCTGTATCCACCACTCCACGGACGCTTTCCGTGTAGATATATTCCAGCTCTGCTTGTTTAATGGCTCTTGAGAGCCATTTATTGAAGTCCATTGGTGTCTCTCCTTTCTATACCTAGCAATCGCATGATATAGCACAGTTCAACCCATCGGTTTTTGAAATAGGTATCTCCCCTCTTTATGCCTAGTACATACAGCTCTCTTTCACGTTCCTGCAATAGCTTTACCATGTTTTCGTCCATTATTGACCCTCCTCATCAAACAGCAATAATAAGGCTTTTAATAAATCTAGTCTGCCATTAGCATACTCACTAGTTTCTTTCGTGCTCATTTCGTCCATTAAGTTTTCTATAACGGAACGGTATAAAGTAATCTCGTTTTTCATGTTTGTTCCCTCTCTTTCAAACTGCAATAAAATAGCTTTTAGTAGGTCAAGTCTGCCATGATTGTATTCGTTCAAGTCTTTCTTGTTTACATCGTCAATCAGTCTCTCAACCCCGGAACGGTAAATCACTATTTTGGCTCTCATGATTAAGCTCCTTTCTTTACTCATCGGACATCCCTGTCTAATGTCTTTATACCCATGTCGTTCATTAGACCCCAAACGCTATTCCATGCGGCCCGCTTATATTTTGCCTGTATGGAATCTTTACCAAACACTCTTTCTACTACTTTCAGGTTTTCCCAGAGGTCCATTTCCTTTTCCTGAATGGTGGTTATCATGGTTGATTTAGTCATTTATTTCCCCTCCCTAACACGTTTATAATGCCTTCTACCATATCTGCAAATATATGTTTAGCCTTGTTTATTACTATTGCCAAAATAGATTTTTCCTTTCTATCCTCTGGTATATGCAATTCTTTTAACGTAGAATTAATATACTCCCATACTTCCTTTGTCCCTTTTGCCTGTGCAGAATCTTTTCCATACAGCTCTATAATAGTATTGTACATTTCCCATAACTTTCTCTCCTGAATCTGTAAATCTCTCTGCTGTCTAGTCATCTTAATGCTCCTTTCTAAGTTGGTCATTACAGATTGTCCTTTCCTATGGTCTTATTTTACCACAACACATATACTTTGTCAACACTTTTCTAAAACTTTTTCAAGAAAATTTTACGAAACAATTTTAACGACTGGCAATATGACCCTTCCCAGAGTGCGTATCGCTACAAACAGTACAGCGTAGTATGTC
>OGYF01001855.1_pt1 | contig 16907 bp, 16 predicted proteins | sample 1576451 | NCBI WGS metagenome assembly OGYF01 (sample SAMEA3541505, study PRJEB24748) | human gut metagenome | biome: human gut; feature: human-associated habitat; material: faeces | place: China | collected 2012 | reverse complement strand
CCCCGCCGGCCCATTTTGAAGATGAACACGGGGGGCCTGTCCGGTCCCGCCGTGCTGCCTGTGGCGGTGCGGATGGTGTGGGAGGTTGCCAATGCCGTGCCCCTGCCCATTTTGGGCATGGGCGGCGTGGCCAGCGGGGAGGATGCGGCTCAGCTCATGCTGGCCGGGGCCGCCGCTGTGGCGGTGGGCACCGCCTGCTTTGCTGACCCCTATGCCCCCATCCGTGTGCGGGACGGCCTGGCAGATCTCGCCGCCCGGCAGGGGCTGTCTGCTGTATCCCAGATCACTGGGGGAGTCAAGACCTGGTAAGGGAAAATACTTAACAGAAGATATGAGTTTAACATCAGAAAAGAGCGTGCATCCATGACCACCATATACCTCATCCGACACGCAGAGGCGGAGGGAAACATCTATCGCCGTTACCACGGCTGGTATAACAGCCTGATTACCCTGAACGGATACCGGCAGATCCAGGCGCTGGAAAAACGGTTTGAAGGGGTCCGGATCGACGCGGTGTATTCCAGCGATTTGTTTCGTACTATGACCACCGCTGGGGCCCTTTACAAGAGCCGGGGGCTGGAGCTTCACACCGACTCCGGGCTGAGGGAAATCGGCGGTGGCGTGTGGGAGGACAAGACCTGGGGCTGGCTCCACCGGGAGAACGAGGGGGCGCTGGACGCCTTCAACCGGGCAGATCCCGCTTGGCAGGTGGAGGGCAGCGAGACGTTTGGCGGAGTCCAAATGCGGGTGACCCACGCTATCCGGCGCATCGCCGCCGCCCACCCAGGGCAGACGGTGGCCATCTTCTCCCACGGAACTGCCATTCGCACGGCTCTGGCCAAGTTTTACGGCTATTCTCTGGATCAGATCGCCCGAGTTCCCCATGGAGACAACACCTGCGTGTCCAAGCTGCTGATCGACGGGGAGCAGGTGGATGTGGAATACTTCAATGACAACAGCCACCTGGGGGATCTGTCCACTTTGGGCCGTCAAAACTGGTGGCGGAAGGGGGGCAGGGCGGATTATGGGAAAAGCAACCTTTGGTTCCGCCCCTTGGACTTTAGAAAGGAGAGCGGTTTTTATCTGGAAGCTCGGCGGGAGGCGTGGGAAACCATCCACAAGACGATGAGAGGGTTTGACGGCGAGGGCTTTCTCGCGGATGCCCAGGCCCACAGCCGTTACGCCCCGGACAGCGTGCTGGCAGCGGTGCGGGAGGAGCAGCCGGTGGGAGTGCTCCAGATGGATTTCCGCCGGGATGCGGACATCAAAGTGGGAGGCATCCCGTTTTTCTACCTGTCTCCGGAGGCCAGAGTCCAGGGGTTGGGGGTCCAACTGCTGGGCCAGGCGGTCTCCACCTATCGTCCCCTGGGAAGACAGTTTCTGAGGCTCCGCTGCGCGCCGGAGAACTTGCGCGCCCGCAGATTCTACGAGCGGTACGGATTTCAGAAAATTGGTCAGGAGCCCGGCGGACTGGGGATGCTGGATGTGTTGGAAAAGTTCATAGGATATGACATAAAATAAACCTTCCTTTCTCATACTACCTGCGCATAGCATAGGGAAAAAGACACGCCGCCGGCGTGTCTTTCTTTTTTGGAACAGCTAGCGCTGTGCAATTACGATATAACTGTGAAAAAATTAACGAGTGAAGATGGCGGAAAAACAAAATAGTTTATTTTTTAACAATTTCCACTTTACAAGAGAGCTGTTTTCCTGTATTCTGTTAGCGATATATTATGGCTCACTAAGACGGGGAATACCCGCCAGCAAATTTCGAGCCTGACAAGGAGACTGTTTATGAGAGGCGTAGAAACCCGTATTCAGGAAATCCGGCACCGGATCTTCCGGGAGGTAGCCCGTATGGCCTATCATACTGAGTGGCCGGTGGATAAACGTATCGAAGCGCTGCCTTATAAAATCATCCCCGGTGAAGTGGGGAATTATCGAAATGACGTATTTTTGGAACGGGCCATCGTAGGCGAACGGCTGCGGCTGGCTATGGGGCTGCCCTGCCGCAGTGCGGCGGAGCATGCTCCGCTGTCGGACAACATTGAGGCGGCGGACAAGCCTGAAACTTACTACACGCCTCCGCTGATCAATATTATTAAGTTTGCTTGCAACGGCTGTGCGGAAAAGCGAATCCTGGTGACCGAAGGGTGCCAGGGATGTTTGGCCCACCCTTGTGTAGAGGTGTGTCCCAAAGACGCGATCCATCTGGACCGTTATAACGGCCGGTCTCATATCGACCCGGAAAAGTGTATCCAGTGCGGTCGGTGCGCCGATGTGTGTGCCTATCACGCCATTATTCGCCAGGAGCGGCCCTGTGCCGCTGCCTGTGGGATGGACGCTATCCACAGCGATGAAAACGGCAAGGCGGAAATCGACTACGACAAATGCGTCTCCTGCGGGATGTGCCTGGTGAACTGCCCCTTCGGTGCCATTGCGGACAAGTCTCAGATCTTCCAGGTGATCCGGGCCATCCAGTCTGGGGAACGGGTGTATGCGGCGGTGGCGCCTGCTTTTGTGGGGCAGTTTGGCCCGAAGGTCACCCCGGGCAAGCTCAGGGCTGCCATGAAGCAGTTGGGCTTCGCCGATATTTTTGAAGTGGCCATTGGAGCTGACCTGTGTGCCACCCAGGAGGCGGAGGACTTTATAAAAGAGGTGCCGGAGGAGCTGCCGTTTATGGGGACCTCTTGCTGCCCGGCCTGGTCGGTGATGGCGAAGAAACTTTTCCCAGAGCACGCTAACTGCATCTCCATGGCCCTGACGCCCATGACCCTTACGGCTCGTCTCATCAAGCATCAGAACCCCAAGGCCAAGGTGGTGTTCATCGGCCCATGCGCCGCCAAAAAGCTGGAGGCCATGCGGAAAAGTGTGCGCAGCGAGGTGGACTTTGTACTAACCTTTGAAGAGATGGCCGGGATTTTTGATGCCAAGCATGTGGATTTAACCACGATCGAGGAGGATCCGGATGGGGTGAATGACGCTTCCACTGACGGGCGTAACTTCGCTGTGTCCGGCGGAGTGGCTCAGGCAGTGGTAAATGTCATCAAAGCCAGATATCCGGATAAGGAGGTCAAAGTCACTTCTGCGGAGGGGCTGCGGGAGTGCCGTAAGATGATGAAGGATGCGGCAGCAGGAAAGTATCCAGGCTATTTGCTGGAAGGGATGGCCTGCCCCGGTGGCTGTGTGGCCGGTGCGGGCACTATGCAGCCGATCAAAAAATCTCAGGTAGCGGTGAACCTATATGCCAAACAGGCCAACCACCGAATTTCCAATGAGACCAGACACATCAAGGAATTAGACAAATTGGTGGATTAAGAAATCGGGCAAAAGAGAATCCAGCGGCATAGCCAAGACTGGCTGTGCCGCTGGATTCTTTTGATTTGGCAGATAGATTTGTGCGTACTGAGGGTGTGGAAAAAGTTGAGAGGGAGGCGACGGATCGAGGAAAACCCAAAAGGAGGAAAGACACCTGCTTTCAGCAGATGTCTTTCCTTCCTTTTGGAAGGGACGGTTAAAAGCGATGTTTTTATGTTAAACGAAAAACGCCGCCCACAGGGCGGCCACAAATCGAAGCCCAACGCACTTGGTTCGATTTGGAGAGGAAGAGCAAGGAAGCGGGCGGATGACGTTCTTTTCGTCCGTAGGAATAAAAGAACGTCGGAGCAAAGCGGACTTTGCTCCGACGTGGAAGGGGCGGCTAAAATCGATATTGAGTACCGGGCCACAGCGGCGCCCGACCGGCCTTCTGGCCGGCGGCGCATTTGCGCCGTACGAGCGGTTTGCCGCAGGTAAAACCTCGGCGCAGGGCGAATTCACTTCGCCCAAACATTTCTATCACCGGAGGGTGGAGCCGCCCTTTGGGCGGCGGAACCCAAAAAAGGAAGACACCTGCTTTCAGCAGGTGTCTTCCTTTTTTGGTACGGCTGAAGGGATTCGAACCCCCGACCTTTTGGTTCGTAGCCAAACACTCTATCCAGCTGAGCTACAGCCGCATACCATACATGGAGAACAATCTCTCATGACAGCTTAATTATATTAACACACTTGGGACTAAAATGCAAGTATTATTTTTGATTTTTTGAAGAAAAAAGGAGACGGGAGAATACCCCCGTCTCCGTAATCCTGTTGTCAGCAGCCGCAGCTGTTGCCACAGCCATTGTTGCAGCCGTAACCGCCCCAGCCACCGCCGCCGCAGCAGCAGCACAGCAGCAGAATAATGATGATCCACCAGCAGCTCCCGCCGCCAAAGCCACAGCCGTTATTGCACCCCATATGAAGTACCTCCTTGTGATAGTTGGAGACGGGGCGGCCCTGCCGCCAGGTCGTCTCAAACCATACTATGCGCCAAGAAGAGAAGGGTGCCAGTAGGTAGCTGTTTCGAAAAAGGACTCGTCCTGTCCAGCAGTCAGACCAGCCATTGGTCAAATCTCTGGAGCATAGTAGCGACTTCGCAGCGAGTAGCGCTATTGGTGGGAGACAAGCGACTGTCAGAACCTTGGAGAAGGCCAATGGCTACTGCCCAAGAAACACTGTCCGAGGCGAAAGAACTGATGCTGTCGTGATCGCGGAACGTCGTAACGTCAGCCCTAGCAGCCGCATCATGTCCGAAGTAGGCGCAATAACGGTGGAGCATCACAGCGATCTGCTCCCGGGTGATCTGGTCATCTGGAGCAAATGTGCCGTCGCCAGCGCCGGTGACGATCCCCGTCTGAGCAGCCCAGATTACGGCGTCGGTATACCAGGTCCCGGCAGGAACATCCGAGAAGGGGTTGGTCCCGGTCACCGCCGGCTGGCCGGCCCGCCGGTAGAGCACCGTGACCAGCATGGAGCGGCTCATTGTGGACATGGGCTCAAAGGTAGTCCCACTGGTACCTTGAAACAGGCCCCGCTCCACCACATACATCACTGGGTCGAAGAACCAATCGCTGTTGGCGACATCCCGGAAAGGGGACTGGACTGGAGCAGTTCCGGTGGCGGTAGTACGCCATAGTCCCTCAGCCGCGCAGGAGGACGAAGCGGAAGCGGTGATCACCGCTTCGGTTTCCGCCAAATAGCGGTGGCCTGCCGTCAGGGAGGCCCCAGCGGGAAGCTCACTGCCTGCCGTCACATCAACCAAGACAACGGAGGTGGTTGCAGAGCCGGAATACCACATCAAACCGGAACCGGCCGCCAAGGTGACAGTCTCCCCGGCCAAGGGGTAAAACGGCTGGAATGAGCTGGTGGAGGTCCAGCCGCTCCCGGATAAATTCTGCCCAGTCTGAGCTTCCAGCCGATCGATTGCCGCCTCATAGGCATGATCCAGAACATTGAGAGAGGAACGCAAGCTGGCAGCTAATTGGGAAGCAAAGGTGCCATTGAGATAGCTCAATGAGATGACGGTGTTCTCACCGCTGGAGAAGGCGAGAACCGTACTGGCCGCGGCCGCGGCCAACGTCAAGGTAATGGTGCGAATTGTTTTTTTCATAATTCTTCCTCAGAAATCATATAGCTTAATGTCAGAAGGCTGTCTGCAAAATGTACATCTTCCACTTTGACGGATTCCACATCGGCAGCAGGCAGTTCCACATTGGTAAAATTCCAGATGCCCTGGATGCCGCAGGATACCAGCCTCCGCGCGCTTTCCGCCGCCACGGAGGCGGGAACCGTGAGCACGCCCACGCTGACGCCGTGCTCCCTGACATAGCTTTCCAGCATGTCGATGTGATAAACGGGCACGCCGCCCAACCGGGTGCCCACGATGGTAGGCTCCACATCAAAGGCAGCGATGAGACGAAAGCCATTAAAGCGGAAAGGGAAATTTTCAATTAAGGCCCGGCCCAGGTTACCGGCCCCCAGGATCACCGCTGTGTGGTTCCGGTTCATTCCCAGAATTTCCGCCACTTCACTGCGCAGGCGCTCTACGTTGTAGCCATAGCCCTGTTGGCCAAACTCGCCGAAGCAGGACAGGTCTTGCCGGATTTGGGAGGCAGTCAGTCCCATAGATTTGGCAAGGGCGCTGGATGAGATCCGGACAGAGCCGCTGCGGTATAGGTCGTCCAAATGGCGGTAGTACCGTGGCAGACGTCGTATAACAGCCGTGGAAACGCGGTCTTTTTTCATGGGCACACCTGATTTCCTTTGGGATATCGTGCATACCCATACCGTCCGACAAGAATGAGGCGGATCCATGGGAATGCGTACCGGGTATGCGGGAGACATACCTACCGTATTGTATTGTAGCTTATTTCTTTTGACTTGTCAATTTTTTTAACAATCTTTGGCTTCGTCATGCCGAAAATATCGGAAGACGGGAAGGGAGGCATGTATGACACAACATACAGGTACTTTAGAGGTTTGGGTAACCACATCCCGTGCACAGCTCCCAGTGGAGGGAGCTAGTGTTGCAGTTACTCGACCGGAACAGGACGGGCAGAAGCAGCTTATCGCACTGCTGATTACGGATGAGAGCGGACGGGCAGGGCCTCTTACTCTGCCGGCTGCAGTCGAAGGAGGGGACGGATTGACGCCGGGAGGACCCCGGCCGGACGCAATATATACCTTGCGGGTAGAGCACCCGAATTACGAACTGGTAGAGGTAGAACAATTTCAGATTTTTCCAGGCATCACATCAATCCAGCAGATTGACTTGATACCGCTGGCCAATCCCTCTTGGGACAGGGGCGAAGTGAGCGAAGAGATTACCGCTGAGATTCAGCCCTTATGAGGAGGTGTTTTTGTGCCGGTTTCCATTTTTCCCTATATTCCGCAGTATATCACGGTTCACCTTGGACCTGCCAGTCAATGGGCGGAGAATGTAACGGTGACCTTCCCGGACTACATCAAAAATGTGGCGTCCAGTGAAGTGTATCCCACCTGGAACGAACAGGCGCTGCGGGCCAACATCCTGGCCCAGATCTCCTTTGCCTTGAACCGGGTTTATACAGAATATTATCCAAGCCGTGGATATGATTTTGACATTACCGGCTCTACCATCAACGATCAAAAGTTTACAAAGGGGCGCAACACATTTGAAAACATTGACCGTCTGGTGGACGAGATGTTCAACACCTACATCCGGCGCAAGGGCTTTGTGGAACCTCTGTCCGCCCGGTTCTGCAATGGTACCACCGTCACCTGCGAGGGCCTATCCCAGTGGGGCAGTGAAGAGCTGGCTCAGCAGGGGATGGGGTATATGGATATTTTACGGTATTATTACGGAGATGATATCGAGCTAGTGACCAATGTTCCCATCAGAGACGTGCCTGAGTCCTACCCAGGCACACCGTTGCGCCTAGGTTCCACTGGAGAGGAAGTTGTGGTCCTCCAGACCATGCTGAACCGGATAGGGCAGAACTATCCGGCCATTCCCAGAATCAGCCCGGTGGACGGTGTGTTTGGCAGCCAGACCGAGGAGGCGGTGAGAAAGTTTCAATCCATTTTTGGCTTGAGTCAAGATGGCGTAGTAGGCCGGGGCACTTGGTACAAGCTGGTATTCCTCTATGTAGGGGTGACCAATTTGTCAGAACTGGTCAGTGAGGGACAGAGATTTTATAATATCCAGTTTGGCCCGTCTTCCCCAGTTCTCCGCGAGGGAAGCACCGGCCAGGCGGTGAGTGCGCTGCAATTTTTCTTAGCAATTGTGGCGCAGTTCCGATATAACATACCAAGCCCTGCCATTGATGGGATATTTGGCCCGGTCACCAGGCAGTCCGTGGAAGCATTTCAGCGGCAGGTGGGATTGGCTGTCGATGGGATCGTAGGACGAAATACTTGGTATCGTCTGTTTTCGGAATATCAAGGGATTGCCCGGACTACGCTGGCCTATGCGAATTTACCCATAGAACCCGAAGATTTTGAACAAGTAGCGGGACAGTTCCCTGGCGGATCGCTGTCCTATGGAAGCCAGGACTGAAGGGGGAAGAAAGATGAAAACGCAGCTTACCGGACAGCCGGTGTGGGATCTCCAGGAGATGTTGCTTGTTCTGTCCCAGGAGTATCCTCAAATCCCAGTGACACGCCCCAGCGGTACCTTTGGGGAGAAAACGCTGGAGGGAGTGATGGTGTTTCAGAGGGATCATCACCTGCCGGTCACCGGTATCGTAGATCATGCCACTTGGCAGGCGATCTCCCAGCAGTATCGGGACACACTGCGCCGTATCGGCGAACCTCCTGCCCTGCGCGTAATGCATAACAGCAAAGGGACCCTTCAAGACGGGGATTGTCTGCCTCAAGTACGCCTGATCCAAGTGATGTTTGATTCTTTGGTTCCAGTGTTGTCCGGATTTCAGTCCACCGGGGGAGACGGCGTATTTCATGATGCGACGGTGGAGAACACCAAGAGGATACAACGGGCGGCCGGCTTGGAGGAGACGGGGATTATGGACCGTGCGTCGTGGGACAGTTTGGTTCGGCTGTATCATCTGTTCATCACCCGGGGAAACTAGGTCCAGAGGACAAAAAACTTCCGGCGCACCACGGTACGCCGGAAGTTTTCATAGACAAAGAGTTTCTTAGAACTCGTAGCCCTCGGGCTCGTTGCTGTGCTCAAAGACATAGGGATTCTCGATCTCGCCCTTGCGGACCTTCTCCCACCACTCGCCGGCCTTCTTGGGCATGTTGCGCCAAGACTCAGCGGTCTGGGGAGCCTCCATGTCCTTGGTGGCATAACGCCAGTCGTTAACACGGCTGATGTACTTCTCGTCCTGCTGAGCGGAGTTCTCGTCGCCCAGGTCGCCGGCGGCGATACGCAGCAGAGAGCCATACTGCTCGGAAACGGTGTGCAGCTTCAGATCCTCCACCAGCAGCTTCTTCAGAGGACGCTTGGCCAGGTTGGACATGATGGTGCGGTTCTCATAGGGCATGGTCTTCCACATGCGGGCGATCTCCCAGGCGCGCTCCACGGCCTTGCCCTTGGGCACGACCTCGCTGACCAGACCGGCCTGGAGCATCTCAGAAGCGGTGATCTGACGGGAGGTCATCATGTAGTAGTTGCCGCGCTTGGTGCCCAGGTAGTGCTGGAACATCAGGCCCATGCCGTCGCCGGGGACCAGGCCGCCCTGAGCGTGGGGAACCTCAATCTTGCAGTCCTCGGTGCAGATGGTCACGTCGCACAGGAACGCGGAATCCCAGTGGAAGCCGGGGCCGGGCAGAGCGCCGATGGTGGGCACGTCCAGATCAAACACCATGTTCTTGATCAGGTTGGTGTCATCGAAGTACTGGTGCTGGAAACGCTGAGTGGGCAGCTCGGAGTAGGTCTCCCAGCCGTTGGCGTCGGACTCGATCATCCAGTTGTCGCCGAGGTGGGTGAAAATGATGATCTCATTCTCCCAGTCCATGGACAGAACACGGGTCAGCTGGCTCATGGCGCGGTGGGACATGCCGCTGTGATGCATGGGACCGTCGTTGGTCTTCCAGGTAACCTGGAGAATACCGTCCTCCCGCTTCAGGTCGGCAAAAGCCTTAAACCACTCCTTGTACTCGTCAAAGCCGGGCAGCTTGACGTAATCAGCCAAAGGTGCTCCCATTGATGATTCCTCCTTGAATAAATAAATGTTTGTGTGTAGAGTTGACGCTGACCCAGGTCCCGCCGCAGCTTCTTGGTCAGGCCTTATGGACATGGCGGAGTGCCCGATGTTAGCCGTCTAACTTATGCTCTCATATTAGCATAATATCCACATGCTGTCAAGGCGGCGGACAGGGTCAGCTTGCCCAAAAAAGGGGTTAGAAAATAGGGAAAACGGCGAATCGACTGTGGCAAAACGCCGTTTTCCCCTGTGCTCAGAATTCAATGCTCCCGGTGGCCTTTTCATTGATGACGTAATAGGCCTTGCGTTCCTCCGGTTTAACGTAGAGCGCCAGTTTTTTGATACCGGAGGCGCGGTGGCCCTCCGCAACATAAGCGGCCTTGGCCTGGTCCATCAGATCGGCCATGCGCCACTCGTCGGCGCCAAACTGGAGATAGACCTCTTCCACCTTCTGAGCCGGAGCTTTGGCGGCGGCCCTCTTAGCAGGTTTTACCATCTCAGCAGTCGTTGTGGCCACGTCCCTTTCTGCCTTTTTCATCGTTGACACCTCCCTTCCGCATCCCGCTGTGGCTGACCGCATCTCTTTGAGATGTGGTAGGCGGGATAGGCTTCTTTTATTTTACACGCTTTCTCGTTATGATGCAAGGTATAACGGAATATTTTTGGAAATTATCACCAGAAAGAGGAGGCGCTTGAAGAGCAAAAAAACAAGTATGGCCATGGGGAGCCAGGATTCTGCTCTTTTCGCCGGAACCTGGAATAGAACAGCGATTGCCGAAGGCCTGAAAAGAAAGGTTTTGAGACCCTATTTGGCGAAAGCCCGCGCGGTTTGCGCGGGCTTTTTGTATTGAATGAAAGAATAGGCCGCACAGCTCCAAGTTTGGGTGCATAGGATAAAATGAATTGACAAAAATACGAATCCGTACTAAAATGGACTGTACGAATCCGTATTTCATAAAGGAGGAAGTCATGACGCATAGCGAGAATGGCAATTGTGCGATTTGGCGCTTGACCGATGCAATCAACAGAATCGACGGCGCCTATTATTTCTGTGCCAAACATATGGGAGTAAAAGAAAACACTCTGGCTCTTCTATTTGCGTTGGACGATGGGAAGCCCCATAGTCAGACGCAGATCGCAAGAGAATGGCTGATTCCCAAAACCACGGTCAACACAGTGGTAAAGGAACTGACACAGGCGGGATACATCACACTAGTGGGAACGGAGCGCTCCCGCGAGAAGAATATTGTCCTGACACAAGAGGGAAGGACCTACGCAGATCAGGTTATGAAAGAGATGAAGCTGGCAGAGCGGCAAGCGCTGGACCAGACGCTGGACCAGTACCCGGCTGAATTTATCGATGCCATAGAGTATTTTGCGGGCCGTCTGTGCGACGCCTTTGCAGAGAGAAAGCTGTTGTAGATATCCATGAAAACTAGAAAGGAATCTTTATGAACTCCCAGACTCTATTTTCTAAGACTCCGCCGGTGAAACTGTTTTTTCTGGCCAGTATCCCTGGCGCGGTGGGGATGCTGGCATCCGCCCTCTATCAGCTCATCGATGGAATATTTGTGGGACAGATTTTAGGGGAGACCGCCTTCGCCGCCCTCAATTTTGCCATGCCTTTTGTCATCATTAACTTCGCGCTGGCCGATTTGATCGGTGTGGGGTCCGCTGTTCAAATTTCCATTAGTTTGGGCAGGGGCGAGGAACGGCGGGCGAATAATATTTTTACCTGTGCCTGCTTGCTGATTGCAGCTGCCGGAGCCGGAGTTGGAGCGGCGCTGTTTGCCGGGGCTCCAGCCCTTATTTCCCTTATGGGGGCGGAAGGAACTTTCGCGCAGCTGGCAGTGCAATACCTGCGGGTTTACGCTTTGTGTTCTCCGGTGACGACCATTGTTTTTGCCATGGACAATTATCTGCGCATCTGCGGGAAAATCCGTGGCAGTATGATGCTGAATGTGTTCATGTCGGTGATGAGCGCCATGCTGGAATTTCTATTCCTGTTCGTGTTCCGGTGGGGAATCTGGGGAGCCGCCCTGGCCACCTGTACCGGTATGTTTCTGTGCGTATGCATTGCGTTGCTTCCCTTCGCCCAGGGGCGGATGCAGCTCAAGTTTTGCAAGCCCCGTTTCTATGCCCATATGATCCGGAAGATTATCTCCTGCGGCAGCCCTAATTTTTTAAACAATATCGCCGGGCGCGTTACCTCTATTCTAATGAACACCCTGCTGCTGCGGGTAGGGGGTGAGGCCGCTGTATCCGTCTACGGTATTCTGATGTACACTGAGGGCTTCGTCCAGCCACTGCTCTACGGTATGTGCGATTCTCTCCAGCCAGCTGTTGGCTTTAACTGGGGGGCGGGAAAGTTCAGCCGCGTCCGAGCTATCGAGCGGTGCTGCTATACAGCCGGTGCGGTCGTGTCCCTGGCGGCGGCTGTGGTGATTTTTCTATTTCCGGGACAAATCACTGCGTTATTTATGTCAGGGGGAGACACAGCCTTTTTCACGATGGCGGAAGGCGCACTTCGCCTGTTTAGCCTGACCTTTTTGACCCGTTGGTTCTCCTTTGCCACCCAGAGCTGGATGCTGGCCATTGAAAAGCCGGTCCCGGCTACGGCCATCTCCTTGTCCACTGCCTTTGTGTGTCCGGTCGTATTGGTGGCGGCTCTGTGGCCTCTAGGACTGACCGGATTGTGGCTGAACTTTGCCGGGACCTCGCTGCTGGTGGCCGCTCTATCTGGAGCTATCCTTCTGCGCTTCCGCGCCCGGCTTTCCCTGCCGGACCGGGAAGAGGCATAAAACAGAGAAAGGGACTTGTCGCTCGGCTCATTGTGTCCAAACTTCATGAAAGCTTTATATTTTCTTCCTTTACGCCGGGTGGGAATTGCGGTATACTAAGGAAAACTGTCAGAAAGGGGAATATCCCATGCTGTTTGTTTGCTATCCCAAATGCACCACCTGCCAGAAGGCCCAGAAGTGGCTGGATGAAACGGGCGCGGCCTATACGGTCCGCAATATCAAGGAGGACAACCCCACCCGGGCCGAGCTGGAGCAGTGGCACCAGCGCAGCGGCCTGCCCCTCAAGCGTTTTTTCAACACCAGCGGCCTGCAGTATAAGGCCCTTGGGTTAAAAGACAAGCTGCCCGAAATGAGCCAGGAAGAGCAGTTGGACCTATTGGCTACCGACGGAATGCTGGTCAAGAGGCCCATCCTGGTGGGGGATGACGTGGTGCTGGTGGGATTTCGGCAGGCTGAGTGGGAAGCGGCCCTGAAGGGCTGAGGCGAAGGATAGGAAGAGCCTTATGCTTCAAAGACAGAAAAAGCCCCCATCCAAGGCGGCCGGGCACACACAGGCGCGCCAGGAGATGCCGGAACAGGACGGGGAAGCGTTACAGCAGGCCCATGCCCGGAAGATCGAACGCATATTTCCCGATCCCAAGACGGGGCTGACAAGCCAACAGGCGGCGGAGCTGCTGCAGCACGGCTACGGCAACGAGACCGACGATCCCAACGTCAAGACCACCCGCCAAATCATCCGGGAAAACACCTTGACCTTTTTCAATCTGGTTTTTGTGGTGCTGGCGGCGCTGCTGGCCATCGTAGGCAGCTTCGCGGACATGACTTTCCTGCTCATCGCCGGAGCCAATTCCCTCATCGGCATCATCCAGCAGATTCGCAGCCGGGACACCCTGGCCAAGCTCAGCCTGCTGGCGGAGGCCAAGGTGAAGGTGGTGCGGGACGGGCGGCTGGGCACAGTGCCCGTCCACAAGCTGGTGCGTGAGGACATCGTGGAGCTGGCCGCGGGGGACCAGATCCCCGCCGACGGGCCGGTGGTGTCCGGCTCGGTGCAGGTCAACGAGGCCCTGCTCACCGGCGAGGCGGATGCCATTACCAAGCAGACCGGGGACCAGCTGCTCTCCGGCAGCTTTGTAGTGTCCGGGCGGTGCCGGGTCCGGATGGACAAGGTGGGCGCGGAGAGCTATGCCGCCCGGCTGGCGGCAAAGGCCAAAGCGGACCAGGGAGTAGGCAAGTCCCAGATGATGCAGTCGCTGGACAAGCTCATCCGGGTCATCGGATACGCCCTTATCCCCATCGGCATTGCCCTATTTTGCAACGAGATCTTTGTTCTAGAAACCACCTTTTTTGATGCTGTGCCCGCAGTGGTGGCCTCCCTCATCGGCATGATCCCCGAGGGGCTGTACCTGCTTACCAGCGTGGCCCTGGCCGTATCAGTGGTGCGGCTGGCCCAGAAAAAGACCCTGGTCCATGACATGAACTCTATCGAGACGCTGGCCCGGGTGGATGTCTTGTGTGTGGACAAGACCGGCACCATCACCCTGCCCGAAATGTCGGTGCGGGAGGTGGTCTATCTGGACGAGGAGGACTACCCCAAACAGCGGGTAGAGGATGTCCTCAACGCCTGCTACACCGCCCTGGACGCGGACAACGACACCGCCCGGGCAATGGCTGCCCGGTTCAACAGACAGACCCACTGGCCGGTGGAGCGGACCATCCCCTTCACCTCGGCCACCAAATGGTCGGCTGTGGTATTCAAGGGGCAGGGGGCTTATGTCATCGGCGCGCCGGAATTTATCCTTGGGGCGGAGTACAAGCTGCTGGAACCCATGGCCGCCCCCTACCAGGCCCAAGGCTGCCGGGTGCTGCTGGCGGCCAAGTGCGAGACGCCTCCCGTTCAGGGCCAGCCCCTGTCTGGAGTCATCGACCCCTTTGCCCTGGTGGTCATCAATAACCCCATCCGTCCCGAGGCGCCGGATACCTTCCGCTATTTTGCCCAGCAGGGAGTGGCGGTGAAGGTCATCTCCGGGGACAACCCGGCCACCGTCTCCCAGGTGGCCCTCCAGGCGGGCATTGAGGGGGCGGAGCGATTCGTGGATGCCGGGGAGCTGAAGGAGCCGGCAGACTATGCCCGGGCGGTGCGGGACTACACCGTGTTTGGCCGGGTGACCCCGGACCAGAAGCGCAAGCTGGTCAAGGCCCTGCAAAAAGCGGGGCACACCGTGGCCATGACCGGCGACGGCGTCAACGATGTACTGGCCTTGAAGGACGCAGACTGCGGCATCGCCATGGCCTCCGGAGCGGAGGCGGCCTGCCAGGTGGCCCAGTTGGTGCTGCTGGACTCCAACTTTGCCTCCATGCCCCTGGTAGTGGCGGAAGGGCGCAGGGTCATCAACAATATTCAGCGGTCAGCGGCCCTGTACCTGGTGAAGAACATTATGTCGTTTGTCTTGTCGCTGATCAATCTGCTGGCGGGCTTCCCATCGCCCTTTACCCCGATGCAGCTGACCTTAATCAGCACGGTGACCATTGGAATCCCCTCCTTTGTTCTGGCATTAGAGCCCAACCATGAGATCGTCCGGGGCAAGTTTATGCAGAATGTGCTGCGCAAAGCCCTGCCAGGCGGTCTGACCAATATCGTGCTCATCGTGGGCTTGCAGCTGTTTACCCAGGCTTTTACCTTCGAGCGGGCCACTCTGTCCACTCTCTGCACCGTGCTCGTAGGCTTTGTTGGGCTGTTGGTGATCTATTACGTGGCCCGGCCCATGGACTGGAAGCGGTGGCTCCTGCTGGGGACCATGACGGCGGTTTTTGTGACAGCGGTGGTGTGGTTCGGCGGTTTCTTCGGGTTGACCCCGCTGGACTTCCAGTCCGCGCTGGTCATCGCAGTGTTCCTCATGCTGGCGCCCTCGGTGATCTACGTCTTTGAAAAGCTCTTTGAGCTGGGTTCCGCTGCCCTAGGCCTGTGGAGCGGGCGCCGGACGAGCCGGGAGCGGAAGCAGCTGCTCCGCCGCTGAACTTTTTGTCGTACAGCTTTGAAAGACAGCTCTCCCGTTCGGGGGAGCTATCTTTTTTGCAGGTACTTTAATGCATTAGTGCGGAGTATTGACGGGGCTGGGAAAAGAGGGTAAACTCTGACATAGATTTTCAAACAAGGGGGTTTGCAAGATCGTGAAAGAGAGAAAGTTTTGCCTCACGCCTGGGCTTCGTGCTCATCTCCGCGGGATGTGCCATCGGCCTGGGAAACGTGTGGCGCTTCCCGTACATCACAGGGAAGTACGGTGGGGCGGCCTTTGTGCTGATCTACCTGCTGTTTCTGCTGATTCTTGGCCTGCCGGTGATGGTCATGGAGTTCTCTGTGGGCCGGGCTAGCCAGAGGGGGATCGCCCAATCCTTCCAAACGCTGGAACCCAAGGGAAGCAAGTGGCACTGGTACAGCTGGTTCGGCATCGCGGGCAACTACCTGCTGATGATGTTCTACACCTCGGTGGCCGGCTGGCTGGTGCTTTACTGCATCAAAATGGCCAAGGGCGACTTCGCCGGTCTGGACACCGATGGAGTGGCTAGCCAGTTCAGCCAGCTCATGGGCCAGCCGGGCCTGATGACGCTGTTTATGGTCATAGTGGTGCTGGGATGTATGCTGGTTTGTTCCAGAGGTCTGCGCAACGGCGTGGAAAAGGTCAACAAGGTCATGATGATATGCCTGCTGGCAGTGATGGTTTTGTTGGCGGTGCGCTCCGTCACGCTGGACGGGGCGGGGGAGGGCCTTGCCTTCTACCTGAAGCCCAATTTCCATAATCTGATGTACGATGAAGCGGGCAACTTCATCCTGGGCGAAGCCATCTATGCCGCTATGGGCCAGGCGTTTTTTACCCTGTCCCTGGGCATCGGCGCCCTGGCTATCTTCGGCAGCTACATCGGCAAGGAGCACCGCCTTATGGGCGAAGCGGTCCGGGTGGGCGTGCTGGACACCTGCGTGGCCTTTACCGCCGGACTCATTATTTTCCCGGCCTGCTTTGCTTTCGGCGTAGCCCCGGACAGCGGCCCCAACCTCATTTTTATCACCCTGCCCAATGTGTTCAACGCTATGCCCGGCGGACAGCTGTGGGGGGCGCTGTTCTTCGTGTTCATGTCCTTTGCCGCTCTGTCCACCGTCATTGCCGTGTTTGAGAACATCATCTGCTTTGCCATGGAGAAGTGGGGGTGGAGCCGGAAAAAGTCCACCCTGGTGAACACGGCGCTCATCTTACTGTTGTCCTTGCCCTGTGTGCTAGGGTTCAACCTATGGTCCGCCGTCCAGCCGCTGGGAGAGGGTAGTACCATCATGGATTTGGAGGACTTCCTTATCAGCGATAACCTGCTGCCCCTGGGTTCTTTGGTGTATCTACTGTTCTGTGTCAGCAGACGGGGCTGGGGCTGGAAAAACTTTCTGGCAGAGGCCAACGCCGGGCAAGGCCTGCGCTTTCCGGAGAAGGTACGCTTCTATGTCACGTGGATTCTGCCCTTCATTGTGCTTATCATCTTCGTGGTGGGCTACTGGAACCGGTTCTTTGCCTGAACGATTCGAGAAAAAGCGTCCGGACCATCCGCAGGAAGCGGATGG
>OGYF01001827.1_pt1 | contig 17090 bp, 20 predicted proteins | sample 1576451 | NCBI WGS metagenome assembly OGYF01 (sample SAMEA3541505, study PRJEB24748) | human gut metagenome | biome: human gut; feature: human-associated habitat; material: faeces | place: China | collected 2012 | reverse complement strand
AAATCCAGTGTTTATAAGGCTTTTGAGGCATGAAAAAGACAGGGGCTAAATTTATGGTCGTACTGATCGGACTTGTGATCATCTTCAAATCACAGCTTACCAGTCTGGTGCAGACAATATTCGAAAAGATTACCAGCGAAAGTTCCGGAATTTAAGTGTGGTGAGCACCGGAAAGAAGGAGCTGACGACAGGGTATGTAAGAGGAGAGGTAACGGTATATCTGACACTGACATTTATTCTGCTTGTCTCGCTTGTACTTGCGTTGACGGAAAGCGCATCCATTCAGATGGCAAAGAATTACAGAAGGGCAGATATGAACCGGGCAGTGGAGTGCGTATTTGCAGAATATCAAAAAGAACTTCTGGAACATTATGATGTATTTGCCATAGAAGCAGGATATGAAAGCGGGACATACAGTGAGCAGAATTTGTTAGACCGCCTGTTATATTACGGTGCTGATATGGAAAATGATATAAAGAGAATCCGGCTGTTCACAGATCAGAATGGGGAATTGTTCATGGATCAGGCCGGTAAATACATGAAACACAAATACGGGATCTCATGGGCAGACAAGTATCTTGGGAGTACTTCCATCTGGAAGAACCAGGAACGGCAGGCAGATGAAATTACCAGAGAAGAAAAAGCGCAGACAGATCGTCTGGAGGAGCTTCTGAGCGGGCAGGAAATGGAACTTCCGGGCGAAGAGAATCCGTTGGAACATGTAGCAGGACTGAAGCAGGCACCGATTTTGAATCTGGTATTACCGAAAGAAACACAGGTATCAGAAAAACAGGTTGTGTCAGAGGACATGCCGGAGAACCGAGAGAATCAGACCGGTTACGGAACATTTGAAGATGTGGAATCGGAAGGAGGAACACTGGATTCCGTATTGCTGGGCGGGTATATACAGGAACATTTTGCGGATTTTCTGGATGAACCGAAGGGTGGGAGCCTGGACTATGAAGTGGAATATATTCTGGCTGGCAGGCAAAGTGACCGGGAGAATCTGGAAGCGGTTGCGAACAAATTAGTGCTGCTGAGATTCGTGCCGAATTATCTGTATCTGCAGACCAACAGTACCAGACAGGCTGAGGCACGGGCAGCGGCAGGGACATTATGTACACTGCTTGCGGTACCGGCGGTTACAGAAGCTGTAGCGCAGGGAATTCTTCTGGCATGGGCATACGGGGAATCCGTGATGGATGTGAGAACATTGCTGAATGGAAAAAAGATTGCAGTTGTAAAGGATGATGCAAGCTGGCAGCTCTCATTATCCGGTCTTATGAAGCTTGGAACAGAGGAAGACACCGGCGACGGGGCGGATGTAGAAGGTGGTATGGACTACAAAGACTATGTGCGAATGTTGTTATTCCTGGAAGATAAAGGGAAATTAACAGTAAGAACCATGGGCGTGATCGAGAAGGATATGCAGACGGTTTACAGACAGCCGTCATTTCGGATCGATTACTGTGTCGGAAGAATGGAAGTGGACACGGTGTGTAAGCTGAGAAGAGGGATATCGTATAGATTTCAGACATATTACGGCTATCAGTAGTGAGTATAAGAACAATAACATGAGGCGGATAAAGATGCCCTTTCAGGTATCGTTAGAAATCCCGGAAATATAAAAATAATAAAGAAAGGAGCAGGATTCGCAAAATGAGAAATAATTTATTCTCCCCCTCACAACCTATCAATCATTCAGTATCTGAAAGGGTATCTTTATCCGCCTCAACACGATTGGAAAAATTATTCCGTAATAAAAGAAAGGGAAGCGTTACCGTAGAGGCGGCAGCAACGGTACCGCTGTTTTTCCTGGCGGTTGTGACACTGCTGTACCTTCTGGAAATGATGGCAGTACATACTGCAGTCAGGAGCAGTCTGCAGTATGCAGGAAAACAGGCGGCAAAAGACACCTGTATCACACAGATGCTGATGCCGTCAAAGGTAGAGCGTGATGTCGTCTATGCAATCGGAGAGACAAGGATGGAAAGAAGTATCATTGCAGGCGGCAGCAGTGGGATGGACTGTTCGGCATCAAGAATGTCTGTGCGTACCGGGATTGGAACATTGAACGCAGAATATCAGGTGAAAATTCCTGTGCCGGTATTCGGTATCAGACCGGTAAAATGCAGGGAAACCATGAAGATAAAAGCATGGAGCGGATATGAAAAAGAGGGATTATCCGATATGGGAAATGATACGGTCTATGTGACGGAGAACGGTCTTGTATATCACAAAGATTATCATTGTTCCTATCTGGATCTGTCGATCCGGATGACACATATGGGTACGGTGTCTGATCTTCGTAATGAAAGTGGCGGCAGATATTATCCATGTGAACATTGCATGAAAGGAAATGCAGGAACTATATACATTACAAATTTTGGAGACCGGTATCACAGTTCATTGTCATGCAGTGGATTAAAACGGACAATCTATGCGATACCGGTATCGGAGGCAGCGGGAAAGGGGGCATGTTCCAAATGTGGACGGTAAGCCGCATAGTGGCGATGGTCATACTGACAGGACTGTCGTTTATGGATTATAAGATCAGGAAAGTTCCGAGAGATGTACTGTTATTGTGTATGGCAGGAACGGTTCTATATCAGGCAGTTACACAGAATATAGACTGGATGGTATCGCTGGGAGGCGGGCTGATCGGTATGATATTTATAGGAATCAGTAAGATTACACGGGAAGCAATTGGATACGGGGACAGTCTGGCGATTCTGATACTTGGAATCTATCTGGGAGTATGGGGACTTCTGGAAGTTCTTGCGACTTCATTTTTTATTCTGGGGATTCTTGCTCTGGGATGCGTGACCCTGAGACGGAAGAAGAGTCTTGCATTCCCATTCTATCCGTTTCTGACAGTGGGCTATCTGTTTGGCGTATGTATCGGAGGACTGTGAGATGGAACGGATCATAAACATAGATAAGAAACATGCTCTGAACGGAAGCTTTACAGTGGAATTGTCCCTGCTGATGCCGATGATATTATTTCTTGTTATGGGGTGCGTCCTGGCATGTTTTTATTATCATGACAAGAATATTATTGCGGGAGCAGCATACGAGACTGCTGTTGTCGGAAGTACGAAAGCCAGAGAAAAGGACGGAATACAGGAAGCGGAATTAAAAGCCTTATTTCAGGAGCGGGTCGGGAAAAAGTGCATCCTCTTTCCGGGAGCCGTAGCGGTATGTTCCGTGAGCAAAGAAGAGATCCGTGTGTCGGCCGTGGCGAAAAGACGGAAGATGTCACTTGCGGTAGAAAGCAGGGCAGCGGTAACAGAACCGGAACGGTATATCCGGGATATCCGCAGGATAAAGAAATAAATGGGGAATGAAAGAATGGAACGAAAGATAACGATAGAAGAGCATGTATTATATAAAGAGGACTATCAGATGAAGATGCTGAAAGCCAATTCACCGGAAGGATTCCTTAAGGTGGCAGGAAGAGGCATGAATGGCAGCAGTTATTATGATTATGATGTAAGCGGAAAGATATCTATGCAGGCAATGTATACAAGAGCAAAGTTAAAGGCGGAGGATATACGGCAATTTATGTACCAGTTTGGGAATGTGCTGAAAGAAACCGGAAAATATCTGCTGGATATCCACTGTATTCTACTGGAACCGGAATATATATTTTATGAGGAAGGGCAATTCTTTTTCTGCTATTATCCGCCGGCAACGCAGGATCTATGGGAGAAATTCCATGTGCTGACAGAGTACATGGTGAAAGTTGCGGATTACGAGGAAGAAGAATGTGTCCGGCTGGCATTTTTGCTGCATAAGGGAACGATGGAAGAAAATTACAGTCTGGAGAAACTAATCGCAGAATGTGGGGAAAGAGAAGAAAAAGATATGGAAAAACCAGTAAGAAAAACAATGATAGATGAACTGCTGGAAGAAAAAAGAGAGAGGACATCTTATTACGATACGGAAGAACATGACTGGATTACGGAACAGGAGATGGGAAGCTCGATCATGCGTGAGACAGATAATCTGTGGATCCCGGTAAAGCGTTTCCTGACTAAACATAAAAAAACAAAATGGGGAGAATGGGACGGACTGCATATTGAAGAAGAGGAATTGTAATATTTAAGTAATCTATGTTATACTGATAAAGACAGAAAATGAATAGATTGAAAGGTAACGGACGATAGAAGATGAATAAGAACACAATAAAAGCACCATGTACTGTATTACTGGCAGTTGTGAATGTAATAGTCTTTCTGGTACTGTCATTTCAGGGAATGACGGAGGATGGAAGATTCATGTTACAGCATGGGGCAATGTATGTTCCATATCTGATAAAGAACGGAGAGTATTACCGGCTGTTTACGAGTATGTTTCTCCACTTCGGATACGATCATCTTTTCAATAATATGGTTGTGCTTGTAGCGATGGGGTGGAATCTGGAACTTGAGATAGGAAAGATAAAGTTCCTCATCGTATATTTTGTAAGCGGCCTTGCAGGGAATATCCTGTCTGCATGGTGGGACATACTGACAGGAAGTATGGCAGTATCGGCAGGCGCATCCGGTGCAATCTTCGGAATTATCGGTGCACTTCTGTATGTGGCGATCCGTAACCGGGGAAGGATAGGAGAGATATCCGGCAAAGGATTAGTGTTTATGGTTGTGCTGACATTATATTATGGATTTACCAGTGGCGGCGTAGACAATATGGCACACATCGGAGGTCTGGCAGCCGGCTTCCTGATGGGAGTATTACTGTACCGGAAGCGTAAGGGTAAACGTGGTTCCGTTATGTAAGACGGAGTTAAGCGTGACCGTTCCATGATGTGCCTGGATGATCCGGCGGGTGATTGCAAGTCCAAGACCGGTCCCGTCCGGTTTGTGAGTGACAAATGGCTCGAAGATAGTCTTCTGGTCTTCGGGAGCGATGCCGCATCCGTTGTCCATGACCCCGATATGCAGAGAATCTGTCTGGAGAGTGACAGAGAATGTAATGACCGGCTTCTGGGAATCAGGAGCTTTTTTGTTCAGTGCATCGCAGGCATTACGAAGAAGATTCAGAACTGCCTGACGGAGCTTTACGGGATCTGCAGATATTTCCGGGAGATCCTCGGGAATACGGGAAACAAATTCGATATCTGTATCAACAATAGAAGTAGCGAAGGATAAAGCAATCCTGCGGAAATAGGTACTTGCACTTACCGGGGTAAGTTCCAGACGTTCTCCGTTATTGTAAGAAGACAGATCCTCCAGAAGGAATGTCATGTATTCGATATCCTGATGAAGTTCCGCCCAATGGGAAAATGTAAGGACTTCCGGATGTTGTGATTCGATAAGCTGGAGTGTACTGTAAACCAGTGTCAGAGGATTACGAATCTCGTGACTTATGGTACTGATCTCCATCTGATGAGAGGTTAAAAGCCGGTTTATAAGTGCTTCGTTTTCAGGATTTTCCTGCATAATCTGTTGTAATTTGTCATAGTCTGTCGATGATAACATAATAATTACCGCCCCTTTCTGAGGTATCAGTTTAGCATTGGCGGTTTAAATAATCAATCATAAATTTTAAAAGAAAGAAGGATAAGATTATGAAGGATGAGAATTGTATTTTTTGTAAACTGGCAAATGGAGACATTCCGACAGCGACTGTGTATGAGGATGAAGATTTCCGGGTGATCCTGGATGCCAATCCGGCAGCAAAAGGACACGCACTGATCCTGCCAAAAGAACATTATGCCAATCTGTATGAGATTGATGATGAACTTGCAGGAAAGTCGATGATCCTTGCGAAGAAAATGATCACAAAGCTCACAAAAGCACTGGGCTGCGATGGCTACAATATTGTCCAGAACAACGGTGAAGCTGCCGGACAGACAGTATTTCATTATCATGTGCACATGATCCCGAGACATAAAGATGACAAAGTCGGACTTGGATGGACGATGCATGAGTTGACAGAAGAAGAAAAAGAAGATGTTTTATCAAAGATTAAGTAGATAAAAGGTAGGAGCGTAAAGTGGGAAGAGAGTTTACAGGGGAAAGTGCCTTTGTGGATGCATATAGCGAATATTTTGACGTTGTATACAGGGAGGCACTCAGATACTCTGGAAACCATCACGTAGCAGAAGAAATTGCGCAGGATGCCTTCTTCATGGCATATGTACAGAATGGAAATGAATCCAAGCAGCAGATCAAAGCATGGATGCTGATGCTTGCAAAGTACAGAGCCATGAATTATATAAGAGACCATAAACGCGAAGTGTCGTTAGAGGAAATAACGATGTCGGAAGACGAATATCCGGACGCTCTGGTTGATGACAGTTCAGAAGAGTATGTAATAGCGATGCTCAAGGAACAAGGTTTCCGCAAACTCGGAATTGATATATTCCGGGAATTGTATCAGAAAAAGGCCAGATGGTATCAGGCAGTGACACTTGTATATTATGTAGATATGCCGCAGAAGGAAGCCGCTAAGCAGATGGGCGTTACATTATATGCATTGGAAGGTATGCTGAAAAGAGCAAGAAAATGGATGATAAAAAGGTACAAAGATGAGTATGACCGCTTACACAATACATAAAAAACAGGTGGAAGTACAACCACCTGTTTTTTATGTATTACAGAGATAAATGCAGATCAGTGTCTGGCAACAGATTCGATCAGGTCGATAATGGTATCGATGGAATTCTGCTGAGGAGAATTTTTCATTGCCTGAATGTACGTCTCACGGTTCTGATAAAGGTCCGTGATTGCTTTCAGGAGGACATCATGATTCAGTTCCTCTTCTTCCAGAACAACACTGTATCCCTGACGTTCGAAAGAACGGGCGTTCAGGATCTGGTCACCACGGCTTGCATTTGCAGAAAGTGGAATCAGAAGATTTGGTTTGTGCAGTGCAAGAAGTTCGCAGATCGCATTGGCTCCGGCTCTTGAAATAACAAGATCTGTCAGAGCAAAGAGGTCCTTCAGTTCGTCTTTGATATATTCGAACTGAGCATAACCTTCCAGGTCTTTCAAAGATTCATCAATTTTGCCCTTGCCACAGAGATGAACTACCTGGAAAGACTGAAGCAATTCAGGAAGGACACTGCGGACAGCATCGTTGACGGCAACAGAACCAAGACTTCCGCCAACGACCATGATCACTGGTTTGTCCTGAGTGAAGTGCAGAAATTCCAATGCCTTATATTTATCACCGGATAACAGTTCCTGACGAATCGGAGAGCCTGTGAGAACAGCCTTTCCGGCAGGAAGATGCTCGATGGTTTCCGGGAAGTTACAGCAGATTTTTGATGCCGATGGCATGGAAATCTTATTAGCAAGTCCCGGTGTCATGTCAGACTCATGGATAATGGTCGGGACATGACGGCTTTTACCGGCAAGAACAACAGGAACGGATACGAAGCCTCCTTTGGAGAAGATGACATCAGGATGAAGGATCTTCACAAGTTTTTTGGCTTCGCCGAGTCCTTTGATCACACGGAACGGATCCGTAAAGTTCTGCACGCTGAAGTAGCGGCGGAGTTTACCGGTTGAGATTCCGTGATACGGAATACCGAACTGTTCAATCAGTTCTTTTTCAATTCCATTATAAGAACCTATATAGTGAATATCATAGTTTAATTCTTTCAGGCGTGGCAGAAGAGCAATGTTAGGTGTAACATGCCCGGCAGTACCGCCACCGGTTAAGATAATACGTTTCATAATTACCTCCAGACTTGAATATGTATTATTCTTGCATACATCAAATATAATAAAGATTATATCTATATTATACTTTCTGAAAGAAATAGGTCAAGTGGTAAAACTATGGAGAAATTTACAGACCAGTCAAAAATTTGAGGGTAGCAAAATGAATGATAAGAAAGACGAATTTAAAGAATGCATTGCCAGAGAATTTGAAGAGATTGCCAGAGAGGAAGAAGAATTTCTAGAAAATGACACCAGTCTTGTCGTGCCTGAAGGGACAAAGGAAGCTGTCCTCGCAAGAGTAAGAGAACAGATTCGTGCATATGAGATGGAGCAGACCAGGAAAGAAACAGAAGAAGTAATCAACCATCTCTCTGAAGAAGATCGCGAGGCTCTGGAGCTGGGACGCAAGATGCTGAAGGCAGGGATCGGACAAAAGGATCCGGAGGAACCTTCCGGAAAGAAAGTCCGCCGTAAAAAGAAGCCTTTGAAAATGTATCTCGCACTGGCAGCAGTTATTGTCTGTGTGATGGCAATGGGGATTACCAGTATGGGAGGTCCGGAGAGGATCGTGCGGATGATGACGCAGAATGTGGGGGATAGAGAGGTTGAAAAAGTAAGTACGAGTCATAAGATAAAAATGATAGAAAGTGAAGATGAAGAAAAGGCGTATCAGGAAATAAGAAATAAATTTGGTACAGATGTGGTTAAATTATCTATATGTTTAAATAATATGAAATTTGACACAATGAATTTAAACGAAGATAAGCAAATCGCAGAGATGTATTATACATACAATGAAAAGACCATTGCCTATTTTATAAATATGCCATACAGAGATAACTCATGGGGAGTTGATTTTGAAGATCCTATTGAAAAAGAATATACTAAAAAAATAGAGGATTGTTCAATTGAAGTTACAATTTATAAATTAAAAGAAAGTAAAAAATCAAGTTGTGTTGCAAAATTTAAATATGGCAATATAGAATATTTATTGACGGGGACAATGAAACAGCAGGAATTTGAAAAAATATTAAATAATTTATTTTTTCCAAAATAAAAGCGACAGTTTTTGAAAAATTATGTGTATTAATATATGAGGGCAGAAAAAAGCATGAATGGAGGTGAGATATGAAGAAGAAAATCGTGTCTGTATGTCTGACCGCAATGCTGGTCGGAGGATTGTCAATGACATCCATGCAAGAGGCAAGAGCCGCAGAGGGTAAAGTAATAGACGGCTCCGAGTTGACGCATGAAGAAGAGTCGATAGGGTATGATACGAAGATTACCAGAGGTGAGGACTTATTAACTGGTTATTCCAAGTGTACAAAGCTTGACAATGGAAAAATCTATGCAGGTGGAACAACAGTTGCAAGGCAGGTTGTCAAAAGTGTACAGATAGCTGTTCTTGTAGAACGTGCCAAAGAAGAAGACAAGGAATGGTCATATTATGATAATTGGCACAAGGAAAATAAAAATACCAATAGAGCAATGTCAAACAGAACACTGTATGTGGAAGGCGGATATTATTACCGTGTCCGTTGTACGCATGCTGCCAACAGTGATGTAAGTAGTTCCTTTACTGATGGAATTTACATCGACTAACAATCCTGAAAAGCATAGAAGGACAAGAACATAAGACTAAAAAAAGAAGAGCAAAACAAAAAGGCTATAAATCGAAAGATGAAGCGATTAAAGTAAAGAAGCGGACGGAAAAACCAGAAACCATGCGGACCATGACAGTCAAACAGTAGTTGGGATAAAGTGAAGATTACAGCTGAATGAAACAGGTAAAACAGACAAAGAAAAACATAAGGTAATGTATATAAAAAGAAGACGACAATAAAAAACCATAAATAAATTCATCAATAAGTAAGTGCACAATATGTAGGAGCGAATAATAATTAGAAAATACAATGAAAAACAATGAAAGAAACAATGTAACTATTAATAATTATTTATTCGTAACCAGTCAACGGAAGTTTTGACAAGGGAAAAGCAGGGTATGAAAAAAAGAGAAAAAAATACCAAAAATAAAAAATCACCAAAATGAAAAAGGATACAAGTCTCCCGGTCGGGGGACGAGTATCCTTTTTTGTCTGCGTTATTCAGATCAGCTGCTGGCCTATTATTCGCCAAGTGCCTGTCTCAAAGCTTTGGATAACTGGTCAGGACAAGATGTCGGTCTTTCACCACATCTGGTTCCTTCCAGGCGCTTGATGACTTCATGTGCATCCATTCCTTTAACAAGGCTGCTGATTCCGGATGTGTTACCGGCACATCCGCCTACGAATTCTACGTTAGCAATTTTATCTCCGTCAAGTTCTACGTGAATGAGACGAGAACAGACTCCGGTTGGTTTGTAATCCATATCTATTACCTCCTGATAATGTTCTTGCAAAGTTTTACATGATTCGGTATCAACAGACAGAAAATCTGTTGACTGTCATACTTCCTAATTATAACAGAAAACCGTCAAATTATCCATACATTTCGTCGGTTGAAATCCATTTTCCTATCGTCTATAATAAGGCATAGGTAAATTCGTGAAACACAGGAGGATATAAATATATGATAGGTATTATCGGCGCAATGGAAGAAGAAGTTGCAGAACTGAAGAAAGATATGCAGATCGAAGAGACCGTGGAGATGGCAGGTATGGTATTCTGCAAGGGAACGCTCGGCGGAAAAGATGTTGTAATCGTAAGAAGCGGAATCGGTAAGGTCAATGCAGGAATCTGTGCACAGATCCTGGTGAGTCAATTCGGAGCAGATACATTGATCAACACCGGTATTGCCGGCTCGCTTGATGCACAGATTGATATTGGCGACATGGTCATTTCCACGGATGCACTGCATCATGATATGGATGCGACTGTATTCGGTGATCCGGCAGGACAGATTCCGAGAATGGATACATTGTCATTCCCGGCAGACAAGGAGCTTGTGGAGAAGGCGGTAGCAGCGAATGAAAAAGCGAACCCGGATATTCATACATTTACAGGAAGAGTGGCGAGCGGGGACCAGTTCATTTCCGATAAGGAAGCGAAAGAAAGAATCGTGTCATTATTTCACCCGATGTGTGTAGAGATGGAAGGTGCCGGAATCGCACAGGCCGCTTACCTGAACAAAGTTTCGTATGTCATTATCCGTGCTATTTCGGATAAAGCCGACAACAGTGCGACAATGGACTATCCGACATTCGAAAAGAAAGCAATCGCCCACAGCGTAAGGCTTATGAAAGAATTGCTTCCGATGATCTAAGATAACGGGATGACCTGCGCAGTACAGAATGTTACAGGATATGCACGAAAGTGACAGAAAGCAGCATTTCCCGTGCAGAATAGGAAGAACGAAATAAAGCGCCCTTCTCTTTGATATACAGTATAATGCATATCAAAAAGGAGGGCTATTATTATGCTGGAAATGTTATTGGACAAGAAGTTGTTATTTGTGCTTATGGGGATGCTGACCGGACTTGGAGTGGCAGACAAGTGTATCGTGAGTATGACGATGAAACGTATGATAGAGGCGGCGGGAAGTATGAGCAAAAGCAATCATCCGTTGATGCGCCTGGTCCGGGCGAAATTCGAACATGCATGTATGATCAGTGACACGGTGGAAAATGTAGGGGTATTTGTGGATAAGTATCTGTACGAGTACAAAGTATGTGGATTACGTCTGCATTCGCTCCGGAGACTGGAAAAGATGTGTTCCGGTCTTCTGATCGTAACCGGACTTGCGGGAGCGGGAATTACCTGTCAGGTCTATGGAATGGGAGACGAAGCGTTGCGGATGGGCGCTGCCGGCTGCGGACTCGGAATCCTGGTGTGGCTGTTCCACCTGACAACGGACGAGAATTACTGTATGGAGATGGCGAAGAATTACATGGTGGATTATCTGGAAAATGTATGTCTCCGCAAGTATGAAAAGATGAATCAGAAGGAGCGGACCGTGCGTGTAAACATAGAAAACGGACCGGCGGAAGAGGAAATCGGACCGGCGGAAGAAGAAATACAGAAGAATAAAATACAAAAAGACGAAATACAAAAAGACGAAATACAAAGAGATGAAGTACAGGAGACGGAAGCCGGAACAGAAGAGACACCTGCCCCGGTACCGGATCACAGTGTAGTCCATATGCAGCGTGAGAACAGACGGAGAGAACGGACTCAAAATACCGCAAAAAATCTGGCAAAAACATCGGCAGGACTTGCCGGTATGGACGGAAGTAAAAGCCCGGAAGTGGAAGAACAGAAAGATGCACCGAAGGAGCTTGCAAAGGACGAGATGATACGCCAGATTCTGCGGGAGTTTATGGCTTGATAATATAATGTTATTTTGTTAAAATATATGCATGTATAATATATTTGATAAACTAAAGAATTACAGTGATTCTGACTACTACGCATTCCACATGCCGGGCCATAAAAGGAATCTGGATCTGATGGACGGAACCTCTCCGTACAGGATCGATATTACAGAGATCGATGGCTTTGATGACCTGCATCATGCAGAAGGGATTTTGAAAGAAGCGCAGGAAAGAGCGGCAGAGGTGTACCATGCTGATGAGACACATTTTCTTGTTAACGGAAGTACCGTCGGAATCTTGAGTGCAATATTAGGAACAACTGAAAAAGGGGATTCCATACTTGTGGCAAGAAATTGCCATAAGTCTGTGTATCATGCAATATATCTGAATGAACTGGATCCGGTCTACATCTATCCGAAGTTCGATACAGAACAGGGGCTGAGTACAGAGATCGATGCAGAAGATGTGCAGAAAGCACTGGAAGAACATCCAAAGATCCGTGCGGTGATGATCGTATCACCGACCTATGACGGCGTGGTGTCGGACATCGAAAAGATTGCAGAGATTGTACATGAAGCGGGATGTCTGCTGATTGTAGATGAAGCACATGGAGCACATTTTGGCTTTGATCCGTATTTCCCGGAGAGTGCGAATATGTATGGCGCAGATCTTGTGATCAACAGTCTTCATAAGACGCTTCCGGCCCTGACGCAGACAGCGTTGCTGCATGTGAACGGGGAGCGGGTGAACCGCAGGAAAGTAAAGCGGTATCTGGATATGCTGCAGACGAGCAGTCCGTCGTACATACTGATGGCAAGTATCGATGCGTGTATTCATCTGCTGGAAGAGACACAACTGCAGAAGTGCAGTATTTTCAAAGAATATGCGGCACATATCGATACCCTGCGGGAAGAATTGAAGAAACTGAAGTATCTGAAGATTATCCGGACGGAGAATACAGACAGATATGACAGGTCTAAATTTGTGATCTCTGTAAAGCATGCCCCGATGTCCAGTCATGAATTGTATGAAAGACTGCTTCGTGATTATCATTTGCAGATGGAGATGCTTGCCGGAACCTATGTCCTGGCAATGACGACGGTAGGGGATACGCAGGAAGGGTTGGACAGATTGCGGGATGCATTGCTTGCAATTGATGCTGAGATCGATACAAAGTTAAAGTCAGGATCCGGACAGGAAGATGCCGGGCAGGAGCAGAAACCGATGCAAATGACCGACACGGATCTCCCGCTTTCCGGAAGACAGCCGTCACTGGAAAAGGTGTGGACGATCGCGAAGGCAGTGAAGTGCAGAGATAAGATGCAGAACCAGAACCACCAGAAGGATTCAGAAGACATCCTGTATTTGGTGAACCCAGGCAAGATGGAAAAACGAAATTTCAAGGACAGCGCCGGATGCATTTCCCTGGAATATGCGTACCTCTATCCGCCGGGAAGTCCGCTGATCGTTCCGGGAGAACACATTACGCAGGAAGCGGTGGAGATTCTCTGCTGGTATCAGGAACACGATTTTTCAATTGAAGGACTGCAATCAGAAGATAGCATAGAGGTATGGATAGATGGGTAAGATATTTTACATGATGGGAAAGAGTTCTTCCGGTAAGGATACGGTCTATAAAGAGATCAGAAAAGAGCTTCCCGAGTTGAAGACGCTGACATTATATACGACCAGACCGATGCGGGAAGGTGAAAAAGACGGCGTGGAATATTATTTTGTTTCGAATGAAATATTAGAACAGTATGGAGAAGAAGGCAAAATAATTGAACTTCGTACCTATCAGACCGTGTATGGTGACTGGAAATATGCTACAATAGATGATGGACAGATTCATCTGACCGGGTCTGATTACCTGATGATCGGTACGCTGGAATCTTATATGAAGATGAAAGCGTATTATGGACAGGAGAATCTGGTTCCGCTTTATATTGAAGTGGAAGACGGGGAACGCCTGATGCGTGCGATTGCAAGAGAGCGGCAGCAGGAACATCCGGGATACGAAGAAGTCTGCAGAAGATTTCTGGCAGATCAGAAGGATTTCTCAGAAGAGAATCTTGCGGCAGCAGGAATTACAAGAAGATATCAGAATGACGATAAAGTACGATGTAAGGAAGAGATAATAGAGGTAATACGAGATGGGAAGCTTTAAAGATGTGGTTGGTCACAAAGACATATTAAAATATATCAGTAGCGCAGTGGAGAATAACAGAGTGTCGCATGCGTATATTCTGAATGGGGAGAGAGGTTCCGGTAAGAGGATGCTGGCGAATCTGTTCGCAACAACTCTTTTGTGTGAGAGCGGGAACAGTGAACCTTGCGGGAAATGTCATTCCTGCAGGCAGGCAGAGAGCGGAAACCATCCGGATATTATCCGTGTAACACATGAGAAGCCGAACAGCATCAGTGTAGATGATATCCGTACACAGGTGAACAATACCGTGGATATCAAGCCGTATCAGGGACCATACAAAGTATATATTATCCCTCAGGCAGATCTGATGACACCGCAGGCACAAAATGCAATTCTGAAGACGATTGAGGAGCCGCCGGCATATGCGGTATTCTTACTGTTGACGGAGAATGCAGAGATGTTACTTCCGACGATCAACTCCAGATGTGTTATGCTGAAGCTGCGTAACATCAAAGATACACTGATCAGAAAGTATCTGATGGAGAATCTGGAGATACCGGATTACAAGGCAGATATGTGTACCGCATTTGCCCAGGGAAATGTGGGACGCGCGATCATGCTGGCGAATTCAGAGCATTTTAATGAGATCAGAGAGGAAGCGGTACAGCTCCTGAAGCATATCCATGATATGGAACTGAGTGAGATTGTTGCTGCGGTTAAGAATATATCCGTATATAAATTAGAAATCACGGATTATCTGGACATTATCATGATCTGGTACAGAGATGTCTTACTGTATAAAGCAACAAAAGAGATTGACAAGGTCGTATTCAAAGACCAGTTACAGAGTATAAAAGAACAGGCGAGAAAAAGCTCTTATGAAGGAATTGAACTGATCCTGGAGAGCCTTGAGAAAGCGAAAGCCAGACTGAAAGCGAATGTTAACTTTGATCTGGTTATGGAGCTTTTGTTCCTGACCATAAAGGAGAACTAATCATATGACGAAGGTAATAGGCGTTAGATTCAGAACCGCCGGAAAGATCTATTTCTTTTCGCCGGGAAAACTGGAGGTAGAGACGGGTGATAAGGTTATCGTTGAGACTGCAAGAGGAGTGGAATTTGGTTCTGTAGTCACCGGACCGAAGGAAGTGGAAGACGATAAGATCACACAGCCGTTAAAATCCGTGATCCGTCTTGCAACAGACGAAGATAAGAAAAAAGAAGAAAAGAACAAAGAAAAAGAAAAAGAAGCATTCAAGATCTGCCTGGAGAAGATCCATAAGCACGGGCTGGAGATGAAGCTGATCGATGCAGAATATACATTTGACAATAATAAGGTGCTGTTCTATTTTACTGCAGACGGACGAATCGATTTCCGCGAGCTGGTAAAGGATCTGGCAAGTGTATTCCGTACAAGAATCGAGTTAAGACAGATCGGTGTGCGTGATGAGACGAAGATCCGCGGAGGGATCGGGATCTGTGGCAGACCACTTTGCTGTCATACGTATCTATCTGAGTTCGCACCGGTATCGATCAAGATGGCAAAAGAGCAGAACCTTTCACTGAATCCGACGAAGATCTCGGGTGTCTGCGGAAGACTGATGTGCTGTCTGACGAATGAAGAGGAGACATACGAAGAACTGAACAGCCATCTTCCGGCAAATGGTGATCATGTCACAACACCGGAAGGCTTAAGAGGAGATGTCCAGTCTGTTAACGTACTCCGTCAGCTGGTGAAGGTTGTTGTAACACTGGATAATGACGAGAAAGAGATCCGTGAGTATCCGGCAGCAGAACTGAGATTCAAGCCGAGACGTAAGAAGAAAGACGTAAGACTTTCCAAAGAAGAGATGAAGGAACTGAAGGCGTTAGAAGAAAAGAACGGAGCGTCAAAGTTAAATGATGACTAAATTACTTCCGAATGAAAGACTGGATGACCTGCAGATCAGAGGATACGAGATCATCCAGAGTCCGGGACGGTTCTGTTTTGGAATGGATGCGGTGCTTTTATCCGCATTTGCAAATGTGAAAAAGCACGAAAAAGCACTGGATCTCGGAACAGGAACGGGGATTCTTCCGATCCTTCTGGAAGCTAAATATCCGGGCCTGCATTATACAGGACTGGAGATCCAGGAGGAGAGCGCAGATATGGCAAGGCGCAGCGTCAGCCATAACGGACTGGAAGAGAGGATCGACATTGTAACGGGAGATATCAAGGAGGCAGCATCCATATTCGGAGCCGCCTCTTTTGGAGTTATTACGACCAATCCCCCGTACATGATCGGAGACCACGGACTGAAGAATCAGAATACAGCATTGTATATTGCCAGACATGAGGCACTCTGCACGCTGGATGATATATTAAGAGAAAGTGCGAAACTATTGAAGGTCAAAGGAAGGTTTTACATGGTCCACAGGCCATTCCGGCTTCCGGAGATCATGACAAAGATGTGCGCATACGGAATCGAGCCAAAACGTATGCGGCTGGTATATCCGCATATAGACAAAGAACCGAACATGGTTCTGATCGAGGGTATGAAAGGCGGAAATCCGAGAATGCAGGTGGAGCCGCCACTGATCGTATATCAGAAGGATGGAAGTTATACAGAAGAACTGCTTGAGATGTACGGGATGAACAAGAGCGAGCATAAGATGGAGGAGTAAGAGATGGCAGGAACATTGTACTTATGTGCGACACCGATAGGAAATCTGGAAGATATGACCTTCCGGGCGGTGCGGATTTTGAAAGAAGCAGATCTGATCGCGGCAGAAGATACCAGGAACAGTATCAAGCTTCTGAATCATTTTGAGATTAAGACACCGATGACCAGCTATCATGAATATAATAAGATTGAAAAAGGGCACAAACTTGTGGAACGCCTGCAGAATGGTGAAGATATTGCAGTGATCACCGATGCAGGTATGCCGGGAATCTCTGATCCGGGGGAAGAACTGG
>OGYF01001824.1_pt1 | contig 17100 bp, 15 predicted proteins | sample 1576451 | NCBI WGS metagenome assembly OGYF01 (sample SAMEA3541505, study PRJEB24748) | human gut metagenome | biome: human gut; feature: human-associated habitat; material: faeces | place: China | collected 2012 | reverse complement strand
CAGATCCAGCTCTCCATCCGCCGTGATGGAGAGCTGGATCTGGCTGTCGCCGTTTTTGTCCTTCCACAGTGAAGTTGACAATGTTCCCCCGACAAGGACCATGCGTCCTTTGGTGAGGTATTCGGAGAGGCGGATATGGTTTTCCTTGTTGCTGCGTACCCTTACCCATGTGGTAACGGCGTTTCCGTGCGAGAAGTCATCTACTGCCATGTCAAAAGCAATAAACGAACCGTGTGTACCCTCGATAACCTGACAATCCTTTCCGATGCGACCGATAGTGTGAATGTATAGCATAATTTGAAAATGTTTTGCGGCAAGGTGGTTAGTCCTGCCATTACCTGTGCTTTGTTTTTTTCTTCCCTCTGGTCGGATCCTTTCTGCCGGACCGCCTTGGGGTTTTATGGTGCATGACAAGGATGTCGGTACAGCCCATTCGACGTTTTTTTGAAGCAAAATACTCTTGCCCGGCAAGGAAGATTTTCCTTCAAAATGCACTTCAAAACGGAAGAATCAGGCGCGACAGCCTACATTCGCACCTGATAAAACCTACGCGGCGGCAGGCAAGGTATGACGAGAGAAGGTAATCCAGATACAGATATAAAAAGGCAGAATCGTCCCGTATATATAAGGGTATGTTTATAAAAGTGATGAATGACGGCTTGGGCGGGTAAAAGAAACGGTCTGCCGGGCAAACAAAATGGGGACTCTTTCTGCCTGTGACATGCCGGAGGCACGACGGACGGCACAAGCAGAATGTGTCACCGTTTGCCCATGACGCCGTCGGCCCGGAAAGGAAAGCTGCGGACAAAAGGCGGAATGTGCCGGAACAACAACCAGGCAGGATGCCCATATAGCGGAATACCGGTTGTTTCGACAGGTCGAAGTTCCGGCATGAAGCGGTATGATGCAGACTGCCGTTGATCGGGCACAGCCTTCCGTACCTTGGAGTGGAGGGCGGACCGCGGCACAGACATCATACCTTAATTTTCGGGTGGGGAAAGCCGGATAGAAAAGGAGGATAAAAAAGGCAGATGCCAGCCTATAAAAGCCAGCCGGGCCCCGGCAGGTCGGAACACAGGAAAACCTGCCCGATCATCACGACCGGACAGGCAAAAGGTTAAATCAATGAATCACGGTCAGGCAGCCCTGACAGTATTTTCTTCTTCGGGAACTTCGGACTGCGGACGCTCGGCTTCCTTGAGTGCCTCGTCAATCCGCTGCTGCAATTCCTTACATCCCTGTTTCAACCGCTCCAGTTCTTCCGCCTTGCTCCACTTCCGGGCGGTGATTTCCTGCAAGGTCGGTATTTCGTGCTGCAGCATGGCTATCTGTTTCTGCTGCTTCTCTATCAAAGACGGCATCCTTTCAAGCGCAGCCTGCGGGTAGCGTGCCGATTCGGCAAATCCCAACGGCAGGGCTCCCGACACGCCACAGCGGTATTTCAGTCCGCTTACGCCCTCGACAAAGAAAGCGTTACGGTCAAACGAGCCGGAAAGGGTGTACTCGCTGCGGACAAGCAGATTCAGCCCCATATAGCTGCCAATGGTACGGTAAGCCTCGCCCCTGTATGTCTTGGCTATGCGGTGCAGTTCACGGCCTGTCTCTTCCCGGGTAGCCTGCGGCAGATTGAGCAACAGCGTTTCCCTGTTGCCACTATAGGATGCGATATACTCCATATCCTGCTCGACCTGCGCCACGATGCGCTCTGCCTTGCCGACAGCTTCCGTGTTGGCCGCAATCTTACGCTCCGCACGGATGCGCTCTTTCTTGAATATGGCCTGTTCTTTCTCCAGCTGCATGATTTTGTTGTCGAGCTTGGCCTTGTTCAAAAGGTCAGTATTTCCTGAAAGGATAGCCACGAACTCGGCAAAGTTCATTCCGCTGTCCTCGTCCATGCAGTCCTCGTCGATGCGGCGCACGGCAATAGTGCCGTTGTTTATCTGGTTGATAAACATCTGCTTGTTTTTGAGTAGGTTGAACTTGTAGGCATCCAAAGTCTTCTCTGTTCCATAGATGATTATGTCCACCACGTTACCGCCCCAGAGTTTCACGGTGTTGCCCTTGCGTACCGCACGACCGTTGCGCTGCTCCATGTCGGCAGGTCTCCAGGGTATCTCCAGATGATGCACCGCCACAGCCCGCTGCTGGGCGTTCACTCCTGTACCGAGCATGGATGTAGAGCCGAAGAGAACACGCACCCTGCCGCTGTTCATATCCTCAAACAGCCGTTTTCTCGCTCTCTCCGTGGTAGCGCACTGGATAAACTGGATTTCGTCAGCCGGGATGCCGAGCCGTGCCAGTTTCTCCTTGATGTCGGTATAGATGTTCCACTCGTTCGGCTTGTAAGTGGAAAGGTCACTGAAGACAAACTGCGTACCCTTATTGGCCGCCGAGCGTACATAATAGTCATAGATGGTCCGGGCGCAGATGGAAGCCTTGTTGTCCGCATCGTCGTGGAATTTGTTACCCAAAAGGCGCATGTCGAGAGCCATCTTGCGTGCCACATTGGTAGCAATGAGCATCTTTGCCTTGTCGAGGTTGTCCGGCTCGATCGTGTCAAGCCCGAGGTCTTCCCAGTTTCCACTACCGGCAAAGGAAACGAGGCGTCCGATCATTTCTTCCTGCTCGATTGTCGGCGCATGAGAGAGGAAGCGGACATTTTTCTCCGGCACATCAAGATGTATCATGTCGGCTGTACGGTAGTCGGTGATTTCACGCAGGAACATCGCCAGTTCCGGCACTTTGATATAAGTGCGGAAACGCTCCTTGCGCTTGATTGCCCCTGTCACGTTCAGCTCATAGTCGGCTGTCTTTTTGGTAAATATGGCCGCCCAGGCATCGAAACAGCTAATCTGCTGACGCTTGAGTTCACGTGGGCGCAAATACTTGAACATCACATAAAGCTCTGTCAGCGCATTTACCACCACCGTACCGGACAAAAAAGTCGCCCCAAGGTCACGGCCTGTGCGGTGCTGGATGTCACGGATGGCAAACAGCAGGTTCATCGCCCTTTGCGAGCCTTTTGTATTGCCGATACCAGCCACCCTGTTGTGGCGTGTCTGGAACATGAGGTTCTTGAACATGTGGCATTCATCGACAAAGATGTGGTCTATACCCATTGAATGAAAGTCCACGGTATCATCCTTGCGGTCGTCCAGTTTTGTACGGAGTTCTGACAGCTTCGCTTTCAGATTTTCCTGTCTCACTTCCAGCCCTTTCTGCATCTTGCGGCTGCGGTAGCGCATGGTGGACTGTTCCAACACTTCAAGGCTTCGCTCCACATCGTAAAGCTCTTCTGTGAATATCTCTATCATGGTTTCCTCGGACTGCGGTATCTTGGCGAACTGGTCGTGTGTCAGGATGATGCAATCCCAGTTGTTGTTCTTGATTTTGGAAAACACCTCTTTGCGGTTGGCCGGTGTGAAATCTTCCTTGCCCGGGTACAGGACTTTTGCGTTCGGGTATGCCTTGCGGAACGTGTCGGCAATTTCGTGTACATTCGCTTTCAGGCCGATAATCAGAGGCTTCTGTACCAATCCCAGACGCTTCATTTCATAGGCCGAGACGCACATAATCATGGTTTTGCCTGTGCCTACTTCGTGCCAGCAGATGCCGCCGCCGTTCTGCTTAATCATCCAGATTGCGTCTTTCTGCGACGGGTAGAGTTCGTTGTACGGGAACTGCTCAAAGGAAAGCTGCGGAAAGGTCTGTGCCGAACCGTCATAGGCCGGACGGACATAGCAGTTGAAACGCTCGTTGTATGTGCGTACCAGTTCATCCCTGACTTCCAGAGGACGGGCATCGAGCCACTGGTTGAAATTGCTGCGGATTTCCTGTATCTTGGTGGCCGCTTCCTGAATGGCTTCCTCGTCGGGCACACGTACCTTGTCGCCGTTGCGATACACTTCTTTGGTTATCTCCGGCACTGTGTCATGCAAGGCATGGACAAACAGGTCTTCACCGTTGAAATTACGCACGGAATAGGTGTTGTATGCTGCCGGGGAGTAACCTTTCAGACGCACTACATAGGTATCGTTGACATCAAAGTACATCACTTCGGCTTCCACCCCGAAAAGTTCTGCCGCAAAGTCGGCGTAAAGCTGCGGGTCAATCCAACGCTCGCCCATATTGATATCCAACTCTTCATAAGGTATCGGTTCGGGCGTTGCGTTCTCCAGTGCCTTGACGGATATTTCCGTCCATTGCTGCTGCCTTTCCGAAAGGTCGGGAATGCAGGAAACAAATTCCGTGCATTTAGCTATCACGTTGCCTGCAATGAACTTGCCTTTGTGTTCCCATTCATCCGTAACAGGATTGTAGAATATCTCGCCCTGCAACGCTGCGATTACATCTTCATCAGACAGGCCGGTAGAGCGCATGATGTAGTCCATTTCCACCTTGCCGTAGAAATTGAGGCTGCTTGCCAGTGCTTCCGACGGCTGTAAAATACGGTCGGTCGTAATCTTCGTGAAAGCCACTGGCTCACGCATGATGTCGGCCTTGACTATATCGCCGCCAAGCTGCATTTCGATAGTGAACACCTCGACACCGAGGCTGTCAAGCATGATAAACTCCTTGTTGTCGTTCTCATGGAAAAATCCCCATTTGGCTACAAAGGCATCATACAGCGTGTTCAGCCGTTCACGTATGGCCGTCTGTTCGGTCTGCAGATCCCTTTCCCTGACAGAAAGCATGAAATACGCTTCACGGACTGGGAAATAGTCGGTTGCACGCTCCATATTGACCTTTCCCTCGTCCACCGGAACGAAATCCACGGCCACATCGGCATAGTGGCTTGATTTGCGGAACACGACCGTACCAATCTGCCCCTCGAACATTACCAATGTACCGCTTTTCATCCAGTCCTCGAGTTTTTCCGTGTAGGCTCTCCGTCCTCTGTTTACGGAGAGTGCTGTCGTCTCCTGCATCCCGAACAGCGACATCTGCACGGACGCTTCGCCCTGCTGTCCGAAAAGGCTTTTGCGGAAATACCGGTCAAAGTCGTATTTGAGCAAAGCGGAAAGGTATTGTGCCATGGCCGCATCAGAGCCGAGCCACTGGTGCTTGCGTACATATTTGCCGTGCTGGTTCATCACAATACGGCTGTCGGTCGCCAGTACGGTCTTCGGCATGGAAAACAGCCTGTTGGCGTTTTCGGTCATCGTTCCGTTCATGTCGTACATTTCTTTGCCCACCTGCAAAAACATCTGTTCACGTGCGGAGAGTGCCGCCTTATTGGTATGTTTCTGGAATATGAGCAGGTCGCTACCCACCTCGATACCGCTTGTCTGCATGAAAAGAGCGTCAGGCAAACGTACTGCGCTGATAAGGTCGGCATGGTTCACCAGATACTCACGTACAAACTTATTTCCTGCCGTGTCGGCCACACCTCTTGAAGTGACAAAGGCAAGCAGACCGCCCTCGGAAAGCAGTTCCATAGCTTTGACAAAAAAATAGTTATGAATGGTCTTTGTGGCCTGTTCGTAGATACCGCCCTTTTTCCACAGGTCGGCATCGAAGACACGGAAGTTGCCGAAAGGAATGTTTGAAGCAATGACATCGAATTTCCGATGCTCCAGCTCCTGTGTGCCTATCGTTTCAAACCCTGCCGTTACGGCGGTTGCGTCCTCATGCAGCAGCGAAAGTACAAGTCCTGTAATGGTGTCTTTCTCAAAAGCATAGCTGCGTGTGCCGGGCATGGCTACAGGCAGGAAACCGCCGATGCCTGCGCTCGGTTCAAGAAAACTTTGCATCTGCAAGCCGTTGGCAGAAAATGTCTTGTGTATCTGTGCCGCCACTGCGTCAATCAGGAATTGCGGCGTATAGAACGCTGTCAATACAGATGACTTGATGCTTTCAACAAGTGAACGGCAAGCTGCCTCGTCACCCCCTGCAAGTGTCCTTAACGCATCCAGCAGACGGTTCAAAAGCCCGGCAACCCCTTTGTCAAGCGGCTTGTCCGTACCCAAGTCCAGTACATCCTTGATACCGCCGAAACCTGAATACTGCGCCAATACCTGTTTTTCCTCTTGCGTGGCTGTCCTGCCCTGCGAGTGGATAGCTACTGCTGTCTCTATGGCCTTGATGTTGGCCGATAATGATGTCAATTTGTTGTAACCCATGATTTAACCTATTTTTTTTATTTCCCTTTTTTCGGCCCGTTTGCGGCCGCAGGGATTATTTTTCTGCCTTGAAAGGTGGCGGTGGACATCCGCCATGGCCGGTAAGGAAAAATACGCTCGACAGCCGGAGAGGAAGATTTTTCCGAGACCCCACGGGCAGAATGCCGGCATTGGCAGGAATGGAAACCGGCGGTTACCTTTGCTGAAAAATCCAATCCCCCGAGGTCGCACGGCGGAGAACGGAAGAGCAGCTACAAGAGGGATGGATAGAAAAGGATTGAAAACAGGCGGATGGAAAAATAGAAAAGGAAGATCTGAGGTAAAAAAGGAACGGTGCATGGCAATGCCGTCGATAAAAAGGGACTTTGCCGTCGGCAGACCGAAGCCGGAACAGACCCTGCCGGGGCCCCCGGTAAGGTCTGTCCGTGGATTATCAGTCAATATCGTAACCAATCATGAACTCGTCATTGATTAGCAGATAGTAATAGCCGTTGCCGCAATTCCGGTACTCCTTGCTGAATCCGGCAGCCATGTCACCATTGTCCCGCGGCTCGCACCAAAGCGTACCGTCATAACCGCAAAAGTCGAAACGAAGCGTCGAGAATTTCTCCTTATTCTTCATGGCCTGGCGGAACCGCTGCATGTCCCAGCTTCCGCAATACTTCTCAATCGTGGAGAGTCGGATGCACTTTCCGTCAATAGCCGTTCCCGTGGTGATACGGTTTTCGTACAGGGACTTCTCAAGGTCTGCTGCTGCAATCTTGCGGAGCCAGTCGTTGGTATGCGTGGCAAGGCGTGCGAGCTTCTGGTATTTGAGAATCATTTTCCTGTCCATATCCTTTTCGTCTTCCTTTTCCTGTGACGGATAATAGATTTTTTCGATATGGCTCCAATCTGAAAAAATGTAGCCATGCTTGCGTTTGCCTTTCGCAATAATACCGACGACGTTCTCTCTGCCTCGGTTGATAAACAATTTCCTGCGCTCCCCGTAAATTCTGACATACAAGACCGGTGGGTTCTGTTCGTTACGGAGATATTCTTCTGCCGGATGCATTGTTGCTGCTGTTGTGTCCATACCTGTATTTTTTTTAGTTGTTAATTTCCCTTGGTTCGAGCCGCTTCGGACTCTCATGCCGGGATTGGAATTTTCGAGCAATCAAGACTGGAAAAGCGGACGACAAAAGCAGGTAAAGCGGCTGCGGATTTTATGGAATACCCAAATCTCCGATTTGCGGAAGGCTGCCGTCAAATCCGTACCCGATTGGCATAGCGGTATCTGCGATTCGGACCGGCCAGTAGATTCGCGAAGAAAATCAATGCCGGTGATGAGTACCGTATGTGAGGCGTAACAGGAAATGAATCGGAACATGTGACGGTACAAAAGGGAACCGCCCTGCCGGGAAAAAAGGGAAAATGCGGTAACTCATGAATATAAAAGTGATACGGAGCTAAAAAAAACAGACGGATATGCTGTCTGCATATCCGTCCTGACTGCTGTTCAGGGTTCGGGAAGTGTGCCTGTCCTGACTTTCTTTCCATCGCAATAGAATTCGATTGTACCCGGTCTGAATCCCATTTCGCCGAAGGCTATGTTTCTGACATAGTCTCGGTACTCCTTTCCGGAAAAGTTCTTTCCACTCAGATTATTGAAAAACATACGGATGCTGTATCCGTCTTCGCTTGACAGTATTGTCCTGCCGTCCTGTCTGATTTCTTCTTTCATTTCTTTCCGTTTTAATTGTTTGAAAATCTGTTTTTTATTTCCCTCTTTTTGAACTGAGGGCTGGATATTCAACTTTTTGAGGCATAAGGAGGATGAAGCAGCTGGTATCATAAGCCAAATCCGGATAGAAAACCGATTGTGCAGCAGTCTGTTTTCGTCATCCGAATGGAATGCGGTTTGGCATTGATACGTTTCGTCCTATATTCGCCGACGAAAAGAGAACGGAAGCCCCATAGGAAAAAGGATAAGTATCCACTAATTAGGGACTGTCGTTTAATTCCTTCAACATGAGTCAACCGACAGACTGTCCCTGTGGTTTTTCCGATCGAACTCATCTTTTTATATCTTCGGCTCCGTTTAGGAGCCGATTTTTTCATTTTCGGACACAATAAGAGCCAATACTCCTGTGAAAGGACCGTTTCTCACTCTCACTCACCTCGAGTGTCAGGCGGCCCGGGCAATTTCGTCGACTTCCCGACGGACGAGATGGACCACGTTCGCAGTGTGGATGCCGAAGAAGATGTACAGGATCTCGGTCTGCTTCGTCCTCGCCTTGATGCGTTTAAGGCCATAGTGCTCCTTCTGCGTTCCGAACGAGCCTTCCATCCTCGTTGCCCTCACCCTCGCCAGCTCTTTGCAGATGATATCGTTCTCTTTCTTCACAAGGGACGGACGGCCTCGCTTGACGAATGATGTCTGTATCCCTCTCTCCCTACAGTACTCCCTGTTGGTGTTGCCGGCATAGCCTGCATCTCCTCCGACTTTCTTTGCATCCACTCCGAAGAGTCTCCGGTGCATCTTCAGGCAGTGCGGAAGCCTGGTCCCCTCGTTGAAGGCATTGAATGACAGCTTCTCGATGAACGAGAGTCCGTCAACCAGGATGTTGTTGCACTTCGCACCGAACTCTACGCTCTTCACTTCCTTGCCTCTCACGATCGGCCTTACGTACGGCTTGCTGAGGCTCACTATCCTGTCCTTGACACTCTCGCGTGGGTCGTTATTCTCGAAGTGGTTCTTCTGCTGACGGTACATCCTCGTGATGATTTCAAGGTCACTCTTCTGCCTGATCGTCAGCAGGTTCTCCACCCCCGTGTTCTCCCTCTCCAGCCTGCGTGTCTCCTTCAGTATCTTCCCCAGAAGGTTGAGCAGGCGTCTGGTCAGCTTCCTGGTCTGGACCTTCGTATGCCTGCGCTGCTTCCTGTACGACAGGTTGGCCTTCTCTACGTCTACGTACTTCGTCCTCGGACGGTGCACATTCAGCCTGGCACTCACAGAGCACATTATCACATATGACTTCTCTATTCCTTCCCACAGAAGCTTCGGATCCGTAGGGTAGCGCATCTCGCTCTCGTAGCAGGTCGCATCCGTATACATCGTGTCCAGCTCCTTCATGTAGGGCTTCCAGGCACTCGCCAGTATCTCCTGCTGCTGTTGGATCTTCAGCCCGCGGGCCAGTTCCGAAAACACGTCGTCCAGAAGTTTGTAGTTCGTCAGAGGATGCGTCGGGTCTATTCTCACATCGCAGAAGAGCTGGTAGTGGATGTTGCCGTTCAGCTGCTCCATCAGTTTCGGGCTGCTCAGACCTGTGTACATCTTCAGGATCATCAGAGCAACCTTGCCCTCCGGGGTGAAGTATGTTTTTCGTCCAATCTTCGGTCTCATGCTCTTGCTTATCAGTCCAAAGTTCTCTGCCATCTCATGCAGCGGGAGCTTCTGCCTGATTCTTCCTAGCTCGCTATGCTCGAATGTGCGCCTATACAATTCATAAAAATCGAACTCCGTGAAAGGAAGGTTGGGTGATATTTCGGAGAAATTTTGTACCTTAGCCATGCAAATTTATTTTTGCGATACCTCCAAATTCGGCTTTTCCAGGGCGGTTGGAGGTATTCTTTTTATCCTATACGAAGATAGGAATTTTATACCATATTGACAATCAATTCGTTATGAAATTTTAATCTTTTTACGACAGTCCCTAATTAAAATCAGAAATAAAATGTTTTATACTCAATAATCATATACTGCTCATTAAAGTATATACTGTCCTCACGTAAAAGATAACCTATTGCGATAAGTACCATGTCATGAGGATAATGAATTGTTTTCATTATATCATTAATACTTATCCTGTTTTCTTTATATAGAAGCCTTTTTATTTCAGCTGTTATTGTTTCAATTGAATCTGATTTCATAAGCCACCAATAGAATTTAAGTATTTAGATTTTGCAATATGGTAATTGGTTTTTGCAGATATAACCTCAAAATATGCTTTCTGCCAACTGGCTTGTGCTTCCAGAAAATTAGCCAATGTTTCCATACCTGTTTCAAAGCTTTTGCTGCTTTCCTGCAAATTCTCCTCTGCATAACTGAAAGCATTTTCAGTAAGTTCAACCTCCAGTTCAGCTTCATTCAGAATATTATAGTTTCTTGTAACTTCCAATTGCATCTTTTCAATCATTTCATCCCGCATGACCTCTGCTTTCTGCAATTCAATTTTTGCAGATTTTATTTTCCTGTGTCCTTCTCCCCAATGGAAAAGAGGAATCTTTACAGCCAACATTACAGAAAATATGTCATCTTTCAGAAACTTATGTCCGTTCATTCTAACTCCATCTATATAATTATATCCGGCTACAAGTCCTATTCTTGGCAAATAATCACTTCTTACAGACTTTATCTGCTCTCTCTTCAGATTGATATTTTCAGACAACAACTTATATTCAGAACGGTTTTCTATTATGAATTCATCATTTCGGAATACTGCCGGTTCAAATTCTATGGTTCCTGAGATTTCAATATCATCACTCAGAGGAATTCCCATTATATGACATAAAGCCATTTTCGACAGTCTGATTGCATTTTCGCTTCTTTTCATGGAAAGATTGGCTTCGTTCAGTTTCACCTGTACTTTGAGCAATTCATTTCTGGGGGACATACCAGTTTTATTCATCTTTTCAATATTATTAAAGAGCTCTTCCACAAGGTTCTTGTATTTGATTGAAACCTCATATAGTTCCTTGGCCTTAATTACATTCCAGTATGCTTCTTCCGTTTCTATACGGATTTCGGAATCGTTCTTTTTCCGGTTCAGTACAGCCATATTTGTGCCAATTTCCGACATATTCCTTGCCGCAATAATTTTGCCACCCATATAAACTGGCTGTTCAAGCTGTACACCTGCAAAATAAGTATTGCTTATATCAAGGGCCGCAGATAAAGAAGGGGCAAGTTCCATCGAAAAAGCCTTATTGGCATAAAGATAGCCTCCCGATGCGGACAGTTTCGGAAGAAAACCTGCTACCACATTCTTTTCTTGAAGTTCTGCCTGCTTTATCGAAAAATCTGACAGTTTCATCTTTTTATTGTTCTCTACCGCAATCCTGCAACAGTCATCAAGAGTGAATACTCTTTGAGCATAACTGAACGATGATAGCAGGATTATAAATATGCCTGATAAAAGTCTTTTCATTTTAATCACATTTAATATTGAAGAATAAAGCATAGAATACAGGAATAATCATTAATGTAATGATTGTACCAACAAGAAGGCCTCCCATAATGGCTACAGCCATAGGACCAAACATAGCATCTGAAATCAGAGGTATCATACCAAGGATAGTAGTTCCTGAAGCCATCATTACCGGTCTTAATCTGGATGAAGAGGCTGACAACAGGGCTTCAACAGGCTCAACGCCAGTCTTGATCTGAGCAGTTATCTCATCTATAAGTACAACTCCATTTTTTATCATCATACCTATCAATCCCAAAGCTCCTACAACAGCAACAAAACTGAAAGGCTTTCCACTGACGAAAATGCCCATTACAATACCTATGTATGCAAGCGGACAACGAAAGCACATCCTTCTCGCCACCTGTGATGAACAACGTATCGCCTTTGGCGGGCAGTTGTTCCAAGCCGAAGCAATAGTTTTCGCCGAAGTTGCCACCATACAGAAATCGTATTTCCGAAAACGGACGGTAGATTTTTACATGCCGTTTTCCCAAATAGCCGAATATCGGCTCTTGTTCCGATGACGTAAAAAAGAACGGTTTCCCTTCGCTGTTCTCGCTGCGAAACTCTTTCAGGGAAACCGTTTTGTAGGCTTTGAGTATTTCGGCAGTGATTCCATATTGTTGCCAAAAGGCAATTTCTTTCGGTGAAAATTGCTTTTGAACAGTGGAGTAAGGCTTGTTTTTCTTGGATTCTATGACTGCTTCCTTTGGTATAACAGGCGAGACTGATACAACAAACGAAGTGTCTTCTTCATCCAAACCTAAATTCAAGTCACGATTTATCGTTTGCAATACCTCAACAAAGTCTTTCGGATTCTTACAATTCAAGCCTTTCAACTTGGCAACCAAACTAAAGCAATCGCCACTGAACTCATCGTTTCCGAAGTCTTTCATCCGATAGGTATTTGTTCGGCGGTCGTAATAGACATTGCAGGAAGCTCGTTTGTCTTCGTACAACGGATTCAGGAAATTCCGTCCGACACGCCATTGTCCTTGAATATAATGCCGGAACACATTCAAACCATTATCGGTCAATTGTAGTACAGTGTCTTTATTTACCATTGAGCAGATAGTTTTTACGGAATTGTTCTAAAGTTTGCGGATTACAGGTAATCAGGCGTTCGTTCAATGCCCGTTCGATGTCGGACAGACGATACAGACAACGGCCACGAAACAGGGAATAACTTATCAGTTGGTCTTTACGAAGCCGCTGCAATGTTTTGGTAGAAATACCAAGCAAACGGGCGACTTCCATGCTGTCCAACCAAACTTCTTTTTTCTCGTCCGGAACAGGTGTTTCCACTTTGGAAATGTACTCAGCAATCCGCTCTATCTTTTTCAGCAACTCTTGATACGCTTTGCTTTCAAATGTTATTAATTCCATACATTGAAAATTTTGATGCAAAGTTCGGAAGTCGCAAAATCATGGAAGCCCAAGTTGGGACAACTATTTTTTCAAATAGTGTCGGAAAGTCCACGAATCAATGAGTTTTAAGAACCGGAATTTTTAACAATAGAGAAGAATATCTTGGGAATAGCGGATTTTTTATGGAATAGACCTGAAAAAAGCCTCAAAACAGATGCTTTGAGGTGTAAGTGCTAACTGAAAATTGAACAGTCGCGCTAATTGAAAATTGAACAGTTGACATCACGAAGGTTCGGCAGTATTTGCCACCTCAAGAAGTGTATGTTTAACTTTCGGGTGCTATCCCAAAACACCCGACAAAATGATCGATTGCGTGAAAAGAAACGAGATTTTCAGTGCTTTCAAGCACGGGCTGTCGAACAGCGAGATCGCTCGACTAGCCGATTGCAGCCGCACCACAGTGGTCGGACTGCGAAAGCTCTATGATGCGACTCTGGATGACAAGGAGAATCCAGAGGCACTTCAGGACTTAATTCTAACCAAGCCTACCTACAAGCCCAGAGAAAAGGTCTATCATGTCCTCTCTGATGAGATGAGAAAACTCATTGACGAGGAACTTGAGAAGAATGCCAAGAAGACAGCTCTGGGTCAGCGTAAGCAGCTGAAGAAGGTTCAGGACATCCACAATGACCTCTGCAAGGCAGGATATCAGGTCAGCTACAGTACCGTCACGAAGTATGTGCGTGATAGGAAGGCTGAACTGGATAGCGCAGCCAGGGAATGCTTCATCAAGCAGAAATATGTACCTGGTCAACGCCTCGAATATGACTGGGGTGAGGTGAAGATCTTCATCAAGGGTGAACTGAAGTCATTCAACATGGCAGCCGTCGCATTCTGCAGCAACGGCAGGTGGGCTCGACTGTTCACTCGTCAGGACAAACAGGCCATGATGGAAGCACACGTCGAATGCTTCCACTATTTCGGGCGCGTCCCAGAGGAGATGGTATATGATAACATGAGGACGGCTGTAAAGAGTTTTGTCGGCGAGAAGAAGCCGACCACTGAGCTCATGCAGCTTGAAGCATACTACGGATTCAGGCATGTGTTCTGCAACGTCAGGTCGGGTAACGAGAAGGGGCATGTCGAGAAGTCCGTGGAAGTGATCCGCAGGCTCGCCTTTGCATACAGGGACCACTTCGACTCGCTGGATGAAGCGAATGAGTATCTGATCGGTGTATGCGAAGATGAAAACAAGAAGATTTGGGATAGGATTCAGGAGGAACTGGATGCAATGAGACCTGCATCGCCGGTGCCGATGACATGCTTCGAGGCATATCACAGGAATGTGGACAAGGAATCCGTCATAAGTGTCGAATCCAACAAGTACTCTGTGCCGTCGGACTATGTCGGGAAAAGTGTCTGGGTCAAGAAGTACAGCGATACGATAGTAGTCTTCGACACCGACTCCAAGGATAAGATGGAGATTGCCAGACATCAGAGGATACACGGTTCAGACCAGTGGCAGCTCGACCTGCAGCATTATCTCAAGGTGCTCAGGTACAAGCCGGGCGCAGTCAAGAACTCCATGGCCTTGAGGCAATCTCCTGCCGAGCTGCAGGAACTCTTCGACAGGTACTTCAAGTATACACCGAAGCAGTTCATAGACCTGCTGCTCTGGGCCAGGGACAACAACCACACATTCCAGGACCTCTGCTCATCAGTCCAGGTCGCAAGGATGAAAGGCATACGCGACATCAACGTGGACAGTCTCAAATCAGTACTTGCGGACTGCCAGAAGATGGTGGAGGTTATTCAGATGCCATGGACGCAGACGATAGAAAGCGGCTCAACTCAGAACTTCGCGACTCTGCGCAGGCTCTTCAACACAAACTCACAGAAACAGTCATAGACAATGGAAACAACATCATACAAAGATTCAATCATAGAGAGCAGCAGGTCTCTCAAACTCGGCGGTATCAAGGGCTGCCTCGACGTACTCCTATCGGATGCAGTAAACGAAAAATGGTCCTACGACCGCTTCCTTTCCGAAGCTTTGGCAAAGGAGTGTAAGCACAGGGAGGAGCTCAAGATAAAGGGGCTCATAAAGAAGGCCAACTTCAATCCCATGAAGTATCTCGAAGATCTTGACCGCACAGAACTGCCGAAGGACATGGCAATCGCCCTTCCTGAACTGGAAACGCTGGACTTCATCAAGACTGGTCAGAACGTGATCATGTATGGCAATCCTGGCACCGGCAAGTCCCATTGTGCCATCGGTCTTGGCGTAAAGGCATGCCTCGCAGGCTACAGCGTCCTCTTTGCGTCTGTCCCGAGGATGCTTGTGGAGATAAAGGAGAGCGAATCGAAAAGAAAGCTGTCTCGTCTCCAGAAGAAGTTCGAGAAGTATGACCTCGCCATCCTGGATGAATGCGGTTACAAGTCACTTGACAAGGTCGCTGCAGAACACCTGTTCAACCACATATCATTGAGGGCTGGCATGAAGTCTACCATCATCACGACCAATCTCGGTTTTGACAGATGGGACGAGATCTTCACTGACAAGATAATTGCCGCCGCCATCGTTGACAGACTCACATTCAAGTCATTCATAATTGATATGAACGGCCCATCATACCGTCTGAAGGCTACGGAACAGTGGATCAACGAAAGGAAGAACACAGACAAGAGACACAAATAGGCAGAAACGCCGTGTCTTGGGAGCGGGCGCAGCCCGCTCCCTTGATTACTACCTCATGCTGTTACAACCGTATCATCGGGCCTTGAATCATGCCCTGAAATGATAGCTTGTTTGACAGGCCGATATGAATATGGTCATAAAGATATGGCATCTGGTCTCGTAATAGATCAAATGCCATTATGCTGTTAGATAAATGGGAATTTACAATTCTGATATACTTCAGATGTAGGTTGCCGTTTCTAAAGCAATATAAAGTTTGTTTAAACTATGGTTGGCATTGTTCAAGCCTTTGGCTTCATATCCATTTGTATCCAAAATGTCACCTGTTTCAAAAAAAGCATACAACTTCAAATTGTAGAAGTCGCACACAGATTGAACTCCAGCCAATTCCATTTCTACAGCGATGCACCCTTCTTCCATACGTTTGCGTACAAGTCCTTTTGTTTCTCTGATCATCGAATCTGTCGTCCATATTTTACCTGTAATATATGGTACAGATAATTTGTCGAAAATTATGGAAAGTTCCTTGCTTGCGGCTATATCAATATAGTCGGATGGTGCTGCAAAATAATATGAACACCCGTCCCCTCTGTAACTTTGTGTCGGTATGATAAATCTACCTTGTGTGGTTGTACGGTCAAGACTGCCACAGGAACCGAACATAATGAACTTTGATGCTCCAGTTAGCCAGCTTGCAAGATAACATTGAGAGGATGCTACTGCTGAACCTATTCCTGACAGGTAGAAAGTTATCGTAACTCCTTTATAAGTTGTTTTATAGATATGCGTGTCGCCATTGCAAGCCGGCATAGTTGCAATAATTTCAGATTCGTAGGAATCAAGTAAATGCCGATGAATCTCCTTCGAGAATATTATCAGGCATATATCTGCAAAATCTCCACGTCTGCCGTAGAAATCAAACAGATTGATCATTGGTTCAGTTTCAATATCATAACTATCAGTAATCATAGCATATTGAATCAGATGTGAGTTTTATATTGCTCCGGTATCTCAAGATTGAAAGTTCTGCATAATAACAGGACGTCGTGGACATCATTTTCATCGTATTCATATCCAAGATGGAACTGTACCTGTGCCTCCGGGTTTATGCATGTTACCTCAATATTCCCGATATTTCCTTTACCTGAGAAAGTTTCGCTTGGGAAAGTGTATCCGTCATATAGAATTCCATCTTCGACATATTCGAAACAATGCAGATCGATTATTCTTCCGTTGTCATCTTTCCAGACAGTATGGCTATCGGTCGTATAGTCCATTACAACTTCTCTGTATCCCTTCCAGGTAATCACGGATATGGCCTTACCATAGTCTTTCTTCTCTACGAACAGATCGATGTCGTTATGTATTCTTGTTTCTCTGCCTATAAGTGCATCGACACCCCAACCGCCGTCCAGAAACACCTTTACAGATGCTTCAGACAGCATTTCAAGAATCTCACATGCATCAAAATAAGTGACCATAAAATTGCAATTTATCTGGCTAAAGATACTTCTTTTCTCCCATATGCTTATTGACAGACGCACAAAAATAGCGTCCAAACAAACTATTTTTCAGAAATCTGCATGCCTGTAGCGATTTTTTCAGCCTTAAACGTTGATTTTTCTATATATCCTAAAATCCGCAACTATCATCCAATACACGATTAAGGGTAGATTTATGA
>OGYF01001818.1_pt1 | contig 17147 bp, 28 predicted proteins | sample 1576451 | NCBI WGS metagenome assembly OGYF01 (sample SAMEA3541505, study PRJEB24748) | human gut metagenome | biome: human gut; feature: human-associated habitat; material: faeces | place: China | collected 2012 | reverse complement strand
TATACTATCGTATCTTATAATATATATTATATAATAGATATATTACATACATAACTTGTTAATTTACATTTTTTTATATGTGAAAATGGGTGAAACATCCGAACTTTAGGTGGGAACATTCCGAACTTTTGGGGAGAAAACTACGAACTTTTGGGGTGAAAATTCCGAACTTTGTATTTATATAATAAATAGAAAAGAAAAATGGCGTTGTTGAATCTGTACACAAAGGTATAAAATTTACAATAAAAATCCATCAAAACCGGAAACGAAACTCCGGACGTACGTTAATTATGGTATAAACTTAAAACTAAACAACATGAATTTGTCGAAAATCATTTGCATGGCTGCCATCCTGATTATGGCGGCTTGCAGCAAGGAAAACATCGTCCGTCCGACGGATATGGAGCAGACGAGTGAGAAAACGTGCAGGGTGTCTTTCCTTCCGGTGTTTATGGAAATCGGACAGGGAGACATCAACCAGTGGAATAATTCACGTGCCGGCACGCTGGCCGAGCTGGCCACTACCCTCTCCTATTGGGATTACATGGACGGCGAGCAGATGCAGGCGGACACCGTTTCGCTTCCTTCTCCCCTTACCCTGAATATGAAGTATGGAGCGCATCATGTATACTTCCTGGCTCATAGCAGTACCGGAGGAAGTATGGAAGGCATGAAATATACTCCTGAGAAAGTAACAGAGACTTTCTGGCAGGACTTTTCGCTTCAAGTGGACGAGAATATGGCTTCGAGTCAGGAACTGCAAATGAAGCGCGTAGTAAGCCGTGCCATGATTACCGTGAAAGATGCGTTCCCTGCCTCTGTGAAATCGGTACGGATGACGGTAGGCGGTCATCTTCGCACGCTGGATGTGACTACCGGTAACGGTGACGCAGATTCCGCATCCGAATATACGATTACCTGGGAGATAGGCGAAGAGTATGCGGGCTGTAGCGGGCTTTATTTCTCCGTGTTTACTTTCACTCCTACCGAGTCGGAAGAATTTGACGTGACGCTGAAAATAGAGGCTTTGGGAGCCGACGGGAAAATGCTTTACGGTGCACAGGCTTCCGGCGTTCCGCTTCTGAGGAACCGGTGCACAAACGCCATCTGCCGTCTGTTCAGTGGAAATACGGGAATCACTTTTTCTGATCCGGACGACTGGAATCCGGCCATCGAGATAGAAATGTGACATCATTCAAAAAGCGAAGGGCAGAGAAGCTTTTGCTCCCCTGCCCTTTCGGTGTATGAATTGTGCGGAATTATTTCCCCACGATGTCTTTGTAGTATTTGTCAATGAACTCCTGCGCGGATACATTCAGCAGGTCGATGACAAACACCAAGGTATCTTTCTTTTCCTTGTTACGGCCTTTGTTCATGCTTTTCTTAATGTCTTCCAGCTTCTCCAGCATGTCTTCGTCCAGATAGACATTCCGCATGATGCGTCCCTCTTTTTCATCTTTTCTAATTCTTTTTCGTATGCCGTTTATTTTCCGTTCTACTGCGGGTGATTCGCTTTTCACGGATTCTTTATCGGGCGCAGCTTCTTGTTCCGGACGGATGTTTTCCTCTTCCTGGTTATTTGCTTCAACGCATGAGTTTTCAGCAGTGAATGTAGCAGGAGATTCTTCCGTCTTTTCTTCTGCCTTTTCCTGAGTCGCAGCACTCTCCTCCCCTGCCTTTTCTGCGTTGGCGCGTGCTTCCTCAATGCCCTGCCTTGCATCGAGCATTGTTTCATTCAGGTTGAATCGTTGTTTAGCCATAATCGTGTGTTTTACTGGTTATCTAATCGTGATAGAATCTCTTTTGCCAGCTCCATGTAGTCGGCAGCTCCCGTGCAGTTGGGCGCAAAATCGAACACGTTCATGCGCTGCGCAGGCGATTCGGCCAGCTGAATGTTCGTGCGGATGGTGGTATTGAACACCTTCCCAGGGAAATTCTGATTCATCTGTTCGTATGCCTGACGGTGAAGCGACAGACGTTTGTCGTAGCGTGACATGATATAACCCAGGATTTCAAGTTTGGGATTGACCATATTTTTGATTTCTTCGTATTTTGCGGTAATCAGGCCCATCCCATCCAGGGCAAATACTTCGCAGTTGATAGGAATCAGCAGGTAGTCAGAAGCTACCATCGCATTTACAGAAACTACTCCGAAATTTGGTGGACAGTCAATCAGGATAAAATCATAGTGGTCTTTCAGCTTATCCAGCATCAAGCGAAGAATAAATTCACGTCCTGTTCGGCTCACCAGTTCCTGCTCGCACTTATAAAGGTTTGGGCGTGAGGGGATGAAGTCGAAGCTTTCTTCGTTTTCGTTTTCGCATAGCACGCATTCCATGATGTCTGCGTTTCCTGTCATCGCATCGTAAAGGGTTTTACCATCCTTTTCCGTGGCCAGACGGAATCCCATCATTTTAGATGCGTTACCCTGTGCGTCGGCATCTATTACCAGCACACGTTTACCAAGAGAATGTAAGGCTTTTGCCAGATTGACGGTGGTAGTGGTCTTCCCTACTCCACCCTTACAGTTGAATGAAGAAATTGTAATTGCCATATCAAATGTTTTTGTTTTATTACACTGCAAAGATAGTCGTTTTTTTTCATTTCCGCCATAAATACAGAAATATTTTTATGCAAAAATGTAAATATTCAAATGTGCAAACGCATAAAAATATTTTTGAATAAAAATATAAAAGCATTTTTGTGTGGATACATAAAATAATAATAGTATAAACTAATAAAAGCATAGAAAAATAAAAACATAAAAGTATTTTTATATAAACATACTTTTATGTGAAAATACAAAATTGATGAGAGAAAGATATTTTAGTATAAAATCATAGAAGTATGAACATATAAAAGAATAAATGAGTAAAAGCATAAAAATATAAAAGTATAAAAAGTATAAAAAGTATAAAAAGTATAAAAAGTATAAAAGTATGAAAGAGTAAAAGTATTTACATTCAAATATACAGATATGCAAAAGAATAGTAATGTTTTAATACAAATGAATGAAAATATAAAAGCGTGAAATAATAAAAGAGTAAAAGTATTTTTATATAAAAGCATGTTTGAATAAAAGTATTTATTATAAATCAGATAATCAATTAGTTTCAAAGTTTGCTTATGTGCGGTAAAAACATTATATTTGCAAAGAATTGAGCATGAAAATGTTCTTTGTTTTATTACACCTGGATGGGGAACAGTGGTTCTTCATCCTTTTTCTTTTTGATATTCAGAGAAAATAGGATATATTTGCATCATCATGAGAAAAATAGTAACCATGTTATTGCACACGGTGGTGTGCACTTTATTCTTTATTTTGACAAAATTAAACTTGCACAAAATCCTATTTTCCTGTGAAGGAAGATGGAAGGATAATCGCAAAAAGTAATGTTGTTTGATACAATCATTATCAGTGTTATGTTTACCGCGCTTCCCTGTGAAGGGAGGTGCGTTTTTTTGTCCTTCATTACCATATTAACCTTGTATATCTTTGTGTCAAAACAAACGAAAGATGAAGAAACCGACCAAACGTCTGCTCTGGACGGAGGCGTACAAGCTGATGAACGCCCGCACTCCGGACGGGAAAAACAAGCCGTTCGACATACGTTTTGTGTGTAAGGATGGAACGATAAGCGAATGTTACAACGTGCAGCGTGCCGTTTCGTACAACCGAGAAAAGGGATACCGTAAACTGGTAATGCCAAACGGAGATTTCCGTTACGTGTACGACGTACTTATTCTGCAGATTAACGACACAAAGATATTGGTTAAGTAGTTATATGGCGACAAACACAAAAAATATAAACCGTAAGAAGTCAAACCCGGGAATAAAGGAGTTCAGAGGAAAAGTGACTTCACTCGTAGACCGTGGATACCAGTATATAGGCATGGCCCGCGTGTCGGAAATCCCGTCTGTATCTTCCTCGGAAATGATGAAAGGGGGAGGGGTCATCGGCGGACTTCCCATTCAGGGCACGTTTGATATTTTCGACAGCCGGCAGTCAAACCCGGTGCCGGTCAGCAATGCCGGGACACCCGGTCTGGGTTACATTCCATGGGGACCTGGCAACATGCTGCCGAATACCATCTACAAGCTGGTTGGAAGTCTTCCATACACGGCGACCGCCATCAAATATATTATCGACCTGACCGTAGGGCTCGGGCCGCAGCTTATGTACCGCTGGTCACGCTATGTAAATGGTACGGTAAAGACTGAGCTGATTCCCTTCAAGGATGCCGGACTGCTGATTCGTAACCGCATCATGGAGATTCAGGCACAGATTGACCAGCAGAAAGCAGAAAGCGGCGAAGAGCAGGGTGGGGGAGACACAATCACCTGGTCGCAGGCCGTGTCCGGAGAGGAACAGAAAGATACCGCACAGGTTGGAACACCGGAATACGAGCTGAAACAGCTTCGTGAAGACTATCGCACCTGGGAAGAGACAGACAAGGAATGGGACAAGTTCTGCGAAAATAACAATCTGGAACTTCACTACCTGAAGTGCATGACAGACGACGCGCACATGGACATTTATTTCCCGACCATCGGGCTAAGCATCGGACGGAAGGACGAAGAGTGGGACCCGAAAATCGTGAAACTGGGAAACATTCCGGCGGTGTGCTGCCGCATGGAGGAAATGGACGAACGGATGCGCATCAACTACGTGTATTATGCGGAGAAGTGGCGAAAGGATGCCACGCCAAAGCTGGAAAGAAAAGATGTGGTGGCCTATCCCACACTGATGCCGGAAAACATGCTTACGGAGCTTCGTCGTCAGGTGGAAAAGAGTAAGAACCGTCCTCCGAAGAAACGTACCACCTGGTTCTGCTGTCCAAGCTATTACCCTTCAATGCTGAAACCTTATTACCCGCAGCCAGCCTGGTGGAGTATCTTTCCGTCGATGACCTACGATTACGCCACGACATTGATTACCGACAAGGCAATGGCCCGACAAAATGCGACCATGTGGGGGAAAATGATTTTCATCAACAACGAATACCTTCGTGCGATGTTCGATGAAATGGGAGCGGATACTACCGAAGCGAAACAAGCTGTACGTGACAGTATCTATAAGAAGGTGAATGAGTTCCTTCAACGCCGCGAGAACAACGGGAAAACTATCTGTCTGGACTCGTTTGTAGGCCCTGACGGGAAGACGATGCAGCATGCGGTGGAAATTGTGGATGTGCCGCAGCTGACAAATTCCAGGGATTTAAAAGAGGAGTTGTCCGAAATCTCAAGCGTGGTGTTCTTTGCCATAGGGGTTCACCCTTCTTTGATTGGAAGCACACCCGGGAATAGCGGAAGCACCGGAGGTACCTACATGCGCGAATTGCAGTTGCTCAAGCAAAACCAGCTTTCTACCCGGCAGCGCATTTATCTGCGGTTCCTGAAGAATATCTATACATTCAATAAATGGGACAAGCATGGAGAAATAGTCATCCGTCAGCAGACATTTACCACGCTCGACCGCAGCGCAACCGGCACAGAAGAGACAGAATCCACGCTATAACATACATTTTTCTTCTTCTTTTTTTGGTTTTATTCACAGAAAAAATCCCGGCAAAACGTCTGATTTGTCGGGATTTTTGTTGATTTTGGCTCAAGTGTTTATTAATAGATTTTTCAGTGGCGTAGTATCGCCACTTCAGTCGAGCTTAATAGTTTTTTTGGTGGCGATACTACGCCACTGAACTCGCGTAACTACGATTTTTCTTCATCTTTGCTTTTTGAATCTTTATTTTCCGGCTGTTTTTCATGGCTTGTGTTCCCTTGAATGGCGTTTAAAAGATTGATAATCAATCTGTGTTCAATCCGCTTTATCATCAGGAACTGGGTGCATGTATTGGTTATCTGTGCAATGATGAAAGAAAGCATCAATATAATAGAGATGAAAAAATTGTACAACAAGTCCCTTGTTTCAGTCCCGTTAAAATATGAAAAAACAGAAAAGGCTATTTGAGCACATACGAAAATAGGGAAAATAAAGTTGATTGCTTTTAAGATTTTATCTTTCATAATCTGTTTGTATTTTTATGTATAAATGAATGTATAAAATTACTGTTCTATTTCCACACGCAGATAGGGCATTCCGCCTGGTAGCATTGGCCATATCTCCGCGTCTGGTGTAAGCATCCGCATCTGTTTCGAAGCGAGTCCAAGCAGGCAAAGCTTTTCTACCTCTGTATGGAATCCTGTCCATAATTCTCCATCTTTTGCGCAAGCAGCTTGCAGGAAAGAAGCTCCGCCACCTTTATCTTTAAAGAAGCCTTCAGGTAATTGCAACAACATTTCTCTGATTTCCTGCCGGTGCTTTTCGATACGTTCCGTATGGAATCCTACATTTACGTTGGTATTCTGAATAGAACGCACAAAAAAATGAAGTCCTTCTTTCTTACATTCTTCGTATTCTTCGTGGCTGTGAAACATGCAGTCGGCGAAAATTCGGTCTACATTTTCAGTATTCAGTTCGGTCATGGCTCTGTGATTTTAATGTCGTCAAGGTTATTGAAATTAACGATGATCTTTGTAATAACGTACACATATTCTTCTCTGCTTTCACCTCCCAGATAGGTGGCTGTATTTATTTCGTCAATGTCCGAATGCGGGAAAGCGCTTTTGAAAAGTTCTTTCAGCATATTGAAGTTTTTCTCAGAGGCAGTAAGGTGATGCCCAAAGTTTGTAACAGACGATACATCGAATCCTTTTTGCTTCAACATCTCCACCTGATTTTTTATTTCCCTTTCACGGCCGGAAGGATAGATATATCCTCTCAATGTGGCGGTCATTTTGTACGGGCAGAAAATAATGTCATCTATATTTCCGGTTCCTTCGTTGTGCCACCATTCACCAAAGGATTCAGTGATAAGTTTCAACCGTTCCCTTGCATCCTCGTTCGATACCTTCATTCCGATCTGTTTTCTTAGTTCCCGGTTTTCATGGTTGAGTGAGCGTATTTTCTGGATGTATTCATTGTACTTTTTGTTGATGTCACCTTCATATCCGAGGCTGTTCAGAATTTCTATAGAATTTTGTTCAAACAATTCTGCACTTGACTCTTTTGTACCTTCGTTTAGTTCCCCTTTTTGAAGCAAATAAAGCAATAATGAGAAATTTTTGACCAACGTCTCCATTTTTACACACAACATTCCGTGCAATGTTCCGTCCGGATCAAGAACCGGAGTCTTATCATCGTTCTTTTTAAAGTTGATTTTTCTTTCTTCCATGGTTTTTTTGTTTTAAATGTTTTCGGCCAGCAAGTCTGCTATGTCATCAAGTCTTATCAATTCGCTTTCCTCGCATGAATTTATGCAAAGAATAATGAGTCTGTTTATCTTTACTTTTCTATTCATTACTACATCCAGTTTTGTTTTTCCTCGATTTGCATCGTTTAAATACAAATGCTCATTTACCGCTTCTTTCAGCTCTTCCGATGGGTCCTGTTCCGAAGATTTGGCAAACTGAATCATCAGTTTTATAGCTTCTTCTTCACTTTCGTCCAATTCACGTTTTTCTATGTAGTCATAAGTCCCGCTTTCGTCCAGTACAAAAGATTCCAGGTCGGCGTATTCGTCACAGTCGTATTCTGACTGCACTACGTTTACAATATCCAGTGCTTCCTGTGCCATATCCCTTTCGCCTGAATCAATATATCTGTCACATTCATGAACGAAAACGTCTCGTATATATACAAGCTGGTCCTCGGTAAATTCTTTTTTCATGGTTTATTTGTTTATCTTATAACAGCTCTGTAATTCACTTGTAAATATAGAAAATTCTTTTTTACCAGGCTCTCCTTTCTTGTTCAGTTTTACGACCACCACACGCGGATTCCCGAGGTAATGAATCACCTTTTGCTGGAACCGGTTTACCACCTTAAATGACTCACCAGTTACGTTGTTTGTCAGGATGTCTCCCGTGTGAATGATGTTCCCGTTACAGTCTACAAGGAATTTATCGAGATATTCCTGTTCTTTCTGCTTGATTCTTTTCTCGTATGGTTGCGAGATCCTGTTCATTTCGTTATGTATCTCCAGGAGTTTCATTCTGTATGGAGCGAGCTCGGATTCCATTTCTTGCTTTATGGAAAGGATATCTTCTTCCAGTCTTTTTGCACCTTCTGATTTTGATTCCATTATTTGATTGATTTAAAGTAATTCATCAAGATTATCCATTAAATTTACTAGGCACACTCTTAAATCGTCAATGTAAAATTCATTTTTTGTCCATGTGAATATTTTATATGTGCTCCAACATCCAATTGGTACAATATGAAGAAAAACCGAATCACAGTCTTCACCTGGCGTAATACGGGCAGAAGCAGTCATACCTTTTACTTTTTTTGTCATATCGAAACTGACATGACTATCATTATCTGCATGGATGTTTTGTATAAGTCCTTTCTCTTCCAGTGGTTTCAGGTATTTCGTAATGTATAAATCGGTGTTTACTGACTTCCTATTTAGTTCATCATTAAGGGATTTATTTGCGGCCATCAGTCTTTGATAAATAAACATCCGTTCTGGGGATCTGAATGTTTCCTTTACTGATACATCGGACTTGAAAAATGTGATATGGTCTTCGTCTGCCTCTGTTTCGATAATGACTTTCATTGAGTTTTCTCGTGACGGCTCATTCAGTCTGAACATGATTCGGCATCTGCATGGAATAACCCGCAAGTCTGTGATAATTCCTTTCTCTTCCAGCGGTTTCAGGTATTCAGACACATATTTTTCTATTGAATAATCGTTTGCGGTCATAGGCTTATTTCTATTTGATAAATTGTTCTTTTATATACTTTATTCCTTGAAGGATATATTGTTCAATTGTCTCTGTGTAATGCGGGTCATTCTTCGGGTTTAGAAGTCCGGCCATGTACAATGGCCTGTATTTGCAAAATCCAGTAGTGGGATAAAAGAATACGCAGTCTTCATTTTTACCTGGTTTTAAATGCGCGGATATTTCTTTCCCATTTATGTTTTCTACCAGCGTAAACCAAATATCTCTCTCACAGTCTTCATGAACGTCCTTTATAAGACCTTTTTCTTTTAGCGGTTTTAAGTATTTGGTGATATATTCATTTCCTTCCTCAAGAACAACTCGATTGCTCTTTTCATCATACTGCTTCACCCATTTCATTTCACCTTCTAACCGTTCTTTAGCATCTGTAATGAAATAGAGTATATTTTTTAGTTCATCGTATGAAATCTGGTAACTAATCGCAGAAAAGAACAAAGTAAACTTGATTGTGTTTGAGTTGTCTTTTTTGTTTATTTCTGCTTTTATTGGAAGTCCTTTTATTAGTTCCTTCAATTGGAAACGTATCCTATTCAGATTAGGGTAAATTCGTATTCTGTATATGGTTCCTTTCTCTTCCAGAGGTTTCAGGTATTCAGACACATATTTTTCTATTGAGTAATCGTTTGCGGTCATGGTAAATATGTTATTTCAGTAGTTTTTTAATCTTTGCTACGAGTTTTGACCAAGCTTTTTGACAGATTTTGGAAATTCCTTTTTGATTTATTTTTTCGTCATAATTGCCTGTATTAATATTTCTGATAGACTCCCTGTACTGAGGATAGTCAAGCATGTTAAGCAGACGGTTATCGCTGGATATAAATTTCTGTTTGTCCCACATTTCATGCAAGACTTCTTCACTGAATACTCCTTCCCAAAGTAATATATCTTTCAGTGCATCAATGTTTATTTCCTTGACTCCGTACTGGAAACATTTATACTGGAGGTAATTGGTATACATTACGGCGATGGCCGGACGGTCTATAAGTGTACTTATTATAAGTGCTGAAGGATAATCTATCTTGTAAGGAAAATTTTCAGCGACAAGATTTATCATGAAAGAAGTGTAATCAAACTGCGAAGAAAGTTCTTTATGTGCATTCAGGAAATTACCAACAATCTCATGATTCATTTTGAAAATGGAAAGTAGTTTCCTTTGTGTATCATTTATTTCTATTTTTGATTTCCCATCCAGTTCCTCACACCATTTCTGAATGGCGTCTGGACCGAGGTCTTTCTGATGTTTAAATTCCATAGCTATATTGTTTAATGGTTTGTTACTTTATACGTTCCGACTGGTCCGCACATGTTACATGGGTAATCTCAAGGTTTCTGCAGCTCATACATGTGGGTACGGTAGGGGAGTAGACACGTCCGCATTTCGGGCAGATCCATCCGTATTGTGAAGGTGCTGGCGTGTCGAGAGCAGGTTTGTTTTCACTGCGGGCCATTTTAACGGCCTTTATCGCATCGTCCAGAGATACGGTGTAGTATAATTCACCTCCAGTGAATCGGCCCGTTTTCTTTTCGTTAAGGTATTCTTCTGGTATCATGGCTCAATTATTTGTAGTTCATTACCAACTTTCAGTTTGGCTAAGAGTGTATTTACGGCTGCTACCTGATTTGACAATTCATTGAGGTAGATCCTAAATATTTCTTTTATCAGCTTGTCATCCACGTTTATATTGACAGTCTTGGATTTTCCTTTTTTATATCCGAACAATTTTCGTTCTTTGTAGATAATGAACTGATGAAGTTGAATATTTTCCATCTCTTTCATGTTTTGAATGGCTTCATCGAGCATTTTCAGCCTTCTTGTGGCTTCCACTTCATTACCAAGGATTCCCTCTACTTCATCTATCAGTTTCTTTAGATCTTCCGTCATAATTCATTCTGTTTATGATTTGTGGGGTAATCACTCCACTCTCTTATCTCTGCATTGCAGCAGGGGCACAAAATATATAGCAATGTTTTTTCTATTCTTGTAAATGGTAACTTCCCATCACTTCTGGATAGCACGTCCCTTTTATCGAAAGTAAACTCGCACCCGCAGAACTGGCAGGTCGCTATTTTCTTATCGTATTTCCCTTCTTTGATAATTTCAATCATATTGTTACAGGTTACGACAACACCACATACATGGCTGCCAAAAACAGATAATATAATTTGGTTTTACTCATGTTTTTTTAGTTTTGATTAATATCCGTTTTCACATGCTTTGCAGCAAAATTTCTCACGATTTCCAGCATCGGAATCAGTGATTTCGTATTTACGCCCGCACTGCTGGCAGGTATATTCAATCACGTCCGACTGATAGTATTTGCAGGAATCTCCCGCTTTTACTTCCTTCCCGAAATTGGTACATTTCCCGTTGTCATAACTGTTGCATGTTGCGCAGGTGGGGGAGAAGTTTTCGCAGTTGTCTAATTTCACTCTGACTGTCACTTTTTCTTGATGTGAAGTGAAGTAAGGTTGCTGAAACTCTTTTCCATTTTTAAAGTCGATACAGTAAAATCTAAACATTAAATTGCTAAGGCATATAATGTTATAATCAGAGATGACTCGATATATATGACTCATGTGCCTTTCCCCGTTACCACATTCAATAGCCATGTTGGAATAATCAGGTATTGAATCTGCTACAATACCCATAAACTCTCTAAATGTGTTTTTTATGACTTCCGGATCATGCTGTATATACTCATTTGATTCTAAGTCACGTGCTAATATTCCGAGTTTTAGATTTATCGAATTGCATTTATCGCACAGTTCTTCATATTTAATAGCTTCTGCTTTTTTGTCGAATCGGCTACCATCATTTGTTTCGTATATTTCTATTGCTTTCATAATAAATTTATATTTAGAAGTTCGGGGTTATCGTGAATATTACCTATTACATCTATATCCATTTTCTCCCACCATGATATAGGAGGTTGCATCCAAATATCCAATTGGTCCTGATTGTTCAAATCACAAATATTGGCGATACAAAAGGCTGCTCTCTCTGGGATAAATTTCACCAATTTTGGAAAGTCTACGTTGACAGTTATTATGTCTCCGTCGTAGATTTCCGTTTTGTCCTTATCTTTTCTCCCGATGAACTGGCCAACCGTATTTTCCTTATAATGGTTCCAGAATTATTTTCTATGTATGTTTGAGTCTTCACGGACCGCAACCATTGATTACGGATTTTCCCCCAATATTCAATATCAATACTGTTGAAAATATGCCTGCGAATTTTTGCAGCTTTTTTAGCGTATTGCATAATGTCTTCGATAGGCCGGCACATTCTTCGTTGAATATCAAAACCAATTTCTTCGATTCTGTTAAAACAATTCACTTTTATGTAACATAGCCCGATTTCCTCTACTTCTGCAAAGACAAATATGTCGCTTAAAAAGAATGGATTAGGTGTTTCATATATTTTCATATCAGTTATTTTTATTTTTCCGTATTAGGTATTAAGTCTTTTATGTAAGCCCATCTTATAAGTCCCCAATCTTTAACATAATCATCCCATGCAAAAGGTTCATCTTCGGAAGGGTATATACCATCGACATGATAAGCATGTACAGCGTTTTCATAAAGGAAATATTCTTCATAATTAGGCTCTTCTTTTACACCATGCCACACGCTGTCTATTCTCCATTCTGCGACATTTACACAAGCATTCTCAACATCTTCCTGTGAAATTGCGCTTCCTCCGTAATAAACCAAGCATGCCAGATTTTCGGCTTCCTTTTTAGCTGCGTTTTCTATATCTTCTCTTTTCATGGTTTTTCTTTTAAGTATTCTTTATTCAGGTGATTGTTTTCTATAAGCCATTCAAACATTCCGATGGCTGCGTTAAATATGCTTCCATCATCCCCCGTATCAAATCCAGTAAGATAATTTATCGTCTTGTCTTCATTGAATGAGAAATAGGCAATGTCATCTGTGGATATAAACAATCCCCAACGATTGTTCCCTAAAACTATATCTTTAGGCATTATCTTCTGAATACGTGTAAGGCTCCATGCAGGAACATCTTTTCCCCAGAGAGCGTCGAAAATTTCCTCTCCGGTCATAAGGGTGCCGTCCGGGTGTTTATGGAAAGGGCTTCCCAGTTTTGCGATTCTTTCCGGTGTCCAATACTTCCCTCTCAATGTGGGAGGTTTTGTTTGAAGTTCCCATTCCAATGATTTTACCCGGCTGCTGGTGTGGTGATACACCATGTCGGCCGTTTCCGGTTTCAGCCCCAGCGAAAGAAGTATTTCCGACTGGTCGCGTGTGGTTGCTATTTGTGATTTGAAGTCCATATATTATTCCTCCACTTTTACAAAGATTACACTAGTTTTATCCTTTCTACTTATATCGCATTTACCTACAAATGATTCAGCAAAATCGTCACACATCGGGAAATTCTCGTTCCAGAAAAAACATCCTACACACGATGTAGGCTTTTTAGATGGTTCAACTCTCAGCTTCACAAGCCCGCACTGAAATGTTTCTCCGGCATTAAATTCTTTCTTCGCCATAATCAATCTTCGTCTTTAGGGAACAAACTCTCAATATCTTCATTGGTATAATAGCTTAGCACATCTTCAAAATGGAAAATGCAAATACCGGTATTTTGTGCCACACAGGCTACATAAGTTTCAAAATCTACTTTCAATATGTCATCAAACACCTCCTTGCAATTGGAATAGTCTATCCACACCATAAGACCGTAATTTTCTTGCCATTCATGGGTGTCTACAAGTTCTTGTAGCCTTTTTAATTTCTTGAAATCCATATCCTGTTTATTTTTATTGTTCTTTATTTCCTCATAAATCATCTTTGCAAGTTCCGGAACAGACTTGTCACACCAGCCGTCTGCTATGTCGTCTTTTTCTTTGTCAAAGTGATTTTCGGCAACATATTCGTTCACCCACGATTGAAAATCATCCTCCGAAATACCATAGTCGGGGTCATATTCTATGTAAGATGTAAGTGAATAGCAGTGTTCGTGAGATTTCCATGGATATACAGTTCCATCATAGACAAGCGTCTGATTCTTGTATCGTTCTCCAGCGTGGATAGTTCCACCGCAATAATCGCACCGGTGTTCTTTACGGGCGATAGGGGATTTTTCTTGTAATACTTCTGGCATATTATTCTTCTTTTTTATCGTTTTGTATTTCAGATAATTTATTAATCACTAGGTATGTAAGCATAAATTCTATAAAAAGAATGTCGTAATCCAAACCGGAGAAATAGCTCATTGCCATAACGAAAGCCACAAGACCTACAAAAATTGCAGTAGCAATAAAATACTCTTTCATCATTAATACCTGAATTTACCGAATTGAATTACTGCCATCGGCTGACTGAAGTCATAACCCCGGAACCACTCTTTCCAGTCGTCTACCGACAGACCATCGTTGGCCGCAAGTTCTTTCAGTTCCGGATATTTACCGTCGATGTCAAAGAAATTGAAAGAGGCACATCCGTCGCGATCCAGCTGGAAGGTAAGTTTCTGAATACCTGTTCCGGATTCTGCGGTCAGACAGCCTATTGTTATTTGCCTGCTGAAATACGGACGGCCTTCCCACTGACGGACGGAGATAACCGCTTCACCTTGCTGCACCTCGTGTATGCGTTTTGCCCAAAGCGGGAAGTTGGTCCGGATGGTGTGGCGTTTTTCTCCGGAAAGGAATTTCTCACGGAATCCGGTAGGGCTCCCAGACCGGGGATGTTTGGTCGGGAAAGATTGCGAAAGCATGAGCACGTAAGTCTTTTTCATAACTTTTTTAGATTTCATGTTCATCGTTTTATTACATTTTACCTACCGCAAAATAGCAATTTTAAACCGAAATCGCATTAAAATTGTTTCTAAATTTCATAAAACCTCCAATTTTTCGTTTTTTGTCCTTCAAACTACCGAATCAGACCGCTAACTTTGAAGAAAAACACAAAGACTATGCTAGTAACGAAAACCGAAGAAATCAGGGCATACGTGCCCACCAGCGTGTACAGCGGCGACCAGTCACTTCTCACAATCATGGAAGAGACAGAAGAGAACATTCTTGTGCCGATACTTGGGCGGAAACTCTACGAAAAGGTATGCGAAGAATACGATAAGGCCATGGAAGAGTATGGCGGAGTGACGGCGGCCTACGTGGAAAAAGAAAACCTTACACCCGAAATCCGTTTGATACGTGCCTGTCAGCTTCCGGTGGTCTACTTGTCGCTGGCCAACAGCACCGGCATTCTCACGGTGAGTCTGAACGACGGGGGTGGGCTGAATCAGGTGTACACCGACGGGTACGACAAGGCCGACGAGAAATCCGTGAGCCGGTTTGAGCGCGATGCGTATTTCAAGGGCCGTCGCGGAGTGGACCGTCTGCTGGTATTCCTGGAAGAGGATGCGTGCAGTCAGGCTCCCGTGTTTGCCGATTTGTGGCGCGAAAGCCGGTATTTCTACCTGCAGGGCGACTTGCTGTTTACTACCGCCATCGAGATGAACCGTTTTCTGGATATTAACGAAAGCCGGGAGAAATTCATTGGCATGCTTCCTGACATCCGCTATTGCCAGAGCGCTTACATAGAGCCGGAGATAGGGGAGGAGCTGACCGATGCGCTGGTGAAATGGTGCACGCGCTCGCTAAAGTCCGACCTTTTCACGGGCGAAGACAAGGATGCCATAAATGCGGTGTGGCAGAAGGCGGTGGACTGTCTGCGCATGGCGCTGGCACTCTACATCGAGTCTCGCCGTCCGGAAAAACAGCGCAAGTACAGTGAAAACGAGGCAGCTTATTCCATGACAAAGGCCCGCAAATTTATCTCCAACCATCAGGATTCTTTCGGAGAGTTTATCAAGGATTCTCCGCTGTATGTGCCGCCGATCACTGAAACAACCGGACCGGACAAACAGCCCATATTCGATTACGACAACCAGGACAACGCCATCTTCGTCATGCGTCCGCAAGCCTTCACCAGGCACTGATTTTTTGTCCTTCATTCCCAGTTTTCATATACCTAACTTTGGAGTATAAAGAAACGACAAATGGATACGACAAACTACCAGATACATCTTCCGGAACTTCCCGACAGCTGGAACCGGCTGTCGACCGAAGAACTGGAAGAGGTGAACAGACTTTACAAGCGTAAGGAGGCTATGGCTGCGGCAGGCGACGAGGAACGTGCCGACCGACTTTTCAAGCTGAAGTGCTTCATGCTTTTTCTCGGACTGAAAATCGTGCGGCGCACCGTGACCGATGAAAATGGTGAGACGGTGTTTCTCTTCCGGCGCAAAGGGATTCGACACCTGTTTGAGCGCATTCCCATGCGGGCATGGCAGGTGGACCAGTGGATAGACCAGAAGCTCGGTTTTCTGGACAATCCTTTTGCACGCACCGTCACTCCATACGGAATTATCCGGCTTCGTATGGGGACCCTTCGTCTGAAAGCACCGAAAGATGTGATGTCCGATGTCAGCTTTGCGCAGTACCAGTCCGCACAGAATCTGCTTATCATGTACTGGGATGCACAGAAGGTTCTACAGACGCTTGTAAGGCGAAAATCGACCCATGCAGCCATCCGGATGCAGTTGCGCCGCATGAAGCATGCACGATGCCGGTTTCTGGCCACGCTGTTTAATGAATCCGTGCGCGAGACGGGAGAGATACGCGAAGGACGCTACCTGCGCAAGTGTAAGCGCCGCGTGTGGTCGTTCAACTCCGGGCAGATACAGAAAAACGCCCGCTGGTTTAGCATGGTAGAAGCCCGCATGTTCCCCGTCATGGTGCAGTATTTTCAGAGCGTGCAGGAAGCCTACGCACGCATGTATCCGGAGCTGTTCACGCCTAACGGGAAAAAGAACGGACGGCAGAACCCTATCAAGATAGAGGTGGAAATGATTAACAACATCATGAAGTATCAGGGATTCAGTGACTACGACGCAGTGTACGACAGCGAGGCGGTCCGAATCCTGGGAATTATGAATGCCATGGCCAAGGAAGCCAAGGAAATTGAGAAAATGAATCAGAAATACAGAAAAGGGAAATGATAACCGATTACCAGAGTAACGCATACCGAATTTCTTACCAGGGCGTGTCCATGATAGAAAATGCACTGGAAAACCCCAACCTGATTCAGGTGGGGGTGGTTCCGGGCTGTACCATCATGGTGGCTCCGCAGAAAAGCTACGGCATAGATTATCTGCCAAACGGAGAATACCGAAGCTGGACGCTGACGGGATACAACACCCGTCTGAACCGCACGGAGGCACACTACATCTATGCCCGTCTGGAACGTGGTTCTGACGATGCCATGGTGCTGTTTTCCGTGAACGACTATGCTACTGACGGAAGCATCGGCGGGG
>OGYF01001814.1_pt1 | contig 17173 bp, 28 predicted proteins | sample 1576451 | NCBI WGS metagenome assembly OGYF01 (sample SAMEA3541505, study PRJEB24748) | human gut metagenome | biome: human gut; feature: human-associated habitat; material: faeces | place: China | collected 2012 | reverse complement strand
CATACACTTGAGCATTACCATATATTTGTGCTCTGTCATACACCTTGGCATATCCATACACTTGAGCATTACCATATATTTGTGCTCTGTCATACACCTTGGCATATCCATACACTTGGGCGTTACAATACATTTGGGCTTTATCATACACCTCGGCATATCCATACACCCGGACGTTCCCATGCAACTTTGCATCACCATACACCTCTGCGTCATCATATACCTTTGCGTTATCATATACCTGGGCATTGCCGTACACCTGAGCATCACCGAACACCAGAGCATCGTCATGCACCCAGGCATCACCTTCATGGCTAAGGTTGCTTTCTTTTTCAACATAACCTCCCAAGTCACCTTCTTTGGCGTACTTAAATGATTTTATGCATTTGATTTGAAACAATTTTTTCCCACTTGCGAGTTTTATGAATTTGTCAGTCAAAATAAATTTCTTTTCCATATTCTATACAGTTTTTACCGTGTGCCTCACGTTTTAGATTAGAAAATTGTAGTCCGACTGGGTATTACTCCCGGCCGGACTTAAAACAAGGTTTTTAGTCAGGATTATTCACTAACTAAATTCTGGTAGAAGAAATAATCAAGCACTATTACCAGCACTTTTGCTTCTTTGTCGTCGTACCAGTCATCGAAGTCGGCTTTAATTCCGGAATTTGCAAGAATAGTTTCATTATATTCTTCTTCGTCCATTTCGCTGAAGTCGCATCCTATTTCATCAGGAAGATTGTCAAGATCTATATCCACCCTTTTATACTGTCAGTGTGGATACTATGATTTTCCCCTCTATAGACATAAATTTCTACATCTGCACAATTAGACGCTAATTCTTTCAGGTAATTTTTTTCGTAAGTTATCATAATTCAACTCTTTAATTGGTTAATATTCTATTTCTTATACTAAAAGTGACCAAAGGTTCATTACTTTACTTCGGTCTTTGAACTAACTTAAAATTCCGCTTCACAGCGGCTGGAATTATCTTTTCAGTAAAAATTCTCCTGCTTTTCGCATAGCTTTTGCCAAGTCTAATGCGTTTTCTATCTTGTCAATTACTTTTACATTTTCAATATCTGAACTAATTCCCATTGTTACTTCTCCTGTAAATCTGGGATATGTGTTTCTTCGGATCATAGTCTTTCCGTTTTCTTTGTACAATTCAAAAACTGGAATAGTATGATTAGATTTGTCGCAATCACAAATAGAAAACTCAGGCATCAAGTCTTCTTCTGATGAAGAAGCAAGTATGTTTCCACACAGAGGACATACGTGTGCATACAAACCTCTGTGAATCATTGTTACATTTTTAATCTTCATTGTAAAATATGGCTTGAATTTTTTTTACTACCTCATTTTTTCTTTTCACATATTTATCATGGTCATAACAGAATTTTTGCATATTTTCAATCAGATAATCATACATTCTCGGTTCTTTACCTACAGATTTTATTAAAGAAAATATTTCTTTTTTTGAAGATAAATATATATCAGCGTATTTATCTTCTGACCATCTATAAAAATCGGTCTTATTACCAAACTTAGACGTGTGGTGCCATTCTGATACATAGATTACACCTGCTCTATCTAAGTAATCAAAATGTGAAGCCGTAACTGAATATTCTTTTTTAAAATCTGTTTTAGGATAAGCACCCTCATTACGAGCAGATACAGCTCTTTTACTCATTGAATAACCTACATAACCTGAGTTGCCTCCTATTCTTTTCATAATGATATACAGTTTTACGTGTGTCTCACGATTTATATTAAACATTTGTAGCCCGAAAGAGTACCATCTCCGCCGGACTTGTTCTAACTTAAAACTAACTTGTGGAATTATTTTGTTAACGGTTTATATGTATTTCCCATAATTCTAAAAGTTTGACGTTGTAAATATAGTTATTTTTCTCAAGTAGCCGAATGAAAATCACTTTTCATTCGGCTGATTTACTAACTTAAAAACTAACGCTTCACAGCGTGACCGATGGAACTTTAATATTTATAATATAATGTTGTTTCATTAAAGCATCCATATTCATTATATGTGCTTCTTTCAACCGAATAACATTCTGCATAAAACATATAGATATAAGTTGTAGCTCCTAATCTTTTTCGTTTTTGGGGTTCTTTGATAAGTATATATTTATTTTCCTTATCAATGTATGAAGAAGATATAATTCCGTTTGAATAGTTTAGGAACTCATTATAAATCTTATTGAATATGTTTTTTTGCTTTTCAGTTGGATTTTGGGTATTTCTTGATATAAGTTCTTTTGCTATTTCTTTACTTATTTTTTTCATAATTCCTTAGTTTTAATAGTTACATAATAGTACCGGACCAGGATGCAAACCTGAATCCGGAAGTAGGTTAGATGCGCATCATTTCAAGACATTGTTTCATAGGTATAAGTTCGTCACCAAAGCATTGTTGCAGGAAATTGTAAGACAGCTTAAAATTTCCTTTTACGCTTCTTATTTTAAATATCTTACCTTCACACAATGACCTGAGATTTTCATCGTCATTAAGCATCCAGAATAGTTTTTCTAAGGAGTATTTTGGAAGCATCCCAGATATTTGCAATTTACCTACAGGGTGAACTTCTTTAGGAACATCCATTACTGTTACTTCGGCAGCAAAAATAGGAAAATCAATTATACAATCTTGTAAATCGTTTAGATTGTTATCGTCACCTTCATATAGGAAAGCATATTTTCTGAATCTGCTCCATATCCCGGGTTTAAGAATACTTTTGGATATTTCTACTGGTTCACCTTTCATTAATGTTTTACCATTAGCTACTTTCTCGATTAAATTCTTTTCTACTTTCATAATTCCAAAATTTTAGTTAGACAATGGTTCTCGTACCAATCTTTTAAATCGGTACGAAATTTTCTTAGCGAGCTTTTTCTATTTCCTGGTTGTAATTGTTTTGCAGAAAATACATGTCCTCATTATAAAGTACATTCAGATAATTCAGTATTTTCTCCTTACTTCTTACTTTCTTTATCTTTGATATGCTACTCATTCCATTGCTGTCAGTTCTTACATCTCCATTTTTAAATATTAAAAGAATACATCCTGTACATCCTTCCCAATCTGTTATGATTTCTCCCACTTGGAATTTACCATATTCTTTTACTTCGCTTTTATTGGCATAGTGACGAAAATAATGTTTCTCAATATTTATTACCATAATTCCTTGTTTTTAAGTTAGACGATAGTACCGGGCTAAGATCGCAGACTTAGACCGGTTAGTAGCTAATTTCATTTACGAGGTCTTATTTTTCTGAACTTACCTTCATAATCAGCATTTACATGTCCTGATTGATAAAGGGTTATATTCCTACTTCTTCGATACATTTTATATTCTCCCCACCAATATGCGTTATATTTCTTACGCATATACTTGAGAAGATTTATAACTTCGTCAGGTTTTTCTCGTGAGTATTCAAACCATTCTGAAATGCCACCTTTCCCATCATTATCAAATACAACTACTAATAGACCTGATTTTTGATTTCCCATAATTCTTTATTTTAAGTTAGACTATGTATCCGGAGGGAGTATCACTCTCCATCCGGATTTTCTTAGCTGGGAAAATCATCTTCCGTGAAATTAATGCCTGAATATACCTCTTGTATTACTTTGTCAGAAATAATACTATCTGCTCTGGCAAGTTCATCATAAGAAGTGCCTTCTCCCGTTTCTTCATTTTGTTGTATCAGATAACTCTGCTTGAGTTCTATCAACTGCTCTCTGTTTAATTCTGATATATACATGACTATAGGTTTTAATTTTTAAAAAGAAATAATTCATTATTACCAGGTATATATACCTTACCGTTTTCTAAGCATAAGAATAAATCTGACTGACTATTTCCTGATGCTTTATAGAAAGCTTCGTAATTGTATTTTTCTCCTTTACTCCATTCGTAGGTACTCATACCTAATTCCCTGTCAGAACTAATTCTTCTGCAAGCTGCCTCGAAAGACATGTTTTTATCACCTAATGGACGAAATGTATATCCATTGTATTTAAAATCTTTTCCCATAATTCAAATTTTTAAAAGTTAGACAATAGCAGCCGGAGGAGTATCACTCTCCGTCCGGCATTCGGTTAACTCATGGGAATGTAAACGTCTTTTGCATTTGGATTCGGGCGATAGATAGTGAGTGTTTCCCCGTCGTTATGAGCGAAACATCTTACCTTGCTGCCGTTGCTCCTGTCTTCCACCGGCTTGCATCCTTCAGGTAGTTCTTCAAGCTTCCAGAAATATTTGCTCCTCAGAAACTGATTTGTGTAATACTGACCGGAATCGTCTTTCCTGTAAGTCAGTCCCACATAACCTGCCCATTCTTTAAAGGCCTTGATAGTATAGAACTCTTTAAATATGTACATGAAATCCTGCATGATTACTACCTTTGAACGTCGTTCTCTCATGTAGTGAGGACTGTTGAAGTATATTTCATGCATAGGTATTATCTTCATGTCTTTTTGGCGGAACTTTTTCACTTTTATAGTGAAGTAAATACCTTGTTGGGCTCCTGCTCCATAACAACCCCAGGTCCAGAATACGCGGTCTTCATATCCAACAAACTCAAAGTTTGAAGAATGAATATGAGTAAATGCGCCACCTGAAGTTGAGAATGATTTACCGTTTGTCCATGAGCTTCCGCTTTCACATACATACATCAATCCGAATTTATCTACACTCTCAACCAGCGCATGATTGTAAAAGCTATTGTAATTTACAAACTCTATCATATCTCCTTTCTGCGGCTGCATAAGTGATTTGTCATAGTGGGTAAAAAACTCTTTTTCCACATCATTTGCTATCTGATAGTTGCTGTTCCATTCTTTTTCGGTAGTGTAATATCCGTTACCATTCCAACACATGTTTGACTTTTTAAAATCTTCTAATGTCATCATAATTCCAATAGTTTAAGTTAGACAATAAGTAAGGCAGTCGGAATCACTTCCGGCTGCCCTCTACATTACAGATAGAAAGCTTCTCTCAGCTCTGGTTCGCGTTTCTTTGAGAAAACCCAACCGGCACCGCATTTCAGTTTACCGTTGAATCGTCCGCCAAGCTCCTTGAGCTTCGCTACATAGTCGCGGGTGTTACCGATGATAGCCACAGCCTTTTCGCTATAATCTACAATCTGCAAATCAGATTTATTTTCTACGGCTTTTGCTGTAGAACTTACAGGTTTTTCCTCCGGTTTCTGATAAAGGTCTATATCACTCAGATAACCTCGTAAACAACTTGAAGCAGAAGTGTACTGGTTAGATTCCACAAACTCTGAATAAGACTTTGGGAGAAACTGATTTGTTTCAGTTATTCCGATAGCCTCTGGATGTTTCGCATAGAATTTTTCTTTTGTCTCATTCCAGATTTTATCAGAATAGCTGCGTTCCAAATCCGGCATATAACCGATTCCACCATATAAGGAAGTAAACTCGCTTTTGATGTGTTCTTCAATGTCTTCGTATCCGTTAAATGTCGTATCTACAAACTTAGAACAGATTTTAGCAACCATCTTTTCGGTCGGACCGTCCGTCCATCTTATGTTGTAGCTTTTTGAACCATTCTTTTTGGAATAGAATTTTACACCTGGGAAAGCACGCTTCAGAAGCACAAGCATGTTTTGTTTGGCCGTCTTGTCGTCATAGCTATTACACTCAGTCAGTATCGAGCCATACTCTTTTCGGAGCTGATCGGTACGATTTTGGCTGGCTATACGTTTGTTTTTCTCCAGACGCTCGTTCCATGCCTGCTGTACTTCGCACTGGTGAACCAGTTTGGCTATTTCCTGCTCGGGCATACGGTAGTCGGGCTCTTTGTCGTCCCAATAGTAACCAATACCGAACTTCTTTGATAACGGCTGGTCGTCCTGCCCTACTCTCCAGTATGCGAAACGGTGCGGTCTACCGATTTCTGCCATTTTCTGCCGTCCGTGAATGTCTGGTGCAGAAGTCACGATAAACTTACCGCTTTCGCTTCCTCCATAACCTAAGAACCCATAAACGCGCTGGCCTACTTCGAGAACCTTTTTACCGATTTCTACCATCTGAAAACCATTTGACCAATCCATTCTGTACATTTTTCCTGATTCCATAATTCTATAAATTTTAAGTTAGACAATAGGCCCCGGCAGATTCTCAAAAACCTGCCGGAATGTTTAAGCTACACAGAAGTAGAAATCACCCTGATGGCTGTATCCGCTGGTAAGCAATGTCCTGGAGTATGCTTCGTAGTCGAAATACTGACCAAACTCAGTTTGAAGTTCTTCAGGCCATTTCATTTCCGCCATATAGGTGGCAAACGCTTCTTCAGAATCAAATTGCCCTGCGTATTTATCTCTGAACTTTTCTACGAGCTCTTCACCGTCTTTGATATAGGAATAATCCACAAAGTACATATCAAGAAACGTAAAGAATGCTTCTGTCTCTGTGTCATCCATATCTTTTGCACACTGAATGATACCAAATATTCGCGGGTCGATATAGCTTTCGTTTATCATACCATCCGGTATGTTTGAGTAGTCCTGATACATAAATTCCGGTTCGTCTTCGTCACTGTGTAAATCTTTACAGGAATCCAGAAATTCTTCCTTAGATTGATAGTCTGCCAGATTCATCCATTGTCCGAACAATGAACCGCTGTTATATTCCTTGTATGTTCCTACATAAACACGTGCTTTCAACAATTTTGATTTTTCCATAATTCCTTTGTTTTTAGTTAGACATGGCAGCCGATACAGTTATAACACCGTATCGGCTAATACTATGCAGCTTTGTAGCCATCCTCTGTCTCAATTATCACACCCTGACTGATTGCATAGCTTACAGCCTGCGATGTAACAATGTTGAAAACATCTGATTCTCTTTTGATGTCATCCATGTACATGTCATTCCAATCTACCTGAACGTCATCATCTTTCACCCATACGTCAATCCATTCGCCCCACCAACCGTCAGGAAGCTGTACATACACCGCGCAACTGCCCGGACCGTCTATCTCAATTTTTGTGGCTACGGTTTCATGCTTGCATATTCTTCTTACTATTTTCTTATGATCGGGACGATGATTCATTTGTGAATACATAGCTTTTGTAAGTCTTTCCCAATCCTGAGCTGTCAATGATTTTGTCATAATTCCTTGGTTTTAGTTAGACATAAAAGAAGCCGGAAGCAATGATAAATCGCTTTCGGCTTGCATCTGATTTATAGGTCTTTATTCACCTCAATCTCTTCAATAATATAATTGTCATCGGCATTTTCACGACATTGGGTTTGGTTATAGTTTTTTAAACTCCATATATCATCATCAGTAAGCTTTGTCTTACCCTTTATTCTTTTCATCGCTTTTTTACGTGTAGAATAAATTCCTAATAAATCACGGCTTGCATGACTTAGCCATGCATCAGCCTGAAAAACTGCAAATACTATCATAATTCAATCAATTTTAAGTTAGTAATAAGAAAGCCCATGCAGTTACATACCGCACAGGCTTTTTGTTACGATGCTATACGCAAAGGATAGATAGTATATACATACCCCTGTCCTCCTCGATAGGCTATGGAATTGTGTGTGTCAAAATATTGCCATGACTGCATATCCTCCCAATATTCTTTGTTCAGGCGCTTCTCATAGAATGCAATCAGTATTTTATCTATATATTCTTCAAACCAATACCAGATAGTATCGTTATAATGAAAAAAATATCCTGTTTTGCCGTTTACACGTATCATGTCAGGATCTCCTTCAAACATAGCCAACTCATCAAAATCTTCTTCAGATTCATCCGTCCAGCCCTCTTTTACACATAAATCGTAAAATTCACCAGGGTTTTCAAGAATGTTTATAGCTCTCATAATTCAAAAGTTTATAGTTAGACAATAGAGGCCGTACCATAGTCAAATATGGTACAGCCTTACATCATACAGCTATTGAAGATACGCTATGACATACCTTGCCGTCTTCAAAGAATGTGTACTGATTGCAGTCGCATTCGTCCTGAGCCTGTTCGTCTGTTATCTCATAGAAATAACTGTAGCCCCATTCCTCATACTTTCCGCAAACATCCAGATACCAGGAAGCTATATTTTCCCTTACTTTTTCAACTATAGCGTTTTCCTTGTCGGTATAGGCTTCTTCTTCCAACTCTACATCATTACTGCTTGCATAGCAATAGCGGTGCCCACGTGTGAATACCACTTTGTTTATAAGTTTTTCGGCTATACCACGTTGGAATCCTCTAAGGCCGTCCATAGCTATCTTTTTAAGCTCATTGTTCTTTATAAAGTCTGAGAAATAAACCTCTCCATAAAGAGAGAATCCGTCACCCTGACAATAATTCAGTCTATATTGCGGAGTCAGCTCGAAGCCATACTGACATCTGAAGTCTTCTTTTACGCCAGACGAGAATATATACGGCTCACGTCCTTCCAACAGGAAGTTTTAGCTTCTTCTTTTGCCTGTTCGCTTAATTCGCTATACTCATACACATTTTTCTCGATAGTAATTGTCTTCATAATTCCTATAGTTTTAAGTTAGTAATCGTGTCTGGAAGTACCGTAAAGCACCTCCAGCATGTAATTAATACCCCATAGCGTCGTAGTACGATTTATTTTTTACGTACTCTTTTGCTATTTCGTAGTCACTGCAATCTTCGCCGAGCTTTGCGCTAATACTTTCGTATGCGCTTTTGGGCATAACATAGATAACCTGTTCGCTCCAGTCGGAACGACCGGCGAAACACAAAGCCACGAATAAAAACACGCAGCACAGAATGACTTTCATTTTCTTTTTCATAACTCAAACTATTTAAGAAGTTTGCAGGCCGTACACCGGTAAAGGTGAACGGCCTGATAGGTCATAGTCTGATAGCATTCTGGCAAGCCATATCTGTAGATAGAATATGTAAAGCTTCTATATCCGAAATTTGCTTGTATTTTGCTCCCCGGTCTGAATATTCCATACATACCTTTTTTGCATGATTCAGCATGTTTGTTACGCATAGATTCCCTATTTTACCTTTGAATGTAGTATAGGTTATCAAATAAAATTTTTCCATAATCCAAATTTTACATAGTTATACATACAAGAAGTGCCATGCACCCAAAGGCGCATAGCACTACATAGGTAGGGGTTTTCCGTACCACCCCCGAAGCTGGTTATCGGTACGTTGACGCATACCAGCCTATATGCACCATGATACACTATTTGCATAGGTTCACGGATACACTTTTCGCATAGACTACCTTTGCAGGCGCACCGCCATACAGACACACGTGTCCGCATGGTACGTTGATTCCATAGGCCCGGATAACTCCCAGCCCGTTCCATACATACGCTAAAACAGTATGGATCTTTTCCGGTTAACTACTCCGGCATACACCCAAGATTGAACAGGGCATAGCACACCCGTACATGAATCCATACGGACACGGTGCACCCTGACTGATCGTTCAACACGTTGCAGGACACACCACACCCATACGGGTACAGTTATGCCATAGAATTATGAATTATGATTTTCGCGGCCCTGGATACCTTCAGACTCTTGGCCTGGATGACTATAGGCGCATGGACACACCTATCCGCACAACACATAGTAAACCCGTGTTGTGTTTCAAGACGGCCCACAGTGCAGCCTTATGCAGCTGGAGTGTATAGTCCCAAATACTACATATAGATACCCTTTTCGCCGGCCGTATGAGATAGAATATATTTTTGTGGGTGTCCGGGAATCGGACCCGGACGAATACCATACACCCTAGAGATTAAGCCGCGTCTACAATACGTTCTGCAATTTGTAGCAACATATCTTCAGAAGCGTCTAAAAATTCTACTTTTAAAGCTTGCAATGTAGCGTTTATCTTAGATTCACGTTTTTCTGCTTTTTTAGTTTCTATCTTTGCTGCTTTCTCCTTTGCTGCTTTTTCCCGTTTTTCCTTTTCCTGATTTATTTGTAGCAAACTTTCTAAGCTTGCAAAAAAATCGTCTTCATCGAATCTTATTGGAACGTATTCGAAGTATTTTTTCCCTATCTGGACTACTTTTAATTCGTTCCCGTCCAATGTTTCAATATCTGATAATCTTTTTAATTTACAGAAAACAGGCAAACCGTCTCCAAGCTCGAAGCTCAACAACATAGAAAGATCAACTTTCTTTATATCGTAAAAATCTAAGTATCTTTTGATTTTTTCCTGATCACGGTTTTTGTTTATTGTATTCATAACGCCAAACGGTGATCTATTAAGCTTTTTAGTTTCTTTTTTAGCTTCGCGTCTCAATACTGATTTAGATACATTTGTCTTCATAAGTCCATAATTTTAAGTTAGTAATATAGTAGTAACGGGTATCGACTATGCACGACCCGGGAGAACATAGTTCACCCGTTAGGCTACCTTTCGGCTCCTTTCCCGCTATCAATATATTACTATCTCATACGGATTTTTGTTACAGACTAACCGCGCCGCGTGTACTTTGTTCCGTTTGCTTTCGTGTGTAGCTGTCAAACTATGACAGCCGGGAAAGTATCAAACTATGATAGTGAACAGGATCACCAGCCGGAACGCAGCTTACGTTTATACGGTTTTTTTTCAAAGAACATTTTTTCTTTCTGGATAATTTCAGGAGCGGAAAGAAAAACGTATCTTTGTTTTGCAACAAACAGAAGAAAGTTTTATCTTTCTTTTTCCCGGGCGGGTATTCCTGTAATACCCGCTTTTTTTATACCTGGAAAGAACGTTGTATCAGTTTTGGCAAGCCTGATTTACTTGTGTAACCTTTTGTTTTTCGATTACACTACGAAGGTACACAATTTTCTCTATTGCGCAATAGGTATACACATTTTTCTCTATTATTTTAACCGTTATTTAATATTCAGTCCAAAATGAAAGGTTTATTCACATTTTCGCGCGCTTTCTGGTGGCGTTCCTACATGGTGAGGAACGCCACCAGCGGACACCAGCGGACACCAGCGGACACCAGCAGCCACCAGCAGCCACCAGCGGACACCAGCGGACGCGGCCACCGCCCGGGCATATATCACAGCCGGACGGGGTCCCAGGGGGACACGTCCCACGTAGCGAGGCGCGGGGTTTTCATCGCGAATCGGGCAAAAATCTTTTGTTTCAACTCCAAATTATCAGATTGTTATTCAGTTTTGAAGGGAATACAAAAAAGGCAACCGGATTCCGTCCGATTGCCTTTATATACTTTATGTATTGTCCTTTCTACATACGTTTCCTTTTACTATCTTTGCTAAAAATAAAAAATCTATGAAGAAAAGAAAATTGATTTGCACCATTGTAGGAATAATTTTAGGAGCTCCTTTAGGTTTGGTGATAGGGTATATATTAAGGAAGTACATACTGCTGTTACTGCAATAGTCAGTATGGTATGACTGTCTTTTATTATTGAAAGGATTTTTGATATGACTTCAAGTCTTTTCATCTTAATGTCTAACCGTTGGTTAGAGTGTATCTTTCTGATATAGTTACTTATTCCTAAATTTATAGCTACCTCACCATTGGAAGACAAGCATATCCATGATTTTGAGCGATAAATAAGCTTATAGTCTTCTATCATTCGGCTTATCACAAAAGTACTTTCTAATTGATTGAAAGAATTATCTACACTCTCAAGTTTATCAAGAAGGTCACTTTCCCTTATATGTCCATTTGATTCTTTTAATACTAAAAGTATTTTTTCTGCTATGATGTTTTGCTTCTCATTCATATCTTAAAAAAAATCACATCTTCATGCCGTGCGCCCACAGAGAACCACTCTGAATCCGATTTTACGGATTACACGGCATGAAGATGTGACTTATAGTTCTTTATGGGCATTACAAATATACAATTTCTTTTTTATGATAATCTGTTTTGTGTGAAATTTAATTTTTCACAGAGTTAATTCAATAGATAGAAGCTTGTTCCCTATTTCAATGAGTGAAAGATTTATCATATTGATGTCTTCCTGTTTAAATGATGCTTTTGTAGAATTTTTTCGCATCCTGTTAAGGTACCATGAGGTGCTTTTCTTCATCTTGCCAATATATATATAGGGCATTGAAACCATATCTGATACAGACTGAATCTGCCCAATTATTTCCTGCCTTACTGAAAGTGAATCTTTATTCTCTACCGTTGGGATATAAATCCTTGTACTGACAAGCTTTTTCCCCATTTCATTAAACAATTCGTTTAATGTATTCACATCGGATTGATTAAATCCTTTTGATGTAGTTATTATCTTGTCACTATTTAATTTAGTATATATCCATCCGCTTGATTTTCCCAGTGCGTCGGTTACATACTTTAGCTTCACCATTTCTGCTATCATAGGTAAAGCTTGCTTTACGGGTACTTTGATTTTTTCTGTTTCCATTGCGCTATCTTTCTTTTTCCAATGCAAAAGTACATAATATTCTTTATTTACACAAGCATTTTCACAAAAAAAAGAGGCACCCTCACGGACACCCCTCTCTCAACAAAAAAAGAAGACTGAAAGATTTTATGTAAATCCGCCACCTCCCTCGTCAGGGTCTGTTCCTCCCTGCTCGGTTCCTCCACCCGGTTCAGGTTCCTGTCCGGCTGTCTCCTCTTCGTCGTAATCTTCCATCGTAGTGACAGACATTCCTTCAAGCATCTGCTTGAAACGCTTTCCGGGATAGAAAAGGATTTTCTTTCGGGTGACGTTTTCGGCAGTCACATCGTCGGCAGTGGCTCCCGTCTTTGAGTTGAAGGTAGGCTTGAAAGAACCGAAGTCGCCCAGCTTTACGGGCATGCCGTAGTTCATGAACACAATCATACGGTCGATAAGCGCTTCGAGCACCGCTTTTGTCTGCGAACGGTTCACACCGCATGAGTTACTCACTTCATTAAGAAGGTCGTCGAAAGTGACGGGTTGCTGACGTACCGGCTTGATGCGGTAAACCTCCGGCTTGTCTTTCTTGAAGCCGATGGTGATTTTCTGTTTTTCGTAAACGATTGCCATAGTTTAATCGTGTTTTTAAGGTTTGTACTACTTGTCTTTCGACAACTCTAAATTACCTCCCAGACCGACCGTTTTTGAAGAACAAAAAAACACTTCTGAAACTGGCTTTTGAATCGTGCGCCAGCAACCTCTAGAGTGGTTTGCGGCAAACCTCTCGAGCGATATGCAGCAAACCTCTCAAGTGGTTTGCTGCATTTGTTTTGGCAGGCCCTACAGGCTATTGTGGAGGGGGTGCGCAGAAACGTAGTTTCCCATCATCATAAGAAGGGTTTTCTGGCCGCTCGTGTCGGACGAAAGAAAGTCCACAATCTCCTTGAAAAGTGAGCGCGAGCACTCGCGTTTCACACTGACCAGATAACCGCTGCCGAGCAGGCTTTCCAGCTCACGGCGCACGGTGTGTTCGGGCATGAAGTCCTCGTATTCCACATAGGCCAGCACGCCATGGCGTGTGACGGTAAACATAATGCTGTGTCTTATCTCTCCAAAATAGCCGTTTATGGCCTTTCTTGCTTCGCGCTTTTTCATAGGTAGCCTCCTTTCTGCATGATGATGCGTGAAAAGAACTCGTATCCATCGCGTGTGATGTAAGGTGTGTAGTATTTCACTCCGGAACCCGTGGCGCTGGAGTGTGCGGCCAGTATCAGTCCGCGCTTTGTGCTTTCTTCGGAAGGAGCGTTGTAACATTCGGGTGTGGAAAGCAGCCATCCTTCACGGCGAAGGAAGTCAAAAAGGCGTGCCGTGCGTACCACTATCCCGTTTTCACGGCTCATGGTGCGGGCCATCTGACGCACAAGCATGGCATCGCGGAAGCGGGTGCGTATTTCACTGACGGTGTAGCATGGGATGTCTTTTTTTGCGTAGAACGGATGTGTGGTAGTTTCGGGATTCTTGTTTACATGCGTGACGGAACCGTTGTCGCCTGAAAGATAATTCTGTATCATCTGTTCAAGCCTTGATATGCGCTGCTCAAACTGGCTTTGTGTAGTTCCTGCCGACAAGGTTTCTTCGCGTTCAAGACGGTATTTAAGGTAAGAAATACGGTCTTTCTTGTGCTGAAGCATGGAAATAGATTCGGAAAGCTCTTCTTCTATTTCTGTGAGGAGTCCGGAAAGATTGTCTACACTTCCATGAGTGTTTTCATTGCATGTGTAGTCGGTTTGTGTGGTTCGGGTGCTGACGGTTCCTTTCATCAGCAGTTCTTTAATACGGTCGTTGCACCAGATGGCAAATGCAGGACTAAGCCAGCGGGCAAATTCGAGGGCTACATCTTCGTGCATCCAGGTGCCTTTCCCTTTTTCGGTAGTACCTCCATTAATTGTTTTTACAAATTCACTGTCCGATTTTCGGATAGTGACTAATGTAGCTAAAAACTCTTTTGTTGAAGGAAGTTCTAACCATTTAGCCGGACGTTTCCCAAAAGGCTTTGCCATTTCAGTTGCATTAACCATTACACTACTTCCTTTCTGAAAGGAAATAGGACTTCCGTTGTACTGGAAGATTTGATTTGTGTAATTTTTGAGCATAACAATATATGTATAAAAAAGTGTTATCGCCTTTCCCGTTGCTCAACACATTACACAAATGCTGTATTCCCATTACAGGTTTACACGGGGGTACGATAACACCTAATATGTTAAAAGTGAGGTCACAAAAATAACCTGCACGATTTATGCAAGTTCACGACCTGCATTTGTGTATGTTGTATGTTGAGCATTGCAAATATACAACAAATCTCACAAAAGCAAGCGGAAAGGGAGAAATAATAATTCCTCCCTTTTAATTTCTTGGCAAATGTAACAATTTTAATTTGATTATCGCATTAAAATCGTACTTTTTCATAATCTATTGTTGTCATAAATATAGTGCATCCGCTTCATGATGGTTTCATTCGGGCTTTCTACTTGCATTTCATCCATAAATTCTTCAGGAGTTCCACGGAATCCCTGACGGCGTATCCTTATATATATAGCCAGCATTTTATTCTCTATTTCTATAAGGTCGAGAAGCGGTTGGTTACTTACATCTATTTCTTTCCAGCTTGTTCCGTAAACCGACAAGTCGAGAGGTACGCTCATTCTGGATTTTTTGTTTGTGGGGTTTTCTACGGTAGCCTTCTTCATCCTTTCTTCCCACTCCTGCGCCAAACGGTCCTGATACATGAGTTCAAGCTGCGATAATCTGTCAAAATCCATGCTCAGTTCATCGGGAGAGAATATTCCTTCTTCGGTGCTGTCGGGTATCCCACCCCAGCGGAGATAAAGATAATTTGCCTTGCATAATTCAAACGGTGTGTATTGGCAGAACAGTTTCCTGAGATAAAGAGAAACCGATGTGCTGACGGTTATTTCTATCTTTGCGTTGCCGGCCATGAAATCCATGTAAAACAAACTGGCTTTAAAATCAGGCTCTTCCATAAGGCTTCTTATCATCGCTGTTTCTTCACGTGCGATGTATCCGCATTTTACTCCGTCGGCTGTATAGGCTGCAATGGCGTTTCCGTCAAACTGGTTTTCGGGTTCGGGAATCAGTCTGACAGATTCTCTTCTGAACACCGTGTTTTCGAACTCTTCATATTGTTTTTCGTCCAGACAGTGTTTTATCCCGGTTATACGGCTCTGATAGTGTACGGTCTGAGGTACTGATGGTGAAGGCTCATACGTGAGTTGTGGAGATAAAGGCTCCACTGGTATTTTTCTTGTATCCATAACTGTTAAGTTTAAAATTCACGGCGAAAATAACTTTATTTTCCATTTTTGACAAATAAATACAAAAAATCCCCTTCGCAAAACCATGCGGAGGGGAGTAAACGTCAGGCTTCGTATTCAGACATCACAGTACAGAGCTCAAGCTGGCTCATGGATGGGCCGTAACGCTGCTGTATTTCCTGGAAAAGCCGCTCGGAACAGTTTCGCTTGATACTGAGAAGAACGCTGGTGCCCAATAATCGTCGAAGGGCTTCCGTTACATGGTGTTCGCTCAGATAATCTTCGTATTCAATGTAAATTAATGTATTGCCATGAACGCTGAATGTGCGGATGCTGTGTGGCACACTTTCAAAATACAAGTCTATCACATGCTTGTACGTTTTAGTTTGAGGTTTCATTTTTATCCTCCTTTTTTGTTTTAAATAGTTGGTTTATTCGTGTTCTTCCTTCGTGCGTATAAAGGCAGAGCGGCTGCATTTGCAAATTTATCAAATTTAAACAGATGTGCCCGACTTCGCAGCCGGGCACATCTGTCAATGCTTAAAAGCATACATTCCTGAAAACTCACTTCTTACCTTGTTCGAAAACATCGTAAACCACGGTGCCCGACTGGCAGAATCCTACCAGCCACGGTATGTATTCCACCCGGGGCTCGTCGTAAAACTCTTCATTCTCCAGGTCGAAGCGTATTTCACGGCGGAAGTTCACGCAGAAGTTGATGCGCTCTTCCGGCTGAAGCATGGGAAGGTCCATATATCCGCGATGATAGTTGATGAAAGCGCGGAGGGTGTCGAAGAATGCGGCATACTTCCGGTCTTCATCCTTGTAGAGCAGATGCACGGAGAGGTCGAGGGCCACGTAACACTCTTTCACGTCAATCCCAATCAGTTTCTCACGTATCATTTTATCTATGGTGTCAAACCGTGACAGGTATATGGCTGCGGCATTTTTCTTTTTCCTGCTGAAAAGTGCCTTGATAAGTCTGCGCATTTTCATGGCGTAATATATTAAAATTGTTGCATCACACGCAAAATTAGCTAAAATTCGGTGGAAAATATAAAATCATTGACAATTATAAATTATTTTCCTTATATTTGCATTGTGTTTTAAAACTCTCACTTCACCCCTGTCCGTCTTTCCCTGAAGCGGGCGGGGGTCATCGTTTCTATCAGGGCTATTCTTCTTCGCCCCATTCATCTTCTTCCTCTTCATCCTCGTCTGCCGGACGCTCCATCATACGGCGGGCAATGAGGGCTTTCATGCTCACCAGTCCGGTGCGCACTTCGGCTTCCTTGTCGTGCGTTTCTTCAGCAGTGCAAATTTCCTCGTCCACCTGCCAGCGCACGCAGAACAGGGCGGGGTGTCCGTCGTAGGCCGTCTGCATGGCGAATCCCCGGCGCTCCAGTTCCACCAGGTACGGAGGAAGAGGGTCGGGCATCTTCGGAATGGG
>OGYF01001811.1_pt1 | contig 17180 bp, 13 predicted proteins | sample 1576451 | NCBI WGS metagenome assembly OGYF01 (sample SAMEA3541505, study PRJEB24748) | human gut metagenome | biome: human gut; feature: human-associated habitat; material: faeces | place: China | collected 2012 | reverse complement strand
CCCTGAAACCAAACCTGGTACAGACTCTGGAAGGAACTCCGGCTATCGTTCACGGCGGACCATTCGCAAACATCGCACACGGCTGCAACTCTGTAACAGCAACCAAAATGTGCCTGAAATTAGCAGATTACACTATCACAGAGGCAGGCTTCGGTGCTGACCTTGGTGCTGAGAAATTCCTCGACATCAAATGCCGTATGGCAGGCCTGAAACCGAATGCAGTTGTAGTCGTAGCAACTGTTCGTGCCCTGAAATACAACGGCGGCGTTCCGAAAGCAGAACTGAACGGCGAGAACCTGGAAGCTCTGGAGAAAGGTATGCCGAACCTTCTGAAACACGTAAGCAACATCACAAACGTATACAAACTGCCATGTGTCGTTGCTATCAACGCATTCCCGACCGATACCGAAGCAGAGCTGAAGCTGGTTGAGGAGAAATGCAAAGAGCTCGGTGTCAACGTTGTTCTGTCCGAGGTATGGGCAAAAGGCGGCGAGGGCGGCGTAGCCCTGGCGGAAGAAGTTGTCCGTCTTTGCGAGCAGCCGAACGATTTCACTTATGCATACGATCTGGAAGGCTCCATCGAAGAGAAACTGAACGCCATCGTTCAGAAGATCTACGGCGGAAGCAGAGTTGTCCTGACCGCAAATGCACAGAAACAGGCAAAACAGTTAGAGGCTCTCGGATTTGGCAACTGCCCGATCTGTATGGCAAAAACCCAGTACAGCCTGACCGATGATCAGACCAAACTCGGCGCACCGACCGGATTCGAAGTTACCGTACGTAACCTGAAAATCTCCGCAGGTGCAGGCTTCATCGTAGCCCTGACCGGTGACATCATGACCATGCCAGGTCTGCCGAAAGTTCCGGCAGCAGAGCGTATCGATGTAGACGCTACTGGAAAGATTACAGGATTGTTCTAATAACACAGGATATTGTCTTGAAAAGACAGAATAAAGCGTGAAATAAAACACAGAAAAAAAGAGACATTCCTTCGTGAATGTCTCTTTTTTTACGTTTTTATTGCAAAATATTACAAAAGATAATATAATTTCTAATGATAACATGGAGAGAAAAGCAGATATAATATAGTAAGGGAGTTACTTGCCAATGACATCGAAGAAAAAATTGAGAAGTCTTCTGGGCGGTACACTTTTTATGGTGCTGATGCTCAGCGTACATCCGACGACTGTTTCCGCGAGTGCTGTGGGGAGCAGCACGGTGATGGACCAGTCTGTGGAGACAGAGGATCAGCAGAGCGGGATACAGAGTGAAACGCAGACACAGGCTTCACAGGACAGCGGTGCTGCTGTGCGGGCCAGTCAGAATGGCTGGGTTAAGGCAGGCGACGGCGGCTGGTATTTTTATGAGAACGGACAGCTGAAAACAGGATGGCTTTACCGGAATGGAAACTGGTACTGGCTGGATCCGGACCGGAACGGCCGCATGGCAGAAAACAGCTGGTTCACATACGATAATAATTTTTATTATGCCAAGGGAGACGGAGCAATCTATAAAAATGGTTTTCAGGAAGTAGATGGAAACCTTTATTATTTCCAGAGCTGGGGCGGCATTCAGAGAAATGTGTATCTCAGCATCAGTGGAAAAATGTACTATGTACAGGAAAATGGTATCGTTGCCCGTGGAATAGTCAGAACAATGAATGGACATGGTGATCTCTGCGCATTTGATGATACTACGGGAGCGCAGATCACACAAAAAGGCTGGCTGAAAAAAGGCACATCATATTATTGGGTAAGAGAAGACGGCGTCCTGCAGACCGGCTGGTCTGACGATCACGCCCATTACCGCGACGCATACGGAAAGATCGTCAAAAACACGACCATGGAGATCGACGGCATGACATATATCTTCGATGAAGAAGGCAACGCCATGGATGAAGAAGAAGCGCGCAGGCAGGAACGTGCCGGGATCGCGGAGGCCGCGCTGGCACAGGTCGGCACGGCACAGGACTGCACGATGCTGGTGAGCAACGCATTGGCCGCCAATGGCATTTATTACCATGGATGGCCGGCCGGCTACCTCTCTTTGGGCACAGTGACCGACGACCCGCAGCCAGGCGATCTGATCTATTATGCCGACGGCGGCATGGGCATGGCCCACATCGCCGTATATATCGGCAACGGACAGGCCGTGCATGGCGGCTACAACGGCAGTGAGACCGTAGTGGCCAGCGCTTATCTCGGCTCAGGCCCCGTATTCATCCGCATCGGATAAAAACCGCGTCTGCGGTTTTTTTTTACAGTTACGCAGGATTGTCCATGCCCTTTTCCCGTTTCAGCGATTATAATGAAGATCGTCAGAAAGAGGGATGCTCATGATCAGACTTCTGGCCGTCGATATGGACGGCACATGCCTGAATCGCAAAAACCAGATCAGCGAACAGAACATGGCGGCTCTGCGCCGCCTTGTGCAAAGCGGCATACAGATCGTGCCGGCCAGCGGCAGGGCCTGCACATGCCTTCCGCATCAGCTGCGCGCTGCGCCGCTGCTCTTCCGCTATGCCATCACATCCAACGGCGCCCGGGTGGATGATGTCCGCGGACACTGTCTGTTCTGCCAGGAGATCTATCCCGATACCGCCCTGTCCCTGCTCAGCGACTGCCAGACGCTGCGCATCGGTATCAGCGCCCATATCCGCAGAGAATACCTCCTGCAGGGCCGTCTGCTGCAGATGATGGGCAAGGCCGTCTATGGAAAAGATGCAGAGCAGGCGCGCTGTGTGCCCGATCTCCGCCCGCTCATCAAACAGAGCCGCGGAGTGGAAGAGCTTCAGTTTTATTTTTTCAGCCGGACAGCCAGAGAAGCGCTGCGGCAGATCCTCTCCTATTATCCCACGCTGAATGCCGCTTACTCTTCTTCCTATGTGGAAATCTTTTCCGCCGAGGCATCGAAGGGCAAGGCGCTCTCAGCCCTTGCCCAGCACCTTCATCTCGATCGTTCCCAGATCGCCTGCATCGGCGACAGCGAGAATGACCTCAGCATGTTCGAGGCCGCCGGCACACGCTTTGCCGTGGGCAACGCGATCGACGCGCTGAAACGGCAGGCAGATCATGTGCTGCCCGACCGCGATCACGACCCGATCGCCGCTGCGGCCGCCATCTTAGGCATATAAAAAGCGAAGCACGAGCACTTCGCTTTTTATATGCCGATCTCCTTGGGAAAATAAATCAGCTCCTGTCCGCTGAATTCCGCCTCGGTGAGCGCGCGGACGATCGTGCTCTTTTCCGAGAGCTCATGCAGCGATCCATCCTCGCTGACGATCCAGATCACATGTGTGCCGCCGCGCCCCTGGTATGGAGAATACGGCTTTTGGACGACATGGTCCTTGACGACATAATAGCGCGGGTCATAGCCGCTCTCCCGCGCCTTCCGGCGGATCTTTTCCAGCTGTGCCTCATCCTCATATTCCACATAGTCAAACAAGCGGCGGCTGCGGGCCCTGGATGCCAGATCGCGCAGCACAGGATCATCGCCATGCTCCAGCAGGGAGAAGCCATAAAGCGCGGCAGACTCATCCAGCACATACAGATCCTCGATGCCTGCCGGCCCATCCTGCAAAAACGGCACGAACATCTCCAGGCGGGAAAACGCATCCGCATCCTTCTGCCACTGTTCCTTCATCCGGCGAAAGATCATCGAGATGATCGTCTCATAGCTGCGGGCGACCGGATGCAGGTAGACCTGCCAGTACATATGATAACGCGCCATGATGTAATCCTCCACGCTGTGGATGCCGCTCTCCTTGACGGCCATCCGCCCGCCGCGCACACGGATGGTGCGCAGGATCCGCTCCATATCAAAGGTGCCATAGCTGGTGCCGGTGAAATATGCATCTCTCAGCAGATAATCCATGCGGTCGGCGTCCAGCTGTCCGCTGACGAGCTGATTGAGCAGATCGTTGGGATGCCGATAAGCGATGATGGCCGCGATATCCTGCGGCAGCCTGGGATCAGCGTCCGCCAGTACCCGGTGGATCTCACTGTCTTCCAGCAGGATGCGCTGAGTGAACGTCTCATGCCGGCAGCTGCTCACGGATTCAAACGCATGAGAGAACGGACCGTGTCCGATGTCATGCAAAAGCCCCGCCAGCATGGCCGTGCATTTCTCATATTCGCTGAAAGATTCCGCGATATCCGGGATCTCCCGCACCATGCGCCTGACGATCTCATAGACTCCCAGCGAGTGAGAAAACCGCGTATGCTCTGCCGTATGATACACCTGAAAGTCGCCGCCCAGCTGATGGATGCGGCGCAGACGCTGAAATTCCCGCGTGTTGAGACAGTCCCACACCACCTTCAGGTCGATATGGATATATCCGTGGATCGGATCACGGAGCACTTTTACTTCTGGCGTCCGTTCAAGCATGCCATCACCTCCTGCAGACAGTCGAGGATCTTGCGGTCAGCGGGCTGAAAGCCATAGCGGTACACTTCTCCATAGTGCACCCATCTGCCTTCGCTGTGGGCGCTCAGCCGCATGTCTTCCGCTGCGCTGCGGCACAGAAAGGCGCTGACATGGATCCGGCAGCCTTCCTGCTCATCCATCACATCGCACAGAAAGCGCTCTGCTTCGGCGTGAATGCCGAGCTCTTCTGCCAGTTCGCGCTCGATGGCCTCGCTGTGTGTCTCGCCGCTTTCCACTTTCCCGCCGGGAAACTCCCCTATCCCGGCCGCCTGTCCTTCTCCGCGTCTGGCGATGAACACCTGATCTGCCTTATGCAGGATGCCGCAGACCACTTCCAGCTGTTTCATCTGACCACCTTCCTTCTCGTTCCATTATATCATAAAACGGCGCATGTCCTTCACGACAGCGCCGTTTCCCATATGTCAATCTTTTTTCTGCAGCACCATGGCCAGCACGGCGATGTCCGCCGGATTGACCCCGGAGATCCGCGAAGCCTGTCCCAGCGTCATCGGCCGGATCTCGCTCAGCTTCTGCCGCGCCTCCAAAGAGAGATGCGCCATCTGTTGATAGTCGATGTCTCTGGGGATCTTCATCTGATCCATCGCCCGCAGATGTCTAGCATCGCGGCGGGCCTTCTGGATATAGCCTTCATATTTGATCTCGATCTCGATCTGCCGGGCAGCCTTCTCTTCCACTTGCATGCCGGTATACGGCTGCAGCGCCGCCAGGGTGATGTTCGGCCGCTTTAACAGATCACGCACGCTGATGCCCTCTTTCAGCGGTTCATAACCGATCGCGCGCAGATAATCGTTCACTTCTGACTTCGGCGTGAAACGGATCTCTTCGCACTGCTTCATCCCCTCCGCGATGCGCCGTTTCTTCTCCTGGAAGCGGGCATAGCGCGCCTCGCTGATCAGCCCATAGGCATGGCCGTATTCGCTCAGCCGCATATCTGCGTTGTCATGGCGCAGCAGCAGGCGGTATTCGGCCCGGGACGTCAACAGCCGGTATGGCTCCTTCGTCCCTTTGGTCACCAGATCATCGATCATGACGCCGATATATGCCTCGTCGCGGCGCAGCACGAGCGCTTCTTTGCCCAGCAGGCGCGAAGCAGCGTTGATACCGGCGATGAGCCCCTGTGCGGCCGCCTCTTCATATCCGCTCGTCCCATTGATCTGCCCTGCCGTATACAAGTTTTCCACCAGCTTGTTTTCCAGCGTCGGATAACACTGCAGCGGATCGATGGCATCATATTCGATCGCATAGGCATATTTATCGATGACACAGTGCTCCAGCCCCGGCAGGCTGTGCAGCATCGCTTCCTGGACATCGTGGGGCATCGAAGTGGAGAAGCCCTGGATATAGGTCGTATCCAGCGAACGGCTCTCCGGCTCAAGGAAGATCTGATGACGCGGCTTGTCCGCAAAGCGCACCAGCTTATCCTCGATGCTCGGGCAATAACGCGGTCCTACGCCCTTGACCAGCCCGGAATACATCGCAGAGTCCTCCAGGTGATCACGGATGATCTGATGGGTCTGCGGGGTCGTATAGGTCAGATAACAGACCGCTTGCTCTGCAAAAGGAAGGATGGCGGTCGTATCCTCGCTGAAGCAGACAAAATCATCTGTGCCAGGCTGCACCGCAGTCTTCGTGAAATCGATCGAATCGCTCTTCACCCGAGCCGGCGTACCGGTCTTCAAGCGGAAGGTACGGATCCCCAGATCGCGCAGGCTCTGCGAGAGCGCGTCCGTGGTCGGTTCCCCCTCCGGTCCCCCGGACACTGCGCGATGGCCCACCAGGATGGTGGAGCTCATGAAGGTCCCGCTGGTGATGATCAGCGCACGGCACATTTCCACATGCCCATCCTGAAGCTGCACGCCCTTCACCTTGCCATCGGATGCGATGACCCGCTCCACACACTGTTCCCTCACCTGCAGATGTTCCTGATGCAGCAGGACATCCTGCATGTATTTCCGATAGGCGATCTTGTCGCTTTGCACGCGCAGGCTCTGCACGCCTGGCCCTTTGGTCGTGTTGAGCATCTTGAACTGCAGCGCGGCCCTTCCCGCGATTGAGCATCCGGGACTGGAGAAGAGTTGCGTCCGCCGCCCGGCCCATCTCTCCGCCTAACGCATCGATCTCCCGCACGACGATACCTTTCGCCGGTCCGCCGACACTGGGATTGCACGGCATAGAGCCGATCATGTCGATGTGCATCGTAAACAGCACCGTTTCCATCCCCATGCGGGAAGCAGCCAGCGCGGCCTCGATGCCGGCATGCCCGCCTCCGATCACAATGATATCCACCATGTTCCTCACCTGACTTTTCCATACTATTATACTCGTGAACGATAGAAAGCAAAAGAGCAAAAAAAAGATATGGCCCATACATTTCCCATAATGTTCACATGTCCACCACACTGTCATTGCTTCAACCGCTTACAATGAAAGAAGGAGGATTGAGATGAATCGGAAAATCTTATTCACTTTCTGCGGCAGCCTGCTTTTTGCCGCGCTATGCGGATGCATGGCTCAAACAAATGAACCAGTAGAAACCGTAACCATCGACCCAGATATCGAAATGATCGACATCGATACAGAGACTGACGACTTCACCTACTATGACCTGGATGTACAAGAAGAGATCCAGTCACAGATTGATGCGTTCAAATCCGAAACACACACGATGGAAGACCCGTTGCTCATCTTCGACCCATATGGCACAAACACCACATCCTTATACATCTGGTTTGAAGAGGAAGAAGCCAGTGTGCTTTCCTATACGATCCAATGTGAGGGATACGAAGACTTCAGCCGCACGCTGTACAGCGGCAGTGAGGATAACATCAGCACGGCCCATGAACATCAGCTGATCGGACTTGTTCCGGGCGAGACCAATACCATCACCCTTTCGGCCGCAAACAGCAACGGCACGCTGCTTGAACAAGTGGAGTTCACGGTAGAGGCGCCGCAGCTCAGCTCTGGCTATCCGACCCAGATCGAAAAAAGCACGGAAAACGATGCAGAACTCACTGATGGCCTGTATATGACCTTCGGCCTGAATTACAGCTACGACGGTTATTCATTCCTTATCGATAATGATGGCACCGTGCGCGGAGAACTGCCCTTGGACGGCGACATGATCGAAAATGTCATGTTTTATAACGACACCATGTTTTATTCTGTCAATCTGTCCAAGGCCGTGCGGGTAGACCGGCTGGGCAAAGTCATCGCGGTCTATGAATTCCCGGAATACGAGCTTCATCATGATTACGCGCTCAACGATGATGGCGAGATCATCGCACTGGCTACCGAGTATGCCAAAGAAAGCGTAGAAGACATCATCATCTCCATCGATCTGGAAAGCGGCGATGTCGACAAGATCATTGACTTTGATGAAGTCATGGGAGATTACAAAGCATTGACCCAGCCATATTCTGCCGACAGCCTGTGGGGCTCGCAAGACTGGGACTGGCTGCACTTCAATTCCATCCAGCTGGTCAACGAGGATGAGATGATCCTCAGCTCACGGGAAACCTCGACGATCATGAAGTTTGACGATATTTATGACGACATCACGATCGATTATTTCATCGGGCCGGAAAATGTATGGGCAGATACCGCTTATTCCCAGTATCTGCTCACAAAAGATGGCAATTTCACCAATTCGGCCGGACAGCACAATGTCGTCTATGAAACGGATGACAGCCTGGAAGAAGGGCAATATTATCTGTATTTCTATAATAACAACTTCTGGAGCTATGAAAGCCGGATCGAATCGATCAGCGGCTCAGAAGGTAATTCCACATCATTTCAGGACGATGGCAATTCCATCTCTTATTACACCCGCTATCTCGTCGATGAGAATGAAGGCACTTATCAACTGGTCGATTCCTTATCGGTTCCTTATTCCAGCATCGTATCCAGCGTACAATGGTATGGAGATGAGTTGATCGTCAACAGCGGCATGCGTACCGAATTCTATGTCTATGACACGGACGGACAGCTGCTCGCCTCTTACGCCTACAATGATACGGATGAGAGCATTTTCCTGGGCTATCGGATCTACAAATACAGCTTCAACGATTTCTGGTTTGCCTGAATGACCGTGCATGACGCACGGTTTTTTTATACCAGCTGCTGCAAAGCATAGAGTCCTGCCTGCAAAGCGCCAGCCAGCACCATGACCAGGATCGGGCTGCATCGCTTTTTCCTCAGCAGCCAGAGACAGCCCAAAAAGAGCGCGATGCCTTCGATGCGCACAGCATCAAGACGCAATGCGCTGTCCTGAAAGATGACCGGGATGAGCATGGCCAGGCCCGCTGTCGCAATCAAGGCGATCACCGCAGGGCGAAGCGTGCCCAGCACGGTGCGGATCACGCTGAGATCTCGGTATTTCAAATAAAAGTATGCCAACAGAGTCACGATGATGCAGGAAGGCAGGACACAGCCCAGCGTTGCCGTTACGGCACCAGCGATCCCATCGATCTTCAAGCCGACGAACGTCGCGCTGTTGATGGCGATCGGTCCCGGCGTCATCTGCGAGATGGTGATGAGATGGTTGAATTCATCCGGGCTGAGCCAGTGATGCAGCGAGACGATCTGATTCTGAATGAGCGGCAATGCCGCATATCCGCCGCCGAAGCTGAAGGCGCCGATGATGACGAAGCTGATGAACAGCGAAACGAGGATCATGCGCTCACCTTCTTTCTTCCGGCGATGCTGCGGATCACGCCGATCACGATGCAGGCAAAGATGATGATCACCACATTGACGCCGAAGAACTGGTTGAGCGCAAAAGCAGCGATCAGCACCGTGATATCCAATGCATTATGTTCCCGAACGACACCGGCGCTCATGTCCCATACCACAGCGGCGATGAGCGCAGCGACCCCGGCCTGCATGCCGTCAAGGACAGTGCTGACCCAGATATTGTCGGCAAACGCATCATAGAACAGCGAGATCAGCGAGAGGATGAGAAAAGGCGGAAGGATGGTGCCGGCGACGCTGACGAGCACGCCTGGGATCTTCGCCAGCTTGTAGCCGACGACAATGGCCCCATTGACCGCGATCGGCCCCGGCGCAGACTGAGCAATGGCAGTCATATCCAGCATTTCCTCCTCTTCGATCCAGTGATATCGATCCACGAAGCGCTCTTTCATCAACGTAACGATGACATACCCTCCGCCAAAGGTAAACGCGCTCAGCATGAAGGTAGAGGAAAACAGTTTCCAAAGCCTTCCTTTTTCCATATACATTCCCCCTTGTCCCTTTCATTATACGGCGGGGTATTCTATAATGAAAATAGTATTATCAAATGATGTTCATAATGATTTTATAATAGGAGGTCCGATGAATCTTCGTTCTTTAGCCATCTTCACGGCTGTCTGTGAAGAAAAAAACATGACTGCCGCAGCCCGCCGGCTGCACTTAGCTCAGCCTTCCGTATCGCTTGCCATACGGGAACTGGAAACCGAATATGACTGTGTCTTTTTTGAGCGGCTATCCAAGCGGCTCTATCTGACCGAAGCAGGACAGCGCTTCTATGCCTATGCCCAACGCATCCTGGCCCTTCAGGAGGAGATGGATGTCTGCTTTCATGAGCGGACATACGAAAGGCAGCTGCGGATCGGCTCCAGCATCACCATCGCATCCACCGTGCTCTTCCCGCTTCTGCATGACTTCTGCCAGCAGCACCCGGCAGTGCAGCTGCACACCAAGGTGCTGAGCACCTATACGGTGGAAAGCGCCGTCCTGGACAATCAGCTCGATCTGGCACTGATCGAAGGGACGCCGCGCAATGACGCGCTCACCGTCATCCCCCTGTGTGAAGACCAGATGGCGCTGGTCTGCGCCCCAGACCATCCGTTAGCCAAACAAGGCGAAACAGACCTCACCGCATTACAAGATCTGCCATTCCTCACCCGGGAGGAAAACAGCGCGACCCGCAGCATCACCGAAAGCCTGTTCACGCTGCACCACCTGAAGCTGCGTCCGGCAGTGGAATCCGTCAGTAACCACGCGCTCATCGAAGCGCTGCGAAACGGCATGGGCGTCTCCATCCTGCCGCGCCGCCTGCTCATCCCCTATCTGAATGCGCATGAGCTGTGCGAGATCACGCTGAAGGATCAGCCGCTCAACCGCGAATGGTACCTGATCCATCACTCCCGCAAGGCCCTTACTGCACCGATGCAGGAATTCATCCGCTTCTTACAACAGACAACATGGTAAAAAAACAGAGGCTTATGTGAAAGCCCCTGTTTTCGTCTTAGTGTTTGAAATGACGGATACCGGTGTAGACCATGGCGATGCCGTATTCGTTGCATACGTCAATGGACAGCTGATCCTTGATGGATCCGCCCGGCTGGATGATGGCGGTCACGCCTGCCTTGACGGCTTCTTCTACCGTATCCGGCATCGGGAAGAACGCATCGGACGCCATGACGGAGCCCTTGGACTTTTCGCCGGCTTCTTCGATGGCGATCTTCGCTGCGCCGACGCGGTTCATCTGTCCTGCGCCGACACCGATCGTCATGTTGTCCTTCGCCAGGACGATGGCGTTGGACTTCACGTGCTTGACGACCTTCCAGGCGAACAGCAGCTGCTCGATCTCTTCATCGGTCGGCTTGCGATTCGTCACACAGCGCAGATCATCTGCCGTGATCTGCTTCGTATCCATATCCTGAACGAGCAGGCCGTCCATGACATTGGTCACTTTATACTTGGCTGTCGGTTCCAGCGCAGTGTCCAGCGTCATCAGGCGGATGTTCTTTTTCTTGGAGAGGATCTCAAACGCTTCCGGCTCGAAGCCAGGCGCGATGATGATCTCCAGGAAGATCTTGGACAGCTTCTCTGCCAGCGCGACGCTGACCGGAGCGTTCAATGCCACGATGCCGCCGAAGATGGAGACCGGATCGGCTTCATATGCCTTGTCCCAGGCAGCCTCGATGGTATCACCGATCCCTACGCCGCAAGGATTCATGTGCTTGACACCGACTGCGGCTGGCTGTCCTTCGAAATCCTTCAGGATCTCGATGGCCGCATTGCCGTCCTGGATATTGTTATACGAAAGCTCTTTGCCATGCAGCTGCGTGGCGTTGGCCAGTGAATACTGCGGATGCATGTTCTTGTAGAACGCCGCGCTCTGATGCGGGTTTTCTCCATAACGCAGATCCTGCACCTTATCATAAGTGATCGTGAAGCTTTCCGGATATTTCTCTCCCGTTTTTGCGGTCAGATATTCCGCGATCATCGCATCATAGCGGGCAGTGTGGCGGAAGACCTTTGCGGCCAGGAATTCCCGGGTAACCGGGCAAGTTTCGCCGTTTTCCCGCAGTTCCTTCAATACGGCATCATAATCGTTCGGATCACAGATGACCGGAATGGACTTATAGTTCTTTGCGGCGCTTCTCAGCATGCTCGGGCCGCCGATATCGATGTTCTCGATGACTTCCTCATGCGTGACGCCCGGCTTCTGCACGGTCTCCTTGAACGGATACAGGTTTACACAAACCAGGTCGATCAGCTCGATGCCCAGCTCCTTGAGCTGTGCCATATGGCTCTCGTTGTCGCGTACGCCCAGCAGCGCGCCGTGCACCTTCGGATGCAGCGTCTTCACGCGGCCGTCCATGATCTCCGGGAAGCCGGTCACATCAGAGATGGAGATGGTCGGAATGCCGGCAGCGTCCAGCGCTTTTTTCGTTCCGCCCGTGGAGATGATCTCATAGCCGAGATCATGCAGACCGCGGACAAAGTCCACCAGTCCGCTCTTATCAGATACACTGACCAAAGCACGTTTCATGATTTACCCTCCTCGATTTCTTCACAGATCTGTTTCACGACTTGCGGAAACAGCTCATATTCCAGCGCATGCACATGTGTCTCCAGCGTTTCCAATGACCATGCCGGATCGATGGCAAGCTTTTTCTGCGCGATGATGTCTCCGGTGTCGATGCCCTCATCGACATAATGCACGGTGACGCCGGTATAAGGCACTTTCGCCTCATAGGCGTCCCGGATGCCGTGCGCGCCCGGGAAAGCCGGCAGATAAGCCGGATGGATGTTGATGATGCGGCGCGGATAATGCGTCAGCAGCTCCTCGCCGATGAAGCGCATATACCCGGCCAGGATGATCAGCTGCACGCCTTTTTCCTCCAGGTGACGGCGGATCTCCTGCTCATATTCTTTCTTGCCTGCGTACGCTTTGGGATTCACATAGATATGATCGATGCCCAGACGATCGGCGCGTTCCCTTGCCTTGGCGTTTTCCTTATCGACGACAAGCAGTTCGCAGACCGCGTTGGGGATCGTTCCATCCTGCATCCGCAGCACCAGATTTTCAAAGTTCGTTCCGCTTCCGGAAGCGAAGATGGCCGTCTTTACCATTTCAGGTCCACGCTTCCTGATGCCGTGACTTCACCGATGACATAGGAAGGCTCATCGATCTCTGCCAGCAGTGAGCGCACGGTCTCCACATCGGCCTTGTCTACTGCGAGGATGAAGCCGATGCCCATGTTGAAGACGTTGCACATTTCCTGCGGCGCGATGTTGCCGGTAGAAGCGATCAGCTCGAAGATCGGCTTGGACGGGAAGGCGTTCATGTCGATGGTCACGCCCTGTCCTTCCTTGAGCATACGCGGCACGTTCTCATAGAAGCCGCCGCCGGTGATGTGGCTCATGCCCTTGATGTCCACTTTGCCCAGCAGATGCTTGATGGCCTTCACATAGATTTTGGTCGGGGTGAGCAGCTCCTCGCCCAGCGTCTTTCCATCAAACGCGTCATAGCGCTCATGCAGGTCGAGCTTGGCGTCCTTGAGCAGCACTTTGCGGATCAGGGAGAAGCCGTTGGAATGGCAGCCGGAGCTGGGCAGGCCGATGAGCACATTGCCTTCGGCGATCTTCTGCCCATCCAGCAGATTGCATTTGTCTACGGCGCCGACACAGAAGCCGGCGATATCATAGTGGCTGACGTCATACATATCCGGCATCTCAGCCGTCTCTCCGCCGATCAGGGCACATTCCGCCTGCACGCAGCCGTCTGCGACGCCCTTGACGATCTGTTCGATCACCTGCGGGTGGTTCTTGCCCACCGCGATGTAGTCGAGGAAGAACATTGGCGCAGCGCCCTGGACGAGCACATCATTGACGCACATCGCCACCGCATCGATGCCGATGGTGTCATGCTTGTCTGCTTCAAATGCGATCATCAGCTTGGTGCCGACGCCGTCGGTGCCGCTGACGAGCACAGGTTCCTTGAACCCGTAGCGGGAAAGGTCGAACATGCCGCCGAACGCGCCGATGGAATCGATCGCGCCCATCGTCCTCGTGCGCGCAACATGACTTTTGATCAGTCGTACGGATTCATAACCGGCTTCCAGATCGACGCCGGCTTCTCTGTATTTATCACTCATGTCATCTTCTCCTGTCTATCATTTCTGACGGAAATAGTTGACGCCGTTAGCAAAGATGTTCTGTTCCTTATTTCCGTCAATGTTCTGGAACAGTCCTTCCTCATAGCGTTCGCTGTGGCCCATCTTGCCCAGGATGCGTCCATCCGGCGAGGTGATGCCCTCGATGGCATAGCTGGATCCGTTGATGTTCCATTCGCCGTTCATCGTCGGATCGCCATCCTCATCCACATACTGCGTAGCCACCTGGCCGTTTTCAAACAGCGCCTTGGCCATCTCTTCGCTCACCACGAACTTGCCTTCGCCATGGCTCATGGCGATGCTGTGGCACTCGCCCGGCGTGAAGCCGGCCAGCCACGGCGACTTGTTGGAGGTGATCTTCGTCTTCGCCATGTGGGAAACGTGGCGGTTGATGTCATTACGGAACAGCGTCGGTGAATCGGCGTTCAAGCTGCTGATATCTCCATAAGGCAGCAGGCCGGACTTGATCAGCGCCTGGAAGCCGTTGCAGATGCCCAGGATCAGGCCGTCGTTAGCCAGCAGCGTCTGCACGGCCGCATTGACCTGCGGGTTGCTGAGGACATTGGCGATGAACTTGCCGCTGCCATCCGGTTCGTCTCCGCTGGAGAAACCGCCAACGACCATCAGGATCTGCGCCGAAGCGATCTTTTCGCTCAGCTCCTTCAGGCTGCGCTCAATGCTTTCCACATTCAGGTTATTGAAGACGTAAGTCTCGACGATGGCGCCCGCACGCTCAAACTGCTGCGCCGTATCGTATTCGCAGTTCTGACCTGGGAATACCGGAATGATGACTTTCGGATGCTCGATCGTCTGCTTTGGCTTCAGCGGCTGTTCGCTCACATATTCCGGCGTCGTGATCTTTTTCTTCTCTTCATCGACGCGTACCGGATAAACGGCCTCATAACGCTCGCGCCATGCGCGGATCGCCGCGTCGATGGACACCTTCTCGTCATTGAGGACGATGTCCTTTTCCTCTGTGGTGATGCCCAGCAGGGTGAAGGCATCATCCAGGATGCTCTCATTCGCCTCGACGACGATGCTTCCCGGCATCAGGTCATAGAAGGACGCCTCGCTTCTGCAGGCAGCGCCGATATGGTTGCCGAAGCTCATCTTGCAGACGGCTTCCGCGATGCCGCCGAATTTTACCGTGGAGGCAGATACGATCGTGCCCTTGCGGATCAGCTCGCGCACCTTGTCGAAGTTGCTCTTCAGTTCGGTGTAATCCGGGGTGTGATTCGCATGCGGATGATGCGCGATCACATAAATATAGTTTCCGGCTTTCTTGAATTCCGGTGAGATGATCTGTTCGCTCTTCGCCGTCGTCACCGCAAAGGTGATCAGCGTCGGCGGGACATGGAGCTGATTGAAGGTTCCGCTCATGGAGTCCTTTCCGCCGATGGACGGTGTCTCAAAGGCCAGCTGCGCTTCGATCAGACCGAGCAGGGCCTGCATCGGCTTGCCCCACTTCTGCGGATCATCGTGCAGACGCTCGAAGTATTCCTGATTGCTCAGGCGGCAGGTGCGGTAATCCCCGCCCATCGCGCTCACGCGCGCCAGCGCTTCAACGACAGAATAGGACGCGCCCAGATACGGAGAGAAGCGGGCAATATCGGGATCATAGCCATGCGTCATGATCGAGCAAGTGTTCGTAAAGCCGAACACCGGCAGCTTCTGCACGCTGCCTTCGGTCTCCGTCAGCTGATATTTTCCGCCAAAGGGCATCAGCACGGTCGACTTTCCGATAGAGGCGTCAAACATTTCGGCCATACCAATCTGGCAGGCCACATTCGGCTTGCGCAGGTTGTCCAGGATGTTGGAGGATACCGGAGCGAACGGGTCATGATCCCTCTCTCCTTCTGCGATCTCCACGTCCTGCACGCCGCGCACACCATTGGTATCCAGGAAGGCGCGGGACATGTCCACGATCTTTTCGCCCTGGAAATACATGACCAGACGCGGCTCCTCGGTCACTTCCGCCACGATGCAGGCATCCAGGTTTTCCTCATAGGCGCACTGGCGGAACGCCTCGAAATCGTTCTTCTCGATGAGCACAGCCATGCGTTCCTGTGATTCAGAGATGGCCAGCTCGGTGCCGCTGAGCCCGGCATATTTGACCGGCACGCTGTCCAGGTTGATGTTCAGCCCGTCTGCCAGTTCGCCTACGGCGACGCTGACGCCGCCGGCGCCGAAGTCATTGGCCTTCTTAATCATGCGGGTCGCCTTCGGATTACGGAACAGACGCTGCAGCTTGCGCTCGATCGGCGCGTTTCCTTTCTGCACCTCAGAGGAGCATTTGGTCAGTGAGGTATCATTATGTTCCTTGGAAGAGCCGGTCGCGCCGCCTACGCCGTCACGGCCCGTCGCACCGCCGATCAGCACGACGATGTCGCCCGGGCATGGTTTTTCCCGCTTGACGTTTGCCTTCGGGGCAGCGCCGACCACAGCGCCCACTTCCATGCGCTTGGCGACATAGCCCTCATCATAGATCTCCTTCACATAGGTCGTCGCTAAGCCGATCTGATTTCCATAAGAAGAATACCCGGCTGCGGCACCTTTGGAGATGCGGCTCTGCGGCAGCTTGTGCTCCATCGTCTCGCTGATGTCCTTCGTGATGTCGCCCGCGCCGGTGATGCTGTGGACGGGCTCGGTCTCCTGCTCGGCGTACTCGATGCAGAGATAGAGATAGCCGTCCTCCCCGGCGCTGTCGTCGTAGCCCTCAATCATGTCCAGCTTGCGGATGATGGGGGCGTCCACCACGATTTCCCGCCCGGCAAAGTCCAGGGCCAGGCCCATCTCCACCGAGATGGTCCGGTCGTCCACCCGCACCACGTTCATGCCGCACACCACGCCGCTGCCGTGGAGGAAGCGGTTTATGAGGCGGCGCTTGTCGTTCATGTACTTCTGCTCGGTCTCAAAGTCGTCCACCGTCAGCAGCTTGCCGTAAAAATAGCGGTTTCGCGCAAAGGGAAAGTATTTTAAATTCTTCAATGTCCTCTCCGCCCCTTTATCATGATATTCCCTGCTCGGATTCCCCGCCCAGCCGGGTGAAGGGCAGAGCCGAGCTGCCGTCCAGATTCAGCGGCCGGTACGGATCCAGGGTACTGTTGATGCCGAGATAGCTGTATTTGTCCAGGAAGAGGTAGGGGGTGAGCACCACCAGGTTGACCTCCACCCAGGCGGGCTTGGCGTTGTCAATGATCCGCAGGAGGGCCTTGTAGGCGTCATTGTTCTCCAGAGCGGACCCGTCCAGAATGAGGGTCACCATGTAGGGGCTCTGACCGTAGAGCTCCCGCAGCAGGGCCGACCGCCCCGTGTCGGTGAGGAAGG
>OGYF01001806.1_pt1 | contig 17209 bp, 9 predicted proteins | sample 1576451 | NCBI WGS metagenome assembly OGYF01 (sample SAMEA3541505, study PRJEB24748) | human gut metagenome | biome: human gut; feature: human-associated habitat; material: faeces | place: China | collected 2012 | reverse complement strand
AGTGTATTTAACCGCAACATAAACAATCCTTTTTTAAGAGTACAAAGATAAATATATTTTTGTTCTCGATTCAAAAAAGAAAATAACCGATTACGTACGTTCAAAAAATTATCCGTATAAATAAAAAACAATAGTACCATGAAAAATTTATCAAATTTCAATCTACTGATTATCATTTTATTATTCTCGTCTTGCCAACAACAGCCCTTTACAGGAACAGCCCACATAATCCCCTACCCCAACCAAATCGCCATCGGAACTCAATATAGGCCGATAGGGAAAAACTTATCGATTTACCTATCTCCCGAAAGTGGAATGGACAAAGATTATATCGAAGACCTCTTGTCCGATACCGGTGTCAAATGTAAGTTTACTAATTTTAAATGGATAGCCGATTTAACGTTCGACATAGAACCCGATACAATCGGCCTAGAAGGCTATCGGCTCGTATCCAACGACTATGGAACAAAAATTACGGCCTCCGATACAAAAGGTCTATTCTATGGATTACAGACATTCAGACAACTAATAACATCTCAAAACAATACGCTTGTTATTCCGTTCGTCGAAATAGCCGATAGCCCTAAATTTCTCTGGCGGGCTCTCATGCTGGACGAAGGCCGTTATTTCAAAGGAAAAGAAGAAGTTAAAAAGCTATTGGACGAAATGGCTCGTCTCAAAATGAATACGTTTCATTGGCATTTGACCGACGATCAAGGGTGGCGAATCGAGATAAAAAAATATCCGTTACTGACCAAAATCGGAGGGAAACGAGATTCTACCCAAATAGGGAATTGGAACAGTAACATTTACGATGGAAAAGTACACGAGGGATTTTATACACAAGAAGAAATCAAAGAAATAATAGACTATGCAGCCAAGCGACAAATAACTATCGTTCCCGAAATCGAAATGCCGGGGCATGCTTCTGCGGCTATTGCAGCTTATCCCCAGTTAGGAACAGAAAAACAATCTATCAAGGTTCCTACACGCTTCGGAGTACAATACCATGCTTATAACGTCGCCGATCCCAAAGTCATACAATTTATAAAAGATGTTTTAGACGAAGTATGTAACCTTTTCCCCTCGGAAACAATTCACATCGGAGGAGACGAAGTCAAATACGACCAATGGAAAAAATCGGCACAGGTACGTAATTTCATGAAAGAACAGAATATAAAAACACCTGCCGATCTCCAAATATGGTTCACAAATACCATTTCCCATTACCTGGAAAGCAAAAAAAAGCACATGATGGGCTGGAATGAAATTACCGGAGTTAAAATACACGATTACACCGATTTTGAGGATGCAGCCTCCGGAGCATCGCTTGCAGAAGGAACCATCGTACATTTTTGGAGAGGAGACCCTTCTTTGATCAAACAAACAGTCAAAAAAGGATACCAAGTGGTTAACTCCTATCACGAATATACCTACCTCGATTATGACACGGCATACACTTCTCTCGAAAAAGCATACCATTTCGATCCTTTGGCGGGTATCACCGGAAAAGAAACGGATTTAATTATCGGAATAGGAGCCCAAATGTGGGGAGAATGGATACCTACCCTTTCGGACATGTACCGTAAATTATATCCTCGTATAGCGGCTTTTGCCGAATGTGGCTGGACCTCACCTTCAAATAAATCATGGAAACGTTTTAATCAAGCGGCCTACAAAGAAAATCTCCGTTGGAAACAATTATACCAATAAATATTAATATTTATTCTAAAAAATCTACATAGGTAATTATTGATTTATCTATGTAGATTTTTAGAATTATAAAACTTCATTCTTTTCATTCCTTAAATATTGTTTTTCTATCATTTTTTACCGTAATTTGATGCCGATAAAACAAGCTGCTCCTCGACAGCATCACTTTATGCAAATCACCAGTCAACAAATAGAAGAGATACGTGCAGGCAAAATCAAAACATTCGAGATTTTGTTCAACGCATATTATCCTCGGGTTAAAAGCTTTGCATTCGGTATGATAAAAGATCAATACGAAGCCGAGGAAATAGCACAAAATGTATTCTTAAAGTTGTGGTCCAATCGGGAAAAACTCTCGTCCGACAACACTTTGAGCAGTTACATATTCACCATCGTACAAAATGAAGTTTACGACTTTTTTCGAGAAAAACACTATTCGCTCGGATACCAAGAAAAAATGTTGTCTACTCCACAAAATTTACAGTACGAAATCGATTCGGAATATAACATCAAAGAAATAAAATCCATTGTCAATCGTACGTTGCAAAACATGCCTCCGCAACGAAGAACAATATACCAAATGAGCCGAGAACAATTCTTAAGCAATGACGAAATCGCCAAAACCCTCGGTTTATCCAAACGTACGGTAGAAAAACACATCAGCCTCGCATTGGCTACCATTAAAAAAAATTTAGGAGACTTCCTTTTCTGGCTGTTTATATTCTTTATTAAATAAATAGCTGTTATCTCCTATCGTCATTTTCTTTCCGATAAAATTTATATTAAAATTTTTTCACGGTCGTTACGTGTGTAATTTCTTTCAATCGTATAATATTATATAAGATAAAATTATGCAGAATCCAACTCCAACCAGACAAGAACTATCCGGTTATTTTTTCGACCGGTGCACGCCCAAAATAAGCAATAAGGTCGAACGTTGGTTTTTCAAGAACGGTAACAGCCAAGAAGCCAAAAAGTTATTATTCTCCTTATGGGAAGAATTGGAAGATACTACATCATCTACTTCTCCCGAAGAGATACAAGCCGCTTTCGAACAATTCAAAGCTCAACTACTGAGCACCGCCCCCCAAGAAAACAAGTCTAAAAAACCAAACTTGTTTCTCTGGATACAACGTATTGCGGCAATCCTCATTCTCCCTCTGATTATATTTTCGGGGTACTTATTCTATCAACACCAAAAAGAAGAAAATATAGTGTGGATAGAAAAAAGTGCCGGATATGGCGACATCAAACATATCACTTTGCCCGATAACACCACTGTATGGTTGAATGCCGGCAGCACTATTATTTACCCCGAAGAGTTCATCGGCCGTTTCCGGCAAATATTCTTTACGGGAGAAGGTCATTTTTCTGTGGCAAAAAATAAAGAAAAACCATTCATCATTAAATCGAACGAAAGCAGTATAGAAGTTTTAGGAACCCAATTCAATTTAAAATCGTACAGCAACGACAACAGAATAGAAGTAGCCCTTCTCGATGGATCGGTAGCGTTCTGTTATCCGAGTACGACAGACCAAGAAATGAAATGTATCCTCTCTCCGGGCGAGCAAGTTTATTACAATCGCACAACCCACAATCTGGAAAAGAAAAATTTTATCCTATCCGACTATTCTTCATGGAAAGATGGAAAATACTATTTCAAAAACGAAACATTGGAAAATATTGCCAAACAGTTAGAGCGGAATTTCGATGTCAACATAATTATCAAAAACGATTCACTCAAACAAATTCCTTATCACATGGCATTTGTCAACAACGAAACTTTAGACGACATTCTATCGGCCATGAATTTAGACGGATATTTAACAATCAAACGAGATGGTAAAATCATAGAAATTTATTGACAATCAAACTAATTTATCATGAAAAGGCACAAAATTCATCACTCCGCCGACATTGTCGGGAGATGCAAGAAAGGCATAATCCCATTTTTATTATGCTTCGTCTTTATGGGATACGGACAAAACATATCTGTCAACTTCCCGAATATAACAGTAGAAAGAGCTTTGGAAATTCTTCGGAATCAAGAAGGGTATTCTTTCTCTGTCAAAACAAATGATGTAAACTTACGACAAAAAGTCAATGCCGATTTGCAAAACCAACCTATCGAAAAGGTCTTGGAAACCATATTCCAAAACCAACCAGTTTCTTTCGAAATAGAAGGTAAAATGGTAAGAATCATTAAAGCCCCTGAAAAAGATTCGAAACAAACAGGAAGCACAGCCGAAAGCAAAAAAATCTCCGGTAGAGTAACCGATAAACAAGGTGAACCACTCATCGGGGTAAGTATCATTGCAAAAGGAGCTAACAAAGGCACGATAACCAATATAGACGGGTATTATTCTTTAACTGTACCCGACAAATCGGTTATACAATTCTCTTATGTAGGCTACGATACCCAAGAACTAAAATTAGGAAAAGGGAATATATTGAACGCCACCCTACAAGAAAAGATAAATGACCTCGACGAAGTGGTCGTTATCGGATATGGCAGTATGAAAAAAAGTGACCTGACAGGAGCTGTTACCTCGGTAAAAACCGAAGACCTTCCGATGGCAGCCAACACATCGATCTCTCACATGTTATCGGGAAAAGCCGCCGGGATAACATCGGTTCAAAACAGCGCACAACCGGGTGGCGGCGTCACTCTACGTATACGAGGCGAAGCATCTACCGGAGCCGGAAACGAACCTTTATACATCATCGACGGATTTCCAGTAGGAGGATCCCAAGTCGAACCGGCAGTAGACAACAGATATAGCGATTTCGGGTCTCGTAATCCTCTGAACTCTATCAACCCCAACGACATCGAATCCATAGAGATTCTAAAAGATGCTTCTTCCACGGCTATTTACGGAGCAAGAGCTGCGAACGGTGTTATCATCATTACGACTAAAAAGGGACGCGAGGGAAAACCCGTTGTCAATTACAGCGCAAACTATGGCGTCCAACAAATTGCCAACAAGACGGAAATGATGACAGCCGAAGAATTCATGACCGAAGCCAACAAATTCGCCAAAGAGCAATGGCTCTATAACAACAGAGTATATCCATACGGAAATACGAACCCATCGTCGATAAAAGACCCCATCGTCTATCCTTATGACGCAAAAGATATAAAAAATGCGGGGAAAGGAACCGACTGGTATGACTTAATTACCAGAGAAGGTATGATTCACCAACACAATTTATCGGTATCTGGCGGAACTTCCAACCTGAAATACATGGCATCATTCAACTTCTTCGATCAAAACGGAGTTGTTAGAAACAGCGACTTCACCCGCTATACCGGACGTCTGAACATCGAACATCAAATAAATAAAATATTCAAATACGGAATCAATGCGACTCAAAGTTACATCAAGTCCTCGAATGTTCCATTGGGAACAGAAGACTTCGAAAACTCTGGATTGATAAACTCGGCTATGTCGTACGACCCGACGACACCTGTCAGAGACAAAAACGGGGATTATGCGCAAAGCGATCGAATGACTACTGTACCCAATCCTGTTTCCATGCTCGAAATAGATGACTATACACAAACTAAAAGATTATTGGTGAACGCTTTTCTTCAAGCAGAAATTATAAAAGGATTGGTTGCGAAAATCAATATAGGATTCGATGACCAAAACGGTGTAAGAAATTCCTACATACCCACTACTACATTATACGGTAAGCAAGAAGGAGGAAAAGCCAGCAAAAGTATGGCACAGCAATTCGACCGCTTGTTAGAAGCAACCGTAAACTATAATTTCAATATTGCAAAAGCGCACAAGTTCAATATTTTAGCAGGATATTCCTATCAAGATTTCAACAATGAAGGATTCTCTGCCGCCAATTCACAATTTTTCACCGATATATTCAAATACAACTCACTGGCTTCCGGAGAAGCAGCCCGCCCCACGGTAGCTTCCAACAAGTCAAAAACTATGTTCATCTCCTACTTCGGTCGAATAAATTATAACTTGTTCGATAAATATCTTTTCACTCTCACTGCTCGTGTCGATGGCTCAAACCGATTCGGTGAAAACAATCGATACGGAATATTCCCGTCGGGAGCATTTGCATGGCGTATCAAACAGGAAGACTTTTTAAAAGACGTCGACTTCCTCTCCGACTTAAAAATGAGAATAAGTTTAGGTCAGACGGGTAACAGTGAAATCGGGAATAACGCCTTTGAATACTATACGGCAGCATGGCAACAATATGTGTTTGGCAATTCGATTAACACCGGAACGGCAAAATCGCAAATCGCCAACCCAGATTTAAAATGGGAAACAACAACCGAATTTAACTTCGGTTTGGATTTCGGATTCTTCAACCAACGGTTAAGTGGTACATTCGAATATTTTAAAAAAGAAGTGAAAGACCTTTTGGGTTACCGCTCGCTAAAATCATTCATGGAAGTATCTACGGTAGCCGCCAACATCGGAAAAACTCAAAGTACCGGTATAGAAATCTCCTTGAAAAGCCGAAATTTTACAGGAGAATTCAAATGGGACACTGAACTTAATTTCACCCGATATGTAGACCGTTGGAAAGAGCGTAATCCCGAAGACGAACTAAGCCCTTGGCAAAAAGCGAATGATCCCATTCGAGCTCACTACGGATACCTATCCGACGGAGTTCTGGGTATAGACGAGACACCTCCCGCTTCCATGCCCAACCTGCTGCCCGGTGAATATAAAATAAAAGACATAAACGGTTATCTCCGAGACGACTTCGGGAACCTTATACCCGATGAAAACGGAAACGTTCAATACACAGATGCCCCGGACGGGATTATCGATGAAGCGGATATCGTATTATTGGGAACATACGATCCAGGCTTCTCAATCGGATTTGGAAATACATTCGAATACAAAGGCTTCGATCTGAATATATTCTTTTACGGCATGTTCGACCGAATCGTCAACAACGCCACGCGTGGAAAATTCTCCATTCCCAATATTCGTTTTATTCTAAACGGACAAAACATGATGAAAGAAATATCCGAACGTTGGTCTAGTGAAAACCCACACAGCAAATATCCGTCTGGATTCGTAAGCCAATACCCGCAGCCATCTGATTATCTGTGGGAAGACGCTTGGTTCATACGCTGTAAAAATATCACTCTGGGTTATACACTTCCTCAAAAATGGATACGGAAAGTATTTTCCAGAGCCCGGATTTTTGCAGATGTTTCAAATCCCTTCGTAATTACACCTTACTCTGGCAATGACCCGGAAACCGATTTCAAAGCCGGTTACCCCAATCAACGTACCTATTCTTTTGGAGTGGACATAACCTTTTAATCCTATATGAATTATGAAAACTAAAAATATATTTTTCTCCTCGCTGTTTCTCATAGCAGCATATTCGTGCTCTTTGGAAAACGAAACTTATGATCAACTTGGCTCCGATAACGTGATGACTACCGAAAACGATGTCAAAGCTGCTGTCACCGGGATATACCACGAACTACGTGGCGGAGGCTGGGATCGCTATAATTGTGCATGGGGTTCTCTACTAACTATGCAAATCGGTTGTACCGATGAATGTGACTGCAACTGGGTATGGGACAAACAACTCGATTTTCTGTGGACTGCTGAAACAACCGATTTAGGGCAATTTTATACCGGACTAGTTCCCGCTGTTACCAAAGCGACCTCTCTGCTGGAACGCATGCGAAAAATATCTATATCCGCTCCAATAAAACGCAGATATATGGCCGAAGTCCGATGTCTCAGAGCTATGTGGGCATATGATCTATATGATCTCTACGGAACAGTACCATTAATTACCGATCCAGATATAGCCCTCGATCCTCAAAAAGCCCAATCTTATATGCCAGAACGGCCCTCGATAGAATGGTATGTCAACTTCATAGACACTGAATTAAAAGAAGCAGAAGAAAATTTGAAACCGGCCAGTCTGCTCGCGGCAAGCGAATACGGGAGAATGACCAAAGGTATCGCTCAAATGTATATGTTGAAACTCTATATGCATGAAGCCGGTCAAGAACGCCACTATCGAAACGACGAAGGCAAAGCTATGATGTGGTGGAATCGGGTAGATTCGATTACCGAAGTCATGATAAAAGACGGAGAATACTCCCTGCAAAAAGATTACATGTCAATATGGTCTCCTTCGAATCAAAGGAACAGCGAAGTAATTTTCCCAATACCCAATTTCCCCGAAGGCGGCTTAGGAAACTGTTTCCTCGCACATGCATTACCCGCCGATTATGTATCGCAAAACGGAATAGCATTGACTAAATGGGGAGGTTTCCTTGTTCCCTGGGATTTTTACGACACCTATGATCCCAAAGACAAACGGAGAAATGCTTTGTTGGCGACCTATTGGAATGGAAAAAAGATGGTCGACCGCCGTACTGAATACACGGGTAAACCGGGTGCTGTTCCAATGAAATACCAAGAAAATCCTAGCACGACAGGGCAATGGGATGCCAGCGAATACGTAATAAACCGATATGCCGAAGTAATATTGGCCAGAGCCGAAGCTCTGAACGAAATATACGGTCCGACCCAAGAGGCCAAAGACCTCGTTCATGAAATACGGGAACGAGCATTCGATAATTACAAAGGCAGCAAATACGAAAAAGAGATAAATGATATAACCGATAAAGATGCATTCAGAGCACACCTATTAAAAGAAAGAGGTTGGGAGTTTTGTTGGGAAGGCATGCGTCGCCCCGATTTGATTCGTCATGGAGAACTAATATCCAATGCCATTGATCGTGGCAAGCTTATGGCCGAACCCAAACACATTCTATATGCAATACCACAATCGGTAATTTATGAAAATCCAAATCTCAAAAATAACGAAGGTTTTTAGTTATGAACAAATTAAATTTTAAATATCTGTTTCCTAATTTATTCCTATTTTGTATCTGCATGAACCTTACAGCGTGCAGTGAAAAGAACAGTAGCGGAGACAATTTACAATCGGGAGATGAAATAATCTCGTTCGAACCCGACCTGGATACACTTATCCGCAATCCAGCATCGGGTTGGACTTTATACGACGATGCAAACGACTACGTCGCACAAGCGAATACCTATTGGAATCAACAGGGAGCCGCAGCAGAAAAATATGCTTCTATTTTCTATTGGCGTTCCCGATGGTCTGAGCTCGAACCAGAAGAAGGTAAATACGCATGGGAACATGACGAGAATTTCAAAGCGCTCATTCAAGGCGCCCTTGACCGAGGATTGAAATTGGCATTCAGAGTTTACATCGACGGACAAGACAATATTCATAACGGTACTCCCGACTTCGTAAGAGAGGCCGGAGCCAAAGGTTATGCAGTCCATAAGCTCTGGGACCCTGCAAATGAAAACAACAACTGGACTCCCTATGCCGACGACCCCGTCTTTCAGGAAAAATTCGGGAATTTTATCCGTGCTTTCGCCAAAGAATTCGACAATCCCAAACAAGTAGATTTTATCGACGCTTACAATTTAGGCTGGTGGGGCGAAGGGCATCACGTACAATATTTGAACAACAATAATAAATTCAAAGTATATCAATGGATTACAGACCTATATGCCAAGAATTTCAAAAATGTTTTGCTTGTCGTGAACTTTGGAACAGAAATAGGATTCGAATATGAAAAACGATTGGCTATCGACAAACACGATTTTTTGACTCGCCGCGACGGAATCGGCAGTTATTGGTTCCAAGATGCAGAAGTCAATATCATCAACTCGCTTTTCCCACAAAAAGCATTCATAGCTGAAGGCTGCTATTGGGGAGGAAATTCCGACAGCTATCAACCGTGGAACACCGATCCGCTTTATGCCGACAAATTCAAATCATGGTCCGACTTTTATGCTCAGGCTTATAAAGACGCTATACGAGGACATGCCAATACACTCGATTTGAGAGAGGCTACCGAAACCAGAGGTTGGATAACCCACGCCAAAGATTTGGTAAAAGACTTCATTAGTAACGGTGGATACAGATTAACCCCTATCCAAATAGAATATCCAGTATCGGTACAAATGGGAAATACATTATCCATAAAGCATATATGGCGAAATAGCGGGGTAGGCGTATGTCCCAACAATAACAAAAGATGGAACTATAAATATAAAGTTCCATTTGCCCTACTCGATCCCGAAAGCCATGAAATAAAACAACGGATCACCGATGAAAACGCAGAACCGTCGGCATGGATAAAAGGAACCGATAAAACGTATAAAACCAGCGAATCTTTAATTGTCCCAGCCGGACAATACATATTGGCAGTTGCCATTACAGACGATACCCAAAATCAAAAACCGGGATTGAATCTTGCCGTAAAAAACGGGAAATTCATAAACGACTGGCTACAAATCGGTACTATACAAATCACTAAATAATTCATCAACCCTAAAAACACAATTACAATGAAAAAATCACTTTTTTATTTAGCAGCAACACTACTCATTGCTACGACCTCATGTTCCGAAGACAACAATGACGATGCCCCCAAAGGGCAAGAGAGCAACATTACACTATACGCTCCCGACGATTTGGAAGAGTTTGATCTTTTGTACGAAAATCCCACACGAAAACTGAAATTCGAATGGGAAGGCGATAAAGAAGGGGCTACATACGCTCTTATATTCAGCCTCGATGAAGAGATGAACAACATCGAAAGAATTGATATCGGAACCGAAATGTACACATCTCTCACCCATCAAGACCTCGACGACTTACTCGGTAAACTGGGCGTAGGCGAATACAAAAGAGGTGAATTATATTGGGCGGTCGAAAGTGAAAACGAAGGAACCTTGTCCCGCAGCGAAATTCGCAGCATGAAATTGTTCCGTTTTTATAAACCTTTCATCGATCCTCGTGACAACGAAGAATATCGCGTATGTCGTGTTTTCGATCCCATATCCGAAGATTATGCCGTATGGTTGGCCGACAATTTAAGAGCAACGACCTATTCCGACGGAACTCCTCTTGGAGAAAATGATGTAAAATTCTATACTCCCCAAGAAGGAGAAGACGAATCTTGGACAAAAGTTTTCGGAGGGTATTACACATGGACCGCCACCATGCGGGGCACTCGTGGAGCAGAAGAAGGTGAAAAAATTCAAGGTATAGCGCCCGAAGGTTGGCACATACCGACTAAAACTGAATGGGACTTCTTAATCAATGCTTGCGGTGACCCCACTATGCCCGCCACCATATTAAAAGAAAAAAGCTATTGGGATCCTAATGCCGGAGATGTCGGTATGAACTCTATCGGATTCAATATGGCTGGGACTGGATACATTTGGAGCATACCTGAAAACGATGTAATAGAAGCCTTTGCCAATACCTATTTCTGGACCTCGACAGCTCCCAAAGACGGAGATGTGTACCCGTGGAATCCCGATCCCGTAAACTTCCCCAATCAGGGAGTAACATACGGATTCACACTTAACGATTCAGGAGCCGCCCTTTATCCTTACGACAGGAACAGAGGATATAGTGTCCGCTGCGTATTAGATTAAACTATTGCTATACGTTATTGCCGGATCCTTCGGCAATAACGTATAACATACTTATCCTAACCCCGATAACTGAATATCATGAACATCAAAACCTCAATTGCAATAGGGCTACTCATACTCCTACTTTGTTCTAATTGCACCAACGTCAACAAAACCAACCAACCGGAATCCACCGCAATATTAGCCGAACGCCCACCGATGGGTTGGAACAGCTGGATATGCTTTGGAACTTCTGTAACAGAAGACGAAGTTAAAGCCAATGCCGACTTCATGGCCGAAAATCTGAAAAAATACGGTTGGGAATACATTGTTATCGATGCCGGTTGGTATGCACCCGGCATGGAGACTTTGGAGCAATATGAATCGTCAACGCCACATCAAATCATCGACAAATTCGGACGCCTCATCGTCGATACGGAAAAATTCCCATCTGCAAAAAACGGAGAAGGGTTGAAACCTCTCGCCGATTATCTGCATAGCAGAGGCTTAAAATTGGGTATACACATCATGAGAGGTATTCCCATTCAAGCGGTCGAAGCTAATACTCCCATAAAAGGGACATCATATCGAGCACGAGACATTGTCAATACCGATTCTCGATGCAAATGGTATTTCGGATTTTATGGGATAGACATGAGTAAGCCCGGAGCTCAGGAATACTACGATTCGCTTTTCGAACTTTATGAATCATGGGGAATAGACTATATAAAGGCCGACGATTTACTATCTCCCATTTATGCACACGACGAAATAGAAGCGATAACCAAAGCCGCAAGAAAAAGAAAAAGGCCCTTTGTCCTGAGCCTTTCTCCCGGCCCTGCCCCTGTCGAGAACATAAAACATTTGCAAAGCGTAGCCCAACTATGGCGCATTTCCGAAGACTTCTGGGACGACTGGGAGGCTCTGAAAGAACAATTTCCACTTTGCCGGAAATGGCAAAAGTATATTTGTAAAGGGCACTGGCCCGACGCCGATATGCTCCCCATAGGCCCAATGGCACAAAGAGCCATGAGAGGGACTCCCCGAATGAGTAATTTTACACCAGACGAACAATACACAATGCTCACACTATGGGCCATGTTTAGATCCCCTCTGATGATTGGCTGTAATCTACCCGAAATAGACGATTTCACGCTAAACTTGATTACAAATAAAGAGGTACTTGACATTAATCAATATTCCAAAGGAAATAAAGAATTGTTCGATCGAAATGGAATAATCGCTTGGTATGCTCAAAGCGAAGACGAATTGACCCACTATATCGCCATATTTAACACTACCGATAAAGATATAGAATCTTACACCTTTCCACTACAAACCATAAATTATATCGGAGACGGTCACATCACCGATTTGTGGAAAAACGAATCAATGGAAATCAAAAATAACTCAGTCTCGTTTTCTGTTCCTGCGCATGGCGTAAAACTGATTAAACTAACTAAATAGTCTTGTAGGTATGAAATCATCACATTTTTATTATATAATACTATTCTCGTTTTTACTTGCCGCCTGTAAAGACGACGGGCCGGGTGAAAAAGAAAATTCGGACAACGACGTTCCCTCCGTAGCGACCAATACTTGGCTATTAAACAGTCTGGATAACATAGAAAATTATTCCAACTCGGATCCAGAAAACCGATACGATATAAATATGGTTCGTAACGAATACGAAAGTGTACAGCTCGTTATACAAACCGATAGTAAAAAAAGTCTGAAAATAGAACGTATCGGCAACAACGATGCCATTGAATTTCAATGTCGGAAACTGGAAGCTTTCAACGGGAAATACGATGTTCTGATTCCTTGCGATAACGAAATAGAACCCGACGACAAAGTAGTGCGAGCTTGGCTCACTTTTAAAGTCAAGTCCGAAGCCGAGGCTAAACGACATAAAGAAATCATACGATTCAAAACCGATGACAAAGAATATGCCGTAGCTATATCGATTAATGTCGTTAACGCCTCTTTGCCAGAAACTCCATCTATTGCCTCGGTATTCGGAATCAACCCTCAAAACTTCATATTCACCGGTCTATCGGAAGAACAAAAAATAGAAAAGCGCAAAGCAGCTTCGGATCTTTTATTGGAATATCGCATATCACCCTACTTTTCCACATGGCTGAGCGGAACGATGAAAACTGAATGTTTCTCCTCGCCATACGCATGGAATGACGATCGCACCTGGGAATACTTGGCAGACAAACGTTTTAACCGTATTGCCTTGCCATCGCATGGGTTATCCGACGGTGAGTTAGAGATGATGCTGAATAAAGCTCGCAAAACCGGATTGCTAAACAAAGCATTTTTCTATGTATGGGACGAACCTACAAAGACCGATGAATATGAACAGATCAAAACTCTTTCGGATCGCATTCATCGATATGCACCGGAAGCCAAAGTGCTCACTACATTCTATTGCGGCCCTACCGACGGAGAACACAAAGACGATTTATTCGCCGTATTCGACATTCTAAATGGAGCGACATCTATTTATTGTACTGGCGTATGGGCGTTGCAGGATAATGAAAATCGCTCGGAGCAATGCAAAGCCAAATTAAAATCAGGACAAGAATGGTGGAGCTACGTGTGCATGTCCAACACTCCGGGGCTTGCCTCAAATTCTACCGCTATCGGTAACAGGGCGACCATGTGGCGTAATTATAAAGAACAAAATTCCGGATTCCTATATTGGGTCGTCAACGGATTCGCCAGCGTTTATCCCCTCAGACCTCGCCCTGAACTGCCCGAAGGAGACGGGATACTCATCTATCCCGGTGAATCGTTCGGCACAAACAAAATTTGTACCTCTGTCCGGTTGGAACGATGGCGCGATGGAGCCGAAGATTACGACATGCTGGTCTTGTACGAAAAAAAACTCGGACGATCGGCCGCCTTATCTCTTCTCAACAACGTCTATAAGAGTCCCTCGAACTACACAGATCAAAGCAAATACGCATTGGCTCTACGTAAAAATTTAATTGAAAACATCACAGAATAAATATTTCGATATGCAACATCACCTTTTCTATCGGCTTCTCATCATAAGCTGTACATTCTTTTTAATCTCTTGTCAACAAACAATCGAATGTTACCTTATACCTTCGACCGACAAAGCATCTGATTTTCATAAAGTTCAACCCCAAAATTCCGGCACGTTATTCCTCGCTAAAAATGAAGCGGAACATATCCAAATCGTTTTCAAAGGCTGTCCAGGAGAAACTTATAAAATACATCGAAACGGAAATGACGACAATTCTATCCGATATAGTTGTCGGCAAATCAAATCGGTATATGGATTCGACGATGCCTTAGTCCCCATAGATGGAGAACAAATTACTTTAAATGACTCTATCGCTAAACTATGGATTACATTCCGTACGGCCGAGTCGATCCGACCGGGGAAATACGAAGAACAAATTTCGATCGATGGTAACGGAAAACGGCAAAAAATAAAAATCGATCTGCAAGTGTACGACACGGCATTACCCTCGACACCTTCGTTACCAGCAGCATTCGGTATCATAGAAAAGAATCTCATCGACTCGACTTCGAAAGAACAAACTTTGCAAAACAAACTGGAATGGGCAGAATTATGCCTTGATTATCGCATGAATCCCTATTTCTCCACATGGTTGGCCAACAGCATGAAACATGAGGCATCTTCATCTCCGTGGAAATGGAACGACAAGCGAACAGTTCCTTTCCTATCGGACAAACGATTCAATCGGTTCGCTGTCCCCTACCACTCTCTGTCATACAACGAATTGGACAGCTTGTTGCAGCGATTAAAACAAACCGATTTACTCGATAAATCCTACTTCTACTTATGGGACGAACCTGCTTATATGAAAGAATATCACCTCATCGGTCAATATTCCCAAGAAATACACAAGCTCATGCCCGAAGCAAAGGTCCTCACGACCTTTTACTGTGGACCGAAAGACGGGAAATACAAAGACCGGTTGTTTTCCGTATTCGACCTTTGGCGAGGAGACACTCAAATTTTCAGTATGAGCGCTTGGGCTTTACAAGCGAACGAAGCCAACGCAGACACATGCCGTTCTCTTCTCCGAGGCAATGAAGAATGGTGGACTTATGTCTGCATGGGCCCCGGAGAAGAGCAGCCCAATCTATTGCTCACGATGGACGGATACCAGCATCGAGCTGTATTATGGCGCAGCTGGAAAGAGCGTACCACCGGATTCCTATATTGGGCAGTCAATGCCTATGCCGAATCCGACACATTGGCTTTTCGCAAAGACCTCCCCGAGGGCGACGGTGTGCTGATTTACCCCGGCCAATATTTCAACAGCACAAGCCCCGTAGTATCAATACGAATGGAACGTTGGAGAGACAGTATGGAAGACTATGAATACCTTGCCAAGCTCGAAAAGAAAATAGGAAGAGCCAAAAGCGAAACCCTTTTCCAATCTATATACCAATCGCCCGAAAAATACTCAAAAAACAACGCAGAAATAGAAAAATTCAGAAAATCCATTTTAGAAATTCTCAGTAAATAATTCTTTAATCATTTAAATTTCAAATCTATGAAAACAATTACTTCATTCAAAATCGCAGGTTTAATAACAGCCTGTCTTTTTGCAGCTATGCCTACAAAAGCGGACATCGGAGCTATTTCTTTCAAAACATCGGCTGCCGGTATGAATGCGTTAGAAACAACAATCGGGTCTAATCAAATGACTTTAGAAACATGGTTATATATAGACAATAGTACCGGATTTTTCGCTAGCAATATGCACAACGACAAGGGATTCGCATTAGGATTCGACGGGTGGTTTAAATTTCAGTTGGACGGAGCATCTATATGGATCGATCCTACTTCTTGGAAAGAGAACTGGACTCACATCGCTTGTGTCGCCGACGGAAGTCAGATGATTGTCTATGTTAACGGTGAAGTAGCCGGAACACAGGAGAATACAACAGGATATAATACGGAAGCCGATGGAAAGCCTCTTTTTTTGGGAACTGCTCCGTGGGGCAATCCTTGCAATTGCAAAATGGCAGACTTTCGACTTTGGAGTGTAGCCCGCACAGCAGAAGAAATAAAAAATAATTATCAGAAACAAATAGAACCGTCCACGACAGGACTGATTAAAAATTTCAATTTCGCAGAAGGTAATGGAGACCACACGGCCAACTTAGCAGAGCCCGAAGGTAATCAAGCATGGTGTATGGGCACTATCGATACCGATTACAGTTGGGAAACAGTAGCGCAGACTCCTACGAATCTACGGACAGAAAATCAAACCGAAAATTCATTCGACATTTTATGGGACGGAACCGACGGTAACACATGGAGTGTCGAATTATCTGCCAATGGACAAGTTGTCGACACGAAAACCAGACTTACCGAAAAGAAGGCCAGTTTCTCTAATCTCGATAAAAAAGATTACACAGTACGTGTAAAGGCACATTCGTTTATGGAAACTGCATTCTCCGATGCTTTCTCGGTCAATCTATCTACCTCCTCGGCCATAACCAATATTCATAAAAATATTTCTATTGTCAGACACAATAACGCAATCCAAATTGACGGCATTCAAACTGGAAAATTGATTTCGATATATACCGATCAAGGCATTTTGAGCCGACAAATTTCAGCCGAACACGAGACAACGGTTCTCAGTATAGAAGGATTCCCTCATGGCATATATTTCATCTCCATAGAAGGATACGGTCCGACATTTAAAATTGCTCTTTAATAAATCTTCCATAAACTATAAAGGCGGGAACATGCAATGTCTCGCCTTTTCTGTATCTGCTTTTTCGGAACAAAAATATATCCTATCTTTGCACGCATGAGTAAGAATGAGAATATTATGAATAAGGTTCTAATCATCGACGATGAACCACAGATAAGACAGTTATTAGCCCGCATTTTAGGGCTGGAAGGATATGAAGTTTTACAGGCAGGAGACTGTAAAGCGGCAGTAAAACAAATGGAGTATTCTCCCAATGTTATC
>OGYF01001802.1_pt1 | contig 17258 bp, 10 predicted proteins | sample 1576451 | NCBI WGS metagenome assembly OGYF01 (sample SAMEA3541505, study PRJEB24748) | human gut metagenome | biome: human gut; feature: human-associated habitat; material: faeces | place: China | collected 2012 | reverse complement strand
AGCAGGCTTGACAGGTTCCGGCTTTTTCTCCTCCGCCGGTGCGGGCTTGGTTTCTTCCTTGGGTGCGACGGGCTTGACTTCCGCTTTTGCTTCCACCTTGGGCGCCTCCTCGGCCTCATCCATATCGGGCATGGTATATGCCTTGGTATGCTGGCTCAACAGGCGCTGCTGCTCGGCCTGCTTCTCCTCCGCACGGCGCTGCTCCTCCTCGCGCAGAAACTGGTTCTCCAGCTTCCGGGCGGCCTGGGCCAGATCATCCGCGCTTTTGCGCATGGTGGACACGCTGCCCAGCATATCCTCCGCGCCTTTGAGCAGCTCCTTGGTGGCATCCTTGAGTTTCACTTTGGTCATTGTACCGCTTGCACCCCCGCATAATCTTGCAATGTATTGGACCGGCAGCCAAATGGATGACCGCGCGATCGTGTCCGCCTCACAGGCGGGGTTGGTCCCTGAGCATTTCCAGCAGCCTGTCCGCCATGCCGTCCGGGGCGATGGCCGCGGTCATGCGGGAAGGCTTTCCAATGCTGTGCCCCAGCGCGCCCGGCGAAAGCGCGTACAGCGGCGTATCGTGACTCCGGCATGCATCCGACAGCCGCTTGAGCGTATTGGCGGACGCACCTTCATCCACCAGGGCCAGCGCCGCGCCGCCGCGGCGAATCAGCTCCACGCAGGCCTCCTGGCCGGTCACCAGCCGCCCTGCGCGCAGGCACAGGCCCAAAAAGGAAGTTACGCGGCTTTCCGCCTCATGGTTCATGGCTGCGCCTCCCGGCCTGCGAGCAGCTGCTGCATGGTCTGGGTCAGCTGCGCGTTGACCTCCTCGCCCAGCCGAACCTCCAGCTGGCGGTCCAGCTGACCCTGCTTGAGGGCGCGGCGCAGGCATTCCGCGTTATAGCAACAATATGCGCCGCGACCGGGTTTTTTGCCGGTTTCGTCCAGGCTGACCTGCCCTTCGGGCGATCGCACCACGCGCAGAAGCTCCTTCTTGGGCTTCATCTCGCGGCAGCCTACGCACATGCGCATGGGAATCTTACGCGGCTTTGGCGGCACGGTTCACAACTCCTTCTGTATGGGACGCGCCGGGAAATCAGAGGGTGTCGTCCTCGTCGGGGTCCGTTTCGAGGGGGATGTCGCGCAGCTCCGGCAGGCCGGACTGACGCAGCTCCTCCAGGGGCGCGGGCTCATCGTAGTACGCCTGGAAGCCCATGGGTTCCTCTGGCGCGGGTTCGTCCATAGCCATGTCGAACATCTGCGCGGCCTGGCTCTGGCTCTTGATGTCGATGCGCCAGCCGGTGAGCTTGGCGGCCAGGCGGGCGTTCTGTCCCTCCTTGCCGATGGCCAGGCTAAGCTGGTTGTCGGGCACGACCACGCGGCAGGCCTTTTCGTTCTCCGCCACAAAGACGCTTAGCACATGCGCGGGATTGAGCGCATTGGCGATGAATTCCGCCGGGTCGGGCGACCACTTGATGATGTCGATCTTCTCGTTTTTGAGCTCCGCGACCACCTTTTCCACACGGTTGCCGCGCGGGCCCACGCACGCGCCCACGGGGTCGATGGTGACCTCGGTGGAGTGGACGGCCATCTTGGTGCGGCTGCCCGCCTCGCGGGCGATGGACTTGACCTGCACCACGCCCGCCGCGATCTCGGGCACCTCCATCTCAAAGAGGCGCTTGACCAGGCCGGGGTGGATGCGGCTGACGCGCACCTGCGGGCCGCGCAGCATCTCGCGCCCGGTGCGATTGACCTCCAGGACATAGACCTTGATATGGTCGTCGATGTGGTATTCCTCGCCGGGCATCCACTCGCTGTCGGGCAGAATGCCTTCGGTGCGGCCCAGCTCCACATACACGCCCTTGGGCTCCACGCGCTGAACGATAGCGGTGAGGATCTCGTTTTCCTTCTCGGAGTACTCGTCGTAGATCTTGCCCTGCTCCGCCTCACGGATGCGCTGCATAATGACCTGCTTGGCCGTCTGCGCCGCGGTGCGCAGGAAACCCGTGGGCGTCACGTCGATTTCGGCGATGTCGCCCATGCGGTAATCGGGGCGAATCTTGAGCGCGTCCTCCAGGGTGATCTGGTTGGCGGCGTCCTCGACCTCGTCAGTGATGGTCTTGCGGGCGAACACCTGGGCCACGCCGGTGGTGCGGTCCAGGGTGACGCTTAAGTTGGTGGGTGCGTTTTCCTCACGGGAGACGTTTTTCTTATAGGCCGCCTTGAGCGCTTCCTCAATGGCGTTATAGAGCATCTCCTCGCTGATATCCTTTTCGCTGGCCAATGCCTTGACCGCTGCGATGATTTCCGCCTGGCCGCCGCTCTGCTGGTTCTTTTTGGTCGATCTCATGGTGTTTCCCTGCTTTCTCTATTCTTCGTCATCCAAGGCGTCGAAATCGACGTCGGCAAAGTCGTCCTCATCCAGCTCAATCACGGGCTTGACCACCGCCACCTCCCGCCGCTGGAATACCTGCGGCTGTTCCTGCGCGTCGGTGATGGTCACGGAGGCGTCATCCATATCGGTCAGAAGGCCGCGAAACGCCTTCGCGCCGTCACGGGCCGCAAAGAGTCTTACCTCCACCAATTCGCCCCTGTGCTTTTCAAAATCGCGCCGGGTTTTCACAGGCCGGTCCGCTCCGGGGCTGGATACCTCCATGATGTCGTAATCCACATCCTCCAGCATGGGCTGAAGGCGCTTGTGGTAGCGTTCGCAGTCGTCCAGCGACAGGCCGCCTTCCTTATCCACATACACGCACAGGCACTTGCCGCGGCTTTCCTTTTGCAGCGTGACCTCCACCAGCTCCAGGCCCATTTCACCGGCCACGACCAGCGCGCGCTTTTCCACTTCTCCCACGGCCGACGGACCCGCGCCGCGCGCGCCCTTGCTTTTCGCCATAGCTTTCTACCCCATTCGCTCCTTTTCAAAACGCCCGTTGCAAAAAAGCAATCAAAAAGAGCGGTATGCTATCGCCCATGCCCTTCCCCCACGCCGCTTTGCCAACCACAAAGCACGGCCCGAAGGGATACGTCCCCCGGCGCCGCCGCGCCCCCACGGAGACGCGCCGCATGAAGGAAAAGGAAAGCGATACCCACTCTTTACGAAAAACCCTTCTTTCCTCCGGGTCGAAATGCTGCCAGAAACAGCCTGCAATAACAGGCAGTAAGCAGTATACCACAACGTTTTTGGAAATACAAGCATTTTGCCGGATGTGGTGAAAAACTTGTTTTCACGGGGCCGCTTTACACCCGCGCCCCGCTGTGTTACACTGCCCACAGCGCCCCCTGTGCGAAAGGAGACGATTCGGATGGCCCTTTGCAACCTGTGTCCCCGACGGTGCAACGCCGTGCGCACCCCCGACCGCGGCGAGGGCTACTGCCATATGGGAACGCTGCCGGTGGTGGCCCGCGCCGCGGCCCACCTGTGGGAGGAGCCCTGCATCAGCGGCACGCGGGGCAGCGGCACGGTGTTTTTCAGCGGCTGCGCGCTGGGATGCGTGTTCTGCCAAAACGAATCCATCAGCCATCACAGCCTCGGGCGTGCCATGGACGCCAAAGCGCTGAGCGAATTGTTCGCGCGCGTGGAGGACCTGGGCGTTCACAACCTGAACCTCGTCACCCCGTCGCATTTTGCCCCGGTCATCTTTGAAGCCCTTCGACTGCGCCGGCCGGGAATCCCCGTGGTGTGGAACAGCAGCGGCTATGAAACGGTCGAGTTGGTGGAGGCTGCCGCGGAGTTCGTGGACGTGTTTTTGCCGGACCTCAAGTATTTCAGCGAGGAAACCGCGCGGCAGCTGGCCGGCGCGCCGGATTATTTCCCCGTGGCGCTGGCGGCCATCCGCGCCATGTGCCAGGCCAAGGGCGCGCCCGTCTATGACGGAGAAGGGCTGATGCGAAGCGGCACGCTGGTGCGTCACCTGATTCTTCCGCTGCGCACCTCCGAAAGCCTGGCCATTCTGGATGCGATTTCCCGTGAGCTGCCTCCCGGCACGCCCGTGAGCCTGATGCGTCAGTATACGCCTATGAACGGGGTCAATCTCCCCGGCCTGGACCGACGGCTGACGGGCAGGGAATATGCGCGCGTGTGCGATTTCATGCTGGCGCTGGGGCTGGAGGGCTACGTACAAAGCCGGGAATCCGCCGACAGCGCGTTTACCCCCGCCTTTATGGACGTGGAAAGCACGCGGTTGTTTCCGCCAGAACGCTCGGATGCGGAAAATTGAAATTTTTCGCATTTTGGGGGTTGACATTCGGGATTGTTGGAGTATAATAATCTTCGCTGGTTGTGATACCGCTTCACGAAAGCGGACCGGCCGGCGGATATGCACCATTAGCTCAGTTGGTAGAGCACCTGACTCTTAATCAGGGTGTCCAGGGTTCGAGCCCCTGATGGTGTACCAAACCAAGATCATCCGGACTTGTTTTCAGCAGGAGACAAGTCCGGATGTTTTGTTTGCTCTGATTTCTGTATAACCTGATAAGAACACGGAAAAACCGTGCAGAAGGTCGTTGCATCGTCACGAAAAGAGAGTCCATTCCTTCCGCCATATCGCAAGCACAGCATATCCTGCCATTGCGGGAAACCACCGCTGCGACACAGAATGCAACGCACATTGCCAAGGCATTCTGTTTTTTCTTTCCTTTGTTCTCCAGATAGGGTTTAGGGGCTGCTTCCTCCCGGAAACAGCCCCTCGACAAAGCGCGGGGTACCCAGACCCCCGGTTCCCGCTTTCTCCATCATTCGTGCCCTCAGACCGCTTTGGATCTTTCGCACCCACGGGGCGCACGCTTCCCCGCAAGCCCCGGCGAGGCTTGGAACAGAGCCTCAAAGCCTTATATCACAGCATTTTCATAAACTTTGCGAGCATCCGAGGGACGCGGGAAACGCGGCTTTAGCGTCCCGTACGACCGCCCCGCTTCTGGTGACCAATCAGGAATGCCGCGCAGCACAGGCTGAACGCCATCAGCATGAACCATAGCTCCGTATGGCTGTCATCGCCCGTCTTTGGCGGCAAAACAATCCTGCGGTTGACAAAGCGCGCCGTCGCCGTGCCGTCCGGCTCGATTAAGCCCTCCGCGCCCTCCGAGGAAACCGTGTATGCTTCGTTTGCTTCCTCCTGCACAAGGTAGCCTACGCCCGCGGGCAACCCGCTCGCCGTTACGGTCTCGCCGTGCCGAAGGGTAAACTCCGCCACGCCGGAACGGAAGGTCATTTCGCCGAATCGCCCGTCCACCGTGCGATCGCTCAGGATAACGGTAAAGCCAAAGGCCGTCTTGGATGGCGGGTTGCTTCCGCTCACGGTCTTGCTTACGGTCAAGTTCCCCCGCGGGATGCTCTTCATGTTCGTAAACGCCGCCGTGGCGGTCCCCTCGGCCGGAATCTGACCACTGGCGCCGGTGGCCCGGGTGGTATAGCCATCCTGACTGGCTTCGGCCTCGCTCACGAAATAGTCAATCCCCGCGGGCAGGCCCCTGGCGGCCTTTTGCTCGCCGTGCTTCAGGGTGAACGTCGCCACGCCATCCTTGAAGCTCATGCCGCCGTAGGTACCGCTGATGCCCGTATCGCTGAGCGTGACGGTGAAGTTCCATTTCCTGTCTTTATCGCCCGCGTTCCCGGCGACCGTCTTTGTTACGGTCAGGCCGCCTCGGAGGATGGTTTTTGAATTGGTAAACGACGCTGTAGCATCCTTACCGGCTTCGATCTTGCCGCTGATGGGGACGTTTGGCGTGGTGACATAGCCGTCCTTACCGGCTTCTGTCTCGGTCACGGTGTAGGTGGCATTGACAGGGATGCCTTCAATGGTAATTTTCTGCCCATGCTTCAAGCGGATGGTCGCTTTTCCAGCACTGTCAAACGTGAGCGTGTCATCTGGTGGCTGGTCGACGCCTTCGATGCTTCCACCCTTGTAGGGGAAGTTGCCGTTCAGGGCCATTCCGTCCGCGTTCTTTAGCTCAATGGTGAATTCCCATGCCTTCTCTTTGTCTCCGTCCGCACCCTCTACCGTTTTTTCTACGGTCAGACGCTGATATACGCTTTTGGTATTGGTGAACGCCGCCGTGGCGGTATTATTGTCCTGGATGGTTCCTTTGTCGTCGACAGACGTGGTGACATAGCCATCCGCTTCGTCCTCGGTCACGGTGTAGATGACATTGGCAGGGATGCCTTCAATGGTAATTTTCTGCCCATGCTTCAAGCTGATGGTCGCTTTTCCATCGCTGTTAAACGTGAGCGTGTCATCTGGTGGCTGGTCGACGCCTGTGACGATGCTTCCACCCTTGTAGCGGAAGTTGCCGCTCAGCGGCGCATCCGCGTTCTTTAGCTCAATGGTAAATTTCCATTCCCTGCCGGTTTCGCCCGCGTTCCCGGCGACCGTCTTTTGGACGGCCAGATTGCCGACGATTGGATCGTTTTTCACCTTTACGGTCACGTCGCCGGTGAACAGGGCGGTCAGGTCGGTCAGGTTGTCGCCGGTCAGCTTGGTATACGGGGTGCCGCTATGGCGGGTATGGAGCATACACTGCTCGACAAGCAGCGCGGACCAGCCCGTGTCGGTTTCCTGCGCGGTGATTCCCTGTCCGCCGCCTTCCAGCGTGACCGTGGTTTGATAAAGCCCGTCGCAGCGGCCTCCCGAATGATTGGCCGAATGGTCCAGGTGCATGCCAACCGGCGTGGCGTCATCCGGACCGGTTCCGTACAGATACCATTGTGCGTCTTCCAGGGAGGTTCCTTTCACGGAATAGGCGGGATGATAGGCAACGCCCTCTACGGGGGAGAAGGCGGTGTCATTGCCTGTGCGTGTGATCTCCCGCCACTGGAACCCTTCATGGGGCTCCTCGTTTTGTATGGTATAGAACTTGGCCACGATCTGGTTCAGGGTGGTGTCCACCGTGTTCTCGGAAGCAAACTGCGCCATTGAGTTCACCAGCCGGCCCACGCCCCGCTCCACGCTGATTCCGTCCTCCGCCGTTCCGGCGTTGGCGTATACGCCGGTGTCGTTGACGATGACCTTGACTGGGGTCGCGTTTGCGGTGTAGCCATCGGGGGCGTCGGTTTCCACAAGGTAGTAGGTGCCGTTGGGGATGGCGGTGAAGGTTGCCTCGCCCCCGGAGGTCTTCTGCGTTTGCACGGCGGTAGCTAACGGGTTATATGTCCCGCCTTGATCGGCTGGAAGCAGCGCAAAGATCGCGCTGCCGTCCGTAATCAGATCGCCGTTTTGGTCCAGCTTCTGAACGGTCAGGTCGTTGCGGATATTGGGCACGTACAGGTTGACCGCCGCCACGCGGTTCATGTCAGACGTGATTTCAAAGGTATTGCCTTTGTCGATGGCCTCCAACTCGTTCTGATTGGAAAAGTAATAAACGATCCGATAACGGCCTTCCTCTTCTCCGACGGCTTCATCGTATTTTTTGATGTCGCCGGGCAGCTCGTCGATCATGGCGGTATAGCTTCCGCTGCTGGACAGCATGAACGGATAGAGATTCGCCTTTTGGATGCTTTCCCAGCTATTGTTCTTCGCTACGGTCCAGCCGGTGGCGGGGCTGCCGGAGATGGGGAGCCACTCCTTTCCCACCTTCTTGAAAACCACGGCGAACATAAGGTTCTTTTCCGGGTTGAACTTGGCATTGAGTTCGGCCTCGCCGCGTGTATATTTAATGTTTTCCTCGGTGGTGGCGGCCAGGCGGGCCACGGCATAAGCGCCGGTTTGCCAGTGATTTTTGGAGAGCAGGAACGGCGGCGAGTCCGGCCGAGACTGATAGAAATACAATTCCAGATCGCCGCTGGATCGGTACCCGTCGTCCGGCGAGTCGGTTTCCCGCAAAATCAGCGCGGTGGCTTCGTTTGTCAGGCCTTCTGTTTTCAGCTCGTCAAAGAGCTCCTGAATGGTCAGCAGGTCATTGTTTTCATCCAGCAGGATGATGCGGCCCTCGGCATCGGTGGTTCCTTTGGCAAGAGGCTTGCCGGCATCGTAGCTGCCATCCCCCTGGAGCACCGCTTCGTAAAGTTCAAAGTTCCGACCGGGCAGGGGATTGCCGTCCTGGTCGATTTTGTAGATATTGCTTTCAGGCACGTATACCAGATTGTATTTCAGCGACATGTTCGAGTCGTAATTGCCGCGCTCCAGATAGAAAAAGTCCAGGGTGTGGTAGGTTTCGTCAGGGAGGGTGGCGCCATCATAGCCCAGAATCTTACCCAGCGTTTGCTCCTGGGACTTCCCATTGATTGTAATCACGCCCGTGGCAAAGTTGATGGACAGGGAAGCCTTGTCATGGATGCCGCCCAGGTCCGCCACCAGCGTGCCGTCAATGAAGACCCATACGTCGTCGTCTCCCGAGAATTCATATGTGATCGGGGTTTTTTTAGTGTCATCGTCATCTGTATACCCACCATTCTGCTGCACGAACCGGGTGGACATATGCAGGCCGAAGTAATGGTTGATGTGAGGGTCATTGGAGTACAGGCTTGAATTGTAATATTCTTTTCCTTCAAAATAACCATGACTCTCTGTCTGCACAGCATTGAAAGGGAAAAACTGACCGTCTGGCGATGAGCCCCCGGCTAAAACGCCCGGCAGGTCATACAGCCGGAAGTTGTTCGAATCGCCATGACTCGACGTTTGATAATAAACGGCGTAATTCTTCGTGCTGTCATAGGCATAGTAATCTTCCTCGTTGATTGACAGCAGGCCCTGCACATCTTTATAGACGGCCTTGCCAGGATGCAGGTAGTCCGGGTCAAACAGATACGCCAGCGATTCTCCGACCCGCCTGCCTTCCATGTAGTCCGTACCCGGCACGCCTTGGTTCAGCACAGGGTAGCCGTCGTAGCCCAATTCATCGGCCACGATACCTGTACGGGGGGATGGATCTTCTGATCCTGTCCACGTGTTCCAAAGCCCGTGCCCATATTGCTTATGATCCATGCCTTTGCCAAACAGCAGCGCATGGCCTTTGTTGATGCCCTGATTTTCGAAACCGGGGGATCTGTCCTTGTTATCCGGATCTGTCTGCCCCGTCAGCCAGTAATCGAACAGATTGATGGTCGTGCCCAGCGGCGAGACGCCCACGAAGGTATAGTCCTCATAGGCGGGGGTCCCGCTGGGAAGCTCACCCGCGGCCGCGACGGAAAGGGGGAGCATGGCGGCCAGCAGCAGGGTCACGAGCAGACAAGCGCAGATTCGGTTCTTCAGCATTGGTATGGTCCTCCTTAAACAGCTTTCGGAGCGAACACCCGCGGCCCGGGTGCCTTGTGATCCTGGAATGGAGCGCGGCAGGGACCGAAATGCCATGCCACATCGGCCCGGAATCAATATTCCGTCCCTTTTCCCCAAGACAAGTCGTTTTATACGATAAAAATCCGGCCCAATTATAACCCGCTTTTGCTAGAAATGCAAGCTTTTTCCTGTTTTTGGATTTGAAAAGTTCCTGTTTTTGGATTTGAAAAGTCCGAGCTGAACAAAGCTCTGCGTTTTTGCCGGGTGTATCGCGTCCATACGGATGTGGAAAAAAAAAGAACTTCTGCTTGCCGTACAGTTTTGTCCGCAACGGCTGCTTTTCGTCCAAACGCTTGAAAATCACCGAATTGCAATTTGTTTTGAGGAGTTGAGAGCCTTAACGTCCCTCGGTCAGGGTTGCTTGAATGAACAATATTGGTTCAACAGCAGTTTAACCTGTTTAAATATAATGATGTGGTACTCCGTTTAAATAACGTCACGGAATATTGATTCCGTCTATACCACCAGCCCCAGCTGTTCCAGCCGCCGCCGATGCTCCGCGCCGGATGTCATCAGGTACAGCCGGGTGGTCTCGATGGAAGAGTGCCCCGGCACGTCGGCAAGCTGCACGATGTCCCGGCACGACCTGTAAAACACCGTCGCGAACAGGCGGCGCAGGTTGTGGGGAAACACCTTGGACGGCCGCACCCCCGCACGCACGCACAGCCCCTTTAGCTCCGCCCAGATCTGATGGCGGCTGATCTCCCTGCCGTTGCGCGTGCGGAAGACCGCACCCGAGGAGATGTCCCGCGCCTGCGCGTACCGCAGCAGCTTGCGGCACAGCTTGCCGGAAAGCAAAATCACACGGATCTTGCCCTTGAGCGCGATTTCCGCGCAGCCGCGCCGCGCCGCCTCCACCGTGATATAGCGCGCTTCGCTGACGCGCATGCCGGTTGCCGCGAGCGTTTCCATCAACAGGCAAAGCCGCTCCCGGCCCAAAGCGCAGGCCGCCGTATACAGGCGGTGATACTCGCCGCGCGTCAGCTCCCGGCTCGCCTCCCGAAACAGCCTGCGCTGTACCCGCAGGAACCTCACCCGGCACCCGTCCCAGCCCAGAAAGCGGAACAGGCCGTTCATGGCCGCCAGCATGGCGTTGATGGAAGCCGGCGCATAGCCGGCCGCCATCAGGCTGGCTTTCCATTCCGCGGCCAGCTCCTTTGTCACTTCCCGCCCGTTCAGCCAACAGGCAAACGCGCACATCGCCCTGCGGTACTTTTCGACCGTTTCAGGGCTTTTTTCCTCCTCGCGCATGGCGTGGCAGTACGCTGCCAGGCGCTCCGCCGTCAGTTCGTATCCCATGACACTCTCCCTCTTTTTCATTTGAAGAAAAATCCTGCAAGAAGAAATCTTTCCTTTGCCTCAACGATTGTGCCGCCCGGCAATCCACCAGCTGCTGACAGTTTTCGGACAGCCTCATGCTGTTCGGGGCTTCCCGGCACATGTCGGCGAGCCGCCAACCGGCATATGCTCCGGGATGTTTCTTTAGCTCAGGCCGCACATCCAAATTCATCTCTTGCACCGCCGAAACGCCGGACCTCGCGCACATGCCTGCTCTGCCGATTTGGCATTTCCGTATCCTGCCGGTTTTTGCCGCAGGTATGCTTTCATGTCCGTTCAGAACACTCCCTGATAATCCCGCTCGCGGGCAGACACATTCCTTTCCATGATAACTATCATATTATGAAATCCGTCCGAAATCAAGTTTCTTTCACCATTTCTGCCGGACGCAGCCAATCCTTCGATGAAAGAATACTGCCAAAAAGCACATTGACAAGACGACGCCCATCATTTGCCTGTCCAATGGCCGCTTTGCCGTTACCGTTTACCCGCATGAAAAAAGGCTCTTCTCTGCACGGTCTGCGCGGAAAAGAGCTTATTGATCTGCGTGGCGATTAGGCAAAGAGCCCGGCGACCGCCTCCGGCGTTTCTCCGTCCCTGAGCCTGCGGCAAACCACCATCAGCCGGCCGTCCTCCAGATCGTAGCTACAGGTGATCAGCATGAGCAGCTTGTCATCCACGTTCACGTCCACGGGCGATTCCCACAGCGATACCGCCCGCAGTTCGTCCAGATAGGTCTTGAACGCGCTGCTCTGGCGAAAGGTAGAGGGGTCCTCCGCCGCGCCCTCCTCGTCGTCGGGAAAGACGATCTGCGTGATGTCGAAGTAGCTGGAATGGTCCGGCAGCATGGAGGCGTTGAACACCGACACCGGCACATAGTAGACGGGTTCCTCGTCATGGATGGTCTGGAAGGTTACGATGGGGTGCTCCTTGACATAGTCATACTGCTCAAATTGAGAAAGCGTACCGAACATGGAGCCGTCCTTCATGTTGTGTCCGTGGATGAGCAGCACGTCGTCAGGGGGAAAGAGCTGGTTGTTCATATTGAGGAACAGCGTGCCGTTCTTGTCCTCCTCCCCCGTGAAGCCATGGTCCAGATAATAGGTATTGTCGGACTGCACCACGGGCAGGTCGATGCTCTCGCCCGCCTTGAGCCAGCCCACCAGGTCCTCGTTCTGGGCGTAGGCGTCCGCCAGGTCCTCGGCCACGGGCGGCGCCTCCTGCGCGCCGTCCGCGTCCGGGGCCTGATCGGCATAGCCGGTCTTGGGAATTTCGGTGTTGCGCTGGCGTTCGTTGACAAAGGTCGCCTGGATGAGCTGATCGGCCGCAATGACGCCCTTTTCATTTTTGAAGGTGCAGGTATAGCCCTTGGTGTCCGTCTCCGTCACGGTGTAATGCAGGTCCGCGGGCACCCCGATCCACACCGTCTCATCATGGCGCAGCTCGAAGGTAAGCGGGTAGGCCGTGTCAAAGATATGGCTTTCGGTGCCCTTCACATATATGCCGATGCTGTGCACGGCCATCCCGGCCGCGTCGGTAAAGACCACCCGGAAGGGGAAATCGCGCTGCCGGCTGGCGCCGCTGCCCGTCACCGTCTTGTTGACGGTGAGGAAGCCGTAGCTGACCGCGTTGATGAGCACCGACGCGGTGGCCGTGGGATGGACGGCCGGCTCAAATCCGTTCACGCTGATGATTTCAGCGGTGTTAACCAGGTTTTGGCCCTCCCTGGCGTCCATCACCACGCTCCGGATCACCAGCGTCGCCTGCGCGCCCGCTTCCAGCACGGGGATGGTCCACAGGCCGGCAACCTCGTCATAGGTCGTTCCCTGGCTAAGCTCCTTTTCCGCAAAGAGCAGCTTGTCGGGCAGCTTTTCGCTCACCTGGATGCTGCTAATGGCGGCCTTGCCGTTGTTGGTGATTACCAGCGTGTAGCATAGCTCCTCGCCGGGCTGCGCGCTGAGGCGGTCCGCCGTCTTGGTGAGCGACAGGTTCACCGCCGCGTTTTCACCGGTGAACGCCGCACTGGCGGTGATCGGTGTGGCCAGAGGCGTTCCGTCTACCTGCACAACCGAAGCGCCGCCCGTGACGGTGTCGCCCGGCTGAACGGCAGTTACGATCGCTTCCAGCTTGAGGGTGATCTTCTCGCCCGTCTTCAGCGTTGGAATGACCCATTTTCCAGTGTTTCCATCCCAGCTGGTGCCTTCCTCGGGCGTAACCGTGCCCAGTTTCAGGTTGGCCGACGGCAGGTTGACCGTCACGTCCACCACATTTGCCACGGCGCTCCCCCCGTTGGATACGGTCACAATATAGTTCACCACGCTGCCCGTGGCGGCTGTCTTATGATCTGCGGTCACCGTGATGGTCAGCGCGGGAGCGGACAGCGTGACCGGCGCGTTGGCCACAATGGGCATCGCGAGCGTTGCCGGCATCGCGCCGATGTCCGTCATCATCGCCTGTGCGGACAGGTCCGTTCCGTCAGCCATGCCGCCCTTCACCGTAGCTCTCAAGACAAGCGACAGGCTTTCGCCCGCCCCCAGCGCGGGCACCGTCCACAGGCCGTCCGCATAGGCGGTCCCGTCGGGCGCTGCCGGCACCACGTTTTCAAGCCCCTGTGGGAGTGTGACGGCAACGGCCGCGTTGGTAGCCGGCCCTCTGCCGGCGTTGGTAAGCGTAACCGTATATTCCAGCGCTTCGCCCGCCGTGACCGTATCGCTGCTGGCAATGCAGTCAAGCATTAGCTGCGGCTGTTCCAGAACCGTCGTTTCCTGCGCGTTGGAAACCGTGCCGTCCACCGAAGCCGTAACCGTCAGCACTGCGCCATGGACGGCGCTCTCCAGCACCTTTGCCGCAAGCCAGACGGTCGCTGTCTCTCCCGGCTTCAGCGCTTGGAGCGTGGATTCCGCCTGGACATCCCCGTAAGATGTCGCCGTGATTTGAAGTTCTCCCGGCAGTATGAAGCTCACCTTGACACCTTGAGCGTCCGCCGTGCCCTCGTTCTTTACCGTCGCCGTATACGTCAGCGTGTCCCCGGCCTTTGCCTCGCTGCGGTCCACAGCCAGGCTGATGGTCACCTGCGCCTGTCCCACAACGGGACCTCCGTCCGGATTGCCATTCGGATTTCCGTCCGGGTTGTCAGTCCCTGTGCCCGCATCCGCAGCCGGGTCCGTGCCCGGCGTCGTCCCTGCACCCGCGTTCGGGTCCGTGCCCGGTGTCGTGCCCGCATCCGCGTTGGGGGCCGCGCCCGCATCATTTTCGTTCAGCAGACTGATGCCCGCGCTCTCTCCGCCGGCTCCTTCGCCCATGGGCTCCGCCGGCGTCTCGATCTTGCGGATTTCTTCCTTCTGACAGTTCTTGCAGATGTGCTTTTCCGTGCCGTCTCCCTGGTCAATCCACGGGCCCCACTCATGCTCCCGCGTTTCGACGGCATTGCACATAAGGCAGGTACGGGTTTCCTGGTTCGGATAATCCATACTCTTCTGCCACGCGCTCCATTGGTGCTCATGCACAGGCTCGGCAATGGCCAGTCCGCAAATCATCATGGCCGCCACCACCAGTGCCATCAGCCGCATACGCCGTTTTTTCATGATCACTACCTCCCCGGTTTCAATGCTTTCTTTGTATGCTTATCAGCAGGGGCTCTGTTCGAAGGAACCGTGCTGTAAAAAACGCTATCATTCATATGATAAGACGTATCAGCCTGCCAAATCGTTCACATTTTTTTAAATTTTTTGGATTTTATTTTGATATATCTCCCCACATTTTCCATTTTCAGGATGGAATTATGACGAAAGTGTAAATGCTTTGGCTATTTCATCCATTGCGGCAGGAATCGAATCTCTCTGCGTCGAACAAAATATATCAAGCGAGGGTAAAGGAGAAGCTGGTTTCAGAAAAACAGCATTGACCGGGCAGTCAGGCTCGCGTCACTTGTTGGAAAGGAGCGTGGTTCCATTGGCACACGCATCATTTTCTCTTCCCGGTTTCAGCCGGAGGGCCTCACGGCGTTCCGCCTGACTCTCTTCCCCATTACATAGTAAGGAGTTTCCAAATATGAAAACGACCATCACCGGCAAAAACATGGTAGTCAGCCCCGGCGTCAGCGAGCGCGTTTTGAAAAAGACCTCCAAGATGGAGCGCTATCTCAATCCGAACACCGAAATCTTCGTGCGTCTGACGCGTGAAAAGAATAACCGCCGCACCTGTGAAATCACCGTTCCCTTCGAGGGCGTGGTGCTTCGCGCCGAGGCCTCCAATGACGATAACCTCTACGTCAGCATCGACCAGGCCCTGGCCAAGCTGGAGCGGCAGATTCACAAACACCGCACCAAGCTGGGCAAACGCCTGCGGGAAGATGCCTTCAAGCCCGGCGAGCTGGAATACGACGCGGCGACCGCCGAAACCGTCAGCGAGGACGATGCGGCCCCCAAGGTGGTGCGCCACAAGACCTTCCCGGTGCGTCCGATGAGCGTGGAGGATGCCATATTGCAAATGGAGCTGCTGGGGCACAGCTTTTTCGTCTTTGTCAACGTGGAGACCGACCGGACCAATGTGCTCTACCTGCGCAAGGATGGCGATCTGGGCCTGATGGAGCCGGAGGCCTGATCAGGCGGATGGGCGTTTCAATAAAGCCATGCGGGGCGGCCAAAGGCCGCCCCTGTTTTTTCAGCCGTTTCCCCCGGCGTTGACCGCAGCCTGATACACGGTGCCGTCGTCCGCCATCACGTGTGCCCAGTAACATAGGTCCCAGTTCCCGCTCTGTGGGTTGAGCTGCCTGAAACATACGCTCCACACCCGTTCCTTTTCCGCCGTTTTCAGGGAGAGCAGGCACAGTTCCATATCCAACCTGTATTCCTCGTCAAGTGTCTCCGGCCGGACGCCGCATTCCCGTTCGATTGCCGCTTTGGCAATCGCCAGCGCCTCCTCGCGGGGCAGGTCGCTTTCCTGAGGCAAAACACTTACGCTCATGGAGGTGGAAACATACAGCTGGTCATAGAGCACCCGGTCCTCCTGGCTCCAGAACCAGCGCGGTCCCCGATCGGCTTCCCAGCGTTCCAGCAGGGGTCCTTCCTCTCCCAGTATGGCTTCCAGCACCTCGCCTCCCGGCGAAGCAATGGTTACGGCTCCCGCAAACACCGGCAGATCCTCCGGCGCAAAGCTCACAATCCACGCGCTGCCACCGTCCGCCAGCGTAACGAAGGTTTCCCGGTGGCTGAGCTTGCGCGCCTCGATGCCATAGAGAGGAAAGTCGTATAGCTCCCCGCCCGCGGGCGCCAGCACATCATCACGCGCCATGAGCAGGTCCATGGCAATGGCAAGCGCCTCCTCCTTGGTAATATCTTGTGCCGTTGGAACGACCAGGGCCGTCACCCGTGCATCTGCCGCCGCGCTAAAGCACACTGGCACCGCCAGCAGCAGCGCTACCAGCATACAGACTTTCGCTTTCATTTGCTTCTCCGCCTTCCATTGCTTTTTTGGTATCTGTTCCCATTGATAAAGCGATTCGCAAGCCCATTTTCTTCCCGTTCCGAAAAGTTCCGATCAGAAGTTGAACGGAATTTTATTGCGTTGCTTGACTAAAGCGTTAAAGCATGCTATACTGTCCACCATCCCGGAAGGAGGGGGTCTCATGTCCGTTCCCGATGTGCTCAGTCCCCAGGAGCGCCTGGTGCTCAGCCTGCGCGGCCTGTACGAGAGCTATGGATATACGCGCTTTCCCATGCGCCGCTTTGAGGAATATGCGCTCTACCTGGAAAACAAGAGCTTTCTCACCAGCGAGAGCGTACTCAGCTTCACGAATGCGAGCGGCCAGCTCATGGCGCTCAAGCCCGATGTGACGCTGTCCATCGTCAAACGGGCGCGGCCGGAGCGGGGTCAGGTGGAAAAGCTGTACTACCACGAAAGCGTGTACCGTCTCTCCCCCACCGACCATGAGTTTACAGAGATCGGTCAGCTGGGCGTGGAGCTCCTGGGCGATGTGGACCTCTACGGCGCGTGCGAGGTGTTGCGCCTGGCCATCGAAAGCCTGCGGCTGACCGGCGCGGGCTTTGTGCTGGACGTGAGCCACATGGGCTTTGCGGGCGGGCTGCTGACTGACGCGGGGCTGGACGGCGCACAGCGCGAGCAGGCCATCCGCCTCATCCGCCAGAAGAACGCGCACGAACTCGCTCGCCAGCTTTCCCAGTGGCAGGTCGCGCCCTTCTATGCAGGCCGTATTGCGCAGCTGCCCGGGCTCTGCGGCGATTTTACCCAAACCCTGCGCCGCGCGGCGGATATCGCCGTGGGAGCGGACATGAAACAGGCCGTGGGCGAGCTTTCCAGCCTGTACGCGGCGCTGGAAGCGCTGGACTTATGCGGGCATGTGCGGCTGGATTTTTCCATTCTCAATGATCTGGATTACTACAATGGCCTGGTGTTCCAGGGATACGTGGAAGGCGCGCCGCGCGTTGCGCTCAGCGGCGGGCGCTATGACAAGCTGATGCGCAAATTCGGCAAGGCGGGCGACGGCCTGGGCTTCGCCCTCTACCTGGACCAATTGCAGCGCGTGCTCGCCCGTCCGGCGGGCGACGACGTGGACGTACTGGTGCTCTACGGCGCGCAGGACGAAGCGCCCGGCGTGTTTCGGGCGCTGGAGGGACTCCGGGCGCAGGGCCTGCGCCCGGAGTC
>OGYF01001795.1_pt1 | contig 17320 bp, 15 predicted proteins | sample 1576451 | NCBI WGS metagenome assembly OGYF01 (sample SAMEA3541505, study PRJEB24748) | human gut metagenome | biome: human gut; feature: human-associated habitat; material: faeces | place: China | collected 2012 | reverse complement strand
TTTAGCGCGAATGGCGTTTCCATAAACGTTCGAAAGTTGAGTAGCAAAACGCAAGCCGTCTGCGATTATGCCATAGGTTCCACGCTTGTTCGTAAAAATATGGAAGCAATTCCATTGCAAATGCATGAATCCCTGCCATAGGGTAGGGCTGTTTTTGGTGCGACAGCCCCCTATGCCGCGACTATCTTCATATTCTATTTTATATAAATTTTTGCTGTTCGTCTGTTTCCCCTCAGAAATCAAATTTTTAAATATTCTTTTATCATTTTAAGTTCTTCTGGAAAGAGGCAATATTTCTTATCCCCTGATTTTACTTTTTCACAGCAGGTTTCAAAATCCATCCAGCACACTTCCTGTACTTCTTCTTCCTGTAATTTTAATTTTTCTATATTTATTGGTTCAGAATATAAATAGACATGGCTGATCTCATGGTTTTTAAACGGTTTGCCATAAAAAATTTCCTCACACTTTCCTTCATGTAAGCCCATAAAATGAAGCTGTTCCGGCTCTGCTTTTATTCCAAGTTCTTCTTCAAGCTCTCTTAATGCTGAGGTAAGATAATCCTGTCCTGCCGGCAAATGTCCTGCGGAAGAAATGTCATAACATCCTGGAAAGGCATCTTTATTCTCACTTCGCTTCTGTAATAATAAGTCATAACTGCCCTTCTCATTTTTTTTCACAATCCATACATGTGAAGTCCCATGCATATCTCCATCTGCATGAACGAGCGAACGCTCTTTAATTACTCCTGTAGGATGACCATTTTTATCTCTAATATCTAAATACTCCATCTATATTACTCCCTTCGTAAATATATTTATTATAACAGATTTCTTTTTAAAATAAAAAAAACGCATCGACGTCATCATTATGACTCGATACGCACCATATAGAATCTGCAAAGCAGTTAAAGGGGAAAATTAAGATTTATATTTAAGGTCTCATCGCAAGGACTCAACTCGTTTTTCAACGTTTCTTATTATATAATATTTTTCTGTTTTTTCAATTCACAATATTCATAATTTTTTTTCATTTCATACCTTTTTTCTTGGACAATTTCACATTTCAAAAAAGCTCATTATTAAAAATGTCTTTATTTCATGTCTTTTATCCTTTTTCATTGTATTTCTTTTTTGAAAGCTAATGTCAAAAAAATTTCTATTTGTGCCCAAAAATTAGCCGAAGTTCATCTATTATCCTCTATTCAAATAGATTTTCTTTTGTTATAATAAAATAACAGAATTTAAGTTGGGAGGGAAGCAGTATGCAGCATATGACGTTAAATAAGATTTCTATTGAACACATTACACTGGAACATATCGGTTTTGTTCATCATGGATTTGGAGTTGACTTACCTGATTATCTTCTGTAATTTTAGTTTAATTCATTAGAAACAAACGAAACGCAAAGAGTATAATTATTGTAACTGTAAAGATGGTCGCAATAATTATACTTTTTGCGTTTTGTCTGTTTTTATTATAAAGTTATATACCCTGTGATTATCACACTTGCAATTGCTCCTGCTATTGTTGCAAACATTGCTCCCGGTAAAGTCCATCTTGTTTTTTTTATGTTGATACTCATATAGTATATCGTAATCGTATAAATAACTGTTTCCGTACAACTCATCATAATAGAAACGATCATTCCTGTTTTAGAATCCGGTCCATATTCTTTAAAAATATCAAGTACAAAGCTTACCGCTGCCGATGAAGAAAAAATTCTTACGATAAAAACAGGGATGATTTCTGCCGGAATATGAAGGACTTTTCCTAATGGAGTAAGGAAATCAGAAAAGCTGTCTAAAGCTCCTGAAGCTCGAAATATTCCTATCGAAACGAGAAGTGCTATCATCGTTGGCGCGATTTCGATGACTATATGAAACCCTTCCTTTACTCCTTTTAAAAAACTTTCATAGACATCGGTATGATTAAAAAAACCGTATACAATAATATAAAACATTGTAAACGGCACAATAAAATCCGAAAAATAAAGAAGAAACTTCACTGTAATCGTCTCCGTTTCTTCTTGTTTCGTCCATTGTATCTTATAAATTCCATTCCCTTGATAAATAGAATTCCTGCTAAAGTTGAAATCATAGTTGCCAGGATTGCCGGCAGAACTACCGCTGTCGGATTTACAGAACCATACTGGCTGCGATAGGCAATCATATTGATGGGAATAAGCTGCAGCGATGAAATATTTAACACAAGAAATGCACACATCATATCCGATGCTTCATATGTATTTTCCAGCTTCTTTAATTCCTTCATCGCCTTAAGTCCGGCTGGAGTTGCAGCCCAGCCCAGACCAAGGATATTCGCCGCCATGTTTGCTGCAATATATTCATTTGCTTTATGTTTAGAGGGAATATCTGGAAAAAGCCAGTGAATAAACGGATACATTGCCCTTGAAACTCTCTTCATAAGCCCGCTTTTTACTGCAATTTCCATCATTCCGTTCCAGACACCAATCACTCCCAACATAAAAATACATAAATTCACTGCTTCGGTTGAAGATGAAATAAAAACTTCGGTTAATTTTCCCGTCGTACCATGAAATGACGCAAATAAAATTCCTCCTGCAATCATAAGTACCCACAATATATTCAGCATAAAACTCACTCAGTCTTTTTCTTTATTATATTGTTTCTGACTTGTACGATATGCTTCTTTATCAAAGTCACCAAACTGATCTTTCACTGTACGTTTAATCTGATACATTGCAAAATCCGCATACTGCGTAAATTTTTTTCTATCTGTTGTATCATCCGGATACCATGCTACCCCTGCTGACAAATGCAGCATAAATGGGTCTCCATTTGGTAAAAGTATTGACTGATTTCTAATATCTTTTTCGAGCTGATCTAAATATCTCTGTATCTCACTCCTGCTCGAATACCCATAAAATAAAATATAAAACTCGTCACCACCCGGACGGGATATTAGCGTATTTTCCGGTACAGATTCCACAAATACTTCTGCTGCACTCTTAATATACTGATCTCCATATGTATGACCATATGTATCATTTACATATTTTAATCCATCTAAATCAATCATAACAAGAGCAGCAATCTTTAATGTGGCTTCTCCCTGAAGGAACAGCTCTTTCAGAATGCGGTGAAACGCTCTGCGATTTAGCAGACCGGTAAGCAGATCATGATCTCTCTCATATTCAATCTGTTCTTTTTCTATCACCACATCTGTTATATTTTCAACCAATCCACTACAATAATCTCCGGTATCATTCAGTGTAAGACGAAGATAATGTGGCTTTATATCTGGAATCAGATAGATTACTTCATTCTCTTTTTGTGCCTTTTCCTCTACTTCATACTCTTTTAACTTTTTCATGAGCATTTCAAACATTTCTATTGAAGTTATATCAGAGAAACTATCATAGAAACTTTCTTTTTCAAGGCGAAACATCTCAGCAAACTTTCCCGTAAAATAAACGGTTCCTTCTTTACGATTAATTTCAAATCCCGCAAGTTCGATACTCGCCATGTTAATAATTCGCGAAAATCTTCTCGCCGTATCCCCAACTTCTTCATTTAGGTTTTTAAGAGATTGGGAAAGATGATCTACTTCTTCTATTCCGGTCTGAATAAACTGCATTTCCTCTGAAAGTCTTATACTTTTCACATGCTGTATCAGGCGGGTAACCGGTTTTGAAATCGTTGAACTGATAATAACTGCTCCAACGATACCTATCAATAAAGAAATCATTACAGCACCTATTAACGTATTTATAATTCTGCCGGAAAATACAAGCAGCTTATTCTTTGGAACAATTCCTATCACTGCCCATTTCTGATTTGTAAATTCTGTATTTTCTCCGTACAAATTAATATATTCGGCATCTGCATACATTATTTTATCCTGATTTTTAATAACGTAATCTTCACCATTTTGTACGATTTGCGTTGTTTTCTGATTGCCTGCTGCCTGTGAATAAATCATTCCATTAATCAAAATATTCTGGAAATCTCCTGCTTTACCACTCTCAACCCCTAGGAGATACGAACCCTGTTCATTATCAATTAATTCCGTATTTGGAAGCTGTTTTTTCAAATAATCAAGAGAAATTTCAACTCCTAATACTCCATAAACGGTTCCATCATTCAAAATCAAAGGAACCGAATAAGAAATCACTTTCTGACTGTCATCATACAGTTTATATGGCATACTCCAGTATCCAAAGTCTTTTAAATTTATTTCTTCAGGATTTGCTTCTTTTAAAGCTGCCTGAAATGGCTCATATAAATATGCCCCATAATCACCTGTCTTTTGAAATTCAAATAATGGTCTCCATGTCTTACCATGAGAAATATTCATACTCTGCGTCAATGCTTTCGGTGCATATTTAAACAGTAAATCCTCATTTTTTTGAGATGGAATGGAGGAAGGATCAAAATCTCTCAGATAAATTCCGGGTTTATTTTCAAAAACACCTTTTTCTTTTTTTGTTTCCAGATTATCTGTATTTAAAACAATAAAAGCACCTGTTACCTGATTCGTTCTCATTAAATTAATCAGTTTTGAAGAACTTTTCTCCAATAAGGGAAGGCAGTCTTCCGAACTGTCATCTAACGTTTTCAATGAAATTACGTTGGTATCTATCAACCTTTGTGCAGTATGATTTATCTCCTCCACAGTGCTGTTCACATTAGACCATCTAGTCAGCATTTCGTTTTCCAGATAATTCTTTCGATTGCTTACTTTCTCATAAAAAATTGCTTTTTCTTTATTTTCCACATAGGAAAGGAGTCTGCTTCCGAAAATAGCTCCAACCAGCAAAAGATTTTCTATGATTACTAAAAAAAGCATCGGTATTAATAATTTTTGCCTGATTGGAACACCCTTTATCTTCTCCACCATTTTCTCCTTTTCCAAATTACATTTCATTTTACAATCTTTTCAAGTTCAGCCTTCGTTGCCTCATACCATGTATCAAAATTACTATCACTTACAAAATCCTTTACTGCTTCATCAAAAGACTCCCCTTTTTTCAGACGTTTGACTATCGTCTTTCTGTCTGCACTTGCTTTATCAGACATAGCATATTCCAGAATATTTCTCGCATCTGTTCCATTCTCAAAAGCCTTTGTAGTATACAATGTATTATGATTTACTGTATCAATTGCCACCTTAACAATTGGTAATTCATTATTTTCTGTCAGATCTGTTGTCTCCGCAATCTTTTTTACATCATTTGCTGTTTTCGTTACCGGCAAATAACCGGATGCCACAGAAAACTGAATATTTCTCTCATCTTCTGTAAACCATTTTAAGAACTGAACAGATGCATACATTTGCTTATCATCCGTCTTTGTTACTGCCATACCGGCTCCCTGCTGTACTGCATAATCCTCTCCACCCTCAAACTTAGGTGCTTCGAGTACTTCCATATCAATCGGATAACTCCTTGTATCATCTACAATAACTTCATCAGGGAAAAATGTCGCTCCGGCAGAAGATCCCACAAATGAAAGGATATTTCCTGTATTAATATCATCACTTCTAAATTTACCAGAAGCCGCAAAATATCCTTTTACAAATGGCACATAATAATTATCCCAGATTTTTCGAATAATCTCTTTATCAAAGTTGAGCGTAACCTTGCTGTCTTTTACCGAAAAAATCTCTGTACCAAGCTGTTTTGCACCAATAAGAAAATAATTCGCCACTGCATCTCTTCCAAAAAATGCTTTTCCATCATTCTTCTTCTTTGTCTGGCTGTCTGTCCATTCATAGTAAGCCTGAGCCGTTTTTGTTACGCCCTCTATTGTCTTTAAATCATTAAGATCAGCACCTGTAGCTTCTGCAAACTTATTCCAATCTGTCTTATTTAACATAAAAATTTCTGTTGACTTTGCAGTAGGAAAAATCTTAAGACTTCCATCTCCAGAAAATTCCCCTTCTTCTATATAGCTTTTAATATATTTATCCTGTTCTTCCTGTGTCAGATACTCTTTTAAATCTACCACATAACCAAGCTTATCTACCTCATATGCCGTATCTGCATATCCTGCAAAAATACTTGGAATCGCCTTAGCTCCGGTCCGATGCTTTACTGATGCGACAATACCTTCTTTTAACTCATTTACCGTACCAAAGTTAGCTCCTTCTACATAGATTCCTTCTTTTTTCCCAACGCTGTCATTAAATTCGTCTATCAGCTTATTAAAGGCTTCAAGCTGATCTCCATTATAATAATGCCATATTGTAACCTTTGTCGGATTATCCGGATCTAGCTTAACCTTCTTTACTGAACTTCCTAAAGAAGTTCCACACCCGCCAAGTAACATACTCAAAATCATAATCATGCAGATTACAACTTTCTTATTAAACTTCATACACTTTTCTCTTTCTTATTATACATTACATATCACATAAGCACATCAAACTTATTTTTTGTATACTCTAGGAACCCTCTTTCCTACATCACATACAAATTCATAATTAAAGCTTCCTGCAAGATTTGCCATATCCTCTACACTAATAGAATTATCACCGTCTTTTCCAATCAGAGTTACGATATCTTCAAGCTTTACATCCGGAATATCTGTAATATCTACCATCATCTGATCCATACATACTCTTCCTACGATTGGAGCCTTCTTTCCATGAATTAATACCCAGCCTTTATTCGAAAGACTTCGTGCATATCCATCTGCATATCCAACCGATACTGTTGCCAGACGACATGGATGATCGACCACATAGGTTGCGCCATAACTTACGCCACGTTCCATCTCCGGCTCCATAATATTTACTACATGTGAGTACCAGCTCATTGCCGGTGTCAACTCTAAATTAGAAAAATCCACCTCATCAGAAGGGTACATTCCGTAAAGAATAATTCCTGCTCTTGCCATATCATAACGATGATCATCATATTCCATGATAGCGGCACTGTTACAAATATGTTTTACTGGAATCTCGATTCCTGCTTGATCAAGCAGTTCTACAAAATAATCATATCTCTTCATCTGACTTTCTGTATATGTCTTATCTGTCATATCCGCACAGGATAAATGCGTAAATAATCCTTCGATTTTTATATTAGGCAGATTCGCAATCTGCTCCACAATAGCAAGGCCCTTCTCATCTGGAGATAAACCGATTCTTGTCATTCCTGTATCTAATGCAATGTGAATTCTAGCTGTCTTTCCAGACTTCACAGCCGCTTCGGACATTGCTTTCGCCGTATCATAACAGTAAATCGTCTGGTCTACTCCATACTCCAAATTCTTATAATAAAGAGAAGGGGAATTATAACCAAGCAACAAGATTGGTTGCTTTAATCCTGCCTTTCTCAGTTCTACTCCCTCATCAATCGTAGCAACACCAAAATAATCTGCGATATCACTAAGATAATGTGCAACTTCTACAGCACCATGACCATAACCATCTGCTTTTATAACGGCCATTGTCATTGCCTTATCTCCAGTCTTTTTTTTGATATTTATATAATTCTCCCTGATTGCTTTTAAATCAATTTCACAATAGGTACGCAAGTATTCTTCCATTATGTTCGTCCTCTTTTCCTCTAGTTTACTGTACATATGTATATTATTTTACATCTGATATACTTTTCAAGTCGAGCCACCTGAAAGAGGTGGGAGTCTTCTCGACTGAGATAAATGGGCGCAAAATACCCCTTATAAAAAGTCTGTAAACAAATAAATTCTACCACATTTTTTTCTATTGTGAAGGTTTTTATACGGAAAAAATTCGGGAAATATAGTATCTCCCGAATTTTTTCAATTATTTTACTTTTACTATAATTATTTTCTTTTTTCCATCACTGGTCTTTACAGTAATTTTACATTTACCTTTTTTCAACGCCTTAATAACACCTTTTTTTGTTACTTTGGCAATCTTCTTATTGGAAGAGCGATATATAATCTTAGCAGTAGAAGATGCCGGAATCTTCTTGGCTTCTATTTTATATTTCTTTCCCTTCTTTAAAGTAACTTTTGTCTTCTTCACTTTTAAAGACTTTGTTTTTATTATTTTCTTAACTGTAGAACCTGAAGCTGGCTTCGTCTCTGACTTCTTTTCTGAAGCTGCCGGCTTCGTATTTGAATTATTCCCTGAATCACCCGGTTTATTATCTGGCTTATCTTCAGAACCGCCTGGTTTCGTATTATCCTCTTCATCAGAACCATTTACTTCTATCACATACTTGCTCACATCTGGAACTTTTGTAATACTTGACCAGTACAACTCAGAAATTGTTCCATAGTTATCCTTGATTTCCTTACCATTTAGCAATGTCCGATTGGATTTTTTAGCAAGCGTTACCCCATCTGCGATTGCTTTTCCCGCTGTAGAACCTGTTTTTGGTATACTACTGCAGCCACCTTGTGCATAAACATTTTTTACAGAAACAGTACCCTTACCGCTGATAGCATCCGCGCCATCATCATATGTACCATTACCACCAAATGCAATTAATGTTCCCTCACCGGAAATACTTCCATTATCTAAAATAATTCCGCTGCCACCAACGGATGTTGTTGCGATATATCCTCCACCAAATGCCGCTACTACGGAATCCTTTTTAATATCTAAAGAACCATTCTCAATACGGATCGCTGGCTGACCGGAAAGGCTTTTTCCTGTTGTTTCATCCTGTCCGGTTGCTGCTTCATCTCCCTTTACAAATACCTGCCCATCTACGGTAACCTTTCCTTTTACAACAATAACAGGATTCGTATTCTGTCTGATGATATGTCCATTTGATATAAAATTGGTGTTAGAATAAATAGATGAATTTTCTAAAATTGCTCCATCATTTAAAATCAACTGTCCATTAATTGAAGAACCTGTGAGAAACTGACTGCCATAATCATCATAGTTTGATGAGAACTTACCGCCATTTTTCACTTCAATATTTCCATGAATAGAAGAATCACGAAGAACAAGCTTTCCGCCATTCTCTACAACAATATTTACGCTGCTGAAAACTTTCATATTTACAAGAGTAAGATTACAGCCATCTGGAACAATCAATGTCTGTACTGGACTACCATCTACAGCATAACCAAGTTCTCCATAAGTTCCACTTGTATGAGAACCGTACCATGCTTTAATATCCTTTGGTACCGTAACGGTTTCGTTCTCCCCACCAAAAGAAGCAATTGCCCATGGCTCCATATCATACATATACTTTCCATCCGCTGTCTGTTTACAATTCTCAAGTTTAAGCTGCTTTGCAAGTACTTCCGTACGAGTATAAACTTTAAAATTCAGCTCATTACTTGTCGCAGTCCGACCGCTCTCATCCGTTACTGTTACACTAATTGGGTAAGAACCGGCTTTTAACGGTTCCCCTGATAAAGAAAGAGAACTGTCATGGACAGAATAAACACCTTCCATTCCGCAGGTTTCTGTATCAATATTTATCTTCGTTCTGTTCTTATTTACTGTGATTACTTCACTTAACGGCTTCCAGTCGCTGTTCTTCGGCTCCTGTCCATCAGGAAGAACTACTGCTTCAACAATAACATCACTATTTTTATTTGTCGTAACAGAAGTAGAAGCTCCACTGATTGCATCATATTTTTTCTGTCCTTCTAAAGCACTTTCAAAGCTTCCTCGTATTCTTACATGAAGCGTATTGATTCCATCAGAAGGTCCAGAAGGTGTCTCTGCATCCGAATCTGTCTTTTTAACAGTAAAGGTATCTGCTGTTGCCTTTATTACACGTAAGTACAGTGTTTCATATCCTTCACTCTCAATCGTGAGAATATTTCCACTCTTTAACATACCATCAGAAGAACCATCAAAATAAAGTTTATTTTCATCTGTATTTCTGTAATATGCTTCTCGTCTCATTAAAGATAATCGAGAACTTGCTTCTTCCCACTTTGTTTTATTTACAGAAACACTTTTTATTCCTTTGACATAGTCAGGTGCATCCGTAAAAGAAAGACTCTGAAAATCATAAACTACATTTTCTTTCATTGCTTCTACATTACCGATACTGGCAGGATTTGCAGAGTTTTCCGCAAATGAAGGAATAAAGGATAATGCAAGTAAACACACTCCAAAAACTACACTGGCTAATAAATTTCTAACCTTCCTATTCATATCCGGTTTCTCCTATTTTACAGTTACTTTAACAACTGCTTTCTTTCCACTTGCCGTCTTAACAGTAATCTTACATTTACCTTTTTTAACAGCCTTTACAACACCGTTCTTTGTTACTTTGGCAACCTTCTTGTTAGAAGACTTAAATGTAACTTTTTCTGTCGCATTGGCTGGTTTTAATTTTGCTTTAAGTTTAACTTTTTTGCCTTTCTTTAACACAATACGCTTTTTGTTAACAACAACTTTTTTTGCTTTTACAGTTTTCTTATCTGGCTTTTCTGCCGGTTTTGTGTCATCTTTTTTACTTTCTGTTGTTTTGTCTGCTGGCTTAGAATCTTCTTTCTTTAAATCTCCATATTCCGCTCCACATACTTCACAAACTGCTCTCTTTGTTGTTGTAGCTTCGCCACCTTTATGTGCTTCTTTTTCAGTCGTAGCATCACAACCTTTATTCTGACATTTCTTCCAGTGATAAGTTCCGTCAGACTCATATTTACCTCCATAGTTATGAGATGCGTACTCACCGTACTCTTCTCCACAGAATTCGCAGACTGCTTTCTTCGTACAAGTAGCTGTTCCGCCTGTGTGTTTTGTGTGGATGGCAACTGTTTTACCATTTTTATTTACTTCTAATATCAATTTTTTGTATCCCTGTGCAGAAATAACAACTTTATTAACATCTACAGTAAAAGCTTGCTTTCCAATTTTTACGTTATATGAACTTCCTGATGGCTGGTATTTATTACTTCCCATATCCCAAGAATAACTTACTTTTGTATATACCTGATTATTTACTTCAACAGATGTAATTGCCTCAATCCAATTCTGCTCATTTACAGAATAAGTTAAAGTATAGATTGTGTCCCCTGAATAAAGATCAGAATCTAATGCTACCGCTGGAACTGTTGTTGGTGCTTCCTTCAATTCTACCGTTGCTGTCTCCTCAGCCTGTACCGCTACCTGTGGTGCAACTGTTCCCACTACTGTCATTGACAAACACATAGCGCATGCCATAATGAATGAACTAATTTTTCTCATTGTTTCTCTCCCTTTCTCTCTCTCAAATAAACTTAATAAAAAAACAGGTTGCCACTTAAAACTAATTTATGTTACTTAGTTCTAACATTGGTTAGTTTATTTAAAAGACTACCTGTTTTTATACTCCCTGTCAATTCTACAGTTGATAACATTTCTCAACTATAGAATTCTTAAGAATTCATTTATTTAATTTTTAGAAAAAAGGATTACTTTTTTAACAGTTCCTGATAAATATCCCTTTTACTTACTCCGCGGTCTTTTGCTACCTGTTTCATCGCACTCTTTTTATCCATCCCTTTTTCAAGATAATGATCCATATGTTCCTGCACAGTAAGCTGATTCCACTCCTGTTGTTTTTCCTCTTTCAGTTCCTGTAAACTTTTTCCCTCAAAGATTAAAACATACTCCCCTCTTGGCTCGTTCTCCTCATAATAAGCAATCATTTCATCGAGAGTTGACTTGCGCTTCTGCTCATATCGCTTCGTCAGTTCTTTACATACCGTCATATTTCGGTTACCAAGATATTCCCTGCACTCTTTCAAAGTCTTCTTTAAATGATGCGGCGCTTCGTAAATAATAATCGTTCTTGTCTCATTACGAAGATTCTCTAAAATCTGTGCTCTTTCCTTCTTGTCATACGGTAAAAATGCTTCAAATGCAAATCTTCTTGTTGGCTGACCTGACATGGTAAGCGCTGTAATACAGGCACAGGCACCAGGAAGAGAAGTCACTGTAATTCCTGCTTCATAGCACTGTCTTACTAATTCTTCTCCCGGATCTGAGATTCCCGGTGTTCCTGCATCCGTAATTACTGCGATATTTAATCCCTCTTTTAACTTATTTACAAGATAAACTGCTTTATCAACTTTGTTATATTCATGATAGCTGGTCATCTTTGTCTTTATCTCAAAATGATTTAAAAGCTTTATACTGTTTCTTGTATCTTCTGCCGCTATCAGATCCACTTCTTTTAAAATTCGTACCGCCCGAAAGGTCATATCTTCAAGATTACCAATCGGTGTAGCACATAAATATAATGTTCCTGCCATTTTAATTCTTCATCTCTCCATATATCTGATAAATCTCATCGGTATAAGAACCATCTTTATTATATACAATCAATGGTGAATCCACCGTAATTCTCGGATTTCCGCCTTTTGCACAATCAATAAGAACCATATTCGGCTCTTTATCAATGTAAGGATGTACAAGTCTCATTCTTTTAGGTTCTAATTTATATTGCTTTAATGTATAGATGATTTCTGCCAGTCGAAATGGTCTGTGTACCATGTAAAAATGTCCTCCCGGCTTTAATAGCCACTTCGCAGCCTGTACTACATCTTCAAGAGAACAGGTAATCTCATGTCGTGCGATTGCCTTTCCGTAATCGGGATTCTTGAGTCCATGCGCCCCTGTCATATAAGGAGGATTACAGGTTACCCAGTCAAAGCTTTCTCTTTTATACTTTTCTTTTACCTGACGGACATCTCCATGGGCGATGTGTACCCTTTCACTCTGTCCATTCATATGAACAGAGCGCTCTGCCATCTCCGCATAGTCTTCCTGATATTCTAAACCTTCTACATGAGCAATCGGGTACTTTGCATCCATGAGTATTGGAACAATCCCCGTACCACTGCAAAGATCGATTCCTCTACTATTATTTTTTACTTTGGCATAATCAGAAAGAAGTACTGCATCAATGCCAAAACAAAAGCCATCGGTCTTCTGGATAATACGATACTCTTTTATTTGAAGGTCATCGATGCGCTCCTTTTCTTTTACTTGTACTAATTCCATATAAATATCCTATTTTATTTTCCTTATAATTTTGACTTTCTTTCCTTCTTCTCCATCGCTTCTAACTTTTTAAGTTCATCATCCATTTTTACTTTTTCTCTGCGCTTGCGAGGACGGAAAACAAGATCATCTACTTTATAATCTATAAGTTCCTTTTCTCCTTTTTCATCTGTTACCAAAAGTTTCACTCTCTGCCGCAATACACTGACTTCCTGAACAATTCCCTTGACACCCGTTGACGTTTTCACTTCATCTCCTACATTCGGAAGCTTGCTGTTAAGATACTCATACGTATCCTGCTCATTTTTCAGGCAGCACATAAGTCTTCCGCAAACTCCGGAAATCTTTGTGGGATTCAGGGAAAGATTCTGCTCTTTTGCCATCTTGATCGATACCGGAACAAACTCAGATAAAAATGTATTACAGCAAAGGCTTCTTCCACAAATTCCGATTCCACCTTTAATCTTTGTCTCATCCCTTACACCAATCTGTCTTAACTCGATTCTTGTCTTAAAGACAGATGCCAGATCTTTAACAAGCTCACGAAAATCAATTCTTCCATCTGCAGTGAAATAAAATAATACTTTATTATTATCAAATGTGTACTCACAGTCGATAAGCTTCATTTCCAGCTCATGTTTTTTAATCTTTTCAAGACAGATACCGTATGCTTCTTTACTCTTGATCTTATTATTTGCCTGTACTTTATCATCATCTTCTGTCGCAATTCGAATAACTGGTTTTAGCGTGGAAATAATCTTCTCATCATGAATTTCACGATTTCCAAGTACCACTCTTCCATACTCCACACCACGTGCAGTTTCTACGATAACATTCTGTCCTACTTCTACCTCAAACTGTTCAGAAGAAAAATAATATATCTTACCATTGTCTCTAAAACGAACTCCTATTACTTTGGCCATTATAACCTCCTATTCTGTATCTTATATTTCTCTATCTTATACTTCTTTATTTTATACTTCTATATTCTATACTTCTATTTGACTTCTTTGATACAAGCATGCAAAAGCCTTCTTGAATTAAAATTCTCTCCTTGCTTCCACAATAAGTAATTCCAGCGTTGCATCAAAATTTACGTTTGATTTTATCCGGCTTCGTGCACGATTTATTCTATTAATAATATAGTCTATCGAATCCATCTTTAATTTGTCTGCCTGTTTTCTCAAAGATATATACTCATTTTTAAAAATAATCTTCCTTCTGGCTATATCTTTATTTGGTAACGTATCCGCTTTTAATAATAAAATGTCTCGAAACCACATAAGAAAGATATCAAAAAAATCATCAATCCGGGCTTTGTATTTTTTATATTCTTTTACTTTATCCGCAATTTCGTAACTTTCAATCTCATGAACATATCGTAAAATATCTAATGTCAAATCTTTTAATTCCCGAAATTCTTCAGACAATATAATAGATTCTGCCTTTCCTATATTTCCAAGAGAAAATCCTGATGCAAATTCTGCTTCCTCTTCCGGAATTTTGTATCGCTCTCCCAAATATCCTTCAATCATTTTTCCCGACACCGGCTTCGTTTCAAGAAGAATACATCTTGAAAGTATGGTATCTAAAAAGGCTCCACGATTTGTTGTCAATAAAAAAATAATCGCATATTCTGGTGGTTCCTCGATTGTCTTTAAAATCGCATTCTGCGCTGCCACATTCATCTTCTCCGCTTCATCTATTATATAAATTTTATACGGACCTTTATACGGCATAATATCTACAGTATTTACGACTTGTTCTCTTATTTCTCCAACACTGATTACTCCCGCTTTTTCGTGAGAAACCCATATCACATCCGGATGGTCTTTATTTTCCATCTGTATACATGATTCGCATTGATTACAAGCTCTTTCTTCCTCTGTTTTCTGCCTTGTTTCACATTGCAATATTTTAGAAAAGGCGGATGCAAGCATCTTCTTTCCACTTCCCTTATCCCCTTCCATAATATAGGCATGGGAAATCTTTTTATGATGCACAGCAGCAATAAAATGTTCTTTCACTCTTTCATTTCCTAAAATATCATTTATATCAGCCATGATCTTTCCTCAAAAATCTTTCCTGGTAATCACTTATCTAATAACGACTCTATCGGTTTCTGTTGTTTAACGATTCTTTTTCTTTAATAATTCATCCACGTGATTGCGAATCTTTTTCTGGATAACATCAATGTCTTTTCCACCATCAATTTTAATAACTTCCGGTCGTTCTGCAAGTACCTTACGATATCCTTCCGAAACCAGATGATGAAAATCTATACTCTCCTGCTCCATGCGGTCAAGCTTCTTCTGATTCTTCTTGCGGCGAATTCCTTCTGCCTCTGATAAATCAATAAAGAAAATCCCATCTGGACGATAAATACCGATTCCTGGTGCATTTACAGCTGCTACCGTAGAAATCCCAAGATTTCTTGCGATTCCCTGATAAACAATCGATGAGTCTACAAAACGATCACTTATAACAATTTTTCCTGCTTCTAAAGCCGGTCCGATTACCTCATGTACAAGCTGTGCCCTGGATGCCGCATAAAGAAGCATCTCTGTAACCGGAGACATCTCCTTATATTCCGGATTAAGAATTAACTCTCTTACCTCTTCTCCTATTACCGTTCCTCCCGGCTCTCTTGTAATCAGACATTCATATCCTGCTTCTTTTAAATATTGCTCTAACAAATTTATTTGTGTAGTCTTTCCGGAGCCATCCGGACCCTCCATCACAATAAATAATCCCTTCATCTAATAAAATCTCCCTTCAGAAGTACCTGCACCTGATCCTCTTTAGATAATCCAAGTACATTATATCCATTATATAAATATTGACTGATATTTTCCACTGTTTCTTTCAGTATTTTTTCTCCCGGAACTAATATTGGCACTCCTGGCGGATAAATCATCACATATTTCCCGGAAATTCTTCCTACTGCATCAGATAACTTTATATTCTCTACCTGCTGTCCCCGACATTGCCATGATTCCATCATTTTCGGCGGATATACGAACTCCAAATTTTTTGTTACAAAATTTTCTTTTATTAAATGTTCTGTCTGAATTTCCTTTTCCAGTTCATTTTGTTTTTCTCTACAGTCACATATTCTGTCTATTTCAGAAATCGCAGCCCACAACTTCTCAAAATTTTCTTTTGTATCACATACAGATGTCATGGCAATTCCATAAGTAAGATTCTCCATCTCCAATTCAATATGATATTTATCATATAATAAATGAAATAATTCTTTTCCATCAATCCCACAATTCTTTACGGAAAATACTAACTTTCCATTATCGTAGGCAAAACATCCTAACTTTTTTTGATCAAGTAATTCTATTTTTTGCAGTTGTTCACATTTCTTTCGGAAAATTTTAAGGTTATCCACATATTGAGCAAGTTGCTCCTTTTCCTCTTTCATATACATAATTCCATGCTCTGCAGATGCCATTAAAAGATACGAAGGACTAGATGTCTCATAAATATCTATCATTTCCTCCACCTGCTCTTTTTTTATCAAATCCGAACAAAGATGCAATACTGCTGTCTGTGTAAATGAAGGCAATGTTTTATGCGTACTTTGAATCACCAGATCAGCCCCCTGTTTTGTTGCGCTGTCAGGAAAATATTTATCAAAAACAAAATGTGCTCCATGTGCTTCATCTACAATTAATGGAATCCCATATGGTTGAATAGTCTTTTTAATTCCTTTAATATCACTTACAACCCCTTCATAAGTAGGTGAAGTAAGTACAACCGCTTTTATTTCCGGATTCTCCTTTAATTTCTTTTCTACCATCTCAGGTTTCATGTCAACACATACATCATATTTTTGTGAAATGTCTGCATAACAATAAACGGCCTCCAACTGTAAAAGTCGAATACAGTTATAAACCGCTTTATGACAGTTTCTGCCTATTAAAATCTTATCTCCCGGCTTACATACCGAAGAAATAGATACAAGAATCCCAAGAGTACTACCTCCAACAAGATACCAGGATTCTGCACTTTTAAATATATCTTTTACTAAATCCATAGATTCTCTGATGATACCTTCTGGTTCATGAAGATTATCATAATCTGTAATTTCTGTAATATCCATTTTTTCTATACCAAAAAAAGCCCCAAAATCTGTTCTTTTGTGGCCTGGCATATGAAAAGGTATTCTTTTTTCTGAGTCTAGCTCTTTTAATTTATTATATATTGGTGTATTCATATCTCTCTTTACTTCTTAATATTTCTTTTCTATATCCTTATATTTTAATTCTTAAGACAAAAAAAATAGCTCAGTAAATAAAATATTTACTGAGCTTTCATGAGACATCGGGGATTCGAACCCCGGACAACTTGATTAAAAGTCAAGTGCT
>OGYF01001787.1_pt1 | contig 17374 bp, 12 predicted proteins | sample 1576451 | NCBI WGS metagenome assembly OGYF01 (sample SAMEA3541505, study PRJEB24748) | human gut metagenome | biome: human gut; feature: human-associated habitat; material: faeces | place: China | collected 2012 | reverse complement strand
TTCCGCTAAAAATAGCTTTTTCCGCCCCTTTCCGCTCGGAAAACCGCGCTCTTCGCCACTCCCCAGTCCACTGTTTCCGAGTGCTCCGAAACAGTAGGTGGTCTGTTATGTGGTCAACAGCAATTTCCACGGAATAATATGAGCTACACGCCTCTCGCTATCACGCGAGAGACTTTTGCTTTTATACGGTTATTATAACTCTGAACAACCCCTGATTCAAGTCAAAATTTGCACCGCAGTAGACAAAGAAAAAGGGATTGAGAATTCAACAATTCTTCGGCGGCAGTTATCATTTGTAACCCTTATGCAATTTACTAAAAGTCAATTCCTGTACCACATTATACAAAGATAACACCAATTGTCTAGAGGCGAATAAACGCAAAAAGAAAGGCGCAAAGATTTTTTTGATGTTCAGAAGAATAAATCTTGCGAACGCGCGAATTTTATTGACAATCGATGGAATGTATGTTATACTTTAAATAAATAATTATTATCGAGGTGTTCAAGTGGCTATTAGTTATAAGAAACTTTGGAAATTACTTATTGACAAAGATATGAAAAAGAAGGATCTGCAGGCGGCTGCAGGCATTAGTTCTGCGTCCATAACAAAGTTAGCGAAAAATGAAAATGTGAACACTGAAGTATTACAGAAAGTGTGCACTGCATTGAATTGCGATATTAGCGACATTATGGAAATGATTCCTGATAACAATCAATAATTATAAAGAATAAGAGGTAGAACTCGTGATTAAATATTTTTGCAAGAATTGCAACATAAATATTGAAAGCAGCGAGTGCTCGATTTGCGGCGCAAGAACTGAAGTTGAAAGTAAACTATATTGGTGTTCAGCTTGTAATATACCGATTTACGATGAGGTTTGCCCGATCTGCGGTACAAAAGGTGTTTATTTCACTTCTGATGCACGCCCGGTTTTTCCAGAAGAGCGCTTGCTAATTGAAGTTATGCTCGGTAAACCGTTTTGCTTTATTAAAGATTCAGTATGGAACGGTTCTGGTAATAGATATTACATTAATGGAAAGAGAATTCCTTTTTCTGTTACAAATTTAAAAAATTATAATCCGGATTCCATCAGACAAAAATTAGATGAGTTGAAGGAACAAAACACATATACGCATTTTGATCGAATGATTGCAAAGTGGATAAAAGCAAATTCGATAAGGTACGACTATATCACATCTGAAGCCAAAAGCTACATTGCTCAATATTCGAAGAAATATTTAAACGACGATTTGAACGCTGCTTTTGTATCTTTTTCTGGTGGAAAAGACTCAACTGTTGTAAGTGATCTTGTAAGAAAAGCTACCGGTAACCCTTCAATTATACACATTTTCGGAAACACAACCCTTGAGTTCCCTCAAACCTACGAGTATGTAGAGCGCTTTCGAGCTACAAACAAGAGAACGCCTATGTTGCGCGCAGAAAACAAAGAACAAGATTTCTTTAACCTGTGTAAAAAATTCGGACCACCCAGTCGTACTTTGAGATGGTGCTGCACAATTTTCAAAACTGGATTTATCGGTGAAAAAATCAAAAAAACGTTTAGTGGAAGAAAGACAGTTTTGACTTTCTATGGCATAAGACGAAATGAGTCAGCCAGCAGAAATACGTATGAACGTTCATCTCAAGGCAAAAAGATTACTCAGCAGTTGGTGGCTTCTCCGATTATCGACTGGATGGATTACGACATTTGGCTTTACTTGCTTACAACCGGTATTGATTTTAACGAAGCCTACAGACTTGGCTATACAAGAGTTGGTTGCTGGTGCTGCCCGAATAACAGTGGTTGGTCACAATTTTTAGCAAGTATTTATATGCCAGAACAGCACAAACGTTTTCGAGATATATTGCTTGATTTTGCCGTAAAAATGGGTAAAGAGGATCCAGAAGAATATGTTACAAGCGGTGGATGGAAAGCTCGTCAAGGCGGTGCTGGTATTGAACTTAGCAAAAATGTCGCAATTTCGTTTAAACCTTGCGCAACAGATGCAAAATCGTTTAACTACGTGTTAAATAAGCCCATATCTGATGATTTGTATGAGTTTTTTAAACCATTTGGCTTGTTAGATTTCACTATGGGTAAAGAGCGCTTAGGAGAAGTCTATATTTTAGATTTCAAAACCAAGCAACCGATCATAAAACTTCAAGGACGACGTGGAACTAACGAATTAAAAATAACGATACTATCCACTCCGATTGCAGGGAAAACGAAGATTAATGAAATTGAATTGAAATTCAAATGTCAGATCACGAAATTCCAATTGTGCGCGGGATGTCATGCGTGCGAAAACGCATGCAAGCATAATGCAATCAAGCTTATAAAAAATGGCGAAGGCGACACAGAGTATAAATACTTGATAGATGATAATAAGTGTGTACATTGTTTTGAGTGTATCAATCATTATACTGGTGGTTGCTATATGAGAAGAGTGCTTTTGCCTAGAGGAAAGGGATACTCTGATGATAAATAAACAAGAAAAACTTACAAAAGTCAAATTGAAAGGTAATGAATCTTTCAATATCCGAGAGGGCTGGCTCAGAAAAGGTATTCGATGTGTCCAAGATTGCCCGACGCTTTTTTCAAGGGATGATGCGATGGAAATTCTGGGTGTTGGTAGCAAGATGGTTAAATCTATACGCTACTGGCTTAGAGCAACCGGTTTAACGGAAGAGCGTGCTCCTGTTGGAAGGGCGCGTGAGCAAATTCTTACGGAACGGTTTGGCGAGGTGATTGATCAATATGATCGATACTTTGATGACGTGTTTACGTTGTTCTTATTGCATTATAATATTGTAAAAAATTCAGAAGGTTTAAGCGTTGCTTGGGACATCTTCTTTAATAATTATGATGGACAAGATTTTACAAAAGAGAATATGATTGAAAAGTGTAAAGAAGAGCTTAACAAACGGCTTGCTGAAGGAGCAACGTTCTCTGAGAGTTTATTTGCAGATGATTGTGCAAGTATTCTTAGAATGTATAATACTACTGATGTTGCAGAGGATCCCGAGGAAAGCCTCAGTTGCCCCTTAATAGAGCTGGGATTGATTCGTAAAAGCGCTAACAAAAATGGGACGTATGTAAAAACGCCTCCAGCTCGAGACTTGCTTGATAAAATGGCTGTACTATATGTCATCTTAGACAACATCGAAGAAGGAAAAGAATCGGTCAGCATTGAGTCTCTTATAAGCGATGCCAACAATATCGGAAAAGTCTTTAATCTTGATAGAGTGCTTATTAATGAGTATCTTGATCAGTTGAGAGTTTCGGGATATATAACGCTTAATCGCACCGCTGGGTTGGATATGATGTACGTCAACGATAACAGAACACCCGAAGGCGTTATGCGCGAGTATTATGAAAAGAGAATGAGGTAATATGAAATATTCTGATTTTATATGCGTAAATGAGGGCTTTCAGACCTCTGTAAACTTGGAATATGACTTAAATATCCCCGCGAAAGTCAAAGGATATATTCCTACTGAACAGTCTGTGAGGGTTCTCGGAGAGTTTTTAAAATCTTTTTATTATAGCAATGATACCCAAAGTCGCGCTAATGTTTTGGTGGGGCCGTATGGTAGAGGTAAGTCTCATTTGTTACTTGTTCTTTCTGCCATAACCTCATTGGATATGTTCGCCACATCGGAAGATGAGCGCAAACAGAGTTTTGCTATTTTAGAAGAACTGTGTGATAAGATTTATAGTGTAAACGAAGAGGTTGGTGCGTTAGCTCGAGAAATTATTCAATCGGGAATTCGCACTCTTCCTGTGATTATTAACAGCAATTTTAACGATATTAATCAATCGTTCTTGTTGGCGATTAACGACGCTCTTGCAAAAGCGAATCTACAACATTTGTTGCCTGCAACGTATTTTGATTCTGCCATTTCGATTATCAAAAAATGGGAAACAAATTTCCCTGAAGCTTATAAAAAACTCGTTCAAGAATTAAAGAAAAAGAAAATAAAAGTGGAGGATCTTCTTGTCGGCTTGTGCCGTTTTGATCAAGAAGCATATTCTGCATTCTGTGACTGCTATCCTCAGATTGCAGCAGGTACAGCTTTCAATCCTATGACAAATATGGATGTTGTAAAGCTTTACCAGTCCGTAGTGGATGCATTAGTAGAGCAAACAGAGTATTCCGGCATCAATATTATATTTGACGAGTTTAGTAAATTCCTTGAATCAAATATGGATAAGAGCAAAATGCTCAATTTTAAGATCATTCAAGATGTTGCTGAATTAGCTTCAAGAAGTGGAAAGAAGCAAATCCATTTTACTTGCATTACGCATAAGGAAATACTTGATTATTCTTCAAGTGATAGTTTTAAGACTGTTGAAGGAAGATTCAAGCATATAAAATTTGTTGCCTCCTCTGAACAAAGCTATGAATTGATATCTAATGCAATTGTTAAGGACGAGTCTTTTGCAGCATTTAAAAAGAACAATCAGGCAAAGTTTATTGAGGTATGTAACAAGTCAGCATTGATTGATGTGTTCAGCGATCTGGCGCCGGATTCCTTGGAAGAAAAATTGCTTTATGGTTGCTTCCCTTTGACCCCTTTGAGTGCCTATGCACTTTTAAACATCAGCGAACTTGTCGGTCAAAACGAGAGAACATTGTTTACCTTCTTGGCTCAAGATGGGGAATTCACTTTTCAGGACTTTTTGAGAAAAGACCACGAATCGATCGAATTTATTACGCCAGATTATATTTATACGTATTTTGAAGAATTATTTAAAAAAGAAGTATTCAATGCAAAAGTACATAGCATTTGGAAAAAGACAGATGCAGCTTTGAGACAAGCAAAAGAGGGCGCTCAAGTGCGCATTCTACAAGCTATGGCTGTTATCAGTATGATTGGTAATGAACGCTTGAAAAACACCAAAGCTCACTTGAAAGCAGCATTACTGATGGACGATACTGTTTTCGAGCAGGCTATGAGATTTTTGCAAAAAGAGCATATAGTTTCACAGCGCGACACAGCTGAATATGTTTTGTTAACAGCAAATGGTGTAGATGTACAAAAAAGCGTCGAAGCCTATGTAAAAAACAAGGCTGTCAAAGCTGATGTCGGCGAAATGCTGAATGTAATATGCGATAATGGCTTCGTTTTTCCGAGAGAACACAATGACCGATTTAGCATCCTTCGATATTTTAAAAAGGTGTACATGGGTGCCAAAGAGTTTATTGGCTTTAAAAATGCCAAACAACTTTTAACAAAGTATCAGTATGATGGATTGATTGTTTATATCGTAGGAGATGCTTCTGTAGATAGAGAACGGATAGAAAGCAAAATCAAGAAATTTGCTAATCATCCGCAGATTATCATTTGTATTTCCGACTTAGCATTTGACCAGTTGGAAGTACTGAAACGAATTGAAGCAATATCACGATTGAAAGATGAAAACGTTCAGAATCCCGATCCCCACTATATGGAGGAGATGGAGATTTATGAACAGGATCTCATTAGACGTATTCAATCTCATATTGATATGATGTTTGCTCCTCGCAGTCAATACAGCACGTATTTGAATTGTGTGAAGTTGCTAGACATTGATAGTCAGGTGCGTCTGATCCAGACAATTTCGCGCATATGCAATGATTGTTATAATCTAACGCCGGTTATCAATAATGAGATGGTTAACAAAAATGTGCTCAACGCGCAAAACATTAAAGGTCGCGATCTTGTTATTCAACAAATATTAGATTATGCGGACAGCAATGTTATCCCCTGTATGGATGGATATGGGCAAGAGGTAAGCATCTTTAAATCTGTTCTTTCCCGCACGGGATTGGATCAAAATCCGAGAACGCAAGACGCTGGCTTAAATGAAGTGTTGGAATTAATTCATGGATTTATTGCCGATTGCGAAGTGGCAAAAAACAACTTCGAACAACTATATCAAACACTCTGTGCGGCTCCGTACGGATTGAGAAAAGGTATCATTCCAATTTTAATAGCCTATGAACTTCGCCAGTATAAAGAAGGTGTTATTTTCTATTTCAAAGATAAAGAAATGGAACTAACCCCTAGCCTGCTCGCAAATTTGAACGAGGCTCCGGCAAACTATCAATTACTCATTGAAGCTGGGACAGCAGAGAAAGAACAGTATTTGGCAAGTCTGGAACAGATATTTGCGGATAATGCAGATGTGAGGACCACTAGCATAAATCATATTTATAGCGTTGTTAAAAGCATGCAAAACTGGGTTCGTTCCTTGCCGGAGTATACTAAAAAATTCAAGTCATACTGGGAGAATGGTGAAACGAGAACGATCGATGCTCAATTTGATAGCTTCAGAAGAGAATTAATGAAGTTCGAGATTAATTCGAGAGAGCTGGTATTTGATTCGTTTGTTTCTATTTTTGCCGCAGAAAATCAACTGCAAAATTGTGCAGAAAGCATTGCGCGATGCAAAGCGTTTTTTGATGGCCATATCAAGAATTGTAGAATGGAGATTGGCAAAATGCTGATCGCCTTGTTTATGCCTGGCTATCAAGGCGGCTTGGCAAAGTCGATGATGGCTTGGTATAAGAAACTTCCTGATAGCACTAAAAAGCATGTGTTTGATTCTAATTCCAATGCACTTCTCGGATTTGCAGCAAAGATTTCTACCTATGACGATGATGCAATTTTGGATGAGCTGATGTATGAATTTGCTTCGATGGAGATTGAGGACTGGAGTGATTCGCTGGCAAGCAACTTTATTAAAGATGTAGCTGATGCGATTGCCAAGATCAACGACTATCATGAAGATCCTGTGTCAGGCGAAAATGAGTGTATGGTTTCTATATCTCTTACAGGAACTAAACTGGAAAAGACATTCTCATCCAGCAATATATCGCCACTTGGTAAAACTGTTATTAACAATTTGCGTGCCGTTTTTGAAGAGTATAACGGGGCACTGGAAACTGACGAACAGTTGGCTATTTTAGCGCAACTGATAGAAGATATTATAAACTAAGGAGAGCTTATGATTTATTTGGATAACGCCGCTACAACATTTCCGAAGCCGGAAGAAGTGTATCAGGCAGTAGATTATACACAACGTAACATAGCAGTGAATGTTGGCCGAGGTAGCTATAAGGTTGCATCTGATGCTATGAAGCTAGTGGATGAAACTAGATACTTGATGGCGGAGTTGCTTGGCGTAGAGACCCCTAATAATGTGGTTTTTACACCGTCTGCAACCATAGCGGCTAACCAAATTATCATGGGCTTAGAGTGGGATGAATATAAGACGGTTTATATCACCCCCTTCGAGCACAATGCGATAGCGCGTCCTCTACATTTGATGAAGGAACGGTATAATTTTGAGATTGTACTTTTGCCATTTGATTCGCAGACTCAAGAGTTTGATAGAGAAGAAGCAGAAAATCTGTTTTCTCAGAACCCACCAGATTATGTGTTCGTGAATCATATAAGCAATGTAACAGGAGCAATTGTTCCAATTGAAGCGATTACGGAACTTGCAAAGCAACATGATGCAATAGTTGTTGTTGATGCTTCGCAATCCGCTGGCCTTAAGCCCCTTAACATGAAAAAGTCTAATATTGATTATGTCGTTTTTGCAGGACACAAGAACCTGTACGCTTCCTGGGGGATAGGTGGTTTTGTTTCGGCATATACAGCACGCTTGGCAACAGTGCTTGCCGGAGGAACAGGTTCAGATTCACTAAACTTAAATATGGCTTCTGATTCTCCGGTGGGTTTTGAAGTAGGTAGTGCGAATATCATTGCTATATCAAGCTTGAACGCTTCTTTGAAATGGCTAAAAGCAACCGGAATATCTGTTATAGCCGACAAAAAAGCACAATTGATGGAACGACTAATTCAGGGGTTGAGGGCGATCGGAGTTAAGTTGTATTTGCCGACGCATCACACTAGTGTTCTTTCCTTCAATGTGGATGGATATAGTGCAAATGATGTTGGAACAATTTTGAGCGAAGAATACGATGTGGCAGTTAGAACGGGTTATCATTGTGCACCATATATTCATGATTTGATTGACTCTCATAAATCTGGTGGAACAGTTAGAGTAAGTGTGGGATATTTCAATACTGAAGAAGATATCGATTTATTGCTAGATGGAATAAGGAGTTTGTAATGATGTCATTCAAAGATATCAAATTAAATACTGAATACAGATCTGGTAAGAGCGATGTCATTAAGGATTTTTATATCCCTGTCTTATCTCGCGCAGTTAAATACAAGCGCGCAGTCGGCTTCTTTTCTTCTACAGCATTGATTCAAATTGCAAAGGGAATATCGGAGATGGTCGTTAACGGCGGACACATTCAGCTGATTGCATCTCCCAGACTTTCCGAAGAAGATATACTCGCGATTCAAAAAGGTTATGAATCTCGTGATCAAGTAGTAACTAACGCAATTATGCGAGAGTTTAAAGAGCCGACAAGTTATTTTGAAAGTGAAAGACTCAATATGCTTGCTACATTAATTGCGGTCGGTAAGCTGGATATTAAAATAGCATTTACTCACGGGCGCAACCAACTTGGTATTTATCACGAAAAGATGGGTCTTGTATATGATTCAGATAACAACGTTATCGCTTTTTCAGGATCAACAAATGAGTCAGAAACCGCATTTGTTGATAACTATGAAGTGATGGATGTGTATTGCTCATGGCAGTCATCTTTCGAAGAGAAAAAAGTTGCTCAAAAAGAATTGGCGTTCCATATGCTTTGGACAAATGCTGACTCTCATGTAACGATTATAGATTTCCCTGAGATTGCGGTTAAGAAGCTGTTGGAGTACAAGCGAGATAAAGTTGATAGCCAAGTTGATGCTATTGAATGTTCTTTGAGGGAAAGAGAAGCTGAAAGCGTTGCGAAAAATGGTTTTCGTGTTCCTCCTGACGTTTCGTTCGATGACCACCCATATCAATTGGAAGCTATAAACAATTGGATGGAATCAGATGGACAAGGAATATTTGATATGGCAACAGGTGCAGGTAAGACTTTTACTGCACTGGGAGCATTATCTGCTTTGTCGGAGAAACTAAAAGATAATATAGGTGTTATTATCCTTTGCCCATATCAGCATCTGGTTGAGCAATGGGTTGAAGATATAAAACGATTCAATGTAACTCCTTTAATTTGTTATTCTAAATACGATTGGAAAAAGAAATTCAAACTAACACTTAGCGATTATAAGCTGGGGGTAATCAAGAATTTCTGTGCAATAATGGTCAACGCATCTTATTCCACGGATTACGTTCAAGATATTTTGCGCGCTGCAAAAGGCAATCTTTGCATTGTTGTGGACGAAGCACATAACTTTGGCGCGAAACGTTTGCAAAAATGCATGCTAGAAAATTTCAAATACAGATTGGCATTATCAGCAACCTTGGAACGTCATCATGATGAAGAAGGAACGCAAAGTCTGTACAATTATTTCAAAAAAGTGTGCATCACTTTTACGCTTGAGGATGCTATAAAGCAAGGATTTTTAACTCCGTACTATTATCATCCTGTTGTTGTCAATCTAGAACCGGATGAACTTCAAGAATATACGGAACTAACAGAGAAGATAATTAATATTCTTCGAAAGAATCCAGGGGATGAACTACCTAAATCAGCAGAAATGTTGCTCATTAAGAGAGCAAGGATTATAGCCGGCGCTCGTAATAAGTTACATATTCTTGAAGAACTTATGGAGGAATACAAACACGACAACAATATCTTAGTGTATTGTGGTGCGACAAAAGTGTTCACTGATCGAGAAGATGATTACGACGAGGATGATGCACGACAAATAGAGCGAGTCGTAGATATTCTTGGAAATAAATTGAACATGAGAGTATCTATGTTCACATCCAAAGAAGATGCTCAGGAAAGAGAACGAATTAAAGAGAGTTTCGCAGAAGGCCATTTGTTACAGGCTTTAGTTGCAATTAAATGCTTGGATGAAGGTGTGAACATACCTGGCATTAGAACTGCGTTTATTATGGCTAGCAGTACTAATCCTAAGGAATACGTTCAACGACGCGGTCGTGTGTTACGTCGGGCCAAAGGAAAACAATTTGCGGTTATATATGATTTTATTACATTGCCAAGAAGCTTAGATTCTACTGAAAGAGTAAGCAACGTAGATTGTGAAATAGCATTATTCAAACGCGAAAAAGAACGCCTAGACGATTTTGTTAGACTTTGTGAAAATCCGTCTGAATCGTATAAACTTGTTGATAGAATCAACGAGTATTATCAGTTGAACTACATAGGAGGACATGATTATGGAATATGATGTTGTAAATACTGACAATCAAAACGAAGCTCTTGACGAGTCAAAATTGCAGCGCCTTAAAACTCGTGTCTATATGATGGAACGTGAGAATTATAAAACAAAAAAACTCAAAGACAACGAGATGGTAGAAAAAATCATTAAGCTCATTATTCAGGAGGTCGAAAATGTTAATTAAGCAGATTGCACTGAAGAATTTCAGACAGTATAAAGATCTCCAAGTAGTTGAATTTTCTTGTGATAAAGAGAAAAATGTTACTGTTATTTTGGGTGACAATACGAGCGGAAAAACCACGCTCATTCAGGCATTCAATTGGTGCTTGTATGGAACCACCTCTTTCAAAACAAGAGAATTGATCAACTCAGAAACGCTACAGGAAATGAGCATATTTTCTTCTGCTGAGGTTTCTGTTGAAGTGGAGTTGCAGCACGAGGACAAGTTGTATGTTATTCGCAGAACACAAGTTGTAACGAAAAACGAAGGTAATAAGCCTTCCTGCACGAGGGCAACCTTGAAAGTCGAGTATAAGGAACAAAACGGAGAAATGCAGGAAGTCCCCACATTTGAATGCCAAAACACCATAAACAAGATATTGCCTGAAGCTCTCTCTGGTTATTTCTTCTTTGACGGTGAACATGTATCCGAAATCAATAGCAAGGGCAATGTTGTTTCTGCTGTTAGAGGTCTTATGGGGCTTGAAACAATAAGCGAAGCTGTTGATCATTTTTCACCCAAAAAGACTAATTCTGTCATTAGCAAACTGCAAAAAGAATTGGATATCGGTCAGGATGAAAAGAGTGTGCGGCTCAAGAGGGATCTAGATACCGCAAAAGAAAAGCTTCAGACACTTGAAGCGCGCGAAGCACAGGTAAGAGAGGAAATTGCTTACTTTGAAGGACACAAGAAAGAATTAACGGCATTGATACTTGCAAACGCGGATACCAAAGCGCGTCAGGAAGAAAAGACACGTGTAGAACGCGATATAGAATTTTTGCAGAGAAATCAGGCTGATGTTGAACAGCAGATTGTTCGGGACTTTACTAGAAACGCTTATAAATTCTTTGCATTGGCACTGTATTCTAAGGTCTATCGTGTGATTGCGGATGCAAAGCAAGATGGCGAAGGCATTCCTAAAATGCATTTTGATTCTATTGAATACATTTTGCAGCGTGGAAAGTGTATCTGCGGCGCTGATTTGACAATGAATCAAGGTGCAGTGAATCATATTAGATATGAACAAAGCTTGCTTCCTCCGCAGCATATTGGTACCACGATTCGCGAGTTCAGGCGGGATTGCCAGCGTTACGAAACCGAAATTGAAAACTATGCTGAAACCATCAGGGCAGACTATATCCGAATTAGAGAAAATGCGAATCAGTTAGATGATAAGCGTGCTCATTTTACGGAATTAAGCAGATCCATTCAAGGTAATATTGATGTTGGCAAATACGAACGCGATAATGAGGAAAACGATAGAGTACTTACCGCAAAGAGAAATCTGCTTCTTGAAATCACGTCTGCGATTGGTGAAGTGAAAAACCAGATTCAGTCGCTTGAAAGTACTATAAATGGATTGCGCGTATCTACTGAGAAAAACAAGAAAATTACTGCAGCTATTGCATATGCTACTAGAATTTATGAGTGGTTCCAGGCAAGCTATGACAACTCTGAACGTGTTGTAAAAGAAGATCTGTATGCAAGCATAAATATGCTGTTTTCTCAGATGTATCACGGTCAGCGTGTTGTAGAGATAGATGATAACTATCATATCACGCTCAAAGTGGATAGCGGAAATGGTGTGTTTGTAAATGACACTTCACCTGGACTTGATACGGTAAAGAATTTTGCTTTCATTGCTGGTATTGTAGATTTGGCTAGAAAGAAAGCAAAAGCTAAAGAAAATACGCCTGGTGAAATTGAATATTCTAGCGAACCGTATCCAATTGTTATGGATGCGCCATTCTCTAATGCTGACGAGAAACACATCGCTAATATTTCAAGAGTACTTCCTCAGGTTGCAGAGCAGGTTATACTTGTGGTTATGAATAAGGATTGGGAGTTTGCGCAGTCTGATATGAGTGAAAAAGTTGGCATGATCTATCAGATTGTCAAGCATTCTGAAATCAAGTCTTCGGTTAGGAGGGATGGTTAATGTTTACTGGCGATATTTATATTCGTGGCAAATATGCTACGTATTTGAAATATTTAAGCCAAAAGACCGAAAAAAACGATCACAAAGAAAAAGTTGCCGGTGTCTTTGAAAGAATGATTGATGTATATATGACCGCGGCAATTGTAGGCGTTAACTATGGTCTGAAGCGCGAAGATGAGAATACAAATTCTGATACGGTTAAGATTTTTGCAGATGTTGTGAACCGAGAGCAGAATAACCTTATTTCAATTTTTAGAATAGTTATGCTTGTTGATAATACGACAGGTCTCAATGCCGATGAAAAAATTGATAGAGCGTTTAAGAATCCCGACACACCGGAGAATATGAAGCTCTTTAACACGTATGTTCGAGGCGGTATCGAGTGGTTGTACGAACAATTTACTACAGGAGCAACTACGAGGGATGAATACATTACAAAAATCCATGAAATTGTAGAAGCATTCAGCGAAGAAAATGGATTTATTAATTAATAAAATCCAAGAAAGTTCAAAAACAAATGAGGTAATTGTATGTCGTATAAAGCTCAAACTATAATTGAAACAATAAAAGGGATAAATCAAATATATTATCTGCCATCCATTCAGCGAAAGTTTATATGGGATGTTCATCAAATCGAAAAACTTTTTGATTCTTTGATGCAGAATTATCCTATAGGAACCTTTCTGTTTTGGTCGATCGAAAAAGGACAAGATCCCTCACATATTGATGAATATACCTTTTATGAATTCATCAGCAATTATAACGAGAAAAATGCTTTAGAATTTATGCAAACAAAGGTTGAAAAACCTAGTTGCAAAGATAGATTGACGGCAGTGTTGGACGGTCAGCAAAGATTAAGCTCGCTATATTGTGCTTTAAGAGGAAGTTATGCTTTTAAAACGAGCAAAAGACTAAGTCCAAACGACCAGTATCCCAAACGCGAATTATACCTTAATTTGTTGTATCGCTGTAAAAGCGAAATGGACGATAAATTCCAATTTAAGTTTATTACGCCCAAAGAAGCCGATATAAAAGATGAAAATCATTATTGGCTTAAGGTGAAGGATGTAATTTCTTGGTCGGATTCTCCTAACGGAAGAAATGATGTAAAGAAAAAGGCTAAGGCACTAGTTCGACAAATTGAAGGTGCTGGTTTAGCTAATTTAACGGCAGAACAGTATGACGATATAGAGAGCACTATTGAGTTGTTGTGGGAAAGATTGGTTACCGAAGAACTGATTACATACTTTGAGATAAAAAAAGAATCCCTGGATGATATTTTAGACATTTTTGTGCGTGTAAATAGCGCAGGCACACCTCTTTCGAAAAGCGACCTTGTATATTCAACGATTGTTGCAAACTGGGAAGAAGGAAGAGAGAAAATTGAAAACCTGTTGGAAACTTTAAATTCTAAGGGAGACCATTTTAAATTTGATAAAGATTTCGTAATTACTCTTTGTCTGGCACTGATGGATTTGCCGCAAAAATTTCAAGTAAAGATATTTACAAGAGATAATGTAAAAAAAGTAAGTGATTCGTGGGATGAAATCGTAACATCAATATGCGATAGCGTGGATTTGTTAGTTGATTTCGGTTTTTGCCATGACAATTTTACTGCATATTACATAATTATCCCTGTGGCTTATTATCTCTATAAATCTCAAAAACGTCTTTGCGATTTAAACGAATCAGACAAAAACACAATTCGTAAGTTTTTGATTACTGGAATGGTAAAAAAGATTTTCTCTTCGAGCGTAGAAAGTGGTTTGTCAAATATTTTAGGCAAGCTCAAACAAACGAACTTGAATGGAGACATTGAGCTTCGCTGTAGCGATCACTTCGATTTCGATAGTTTAAAAACCCTTGAATTTCAAGAAAGGACTTTGCGCGTAGAGGAAGCTGATGTTGATGAGATAATTAATTTCAAAAAAGGGCCTTTAACTTTTATGATTCTTTCTCTGCTTTACCCGGATTTGAAACTAAGCGAGATCAAGTGGCATCAAGATCATATTCATCCGCGATATGCTTTTGACAAAAATCGTCTAATTAAATATTTCGCTGAAAAAGGTATGAAATTGGACGATAACACTTTAAAAGCATGGGCTGCAAACTCCAATACCCTTGTAAATTTACAGTTGCTTACTGGTAAGCAAAACCAAGAAAAGAGCAAAACTCCTTTGGTGACATGGATATATAATCAGTTCCCGGATGATGATAAGCGCAAAAAGTATTGCGAAGAACACTATATAGATTTTGATGCAGGATTTGAGTTGGAGAATTTCGATGCTTATTACAATAGACGCAGAGAGAAACTCAAGAAAAAGCTGATGGAAATCTTTAGTGTACAAGTTATCAGCGAAGAAGAGACAAGAATTATTGAAGAGCAAACGTCAGAAGAAGAAAGTGTTATTACTCCGGAAGGCAAAACAATTGCCGAGGCCGCAGTAAGTGTTTTGATAGATCATCCGGAAGGGCTAACTTGTAAGCAAATATACGAAGCCATTATGGAGCAGCATCTTTATGAATTCAAAGCAGAAAAGCCGGAGGTTGTTTTACGAATCGAAATCCGCAGACGTTGTCAAAATGTCGATATCTCGAAATCGTATGAGACAAAATGGTTCAGAATTGTAAAGAAAGTAGATGGTGAATGCTATTACGGCATTACGTTCAGTGATTAAAAATGGTGAAAGAATTAATGCATGATCCAATATTACTTGCAGGAAAGGCTGAGGTCTCAACAAAAGAAGATCTGCCTGTCGCGCAGGACTTGCTTGATATGCTTATGGCACACAAGGATAGCTGTGTTGGTATGGCAGCTAATATGATCGGCGTCAAGAAACGCATTATCGCTTTTCTCGACGAGAGTGGACGAGCTCCTATATACACTGTGATGCTCAACCCCGAGATTGTTAAAAAAGACGGTGCGTATAACACCGAGGAGGGATGTCTGTCTCTTCTCGGTGATCCGCGTCCGTGTAAACGCTATAAATCTATCAAGGCTAAGTATGAGATATTGGAACTGCAAACTCGCATAAAGACCTACAACGGCTGGACGGCGCAAATCATTCAGCACGAAGTCGATCATTGTAATGGAAATTTGATTAAAATATAGGATATATGGAGTGGCTAGTTGTATGGTAAATATTTCGGCACTTATAACCGATGGTCAACAAATCTTATTGTTTCAAAACGATAAGAACGAAAAAAATGAATACGCACTTCCGTCTGTTTGCGCTTCCACCTTAGTCGGGGCAAAAAGAAAATTGAAAAAACTGATTAATGACCTTGGGATACAATTTTTCTTTAATCGTGAAATATATAGTGCATTTAATAATGGTGACGACAATTGTGCATTTTTATGCTATGTTACTAGCTATACTTCATTGTCGAAAAATGAAGATTATATTTGGATAGAAATTAATAAATTCAAAGATGTTGCATTAAAGGATATGGGGGCGCATTCTTCTCAAGCTGTTTTTAAGTATATAAGAGAACGGTTGGATGTAATTGATGCAGTAAAAGCAAAAATTCGATTTTTAAATCAACAAAGCGGATTAACCTTAAGTTTCTCGGAAAAATTAAATGGAGTGCAGATATTTATCTACGCGCCAAGGTTTATATGTCCGTTTTCATATCATTTTTCATTTGATTTTGTAAATGAAGAAGAAGTTGAGTTTAATGTTGATTGGATTTTAAATCGATCAATGGCACCAGGCGACAAATCTGATATTTATATTTTTTTCTCTGAAACAATGGGAATGTTACTGAAATTGTTTTTGCAAGAGCCTGTTGTTGTTACTATGTTTGGTCATTGTTTTGTAGAAGGTGAGATTGGTGGTGCAAGTCTTTCATTTGAATCGAATAAGTACAGTGAAATAATAAGCAAGCATGAGATTGTTGAGCGTATTGCGCTTTTGTTTGAAGTTTTCAAAATAGCAATGAGTCTACATGGAGAATTAATAGGATCTATTTCACATAAGAATATTGTAAAAAATAATGATGAGATTTTAAAATGCTTTGGCAAAGAGAATTTCAATTTTGTATTTAGAGAAGAACATGCTTGTTATTATAATGATCACCTAGAATGTATATATATTGATAATGGTCTGTACGATTCAGACAAGCTGTTTTCTGGGTATTCCAATGAAGTAATTAGCGGAACACATGGGAAAATATTAGTTCAAAAAATAAAAGATTTCACCTTTTTAAATTACATAGATGCAGATGATTGGAAAACAGTACAAGAAATTATTAAAAGAAGAAAAATTATTGACTATAAGTTACTGGCTCAAAGCAACAAACTGTACGTAATAGCTAATAAAGAAATTTGGGTTATTGATGGGTGGTTCCATCACACTATTGCGGAGTTGGAAAAAGAAGACGTTTTAGACCGTAATAAGAGAGAACAGGCACTGTTGTTAGCCAATAGAGAGTTCAGTTGGAAATATCCTTTGAACTACGGTAGATTTGAAGAATTGTGTGCAGATTTATTAGAACAAATAAAGCCTAATGCGAGGATAAGACTTGCGGGGGATGCAAACAATGCAGACGTGGGAAGGGATATATTAGTTTATAATCCAGATGATACGTTGCATATATGTCAGTGTAAAGCTTATCAAAAAAATGTAGGAAAAAGCGATGTACAAGATATTCGTGATACAATAGAGTTCCATGGTGCTACAGGTTTCTATCTAATGGTTTCGTCTAGAATTACTTCTCCTTTGATTAAAAATTTAGAGATTCTAAAGCAAAAATATGCGGTGGATTGGTGGACTGAAAGAGAGATATTTAATTATTTACGAAGATATCCGTTCATAGCAGATCGTTACAGAGATATTTTAGAAATAAAGTAATAATTCTCTGGACTTTCGCAAACCTGTGTGATACTGTTGTGTACTGCAAAGGAGGTGCGGATATGGCACAGATGAGTTTAGAAGAA
>OGYF01001786.1_pt1 | contig 17378 bp, 18 predicted proteins | sample 1576451 | NCBI WGS metagenome assembly OGYF01 (sample SAMEA3541505, study PRJEB24748) | human gut metagenome | biome: human gut; feature: human-associated habitat; material: faeces | place: China | collected 2012 | reverse complement strand
GGTACTTCCTATCCTGATTTTCAGAAATAAAACCAATCCTCCAAAACATAAAATATATTCTCTTCATAAAAAACATGCTGTTTCTTCGAAAGCAGATACTACAACTTCTATTCAATAAAAAACTTCTGTGTGTAAACACAGCAGTTTTTCTTATGAAAGAGCCGCTTTTATTCAGAGAAAAAAGCAGTGGTGCATATGAAGTATTCCAGAGTGCGGTAAATCAGACTGGACTTACCGTCACTCCAGTATGGGAAAGCACATCCCAGACAACACTTATGGAAGCGGTACATTACGGATTAGGCGTAACGATTCTGCCTGAACAGATGATAAAAAGAGAAATAAGAGAGGGGCGATTAGCTCAGATTACATTCTCCGATTTCTCCTTTCAGAATACGATTCATATAGCGTATCATCATAGCAAATATCTATCTCCATCAATAAAGAAATTTATTCTTCTGGTAAAAACTCTGGACTTTTAATTCATTAGGGAGGAAACAGACGAAAAAAGAAATAATGTCATATCCCATCTGCTCTGTAGTCGCTGTGTTTAAGACGCTCAGCCGCATCTTAAACACGCTCCGAAGCCGCATCTGGGATATGACATTATTTCTTTTTTCGTCTGTTCCCCTAATGAATTAAATCGTTAGACAATATCTTTTCCACCTCGGTAACAGGTTTTTCAATTACCTCAGCGATTACTTCCAAAGGAATGCCCGCTTTATACATGCGTTGTGTATAGCTGGTTGTTGCTTCGTTAAATCCTTCTCTTCGACCAGATTCTTTATGGTCTGTCCATGCGTTTCTCATGTTTATCGTCTCCTCCTTTTCTGGAATTGAAAAATGTAATCCTGTAAATGTGTTTATAATCTGTGCAGCAGTAACGGAAAAAGAAGAATAGTCTGAATCAGAAAGCAGCGTCTCCATTTTTTCTTCGTCAGAAACTACTTTTAATATATGCATAAGCCGGCCAAATTCTGTATGGAATTTCGTGAAATCGGAAATATTATTGCATGATATTAAATGAAGTTTGTAATCTGGAAGAAATTTCTTAAGGGATTCATCTGCCTCAGAAAACATCTCCTGAAGGTTTTTTGCCGCATCCCATTCGTCATTACCAAAATATATGGTAACAGTAATAACTGGAATAAGGCGATCCTCTGGATGCCACCCTGATAAAAATTCCTTTCTAGTTTCTTTAAACCCGGGGTTTTGCTTTCGTACTTTTCTATATTGCTTTGTTTTTTCATTTATCTGAGCGGAATAATTAATCGCATCATAGAGCATATTTCTGACAGGCATTGCGTAATGGATATGAGATTGATTCTCAATTCCAAACAGTACATAAAGTGTATTCTTATATTCTTTAGTAACACAGCCCTTTAAAATATCTCGAAATTTCTGTATGGTAGCCAATTCTCCGCGCTTACCAAGTGGAAGGGTAATTTCAGAAGTATCTCGTTCAATTAAATTATCTGGAAGTATTCTTTGTTGCCCATCGTAAATAAGATAATTAAAAACATCAGCAAAAATCTCATTATTGGACAAATATTCTTTCGTAAGTGCATCAGCTTGTCTCATAACACTCACCTCGAAATAAAAATTATTTTATCTGAATATATGATACACCAAAATTAACATAAAATCAATAAATTTCCAAAAAATAACATAGAAAAATTAGAGGTAGAGAGATCGTACCTGTCAGCTTCCAAGAGAGAAAAAATAATCTTCTGGACGCTATACCTTCCGAGCAAGCAGTAGTCTTCTGATTTCTCCTCCTCCATCTCTTTCCCCAAAGACTATTACATTCGTGTTTTCAAGTTTTTTAAAATTGTTCTAAAATAAATCCCTATAAACCTATTTACAAAGTAGGTTAATAGTGATATTATCATAGCCATGAGATACATGAAAGAAATAAATCAATAAAAATGAGATTTTAGAATAAGGAGGAACAAAGCAATGGCTAACATTTATAAAGGTACATTAGGACTGATCGGAAACACACCTCTTGTTGAGGTTACGAACATTGAAAAAGAATTAGGACTCAAGGCAAGAGTTTTAGTGAAACTTGAATATTTTAATCCGGCAGGAAGTGTTAAGGATAGAATTGCAAAGGCGATGATTGAGGATGCTGAGAAGAAAGGAATTTTAAAAGAAGGTTCTGTAATCATTGAGCCGACATCTGGTAACACAGGAATCGGTCTTGCCTCTATCGCAGCAGCAAAAGGATACAGAATCATTCTTACAATGCCGGAGACAATGAGTGTTGAGCGAAGAAATATTTTAAAAGCTTATGGTGCTGAGATTGTTCTTACAAGTGGAGCGAAAGGAATGAAGGGTGCTATCGCAAAGGCAAATGAACTTGCTGAAGAGCTTCCAAACAGCTTTATTCCAGGACAGTTTGTAAATCCTGCCAATCCTGCAATCCATAAAGCAACAACTGGTCCTGAGATTTGGGATGATACGGACGGAGAAGTTGATATCTTTATCGCAGGTGTTGGTACAGGTGGAACATTAACGGGTACAGGACAGTATTTAAAAGAGCAGAAACCAGAAGTTAAGATTGTTGCATTAGAGCCAGACAGCTCACCGGTTTTATCAGAAGGTAAGGCAGGTCCACATAAGATTCAGGGTATCGGAGCAGGGTTTGTACCGGATGTATTAGACACAAAGGTTTACGATGAAATCTTTAGAGCAGAGAATGATAATGCATTTGAAACAGCAAAACTTTTAGCAAAAAAAGAAGGAATTTTAGTTGGTATTTCCTCAGGTGCATCTTTACATGCAGCGATTGAATATGCGAAGAAGCCGGAGAATGAAGGTAAGACAATCGTAGCCCTTCTTCCGGATACAGGAGACAGATATTACTCTACAGCATTATTTACTGAATAATTCATAGAAAAGAAAGGTGACAATCAATGAATCTTTCGAAGAAAAGCAGGTATGGGATTACCGCATTGATTGATCTGGCAGTATATGCCAGAGATCAATGTGTACAGTTAAGTAGTATCGCAGAACGCAATAAGATATCTGTAAAGTATTTGGAACAGATTTTTTCCGGTTTAAGAAGAGCAGGGCTGGTAAAAAGTATAAAGGGACCACAGGGTGGTTATCTTTTAGCAAAAAGTCCGGAAAGCATTACCGTAGCAGATGTGATCTATGCGTTAGATGGAAGCTATCTTCTGGAAGATGAAAGAAGCGTGGTAAGTGGAGCAGATGAAAAGGGGATATCGACAGCGATACAGAAACTTCTGATTGAGCAGATGAATGATCAGACAGATAAGTTATTAAAACAGTTAACATTAAAAACACTGGTGGATTCTTCTTTGGAGTACAGTCAGAGTGGACAGGAAATGTATTATATTTAGATTAGAATCAGATTTTTAGATTAGTTAGATTAGATAAATTAGATAGATAAAATTAGATAAGAATTTTAGATACTCAAGAGGGTAGACATGAAGACAAAGAAATTAGAGACAGATGTGTTAATCATCGGTGGAGGAACAGCAGGCTGCTTTGCTGCCTATACTTTAGGAAAAGAAGCAGAGGTAAGCGTTCTGATAGCGGAAAAAGCAAATATTAAGAGAAGCGGCTGTCTGGCAGCTGGTGTTAACGCCTTAAATGCCTATATTACGGAAGGGCATGTGCCTCAGGACTATGTGGATTATGCGAAAAAGGATGCTCATGGAATTGTCAGAGAGGACTTGCTTTTATCTATGTCCGAGCGACTGAATCATGTAACGAAAGTTCTCGATGATATGGGACTGGTTATTCTGAAAGATGAGAATGGAAAATACGTTGCAAGAGGGAATAGAAATATAAAGATTAACGGTGAGAATATCAAGCCTCTCTTAGCCGAAGCGGCGATGGCGCAGGAGAATGTTACTGTGCTTGAGAGAGTGAATATTACGGATTATATAATAGAAGAGAATGAAGTAAAAGGAGCCTGGGGCTTTAATATAGAAGAGAATGTTTTCTATGATATCCGAGCAAAAGCTATTCTTTGTGCGACTGGTGGAGCAGCAGGGCTTTATCGTCCGAATAATCCCGGATTTTCAAGACATAAAATGTGGTATTCCCCATTTAATACTGGAGCTGGATTTGCGATGGGTATTTTAGCCGGAGCGGAAATGACAACTTTTGAAATGCGTTTCATTGCTCTTAGATGTAAAGATACGATCGCACCGGTCGGAACGATCGCGCAGGGAGTTGGAGCAAAGCAGATGAATGCTCATGGCGAGATTTATGAGACAAAGTATGGTCTTACAACTTCTCAACGTTTATATGGAACTGTAACAGAGAACAGAGAAGGACGAGGACCTTGTTATTTAAAAACAGATGAGATCAGTGCAGCGCAGGAACAGGATTTATATAGAGCCTACCTTAATATGGCACCGAGCCAGACTTTAAAATGGCTGGAAGGTTCAAGAGGTCCGGCAAGTGAAAATGTCGAGATTGAAGGTACAGAACCTTACATCGTAGGCGGTCATACGGCAAGCGGCTATTGGGTAGATAATGGCAGACGAACAACAGTGAAAGGTTTATTTGCAGCAGGTGATGTTGCAGGAGGCTGTCCACAGAAATATGTAACCGGAGCATTAGCAGAAGGTGAGATTGCAGCAGAATCCATGACAGAGTATGTAAAAGCTTTAAAAGAAAAGAGCAAAGCGGTTAAGGAAGATGCTGCTGTACATAAAACAGAAACAATGATAGATACTGCAGCTGCGTTAAAGAAAAAAGAGTATGAAGCTCATTTAATCACACAAGACAATGACAGCGAAGATACATTTTTCATTACCGCAGAGCAGCTAGAAGAAGCTATGCAGAAGGTTATGGATCAGTATGCCGGCGGAATTGCTACAGATTATCAGTACAATGAAGAAAGACTGGTAATCGGCAGGAAGCGAATTGGTGAGCTTCTTGGAATGGTTGCTGAACTTAAAGCAAAAGATATGTTTGAGTTAAAAGATATCTACGAAGTAAGAGAAAGATTGATCGTGTGCCAGACTTTAATTGAACATTTACGGGCAAGAAAAGAGACAAGATGGCATAGTTTCGGAGAGAATACCGATTATCCGGAAGAAAACAGCAAGTGGCTTAAATATGTGAATTCAAAAAGAAAGCCAGATGGCGGAACCGAAATAATTTTCAGAGAACTGGTGACAGGAGGAAAGGTATATGAGTGTACGGATTTTACAGAATAAATGTGTGGGATGCGGAAGATGCCTTTCTGTCTGTCCCGGAAATCTCTTAAAAAAAGGTGAGGATGGCAAAGTACATATCCGCAATATCAGAGACTGTTGGGGATGTACCGCCTGCTTAAAAGAATGTCACACCGGAGCGATTTTATATTTCCTTGGTGCCGACATGGGAGGCATGGGATCCATGCTTTCTGTAAAAGAAAAAGGTGATGTTCGTGTATGGAGAGTTGACAGCCCAGACGGACAGACAAAGACCATTGAGATCAACATGAAGGATTCTAATAAATATTAGTATAGAAAACATTTATAAAAAGGAGGAAATGAGATGGGAACATTATCACATCTTGATGAACTGGAAGCAGAAGCAATATACATAATGAGAGAAGTGGCAGCAGAATGTGAGAAGCCGGTTATGCTTTATTCGATCGGAAAGGATAGTTCCGTAATGCTGCATTTGGCAATGAAAGCCTTTTACCCGGAAAAACCGCCGTTCCCATTTATGCATATCGATACAACATGGAAATTCAAAGAAATGATTGAATTCAGAGATAAGATTGCAAAAGAAAAAGGAATTGACATGATTGTATACACGAATGAAGAAGGTGTAAAACAGGGAATCAATCCATTTGATCATGGCTCAGCCTACACAGATATCATGAAGACACAGGCATTAAAACAGGCACTCACAAAATACGGATTTACCGCAGCATTTGGCGGCGGCCGTCGTGATGAAGAAAAATCAAGAGCCAAAGAGAGAATTTTCTCCTTTAGAAATAAAGAACAGGCATGGGATCCTAAGAACCAGCGTCCAGAAGTGTGGAAGTTATATAATACACAGATTAAGCAGGGCGAAAGTATTCGAGTATTCCCGATTTCTAACTGGACAGAGAAAGATATCTGGCAGTATATCAAACGTGAAAATATTGAAATCGTACCACTTTATTATGCGGCTGAACGTCCAGTAGTAGAGCGTGACGGCAATATTATCATGGTAGATGATGACAGAATGAAGCTTCGTCCAGGGGAAAAGATTGAACATAAGAGCGTAAGATTCCGTACTCTTGGATGTTACCCGTTAACAGGTGGTATTGAATCTACAGCGCATACATTAGACGAGATTATTGATGAGACACTTAGCGCAGTAGATTCCGAGAGAACCAGTCGTGTTATTGACCATGACGGCGGAGCAGCCAGCATGGAAAGAAGAAAGAAAGAGGGGTACTTCTAAGATGAAAGGATTATTAAAATTTATTACATGCGGAAGCGTGGATGACGGAAAATCAACATTGATCGGACATATCCTGTATGATTCCAAGCTTCTTTATACAGATCAGGAAAAAGCACTTGAGCTTGACTCAAAAGTGGGAAGTCGTGGTGGAAAAATAGACTATTCTTTACTGCTTGATGGATTAATGGCAGAAAGAGAACAGGGTATCACAATTGACGTAGCTTACAGATATTTCACAACAGATAATCGAAGCTTTATCGTAGCAGATACTCCAGGACATGAAGAATATACAAGAAACATGGCAGTTGGTGCATCTTTTGCAGACTTAGCCGTTATTCTTCTGGACGCAACACAGGGCGTACTTGTACAGACAAGACGTCACGCAAGAATCTGTGCATTAATGGGAATTAAATATTTCATTTTCGCAGTAAATAAGATGGATCTTGCAAAGTATAGTGAAGAAAGATTCCGTGAAATCGAAAAACAGATCGAAGCATTAAAAGCAGAACTTGGACTGGAAAATGTATACATCGTTCCAGTATCCGCTACAGAAGGTGACAACGTAACAAAAGCTTCCGACAATATGACATGGTATCAAGGAAAGCCAATCCTTTCTATCTTAGAGCAGGTTGACATTGATGAAAATCAGGAAGAAGGCTTCTACCTTCCTGTACAGAGAGTATGCCGTCCAAATCATCAGTTCCGTGGATTCCAGGGACAGATTGAAAGTGGAAGCATCAAGGTAGGCGATGAGATTACTGCACTGCCAAGTATGGAAAAAGCACACGTTAAATCCATTCATGTAACAGACAAAGAGGTACAGTCTGCAGAAAAAGGACAGCCGGTAACGATTCAGCTTGACAGAGAAGTAGATGTATCAAGAGGATGTGTATTATCCGCAGGTGCAGGAGAAAAAGTAACTTCTTCGGTAGAAGCAACGCTGCTTTGGATGGATGATGATAAACTGGAAAGTGGAAAAAATTATTTTGTAAAATTAGGAACCAGATTAGTACCTGGTATCGTTTCAAAAATCCTTTACTCTATCGATGTAAATACAGGCGAACAGAAACCAGCCGATTCTTTAGGAAAGAATGAGATTGCAGAATGTGAGATTACATTTGTCGATCGTGTTGTTGCTGATGAGTTTAGCAAACATAAGACATTAGGAGAATTAATCCTGATCGACCGAGTAACAAACATGACTTCTGCCTGCGGTGTTGTAACGGAAGTAAAAGAAGATGGACAGGAAGCAGGAAAGAAAGCAGATCAGCTTCGTGCTGTAATTAAAGGGCAAAGAGCAGCAACAATTCCATTTGATCTTTCAGATGAGAATATCACAAAAAGCTTTGTAGAACAGGTAGAAAAAGAACTGACATTAGGTGGAAGACATACATACCTCTATGCACCAAAGGATGATGAGCCGGTAGGACTTGTCGTAAGACATTTAAACAGAGCTGGTATTATCGTATTACTTGTTCTGAATAAAGACTTAAAGAATAAAGAAGAAATAAAAGGCTCCTTAGCAAAATACAGCAAGTATATCAAGCACTGGGAAGAAGGAGAAAAAGGAGATGTGGACAGTACAGTACAGACAATCCGTAAACTTACAGAATATGCGGAAGATGTCTACGGTGTTGCGAGCCATATCTAAAAGGAGAGACAAAAATGAAGTTTAATACAAAGCTTCTTCATGGCAAAGCAGGAAGAAATGCATCGGATGGAGCAACGCTTCCGGGTATCAGTCAGGTAAGTGCTTTTTCTTATGATTCTGCAGAGCATCTTGAAAAAGTATTTGGAAATAAAGCACCGGGATTTGCCTATACAAGAATCGGTAATCCGACAGTTGCAGCATTTGAACAGAGAATCAATGAGGTAGAAGGAGGTACAGGCGCTGTTGCCTGTGCTTCCGGAATGGCAGCGATTACATCGGCATTACTTAATATATTAAGTGCCGGAGATGAGATTATCGCAGGAAGCGGCCTGTTTGGCGGTACGATTGATCTATTCAAAGATTTAGAAGCGTTTGGTATTACGACACATTTTATTCCACACATTACAGTGGAAGATATCAAACCGGTTTTAAATAAAAACATCAAAGCAGTTTTTGGAGAGATTATAGGTAATCCGGGACTTGATGTCGTAAATATTAAAGAAGTATCTGATTTCCTTCATGAAAATGGAGTACCATTTATTGTAGATGCAACGACAGCGACCCCTTATCTTATAAATGCATTAGCAGCCGGAGCCGATATTGTCATACATTCCAGTTCAAAATATATCAATGGAAGCGGAAATGCAATCAGTGGAATTATCGTGGACGGTGGAAAGTTTCAATGGGATAAAGAAAGATATCCAGCAATGAAAGAATATAGCAAATACGGAAAGTTTGCCTACACAGCAAGACTTCGAAACGATGTGTGGAGAAATATGGGTGGGTGTCTCGCACCAATGAACGCTTACCTTAATATTTTAGGGCTTGAAACACTTGGTATTCGAATGAAAGCACTTTGTAACAATGCATTGACACTTGCAAAGGCATTAGAAAAACTGCCGGGAATTACAGTAAACTACCCAGGATTAGAGAGCAGTCCGTATAAAACACTTGTCGATGAACAGTTCGGAGGACTTGGAGGTGCCATCCTCACAATCCGAGCAGGTTCCAGAGAAAATGCATTTAAATTAATCAATTCTTTAAAGTATGCCTTGATAGCCACTAATATCGGTGATTTAAGAACACTCGTCATTCATCCGGCATCGACTATTTATTTACATAGCACACAGGAAGAACAGGAACATGCAGGTGTGTATGATGATACGATCCGTATTAGTGTCGGGCTTGAAGATGTCGAGGATTTGATTGAAGACTTTACACAGGCGATAAAAAATATATAATAATCATTAGAAACAAAAAACAGGGTATTTCATTTAATTACAGGAGGATAACATGGCAGTAGATTATGCAACCTTGAAAAAGGGCGGATTTATGCGTCAGAAACAGAAAAATAATTTTTCTTTAAGACTTCGTACAGTCGGCGGACATATGAGTGCAGAGCAGCTTGCAAAAGTTGCCGAAGTGGCAGAAAAATACGGGGAAGGATATGTGCATTTAACATCCAGACAGGGTGTGGAGATTCCTTTCATTAAACTAGATCAGATTGAAGAAGTAAAAAATGCATTAGCAGAAGGCGATGTTGTTCCAGGCGTATGCGGACCTCGTGTAAGAACCGTTACTGCCTGTCAGGGAGCGGCAATCTGTCAGAGCGGATGTATTGATACCTACACACTGGCAAAAGAATTGGATGAAAGATACTTTGGATATGAACTTCCGCATAAGTTTAAATTTGGTATTACAGGATGCCAGAATAACTGCTTAAAAGCAGAGGAAAATGATGTAGGAATCAAAGGTGGAATGCAAGTTGCATGGGTAGAAGATAAATGTATCCAGTGTGGTGTCTGCGTAAAAGCCTGTCGGAATGAGGCAATTACTTTAGAAGATGGAAAAATCAGTATCGACACAGGAAAATGTAACTACTGTGGACGATGTGTAAAGTCCTGTCCGGTAGATGCATACGATGCACAGCCAGGATATATTGTTTCTTTCGGTGGAACATTTGGAAATCATATCAGCAAAGGCGAGACAATTATTCCATTTATCGAAAGCCACGAAAAATTATTAAAAGTATGTGATGCCGCATTAAAATTCTTTGAACAGAATGGAAAAGCAGGAGAGCGACTTAAATTCACGATTGACCGTACAGGAAAAGAGGCGTTTGAAAAAGCAATTAAGGAGGCCTATGAAAATGAGTGAAATACATTTTGATGAACAGGTGGATATTACAGATGTTGTATGTCCTGTTACCTTTGTAAAAGCAAAAGTAGCATTAGAAGAAATGGATGAAGGACAGGTTTTAGCCGTAAAAATGAATGATGGCGAGCCAGTACAGAATGTTCCAAGAAGTATCAAAGAAGAAGGACATCAGATTTTAAAATTAAATACAAATGATGACGGAACATATACTTTATTCGTAAAGAAAGTTGGAGAATAAAGTTACATATAGGAAGTTAAAAGAATAAAACAGGAAAATCTCAAGCAGGAGAACGGTTATGGCAGAAAGATTAAATAAGGACAGCTTTCAGGAAAAGGTGTTAAATGCACCGGGACTTGCAATCGCAGACTTCTACTCTGACAGTTGTATTCCATGCAAAAAGTTATCTCCGATTCTTGCAGATCTGGATGAAAAATATCCGGACGTATATATCGGAAAAGTAAATATTGTTTACGAGCAGGAACTCATCGAAGAATATAGCGTTATGTCCTCTCCAGTACTTATTTTCTTCAAAAACGGAGAAGAGGTAGACCGAATTACAGGGGCTGTAAGTAAACATAAAATCGAAGAAGCGATTGAAAAGAATAAGTAGTAAAGCATATAACAAAAACTGATAAAAGGCAGAACAAAACATATTTATAAAATTAGATATAAAGTCATGTATAGCAATTTGAATATATTTACAAAGTGATTGTAAAGACATATATAATAAATTGAATATAAAAGTTTAAGGTAAGGCCGATATAATAAGACAGATATGATTTTAGAAATATAAAACAGATATAATGGAGGATAGAATCGTGAAAATCACAGTTGCCGGAAAAGTAAAAGAATATGAAGATGGATTAAATGTCACACAGCTTATTGAAAAGGAAAATGTAGAGACACCGGAATACGTTACCGTATCTGTAAATGATGAATTCATTGAAAAAGCAGATTTTGAAAAAGCTTTAAAAGATGGGGACGAAGTTGAATTCCTGTATTTCATGGGAGGTGGAAGATAATGCTATCAAACGAGCAGCTTGAACGCTACTCCCGTCATATTATCCTGAAGGAAGTTGGCGCAAAAGGACAGAAGAAATTATTAAATGCCAAAGTCTTAATTATCGGAGCCGGTGGACTTGGCGCACCAGCCGCAATGTATTTAGCAGCAGCCGGTGTTGGAACAATCGGAATCGCAGATGCAGACGAAGTAGATTTATCTAACTTACAAAGACAGATTATTCATTCAACACAGGACGTAGGTAAGGCAAAAGTACAGTCTGCAAAAGAAACAATGGAAGCTATTAATCCGGATGTAAAAGTAATTACATATCGTACATTCGTTGATTCAGAATCCATCATGGACTTAATCAAAGACTATGATTTTATCATCGACGGAACAGACAATTTCCCTGCAAAATTCCTGATTAACGATGCCTGCGTAATGGCAAAGAAACCATTTTCCCATGCCGGAATCATTCGTTTCAAAGGCCAGCTCATGACTTACGTGCCGGGAGAAGGCCCATGTTATCGTTGTGTATTCAAAAATCCACCGCCAAAGGATGCAGTACCAACCTGTAAGCAGGCCGGTGTTATCGGAGCAATGGGTGGTGTTATCGGAAGTCTTCAGGCAATGGAAGCCATCAAGTACATTCTTGGAGTTGGAGACTTACTGACAGGATATCTCTTAACTTATGATGCATTAAAGATGGAATTTAGAAAGATTAAACTTCCATCACATACAAAAGATTGCGCTGTATGTGGTGAACATCCGACGATCACAGAGCTTATCGATTACGAACAGACAGAATGTGAGGGAATCTAATCATGCAGGTAAAGCTTAAAAAAGAAGACTTTCAGGCAATGGCAGCCCATGCCATTGCCCACCTGCCGGAAGAAGCCTGCGGACTTATCGCCGGCGAAAAATCCGACACAGAACGAATAATAAAAAAAGTATACTACCTTACAAATATTGACCATACAAACGAACACTTCTCTTTAGATCCAAAAGAGCAGCTTGCAGCAATCAAAGACATGAGAAAGAACGGATTAGAACCACTTGGAAACTGGCACTCCCATCCAGAAACACCGGCAAGACCGTCACAGGAGGATATCCGCCTTGCCTTTGATTCCGAAGCAAGTTATCTTATTATGTCTTTGATGGATCAGGAAAATCCTGTAATCCATGCATTCCGAGTAAAAGAAGGACAGGTATCTAAGGACGAGATTGTAACTATTTAATTCATTTAGAGAAAACAAACGAAAAAAGAAATAATGCCATATCCCATCTGCTCTGTAGTCGCTGTGTTTAAGATGCTCATCCGCATCTTAAACACGCTCCGAAGCCGCATCTGGGATATGGTATTATTTCTTTTTTCTAACATTTTGCTACATTCTCGCAGTTTTAAGGTCGCCAATATAGAGTATTTGATTATAGAAACCTATTCTGTAAGGATTTGTGAAGCTAACTTTATTCTCCACAAAATTAAAATGGTAAAAACAAAAAAAACGTTGATATTTTTGAAAAGTGAGAATATACTAATTAATATAAAAGATAAAAACGAATTTCATGTTTTTAAAGGAGGGCTTTTATGAAGATACTTCGAATAACGGCACAAGGCTTGCCTTTATTTAAACAAGAATTGGATGTTATATTTTATGCACAACAGCGTGTGGGAGAAGATGACAAAAAGAATCTTTTTCATGTAGATTCTAATATTTATCTTCATATGGCATCTGCATTTATTGGTATTAATGCTTCAGGAAAAACTTCTGTATTAAAGGCAATTCAGCTTGCTATGGGAATTGTTAGAAATGAGCCAATTAATCATATAGAAGAACGAATGATTCTCGGAGAAACAAAAAAGGCGGTATTTCATATCTATTTCTGTGACAAAGAAAAGAATATTTACTGCCTGGAGACAGAGATAATATCAAAGAAAAATAAAAGTGCAGAGGTTGTTTACACTATTATTGGAGAAAAATTATGGAAAAAATCATTTGTATCAGTGAAATCTAAAAAAAATTTGACCGATTTTACGGGGATGGAACCAGCGGAAGTTCGTGATAAAAATGAGATATTTCTCCCAGATGATGTTAGTTTTATTATTGCTCATAACAAGAAACTAAAAGAAAATCTTCAGATTTGTAGTTTGCTTTCTTATACGAATATGAATGTACTTCCTTTTTCAGAGGAAATACCATTAGAAGTTATTACATTTCTTGACCCTACCGTTGAAAAATTATGCTTTGAAAAGGGAGAGAATAAAACATTTATTCATTTAAAATTTAAAGATGCAGATGAGATTATTCTAAATGATACAAGAGACCTGGAGAAATATTTATCTTCGGGAACGATTAAAGGAATTATCACATTTTCTATGGTAAAAGAAGTGTTGGAATCAGGAGGGTATTTATTAATTGATGAGATAGAGAATCATTTCAATAAAGAAATAGTAACGACATTAATTCGTTTCTTTATGGATAGCCGTTTTAATAAAAATGGGGGAACAGTGATTTTTACAACTCATTATCCAGAGTTATTAGATGAATACGATAGAAATGATGGAATCTATATCGTAAGAAACAGAAAAGGAATTACAGTAGAAAATTTAAGTAATATTTTAAAACGCAACGATATTAAAAAAAGTGATGCATATCAGAGTGGATTTCTTGAGGGGACAACTCCGGCATATGAAGCGTATATGAATTTAAAGAAAAGCCTGGCAGTTTCATTGAACTCCAAATAAATACTGAATCTATCATACTAATAGTGAAGGATGAGATCCTGACCGTATAAGGCAATGGATAATCTTTCTATTAATGGACTGATTGGTAATATAGAGAAAGGAGAAACTATCTAATGGTAACAAAAAAAATACCGGTAGGAATTGAAAGTTTTGAAGAAATTCGCAAAGATGGTTTTTACTATGTAGATAAAACAGATCTCATTAAAGAGTTACTGGAAGACTGGGGGAAGGTGAATTTATTTACCCGTCCACGACGTTTTGGTAAATCATTGAATATGAGTATGCTGAAAAGCTTCTTTGAAATCGGATCGGATACCTCTTTGTTTGATGGATTGAATATTTCAAAAGAAATAGAGTTGTGTAAAAAATTTATGGGACAGTTCCCGGTAATTTTTATTAGTTTAAAAGGGGTAACTGCCGGAAATTTTAGTGATGCAAAAGAATTTATACAAAAGATTATCCATGAAGAAGCACGACGTTTCCAGTTTCTTTTAGAAAGTGATAAGCTGACAACAATAGATAAACAGCTTTTTTCAGATATACTTGGAAAGAAAACAGATGATAATACCATTGTATTTAGTTTACGGGAAATGACAGAATTATTAAGAAAGCATTATGAAAAGAAAGTCATTGTATTAATTGATGAATATGATGTGCCTTTAGCAAAGGCCAATGAACAAGGTTATTACGATGAAATGGTATTACTGCTTCGTAATCTGTTTGAAAATGTATTAAAAACAAATGATAACCTTTATTTTGCGGTTCTTACAGGCTGTCTTCGTGTAGCAAAGGAAAGTATATTTACAGGATTAAATAATTTCAATACATTTTCTATTACAGATGTTGATTTTGATGAGTATTTTGGATTTACAGATGAGGAAGTGAAGAAACTTCTGGCATATTATGGTCAGGAGAATCATCTTGATATAGTAAAGGAATGGTATGATGGTTATCGTTTTGGAAATGTAGACATCTATTGTCCCTGGGATGTTCTTTGCTATTGCAAAGCTCATAGAAAAAATGAAAAGTTAGCACCACAGAATTACTGGATTCATACAAGTGAAAATGTAATTGTTGAACATTTTATTTATGGAATGGGAAAAGCAAAAGAAGTAACAAAGAATGAGATGGAAAGACTTATACATGGAGAGGCTGTTCAGAAAAAAATCCATCAGGAACTAACGTATAAAGAATTGTATTCTTCAACTGAAAATATATGGAGTGCCCTTTTTATGACAGGCTATCTTACGTCACAGGAATATATAGATGAAAATGAATATAAGATCGTTATACCTAACAGGGAAATCCGAAATATTTTTACTGAAAAAATATTAAGCCTGTTTAAAGAGCAGGTAGCGGAAGATGGGAAAATGCTAGATAAATTTTGTGAGGCTCTCTATACAGGAAATGCGCTACTTGTCCAAAAACTTTTTACAGAGTATCTCAATAAAACAATAAGCATACGAGATATATTTGTAAAAAAACCGACAAAAGAGAACTTTTATCATGGAATTTTACTTGGAATACTTGCATACAAAGCAGGTTGGACAGTGTCTTCTAATAAAGAAACCGGCGATGGATTTAGTGATATTATGATTCAGATAGATAATTCTGACACAGGAATTATTATAGAAATAAAATATGCAGAACATAATCTTGAAGAAGAATGTAAAAAGGCACTGGATCAAATTAGTAAAAAACGATACGAGGATAGGCTGCTTCAGGAAGGAATCAATAGGATTCTTAAATATGCCATAGCCTGCAATAGAAAAGAATGTTGTGTTACTATTTAATTCATTAGGGAACAGACGAAAATAAAAAGAATAGACCATCGCAACTGTAAAGATATCACTGCGTAGAAAATGCCTGCCGGCATTTTTACTTGCTCTCACATTACATTTGCGATGGTCTATTCTTTTTATTTTCTGCTTGTTGGCTCCAGAAGGAATGAATTCAATAGTCTTTGGGAGGAATTAAGGGGGAGAAATCAGAAGGCTACTGCTTGCTCGAAATATGTATCGTCCAGAAGATTATTTTCTCGCTCTTAACAAGCAGCAAATGTAACGCATGACATACATCGAGACAAACGATATATCACGACAATATAATGATAAATTTATTATGTACAGTGATAGAACTTTCATTTTATCATCATTGACAGCATCGTGAAGACAATATCAGAATAAGCCACGACCTTCTGGCCTCTCCCCCTTCTCTTTCCCAAATACTATTAGTATCCATTCCTTCTGGAGCCAAAACACAGAAAAAAGAAATACTACCCTATCCCAGATGCGGCTTCGGAGCGTGTTTAAGATGCGGATGAGCATCTTAAACGCAGCGATTACAGAGCAGATGGGATAGGGTAGTATTTCTTTTTTCGTCTTTTTTCGTCTGTTTTCCCCTAATGAATCAAATAGTTATTTGCAAAATATCCATTTTGTGGTATCAGAATATTCTTCTTTATATTTATACCCAAGTTCATCGAATTGTTTCATCTCCTCTGGATTTTCAATCTGATGCTCTGCCATATAACGTACAAGGGAACCTCTTGCCATCTTTGCATAAGTTCCTTTTTCTTTTATTTTCCCATCAATTATTTCTCCGAATACACAGGTTATGACCTGTACATTTTTTGGAATATATTTCAAAACACTTTTACTATATTCTTTTGATGCAAGGTTGATGAGACAATCACAGTCTTTTAATATATAGTCTGCTAATTTTTGTCCCCAAAAGTCGTATAAATTATTTATTTTTTCATTATGAAAACGTGCCTGCATTTCTAATCGATACGGAATCACTCCGTCAAACGGACATAGTATACCGTAAAAGCCTGATAAAATCCTCAAATGCTTTTCTAACCATATAAAAGCCTGTTCTTCAAATACTGCCGGTGCCATGTATTTATACTGAATTCCTTCATAAGAAAGAATCGCCGGACTTAGATTTTGCTTTAAGTTTCCTGTTCGAAGCTGTTGTTCATTTTCCTGTACAAGCTTGTCACTGCACTTCCAAAGATTTTTTAATTCATCCAAAGACATATTTTTCATATAAGAAAAAAGAGTTTGAGCCTCATTTATAAAAAATGGTATATTTTTATAGGATAAAATGTCATTTTTTACCTTCATTTTTTTTGCCGGGGAAATAATTATTTTTAACATGGGTAGTTTCCTCATACTTTCTGATCATTTATCTAAAGGAACTATACTATATATTTGCCAAAATTACTATGGATTCATTTAGATCAGGGGCCAACAAACAGAAAATAAAAAGAATAGACCATAGGAAAAGAAATGCGAGAGCAGATAAATGTAATCTTCTGATAGAGATACCTTTCGAGCAAGCAGTAGTCTTCTGATTTCTTCCCCTTCTCTCTCCAACAGCTATTGAATAC
>OGYF01001784.1_pt1 | contig 17392 bp, 13 predicted proteins | sample 1576451 | NCBI WGS metagenome assembly OGYF01 (sample SAMEA3541505, study PRJEB24748) | human gut metagenome | biome: human gut; feature: human-associated habitat; material: faeces | place: China | collected 2012 | reverse complement strand
AAGGCAATGGCTCATCTTGCGGCTCACTTCTATCGAATGCCAACTCAAGATCTTTCTCTCGTAGGAATCACGGGAACGAACGGTAAGACCACGACCGCCCATCTGGTTGAGCACATTGCTTCAACGTTGGGGAAGACCACCGGCATGATCGGCACGGTGGGGATCGATATCGCAGGCAAAGCGTTGCCTGCCGATCACACCACCCCGGAATCGTGCGACTTGCAACATATCTTCGCTGAGATGCGCGATGCAGGATGCGAAGTGGTGGCCATGGAGGTAAGCTCGCATGCACTCGATCTCGATCGCGTGTGGGATTCGACCTTCGCGGTCACCGCATTCACCAACCTCACGCAGGATCACCTCGACTATCACAAGACGTTCGAGGCGTATTTTGCTGCGAAACGGCGGCTTTTTTCTGCGGATTATCCTGCGAAACGCGTCATCAATATCGATAGCACGTGGGGAGAGCGACTCGTTGCCGATGCGCTTGAACAGGGCGATGAGGTGATCACGACCGGATTCGCTGAGAATGCCGACATTCATCCGATCGAGATCGCTTACGATGTCGCACGCACGCGCATCGTGCTTGGCGTGCGTGGGGAAGCGATCGCCTTCGAGTATCCGCTTGTGGGCAAATTCAATGTGGAGAACGTGATGACTGCCTTCGGCATCGCGCTCGAACTCGGCTTTGCTCCGCATGACATCGCACGCGCCTTGAGCGACGTGCCCCCGGTGCCAGGACGCATCGAGCATGTGATGCTTGGGGCGGGCGAGGGTTCGGATCGCGCGCGTGAGATCGCGGTGTATGTGGATTACGCCCATACGCCCGATGCGATCGAAAAAGCGCTCGCGTCGGTCAAACAGCTTACGAAAGGCAAGACCATCGTCGTGTTCGGCTGCGGAGGGGATCGCGACGCGACCAAACGTCCGCTCATGGGTAAAGCAGCGCTCGCGGCAGACTTCGCAGTGGTCACTTCTGATAATCCCCGTACCGAATCGCCCGATGCGATCATCGAGGATATCGTTGCCGGCATGCAGGAATGCGGTGAGCGCTTCAGCGTCGAGCCCGATCGCAAACGCGCGATTGAGCATGCGCTCTCGCTTGCGCATCCTGGAGATTCTGTACTCATCGCGGGCAAGGGCCACGAAGACTATCAGATCATCGGTACGACGAAGCACCCCTTCGATGATCGTGCGGTCGCGCGTCAAGCGCTCAAGGAGCTCGATCAGTAGCGATGAGGCTCAATTCTAAACAGATTGCAGAATTCACTGGCGCTACCGTGATCGTCGAAGCGCTCGATCCTTCACAGCTGGCGCTCGGGATCACGTGGGATTCGCGCGATGTGCAAGAGGATTTCGTCTATGTAGCGCTTCCGGGAGAGCGCGTCGATGGACACGATTTCATCGATGAGGCACTGCGGAAGGGCGCGCACATCATCCTTTGTATGCAGGGAGTGCCTGAGAGCACCCGCATCCTCGCACACGAGATGGGTGCTGCGATCCTTGAGGTGAGTTCGACCTTCTCTGCTATCACTGATCTTGCGCGCGGTTGGCGCGGTTTCATCAAGGGCACCGTTGTCGCGCTCACTGGCTCGACCGGCAAGACCACCACGAAGAATCTCTTGCGCGATGTCCTCGCGACCACCTTCAAGGTGGTGGCGACCAAAGGCAACCAGAATAATGAGCTTGGCGTGCCCAAAACGCTTTTGGACGCAAATCCTGAAACCGATTTCGTGGTCGTTGAGATGGGAATGCGCGGATCGGGGCAGCTGCGAGAGCTGTGCGATTTCGTAAAGCCCGAGATCGCGCTCATCACCAACACGGGCGAGTGCCACATCGAGCTTCTCGGTTCGCGTGAGGCGATCGCAGCGGCGAAAGCTGAAGCAGTCGAAGCGCTGCCTGCAGGAACGGGGCTTGCGGTCCTGAACTATGCCGACGACAACACGCTCTTCATCTGCGAGACCGCACAAACAGCAAAGCGCAGCATCCGAGTGATCTACTTCGATGGCTCGGGAACCTTTGCTGCTGAAACCAATGAGGGCGTGCCCTGCGTATGGGCAAACGACATCGAGCTCGATGGTGCTGGCTGTGCGCATTTTTCACTCCATTTCCCTGGCGAGGCGGAAGCGCTCGCTTGTGAACTGGGCCTTCGCGGTGTTCACAATGTCTCGAACGCGAGTGCGGTGGCAGCGCTCGCCTGGCAGGCAGGGGTTGATCCAGCTCGTATTGCCGAAGCGCTCAAAGCGTCCGCACCCGAAGCGGGGCGCCAGGAGATCCTGCAGGGCAAGGGCGATATCACGATCATCAACGACGCATATAACGCGAACCCCGATTCGATGCGTGCGTCACTGGCCATGTTTTCCGCGCTTAACGTGAAGCACAAACGCTATGCTGTATTAGGTGATATGGGCGAGCTCGGCAGTTTCGCCGAGGCTTGTCACGAAGCGGTCGGCACGTTCGCTGCTACGCAAAAGCTCGACTACCTCATCTGCGTGGGGGAGTTGGCGCGCTCTATCGCTCGTGGTGCGCTCGAGGCGGGTTTTCCCGCTGACCACCTCGTGTCGGTCGCGACGCGGGGAGAGGCGCTCAACGAATTGGATACCCATCTCGAACCAGGAGATGCCGTGCTGGTTAAAGCGTCTCACTCCATGGAGCTGGAACGTATCGTCAGGGGGCTATTAGCATAATGCTTGCAGTGTATGCACAGTATCCGACCTTCACCGTGTTCCTTGCGGTGTTCTTGGGCGCGCTCGTTACGATGGTGCTCATGCCGTTTTGGATCAGGGGATTGAAGAAGCACCTGATCGGGCAACAGGTCCGCGCCGATGGTCCCGAAAGCCACCTCGTGAAGCAGGGAACGCCCACCATGGGTGGCGTGGTCATGCTCGTGGCAATGGCGATCACCGTATTCTTGCTTGCCGCTCCAGAGCTCGATACCACCTTCATCATGCTGGCGATCATCCTCACCGGTGTGCTTGGACTCATCGACGATGCTTCGAAGGTGGCGAAGGAGCGTTCGCTCGGTCTTACTCCGAAAGCGAAGCTCATCGGGCAGTTCCTCATCTCGACCGCATTCGTGCTCGCGGTGGTGAATTGGCTTGGCGTTGCGCCTACCATCGATATTCCCTTCGTTGCCACGCTCGATTTCGGCATCCTTACCACTACGCTTCCCTTCGATGTTCCCGCAGGGCAGTTCAACATTCCGTGGCTCTATCTGATCTTCTGCGACATCCTGCTCATGGGGCTTTCGAATGCGACCAATCTTACCGACGGTCTCGACGGTCTTGCAGCGGGCACGGTCATGATGGCGATCCTTGTTATGGCGGCTATCGCGTATCGTTTGGGTATGCTCGATGCAGCGCTCGTAGGTGCGGCTATCGCAGGTTGCTGCATCGGCTTTCTGTGGTTCAACGCTTACCCAGCCGACATTTTCATGGGTGATACGGGTTCGCTCGCGCTCGGCATGGCGCTCGGCTGTATCGCTATCGTTACGAAGACTGAGGTCATCTCGCTTATCATCGGTGGGCTCTTTGTGATCGAGGCGCTTTCAGTCATGATTCAGGTGTTCTACTTCAAGCGTACGAAGAAGCGTTTGTTCCTTATGGCACCGCTTCATCATCATTTCGAAAAGCGTGGATGGAGCGAAGTGAAGGTGGTCGTGCGTTTCTGGATCATCTCGGCATGCTTCGCTGCGGTCGGATTCTGCATCTTCTTTGCCCAAACGATGGTAGCCTAGAGACAGGCATCATCTGCCCGAGCGAGAGGAAGGATCGTCCATGAGCGAAAATCCATCGATGTGCGCCGACCGAAAAGCGGCTCCTGAAATACTGGGCAAGGTGATGGTGCTCGGTCTCGGAACGACGGGTCGAGCGGTGTGCGATTATCTCCTCACGCAGCAAGAGCGCCTTGAGGCGTTTTGCGTCTATGCAGGTGCTTCTTCTGAGGATGCGCGCGCGTTCGCAGCAACGCTCGAAGCAGCTGGTGCTCAGGTCTTCTTCGACACGATAGAAGTTTCCGGCAGCTTCGATCTCTGTATCGCAAGCCCCGGTATCTCTCAATTCTCCGATTTCTACCAGAACGCAGCTGCCCATGCGAAAGAAGTGATCAGCGAAGTTGAATTCGCCTGGCGCGAGAGCGCTGCCGATTCAACCTGGATCACCATCACCGGCACGAATGGCAAGACCACCACTACCGCGCTTTGCGCGCATTTGCTGCGCAGCGGAGGTTGGCGCGCGCAGGCAGTGGGCAACATCGGCGACACCTGTATCGAAGCGGTGAGCAAGGGCGAGACCGACTATTATGTAGCCGAAGTGTCCTCCTATCAGCTCGCCTCCACCAAAGATCTTGCGCCCGATGTGGCAGTGCTGCTCAACATCACGCCCGATCATTTGAAATGGCACGGGAGCTTCGAGGAGTACTGCGCGGCGAAACAGCGCATCTACGCGAACCTTGCGCGCAGCGGCGGAGTGGCCGTGATGGACGCGATGAACGATATCGTGCGTGGTTACGTGCGCGAACTCAAGAGCATTCCTGCCGAAGAGCGTGGGTTCTCCTACATCCCTATCGGTACCGCCGAAGGGCTTTTCACCAGCATGATCGATGCCTGCGGCTCCGAGAATGCCGCCTTCGTGGATGGTGCAGAACTCGTCGTTGAATTCGACGGGGCAACCTATCCTCTCATCGAGATGAACGAACTGCAGATTCCTGGTGAGCACAACATTTCGAATGCGCTCGCAGCCGCCGCAGCAGCACTCGCGGTGGGTGTTGAGATCGATGAGGTGCGCGCCGGCCGCCTCAGCCCGGTGTTCTTCGGCTCCGCGCTGACGAACTTCGGCGTTGAGCCGTTTCTGGAAAACTTCCTGCACATGACGATGCCGCCGCTGCCGCGCACAACGGCCGACGGCACGGTCGACCCGTTCCAGCCGGGCTTTTCCGCGTTCGTGTTCAAGATCCAGGCGAACATGAACAAGGCCCACCGTGACCGCATCGCGTTCATGCGCATCTGTTCCGGCAAGTTCGTGCGCGACCATGAGTATCTGCACGTGCAGGGCGGCAAGACGCTCAAGCTTGCGCAGCCGCAGCAGCTCATGGCGCAGGAGCGCGCGATCATCAACGAGGCCTACGCCGGCGATATCATCGGCGTGTTCGACCCCGGCATCTTCTCCATCGGCGACACGATCTGCGAGCCCAAAATGCACGTGTGCTTCGAGGGCATCCCGACGTTTGCACCGGAGCATTTCTCCATCATCTCGCAGGTGGACACCATGAAGCGCAAGCAGTTTGTCAAGGGCGTCACCCAGATCGCGCAGGAGGGCGCCGTCCAGATCTTCCATGAGCCGAACAGCGGCATGGAGGAGGTCATCGTCGGCGCGGTCGGCGTGCTGCAGTTCGAGGTGCTGGAGTACCGGCTCAAGAACGAGTACAACATCGACATCCGCCGCCGCGACCTGTCGTATTCCTACATCCGCTGGATCACGAGCGAGGGCACCGATCCTACGGCACTCAACCTCGCCTCGGACACGAAGTGGGTGCAGGACTTCCGCGGGCATAATCTGCTCATCTTCAACAATGAGTGGAGTATCCGCTGGGCGGAGCAGAAAAACCCCGACCTGACGCTGGCGGAGTTCAGCCGGAACTGGTAAAAAAGATTGCAAATATGTATGCAAAACGCACGAAGGCCTTTCGAGAGAAGGGCGCTTCGTGCGTTTTGCGTATGGACAGAAAATGAAATCTTTTGTGGAGTCAGCAAATTGAGTGATTGGGCGAATATACCAAAATATGATACAACAATTTGCAATAAAAATAATATTTATAAAAAATAAACAATAAAAGGTTGACGAAGAAGAGGCAATATAGTAAATTTAACATAAAAAAGGATTTTATATCTAAAGATGGGGAGCTGATGCAAATTTTGGAGTTTTGACTCGCGTCTAAAACTGGAATTGATTCCATACAGTCAGGAGACGATTCCGATGTGCCGAGTGCAATTTGGTGTGATTGTGATTTGAAAGCAGATGCATCCCAGTTTAGCAAACTGGGCTTTGCGAGCGATATGAACAGACTTTCGTATCGGTACAAAGTATATAACGCAGCTGGGGTCTGTACGATGTCTGCCATCGATACCGTAACGTGCCCAACTGTTGATTCCTATCTTATCGTATATTATCAGTAAGGGGGTGTCCATCATGGAGCACAGACGGCCAAGTCTATTTAGAAGTTTCTGCATTACGCTGGTGCTCCTGCTGTCGTTGGGCTTGTGTGGCTGCAAGGCGCAGCCGGAGGCGGATACGTTCTTTTTCCAATACGAAGGCTACTTTGCGGCGCCGGTATCTTCTACGCTGACCGTGGCGATCACCGGATTCAGCACGAAGGAAGCATGCGCCGCGGTGTTTCAGAATGCAGCGTCCATGTCCTTTGAGGGAAATGATGCGGTGCGGATCCAGAAGTTTTCCATAGAGCCGCACGAGTCCATTGGCGCTTACAGCGCGTGTGCGGTGCGTGCAACGCTGGCGTTTGAAACGGCGGGCGTGACGGATGCAACGGCGCTGTGTGTGCAATTTCAGGATGGGAGCGAGCAGACGTACCCAATTGGAACGTGGACATTCGACGTGCAGGACGCACCGGATCACGCAGAACTGCTGAATGTCTGGTCGTCCCCAGCATCGAATCGGGTTGGAAATATGTTCCCGTACCATTATGAGCTGCTGGATCGGGCCGCATCCATCCGGTCTATCCAATATGGACCGGATCAAATCGCCGATGTGGCGGACGGCATCACGGTATACGACGGCGTTGCGGAAGGGAAGCTGGCGCTCTCAGGTGACGCGCCGGTGCGGCTGATCCGCCCGCGCATCAAGGTGGAACAGAACGGCGAAGCCTACAGCGTTTATGGTATTTGCTGCTATTGCGGCGCGCTGGATGTGACGAAAGCGGACATACAGGCGGCGCAGGACGCGGCCAGCAGAACAGCATAGAAACAGGATGATCGCGCAGGAGAGTTCTCCTGCGCGATTTTTGGCAAAATACGGCCATCGGGATTTTGTGCTTTCATATCCGATCTGCCCCAAACCGACAGGTTTCTTCCGGCCCTTTGTGTATACTGCTGTCAAACGAAAGCGAGGAGGGAGACGATATGAAACAGCTCCGCTTTGTGATCCTGATCATGCTCATCATGCTGCTGCTGTGCCCGGCTGCGCGTGCGGCGCAGACGCCCGGCAGTGCGCAGGCGCAACAAATGGGAAAACCTCCTGCACAGCAGGAGGTTTTCCCATTTGTATCGATGCTTAGAACAGATCCTCGACCACGTTCTCGGGCGGGACTTCCAGCAGGGAGGGGTTGTGCATGAACATCTTCATGTACTTGAACGACGAGGCGTAATAATACCCGTCGCACACGCGCTCGTCCATGACGGCCATAAAGTCGATGTACTTGCGCTCGACCGCCTTGCCTTCGCGGTCGAGCTCGACCGCCTTGCGCTTGGCGCCGAAGGCGATGAACATCGGCAGGGTGCCGAAGTTATACAGGTGGTGATAGATCGGCGGGATGCCGAGCGAGCCCATGTCGGTGATGATCATCGAGCCGTGGAAGGGGCTGGCGTCGAGCAGCTTCTGCGGGATGATGCCGAAGTAGTCCATCACGCGCAGGCAGCCGATGGCGAAGCGCAGCAGGAAGCGCGGCAGCTTCAGCAGCGCGCCCGCGACCTGCTCGGTGTTGTTGTCCTCGCCGCCGTACTTGATCTCGTCGATCTTCTCGTTCATCTTGCGGTAGACATCAAAGATCGTGTCCGTCGGGGCGAAGACGGCCTTGATGGTCGTCTCGTTCGAGGTGGTGGACATGGTGCGGCGCACGGTCAGCACGACCTCGATGTTGTTGCGCGCATAAATGCGGCGGCCGGCCACAAAGCGGTTGATGCCGGGACGCATGGAGACCATGCGCACATAGGCCGCGATGAACAGGTGCAGGTAGCCGAGACCCTTGTAGCCCTCGAGCCGTTTCTGACGCAGCCAGCGGTCGGTATCCGTGATCTCGATGCAGTCCTCAAACTGGTTGCAGGCATCGTTTTTCGTGGGCATGATATAGGGCATGAACTTGTAAAACGGTGCGAGCGAATGGATCAGGCGACCGTCCTTGCGGTCTCCGAGACGGCGTTTGCTCTCCATAGGAAATACCTCCGAATATACGAATAAAGTTCAAACTTTTTAACTTTGGTAAGACCATTATAGGTGATTTCCGAAATAATAGCAAGTAAAAAAGTATTTAAAATGATGATAACTGCATTTTTCCAATTATTTTGGCGGGTGCATTATCGGGAAAACGTAACGGTATCATCGGAAGAAATCATGAAAAAAATTAAACGTTAAATTTTAGTCAATGACGTGAAAAAGCTAGCAATATCAATAGTTTTTTAACACTTGGGTGTTTGAAAATTGACATACATTTTTGGGCAATATCGCTTGCGAAACGGGTATGAATAGGGTAGAATACATACATTATGTAGATACAGTTCGCTAACGCGAGCGTGCGCGGCATAATACTACTTCGAATTGTAGGGAGGTGTAGGGATGTCATTTGAGGCGATAACAACGATCCGTGACGCGGAAAACCGTGCAAATCAGATCCAAGCCGACGCGCAGGCGGCCGCTGCAGCGGCAGTGGAAGCGGCTCAGGCCGAGGGCAAAGCGGCGATCGAGGCGGCCGTCGGAAAGGCGCAGCGTGAGCTGCAGACGCTGCGGGCCAAATCAGATGAAAAGGCGAAGGCAGATGCGGAAAAGCTGGCTGCGGAGACCAAGAACAAGGAAGCGGCCATGCGCATCAAGGCCAAGACCAATCTGGATCGCGCTGCATCACTTATCGTGGAAAGGATCGTGAACGGCTGATGGCCATTGTACACATGAAAAAGCTGCGGCTCATGGTCGTTCGCGGGCAGAAAGATGCTCTGCTGCGCGACCTGATGCTGCTCGGCTGCGTGCAGGTCTCGGAACCGGATGCGCTTTTGGCGGATGCAGAGGCTGCCGCGGTCCTGCGTCAGGAGAGCGGCAACGTGACGGAGACGCGCAGTGAGCTGACGCGCCTGAACGCTGCGCTCAAGCTGCTGGATAAGTATGCGCCGGTCAAGTCCAAGCTGCTCAGCTCCCGGCCGGAGGTCACGGAGCGCGAGTTTCTGGATGTCGGCGCCTACCGCAAGGAGCTCGACGCGGTCGCACAGCTCGAAGAGCTGGAGGCCGACGTGCGCCGCTATAACGGCGAGGAGGCAAAGCTGCGCAGCAGCGTTGAGGCGCTGCGCCCGTGGGAGACGCTTGACCTGCCGCTGAGCATGGGCTCGACCGCGACGACGCGCATTACGCTGGGTATGCTGCCGGCGGCGGCAGACTTCGCTGAGGCGCAGGAGACGCTGGAGGAAGCGGCACCCGAGTCGCAGATGTATGAGATCTCCGCAGACAGGGAACAGCACTATGTGCTGCTCATCTGCATGAAGGACGAGCTGACGGAGGCGCTGGCTGCGCTGCGCACCTTCGGCTTCACGCTGGCAAACCTCGGCGGCACGCCGGGAACGGCCAAGCAAAACATTGACAGCGCGCAGCAGCAGATCGCGGATGTCATCCGCAAGCGTGAGCAGGCGGAGGCGGACATCGCCGCCTTTGCACCGCACCGCGATGCGTTCAAGCTCTGCATCGACCGTGCGAGCGTCCGGCTCGGCCGCGCCGAGGCGGAGGAGCGTCTGGTCGGCACGGAGAGCGTCGTGTGTATGCGCGGCTGGCTCACGGCGCCGGAGGAGGAAAAGCTCACGGCGGTGCTCGCGAAGTATGACTGCGCATGGGATCTGGCCGACCCCACGGAGGAGGAATATCCCGAGGTGCCGGTCAAGCTCAAGAACAACAAGTTTACAGAGCCGCTCAACATGGTCACGAACATGTACAGCCTGCCGGCCTACGGCACGGTGGACCCGAACCCGCTCATGGCGCCGTTTTTCATCCTGTTTTACGGCATCATGATGGCGGACATGGGCTACGGTCTCGTGATGGTGCTCGCGGCGCTCATCGCGCTCGGCAAGATGAAGCCCAAGCGCGGCAGCAAGTATTTCTGCGAGCTGCTGCTTGCCTGCGGCGTGTCGACGTTCCTGCTCGGCATTGTGACGGGCGGCTTCTTCGGAAACGCCGTGCCGACGATCGTGAAGATGTTCGGCCACGATGTCCAGCTCGGCATCCTGACAAGCCCGCTGCTCGACCCGCTCAAGGATACGACGACGATCCTCATCGGCGCTATGGTGCTCGGCTTTATCCAGCTCGTGACCGGCATGATCGTGAACATGGTCATGGAGTGCCGCCAGGGCAAGGTCGGCGACGCGATCTTCAACGAGGGCACATGGCTGGTCCTGTTTGCGGGACTTGCGCTGTATGTGCTCAAGATCGGCAACATCGCCGGCGTCCCGGTCGTGCTGTGCATCGGCGGTCTGATGCTGCTCTACGGCTCCGGCCGTGAGGCCAAGGGCTTCGGCAAGGTCACGGCCGTGTTCGGTGCGCTCTACAACGGTCTGACCGGCTGGTTCGGCGACATTCTCTCGTATTCCCGACTCATGGCTCTGATGCTGGCCGGCAGCGTCATCGCGCAGGTGTTCAACACTCTCGCTGCAATGCCGTCGAGCGGCGGCGTGACCGTCGTGTCGATGCTGGTCTTTATCCTCATCTTCCTGGTGGGTCACGCGCTGAACTTCGGCCTGAACCTGCTCGGCTGCTTCGTGCACGACCTGCGTCTGCAGTGTCTGGAGTTCTTCGGTAAGTTCTATGTCGACGGCGGCAAGCCCTTCAGCCCGCTGGAGATCAACACGCGCTATGTCGACGTGGAAAATCATAATTTCTAAACATTCGTACTCAAGAGATATTTAAGGAGGAAATTGAAAATGGCATTTCTCGAATCCATCGGTGGTCTGGCTCTCGGCCTTCTCGGCGCTGCGCTCGCAGCGGCTCTCGCGTGCATCGGCTCTGCAAAGGGCACCGGCATCGCCGGTGAGGCCGGCGCAGGTCTCGTCTCGGAGGATCCCAGCAAGTTCGGCAAGGCGATGATCATGCAGGTCATCCCCGGCACGCAGGGTCTGTACGGCTTCGTCATCTGGTTCCTTGCTCAGAGCCAGATCTTTGCCGCCAACGCAGCCGCTCCGCTGACCGTTGCGCAGGGCCTGCAGTACTTCGCAGCCTGCCTGCCGATCGCGCTCGGCGGTCTGATCTCCGCCATCGCGCAGGGCAAGGTCGCTGCCGCGTCCCTGAACATTCTGGCCAAGAAGCCGGACGACTGGTCCAAGGGCATGATCTTCTGCATCACGGTCGAGTTCTACGCCATCCTCTGCCTGCTGGCGTCGTTCCTGATGCTCAACGGCTTGAAGTAATCCAAATCCTCTTCCGACAGAAGGGAACGAAGATCTATGAATGGTATTGAAAAAATCACCGGCCGCATCGAGGCGGACGCACGGGAGCAGGCGAGTGCCATCACGGCCGACGCCGAGGCCAAGTGCGCCGAGATCCGCGCCGGCTATGACAAGCAGGCGCAAGACCAGTATTGGGCGCGCGTGCGCGACGGTGTAAAGACCTGCGAGGATCGCGTGCAGCGCATGGGACGTCTGGCGGAAATGGAAGCCAGAAAGAGCATTCTTGCTCTCAAGCAGGAGATGGTCGACGCGGCGTTTGCCGCCGCGCTCGAGCGCATCTGCACCATGCCGCAGGCGGACTACGTGGCCTATCTTGCCAAGCTCGCGGCGCAGGCCGCGACGACCGGCACCGAGGCGTTGGTGTTCAACGCCAAGGATCAGGCCGCGTGCGGTCAGGCGGTCGCGGACGCTGCAAACGCGCTGCTCGCGCAGCAGGGCAAGCAGGCGCGGCTCACTGTGAGCCCCGCCACGCGCGACCTGCGCGCAGGTTTTGTGCTCCAGCAGGGAGACATCGAGGTCAACTGCGCGGTGGAGACGATCGCAGAGCTCTGCCGCAGTGATCTGGCTGCTCAGGTCGCCGAGGTCTTGTTCGGCGCATGACCTGCCCCGCCCTGCGCGGGGGAATGAATTATCCTATATGGGGCGCAGGGCTCTGCGCCGCATGAAGGAGGAACGGAATTGTCTAAAGTAAAAGATACGAACTACCTTGCGATTACGGCAATGCTGGCAGCCCGCGAGACCAAGATGCTTTCCGCTGAGCGTATGGAGCGCATGATCGATGCGCCCACGAACGAGGAGGCGGCCAAGATCCTTGAGGAATGCGGCTACGGCGACCTGAGCGGTCTGAGTGCGAAGGACGCCGGCGCTGCGCTCGAGGCGCACATCGCGGCGCTGTTCGACGAGGTCGAGGGCATGGTCCCGGAGGCGCAGCTCGTACAGCTGTTCCGCCTCAAGTACGACTACCACAACGCCAAGGCGCTCATCAAGGCACAGGCCATGGGCACGGACTGCGGCGCGATTCTGTCGCAGCGCGGCACGGTGCCGCCGCAGAAGCTGCACGCCGCGTTCTATGAAGAGGACTACCGCGACATCCCGCCCGTTCTGGCACAGGCCATGGTCGATGCCGCTGCGATCCTCGCGCGCACAGCCAATCCGCAGGCGGCGGACTTTGCGCTTGACCGCGCGTATTTCGCGCAGATGCTCACGCTCTGCGACGGTCTGAGTGACGGCGGCTTTGCCAAGGGCTATGTGCAGCTGCAGATCGACGGTGCGAACCTGCGCGCCGCCGTGCGCACGCGCCGCATGGCCAAGGACGCGGACTTTCTCAAGAATGCGCTCGTCTCCGGCGGCACGATCGGCACGGATCGCGTGCTCGCGGCGTTTGAGTCGGCCGAGGCGCTCACGGCGCTCTATGCCAACACGTGGCTGAGCAATGCGGCGTCTGCCGGTGCGGCCGCCATGAGCGGCGGCGCGCTGACGGCATTTGAGCTGCTGTGCGACAACGCGCTCATGGACTACATCCGCGCGGCCAAGCTGCGCAGCTTCGGCGCGGCGCACGTGTCGGCGTATCTCGCCGCCATGGAAAACGAGACGACGGCCGCCAGAATGATCCTGACGGGCAGACTCGCCGGGCTTCAGCCCGCGGTCATCCGGGAAAGGCTGCGTGAGACTTATGCTTAAAATTGCAGTTGTCGGCGGTGCGGAGACCGTCATGGGCTTCAAGGCGCTCGGTCTCGAGGCCTGCCCGGTCGCCAACACTGAGGAGGCGCGCGAGACGCTGCGCCGCCTGACCAAAGACTCTGAGGACTACGCCATCATCTATGTGGAAGAAAATCTGGCGCAGGAGCTTCAGCACGAGATCGACAAATTCAAAGATGTTCCCAAGCCGGCCATCATCCTGATCCCCGGCAGGGAAGGCCCCCTCGGCCTCGGCCAGACCGCACTCAAGGCGGCGGTCGAGCGAGCGGTGGGCTCCGATATCCTTTAAGGAAAGGAAGAATGAAATTGAGCGGAACTATCACAAAAGTTTCCGGTCCGCTGGTCGTGGCCAACGGTCTTGCCGATGCCAACGTCTCCGACGTTGTGCGTGTCGGCGAGCAGCGCCTGATCGGCGAGATCCTGAATATGACCGGCGACAGCGCGTCCATCCAGGTCTACGAGGAGACCTCCGGTCTCGGTCCCGGCGCGAAAGTCGAGACGACCGGTATGCCGCTGTCCGTGGAGCTTGGCCCCGGTATGCTGGAGAATATCTACGACGGTATCCAGCGCCCGCTGCCCGAGATCCGCGACCTGACCGGCTCGAACATCACCCGCGGCATCGAGGTGCCCGCGCTCAACCGCGAGCGCGTGTGGCACTTTGATCCCGTCGTGCAGCCCGGCACCGCCGTTTCCGGCGGCGACGTGATCGGCACCGTCCAGGAGACGACGGCCATCCTGCACAAGATCATGGTGCCCCCGCAGATGGCGGGCACGATCAAGAGCATCACCGGCGGCGACTTCACGGTCGACCAGACCGTCGCCGTGCTCACCGACGCTGCCGGCGTCGATCATGAGCTGAACATGATCCAGCGCTGGCCGGTGCGTATCGCGCGCCCCTATGCGCAGAAGTTCGCCCCGAACAAGCCCATGAACAGCGGCCAGCGTATCATCGACACGCTCTTCCCGATCGCCAAGGGCGGCACGGCAGCCGTGCCCGGCCCGTTCGGCAGCGGCAAGACCGTCGTGCAGCATCAGCTCGCCAAGTGGTCGGACGTGGACGTCGTCGTCTACATCGGCTGCGGCGAACGCGGCAACGAGATGACCGACGTTCTCATGGAGTTCCCGGAGCTGACCGACCCGCGCAACGGCGAGCCGCTCATGAAGCGCACCGTGCTCATCGCCAACACCTCCGATATGCCGGTGGCTGCGCGTGAGGCGTCCATCTACACCGGCATCACCATCGCGGAGTATTTCCGCGACATGGGCTATGACGTCGCCGTTCTGGCTGACTCCACCTCCCGCTGGGCCGAGGCACTGCGTGAGATGTCCGGCCGTCTGGAGGAGATGCCCGGCGAAGAAGGCTACCCGGCCTACCTCGCATCGCGCATCGCGCAGTTCTACGAGCGTGCCGGCTGCATCCGCTGCATCGGCAGCGATGCCGACCGCCGCGGTTCCGTCACCGCCATCGGCGCCGTCTCGCCTCCGGGCGGCGACATTTCCGAGCCTGTCTCGCAGGCGACCATGCGCATCGTCAAGGTGTTCTGGGCGCTTGATTCGAGCCTTGCCTATGCCCGCCACTTCCCGGCCATCAACTGGCTGACGTCCTACTCGCTGTATGTCGACTCGCTCAAGCCGTGGTATGAGGCCACGTTCGGCGAGGAATATATGGCCAACCGCGACAAGGCCATGAGCATCCTGCAGCAGGAATCCGAGCTGCAGGAGATCGTCCGCCTCGTCGGTCAGGACGCGCTGTCCCCGGCCGACCGCCTGACGATGGAGACTGCCAAGATGATCCGCGAGGACTTCCTGCAGCAGAACGCCTTCGTCGACATCGACAGCTACTCCGAGTACCGCCGTCAGTATCTGCTGCTCGGCCTCATCCTGCACTATGACGCCGAGTGCCGTGACGCGCTCGAGAAGAACGCGCCGATGCACAAGCTCTTTGCCATTCCCGCCCGTGTCGATATCGGCCGCGCCAAGAGCGTGCCGAGCGACGAGTACGAGCAGGTCTATGCCAGGATCGCGGCGGATATGACTGCACAGATCAAAGAGATTATCGCCGGAGGTGAGGAGCAGTGATTAGAGAATACAAGACCATCCAGGAGATCGCCAGCCCTCTGATGATCGTCAAGAACGTCGAAGGCGTGACCTACGACGAGCTGGCCGAGATCGAGCTCCCGAACGGTGAAGTCCGCCGCTGCAAGGTCCTCGAGGTCGAGGACGATCATGCGGTCGTGCAGCTCTTCGAGAGCGCGCAGGGCATCAACCTCGCGCAGTCGAAGGTGCGCTTTCTCGGCCACCCGCTGCAGCTGGGCGTGAGCGAGGATATGCTCGGCCGCGTCTTCAACGGCATGGGCGAGCCCATCGACGGCGGTCCGGCGATCCTCGCCGAGGAGCACCGCGACATCAACGGTCTGCCGATGAACCCGGCGGCCCGCGCCTACCCGGCAGAGTTCATTCAGACAGGCGTGTCCACCATCGACGGCCTGAACACCCTCGTCCGCGGCCAGAAGCTGCCGATCTTCTCGGCTTCCGGTCTGCCGCACGCCGCCCTCGCCGCGCAGATCGCGCGTCAGGCGAAGGTGCTGGGCGACAACGAGAACTTCGCCGTCGTCTTTGCCGCCATCGGCATCACGTTCGAGGAGTCTGAGTACTTCATTCAGGAGTTCCGCCGCACCGGCGCCATTGACCGCACGGTCGTGTTCTCGAACCTCGCCAACGACCCCGCCGTCGAGCGTATCGCGACCCCGCGTATGGCGCTGACCGCGGCCGAGTATCTGGCCTTCGAGAAGGATATGCAGGTGCTGGTCATCCTGACCGATATCACCAACTACGCCGAGGCACTGCGTGAGGTCTCCGCGGCCAAGAAGGAAGTCCCCGGCCGCCGCGGCTATCCCGGCTACCTGTACACCGACCTTGCCACGCTCTACGAGCGCGCAGGCCGCCGCATCGGCAAGTCCGGCTCGATCACCATGATCCCGATCCTGACCATGCCCGAGGACGACAAGACCCACCCGATCCCTGACCTGACCGGTTACATCACCGAGGGGCAGATCATCCTCTCCCGTGACCTGTACCGCAAGGGCATCATCCCGCCCGTGGACGTGCTGCCCAGCCTGTCGCGTCTGAAGGATAAGGGCATCGGCGAGGGCAAGACCCGTGAGGACCACTCCGGCACGATGAACCAGCTGTTTGCGGCCTATGCCCGCGGCAAGGACGCCAAGGAGCTCATGACCATCCTCGGCGAGGCGGCGCTGTCGGACGACGACAAGCAGTTTGCGAAGTTCGCCGACGCGTTTGAGCAGCGCTACGTCAATCAGGGCAACAACACCAACCGCACCATTGAGGATACCCTCAACCTCGGCTGGGAGCTGCTGAGCCTGCTGCCGCGCACTGAGCTCAAGCGTATCAAGCCCGAGCTGATCGAAAAGTATATGCCCGAGACCTGATCGCACCCGTCCCGCAGACTTACCAAGTGAGGTGATTTGATGGCAAATACAGCGATTACCCCGACAAGAATGGTGCTCAACCAGCTCAAGGGCCGGTTGAAGACCGCTCGCAGGGGTCATAAGCTCCTCAAGGATAAGCGTGACGAGCTGATGCGTCAGTTCCTCGACAACGTGCGCCTGAACAAACAGCTGCGTGCAAAGGTCGAGCAGGGACTCACGGAGGCGTTCGGCTCTCTGTCGGTCGCGTCCGCGATCATGTCCCCGGAAATGCTCGAGCAGTCGCTGCTCTACCCGCGGCAGAGCGTCGAGTTGGGCATGACCTATCAGAACATCATGAGCGTGAACGTGCCGGTCTACGATTTCCAGACCCGCAACAGCGACCCGTCCGAGATCTTCCCGTACGGCTTCGCGCAGACGTCCGGCGAGCTGGACGATGCGCTCGAGAAGCTGGCGGAGGTGTTTAAGGATATGCTGGAGCTTGCGCAGGTCGAAAAGACCACGCAGATGCTCGCGCAGGAGATCGAAAAGACCCGCCGCCGCGTCAACGCGCTCGAATACGTGATGATCCCGGAGCTGGAGCAGAACATTCGTTACATCTCCATGAAGCTGGACGAGAACGAAAGTTCGACCAAGGTGCGCCTGATGAAGGTCAAGGAAATGGTCCTCGAGGACGCACACCATTATAAGCAATAACGTATCTCAAAACCGCCGCATCCAACGATGCGGCGGTTTTTCAGCTTGCAAAAAACCTCGTAGAGTTTCGCCGCCGGTGCGGCGAAAGAAAGTCCAATCATTTTCTTCGGCGACATGCGCGGCGAAGAAAATA
>OGYF01001781.1_pt1 | contig 17403 bp, 14 predicted proteins | sample 1576451 | NCBI WGS metagenome assembly OGYF01 (sample SAMEA3541505, study PRJEB24748) | human gut metagenome | biome: human gut; feature: human-associated habitat; material: faeces | place: China | collected 2012 | reverse complement strand
TCAGCGTTCTTGAACGACTGGATTAGTCGGCGGCGGAATCTCCTGATGAGCCTCCGCGACCTGAGCCGCTGTAAGTGAGCCCTGCGCGCCCAAGATCGTAGTTGCTCAAGATGAGCTCCGCTTCTTGCGCGATGGTATCACGCTTGCGCGGTGCCGGAATCGAACCCGTACCCTGGTTGAACACGAGCTTCTCGTCTTCCACATCGACATCGATGACCGACCCGCTCGTCCATTTGCCTTCCAGGATCTGCTCGGAGATTGGATCTTCGAGCAGGCGCTGGATCGCGCGACGCAACGGGCGGGCACCGAAGGAAAGGTCGGTCCCTTCCTTAGCGATCAAACGATTCGCAGCATCGGACATATTGATGGTCATGTTCTGCTCGATCAGACGATCGCGAAGATCGGCCACCATGAGGTTCACGATCTCGACGATCTCGTCTTCCGTGAGCGACTTGAACACGATGATCTCATCGATACGGTTCAAGAACTCAGGACGGAACAAGCGCTTGACCTCGCTCATGACGCGGGTCTTGATCTCGTCATCGTTGAGACCCGTTGCCCCACTGGAAGAGAATCCGAGCGGTGCCGTAGTGGTGATCTCACGCGCACCCACATTCGAGGTCATGATGATGACCGTATTGCGGAAGTCGACCATGCGTCCTTGCGCATCGGTCAAGCGACCTTCCTCCAAGATCTGGAGCAAGATGTTGAAAACATCGGGATGCGCTTTTTCGATCTCGTCGAAAAGCACGACCGAATAGGGACGCTGGCGCACCGCCGTGGTAAGCTGGCCACCCTCGTCGTAACCCACGTATCCCGGAGGCGACCCGATCAGGCGCGACACCGTGTGCTTCTCCATGTATTCCGACATGTCGAAGGAAATGAGTGCATCCTGCGAATTGAACAGGAATTCTGCAAGCGTTTTCGAAAGCTCGGTCTTGCCCACGCCTGAAGGACCGAGGAAGATGAACGAACCTGCCGGGCGCTTCGGATCCTTGAGCCCAGAACGACTACGGCGAATGGCCTTCGAAAGCGCCGTTACCGCCTCTTCCTGGCCGATCACGCGCTCATGCAGCACGGATTCCATGCGCAGAAGCTTCTCCGTCTCGGCTTCGGTGAGGTTGGAAACGGGCACGCCGGTGGTCATCGAAACCACATCAGCGATATCTTCCACGCCGATCTCGTTGACGATCTTCTCCGTCTTGTCTTCCCACTCTACCTGAGCTTTCTTGCGCTCTTCACGCACCTTGGCCTCGCGGTCGCGCACTTCGGCGGCACGCTCAAAATCCTGATCGGCAATAGCGGCATCCTTTTCCGCGCGCAACGCACGAAGCTTGTCATCAAGCTCCTGGATCTCGTCGGGCAGTACCATATTGCGAATGCGCATGCGCGCGCCCGCTTCATCGATCACGTCGATGGCCTTATCGGGCAAGAAGCGATCTTGGATATAGCGATCGGAAAGCGAAACTGCCGCCTGGAGCGCTTCATCAGAGAAGTGCACGTGATGATGCTCTTCATACTTATCGCGCAAACCTTCCATGATGCGAACGGCCTGCTCTTCGTTAGGCTCTTTGACAACGAGCGTTTGGAACCTGCGCTCGAGCGCCGAATCCTTTTCCAAATGCTTACGGTATTCATCGAGCGTGGTAGCGCCGATGATCTGGATCTCGCCGCGCGACAGAGGCGGCTTCAGGATGGCAGCCGCATCCATCGAGCCTTCGGCTGCACCCGCACCGATAATGGTGTGGAGCTCGTCGATGAACAGGATGATATCGTCTGCCTGCTCGACTTCCTTGATGCACTTCTTCAAGCGCTCCTCGAATTCGCCGCGATACTTCGAACCAGCAACGAGCGCCGAAACATCCAGCGTGACCAAACGCCTATTGCGCAAGATATCGGGCACCTGATCAGCTACGATGAGCTGCGCAAGCCCTTCGACCACCGCCGTTTTGCCCACACCCGGCTCACCCAAGAGCAGCGGGTTGTTCTTCTGGCGACGGCACAGGATCTGCATCATGCGCTCGATCTCGCCCGCACGCCCGATAACCGGGTCGAGCTTCCCATCGGCCGCCTTCTTCGTAAGATCGACGCTGAATTCCTTCAGCACGCTATCCGAAGAGGATGCCTGCGGATCGAACTGCTGGCCGGCGAAGACCGAAGACTGCCCCACCAGATCGTTGAGCGCCGCACGCAGGTCATCTCCTGAAACGCCCATGCGCTCGAGCACCTCTATTGCGGTGCCTTCGTTTTCGCGGATGATACCGAGCAGAAGATGCTCAGTGGAAATATAGCTTTGCCCCATCTGCATGGCCTCACGCAGAGAATTCTCCAACACCCGCTTAACGCGTGGCGTGAAGCTCAAATGCCCGGACACATCGGTGGATTCATCGATCGTAACGATACGACGGATGGCCGCCACCGTGGCTTCGTAATGCACCCCCAGGCGCTCCAGGGCCTGAGCTGCCAGACCATCTTCTTCCTTGAGTAAAGCCAAGAGCACGTGCTCAGTGCCAACGTAGGGCTGATGAAGCCTGCGAGCTTCCTCCTGCGCCAAAACCAGCACTTTGCGCGCCTTGTCAGTGAACTTGTCGAACGACATTTACGCGCCACCTCCTTTTGTTACTTGGCTTCGTCGCGCATATGGGGAAACAGTAATACATCGCGGATCGTTGCTGAATTCGTAAGAAGCATGGTAAGGCGATCTATTCCAATGCCCACACCGCCAGCGGGAGGCATTCCGTATTCCAAAGCGCGCACGTAGTCATCGTCGAATCCCATTGCCTCATCGTCGCCCATGTCCTTAGCAGCAAGCTGCGCTCGGAATCGCTCCGCTTGATCAACGGGATCATTTAGTTCATTAAAAGCATTAGCATATTCATGGCCGGAAATAAACAGTTCGAAGCGGTCAGCTACTTCATCTTCACCAATTTTCCTTTTTGCGAGCGGCGAAACCTCGATCGGATGGTCGGTGACGAAGATAGGCTGAATGAGCGTCTCTTCGACGCATTCCTCGAAGAGCTCGGCGATGATCTTGCCCGTGCCCCACCCTTCTTCGACGTGAACGCCGTGCTTGTCTGCCACCGTGGCAGCTTCTTCACGCGTCATGGCGAAACTGATGTTCTCGCCCGTGACCTCATTCACGAGCTCGACCATGCTCGCACGTCTCCATTCACCACCAAGATGGATGGCCGTGCCCTGATATTCCACATCGAGCGTGCCGCAAGCCGCCATAGCTGCTGCTTGCACGAAGCCTTGCGTGAGCTCCATCATGCCCTCAAGATCGGAGAAGGCCTGATAGGCTTCCATCGTGGTGAACTCGGGGTTGTGATACGGGTCCATGCCTTCGTTGCGGAACTGGCGGCCGATCTCAAAAACCTTCTCGAAGCCGCCTACGAGCAAGCGCTTCAGAGGAAGCTCGGTTGCGATGCGCAGGAAGTAATCGCGATCGAGCGCGTTGAAATGCGTGGTGAAGGGCTTCGCGTTCGCGCCGCCCATGATCGAATGCAGGAAGGGCGTTTCGACCTCGTAGAAACCCTGCTCTTCCATGTAGTGGCGGATAGCCGAGATGATCTTCGAGCGCTTCACGAAGGTCTCGTGCACCTCGGGGTTCACGATCAGGTCGACATACCGCTGACGATAGCGCAGTTCCTTGTCGGCCAAGCCGTGGAACTTTTCCGGCAGGGGGCGCAGCGATTTCGAGAGCAGCTCGTAGGAATCGACCGCCACGGAAAGCTGGCCACGACGCGTACGCATCATAAGGCCGGACACGCCGATCCAATCGCCCACATCCAGATCCTTCATGGCCGCAAATACTTCTTCGCCCAACGCATTGATGCGACAGAACAGCTGGATAGAGCCGGTCGAATCGCGCAGCTCCATGAAGATGATCTTGCCCTGATCGCGCTTGGCCATCACGCGACCAGCCACCTCTACGCGGTCTTCGGTGTTCTCGCCATCTTCAAGACCAGCGTATTTCTCGTCGAGGTTGACGATGTGATGCGAATAGGTAAACGCATGACCGTAAGGGTTCTCGCCCGCCGCGATAAGCGCCTCGCGCTTGGCATGGCGCACCAGGATCGGATCGTCTTCGGGTGTTTCAGGTGTTGCGTTTTGAGTGGTGTTCTCGCTCATCGATCGCCTTTCAATTTCTAGGAAAAACGCTGGTACGAAGGGTACCAGCGTCTCGATTACAGCTGTTTCTTATGGTAGTTGAAGCTCGCCTGACGCGCAGCAGGTATGCACGCTTACTGCTCGATCTTCAAGACCTTGATATGGATATCACGACCGGTAGGGCCTTGCAGGTCGATCTCGTCGCCCTTCTTGGTACCGAGGAGCGCTGCACCAACGGGAGACTCGTTGGAGATCTTGCCAGCAGTAGAATCGCTCTCTGCCGCACCGACGATGGTGAAGACGCGCTCGTTGCCGCCCATGTCGACCGTGACCTTGCTGCCGATGTGCACCTTGGAAGATTTGGTAGGAGCATCGACCACGGTAGCTTCGCCCAAGATGCGGGTGATCTCAGCGATGCGGCCTTCCATCATGGCCTGCTCGTTCTTGGCGTCATCATATTCGGAGTTTTCCGAGATGTCGCCGAATTCGCGGGCTACACGGATGCGCTCACCGATCTCGGCGCGCTTTTCAGTCTCGAGGTAATGCAGCTCTTCTTCGAGCTTTGCTTTGCCTTCTTGGGTTAAGATGTAGTCCTTTTCCATGGAACTCCCCTTGTATTCGTTCGTTCGGTCGTTTCATGCGAGCTTCGCGCCCGCGCAGAAGAAACGCGCTTGATCTGGCGCGTTTCTCGTAAGTGTTTATTCAGCCTTGTCCTTTTCCGGTTCGGTCTCTTCGAAAACAGCATCGGAAGTGGTGGTGTTCTGTTCGGCTTCTGCTTCGGCTGCAGCAACATCGGCCTTCTTCTGACCCGGCTCAGGCTTGTCTACTACTTCTAGCTCTTCAGGCTCTTTGCCTTCAGCCTGCTTGGCAGCCTCTTCGGCTTCTTTCTTCTTCTTGCCGCCGCCGAGGCCTTCGCGCAAGTTCTTGACCGTCTTACCGATAGCGGTTCCGAGCTTGGGAAGATTCTTGGGGCCGAAGATGATAAGGATAACCACCAAGATGATGATAATCTCGACGATGCCGAAAGGTCCGATCTTCATGTTGTATGCACCTCCGCAGGGATTGCACGTACGTTGAGCGCGACACAGGGTGAAGCGCGGTTTATTCAGTATGAACCAAGGTATGAACTACCCTAGTGATACGCGCTGAAATTGTATCAAAAAACACATGTGGCGCTCGTACAATCCCTTTAAGCGGTTCATGTTAGGTGGGGGTGGAGTGCAGCCTGCACCTGCTTCGCGCATGTCATCCCTGAGAAATGAAAACGAGCCCCGTAGGGCTCGTTTGAATTTCTGGTCGGGGGACAGAAATTCATGCGCGTCAAGGCCGAGCCACTGCGTGGTTGCGTTGCAAGCCTTGACCCGCATGGCTGAAGTGCTTGAAATAGCACTTCGGTGAACCTTACGGTTCAAATCCTCCGGGCTTACGCTCGGTGCGCTTCGCGCATGTCATCCCTCATAAATAAAACGAGAGAGCAATTCGCTCTCTCGTTTGAATTTCTGGTCGGGAGTCAGAAGTTCGCAAGAGTAAAGGCACGCTTCGCTTTCCAGCCTTGACTCTTGCGGTTAATGCGCTGCATAGCGCATTAATGAACCCCACGGTTCAAATCCTTGCAGGCATAGCCTGCACCAGCTGCGCTGGTGGTCATCCCTCATAAATAAAACGAACCCCGTAGGGCTCGTTTGAATTTCTGGTCGGGATGACAGGATTTGAACCTGCGACTTCTTCGTCCCGAACGAAGCGCGCTACCAAACTGCGCCACATCCCGACATATGATGTGCCGTAAACGGCGTTGCCTATGGTATCACAGCCTAGTAGTGCACGGCAATAAAGCAAATCGCTCACGTACAAAGAATCCATCTGAGTGAAACTGCCGCACCGCCAGTCACAAAAAGAAACAGCCCTTGCGGGCTGTTTCTCGATTTGCTTCGTATTTTAGTACAGCAACTTAATAGCGGACATACCACATGCCTTTATGAACGCCGCTGACCTTAACCACGTCGCCCGTTTGCGGAGCGTGAATCATCTGGCCGCCACCAATGTAAATACCAGTATGATGGTCGTTGATGCAGATATCGCCTGGCTGTGGATTGCTCACGCGCGTCCACCCTTGGATAGTGCCCGTGGTGCACCAGTGGTTACCCATTTTGCCCGTAAGGCAGTAACCCACTAGGCCAGAGCAGTCAAAGCTATTCGGACCAGCTGCTCCCCACTTATATGGCTTACCCAATTGAGCATATGCACGATCAACAACAACGTTGCCCGTTATCGTTTGAGGCTTTGAATCGTTCGTTGGCTTTGAGCTGTTTCCAGAATTGCCATTATGAGAGCCGCCGCCATTGTTGTTAGCAATAGCTTCCTGAGCCGCTGCCGCGTTAGCAGCACTGCGCGCTTCTTCTTCCTGGCGCATGAGCTCTTGAACTTCAGCATTCAGATTATCGTAGGTTTCCTGCATCTGTGCAGTGGTAGCTTCGGCTTCATCTTTAATAGCTTTGGCTTCGCTCGCCTTCTGCGCAGCTACCTGCTCTTGCTGTTCATATTCGACCTTAGCAGCTTCTACCTTTTCGCGTGACTCCTTGGTCTTAGCAACAAGCTCGGCATCATTTTCGTTCATGGTGTTAAGCATGTTCCAGTTCGTGGCGAACTCTTCGAAGGTGGAAGCGCCCAAGATAACATCGAGGAAGGTATTGCCACCGGTACGATACATGCTGCGCGCACGCGTTCCCAGCTCTTCCTGATAACCCTTGATCTTCTCAGTTTCTTCTTGGATCTGAGCTTCGGCTTCGCGAACCTTAGCTTCAGCAGCACTGCGCTCCTCTTCCGCTTCGTAATAGTTGTTCGAAGCGGCATCGAGCGTTGCCTGCATATCGTTAAGTTTGTCGAGCGCTGCTTGTGCCTCAGCCTGTTTAGAAGAAGAGGAAGGCACTGCGGATGCAAGTGAAACGGGCAAAGTGAGCCCCACGGTCAGAACGACCGCCATAAATGCAATGAGCAGCGTACGCTTCGGTGCTACATTTGTATGCTTCATACTGTTTGAAAACCTCCCAATAGTGGCATAGGGTTCGTGTCTCAGCGTAAGCTGTAGTTGATACTAACAGAAAACAGCACATTTATACAGAGCTTCAGACCTTTAAGCCCTGATAAACTGCCCTTCACACGCTTTACCATGCACAAGTGGAGCCGCTAAATCCCATGCTCAACGCCCTATTGCGCGCATATATACGCAATTGTGAAGAATGTGCGCTTTCTCTATGTAGAAGAGCAATACGCGCAACAAAAGCGATCGCATCTTGCGAGAAATGACGCCGCTCCAAATCGCCCGATACCAACAAGCGTGATCCTTCAGCTTACTCATGCCTCACGCATCTTTGCGAGACGAAACTGCCTGCCTGTCCTCATCCGTTGGCACTGCCCTATGGGGAGACACGGTGCGCACAGAAGCTTTTTGCCCGTTTTCGCCCGCCGAAGCTTCCCCGTGCTTATCATGCTTACGGCGTTTCACCTCATGGGCGGCATGGGCCTGCAGGTTCGCGTTATCAAGGATGGGCTCTTCATAGGTGACACCTTTGCGCATTGCGATATTCGCCTGGAAGAGCAGGAAGAGAAACCCGATAATACCCGCAAGAAGCGAAGCAGACAGGATCGCAACCTTCGCCACCAAAATCTGACCAGGATCGGCATACGCAAGGTTCGCCACGAAGATGGCCATAGTGAAACCGACACCACCGAGCAACGCCGCGCCGAAGATGTGCGCCCAGTTCACGTTATTAGGAAGCGAAGAGATCTTGAGCTTCACGATGAGGAAGCTGAAGAGGAAGATGCCGATGGGCTTGCCCAAGAGTAGGCCAGCAAAAACGCCTAAGAACACGGGGTCGGCCACGATGGCACCGAAGCTCGTTCCGCCCAGTGCTACATCAGCATTCGTCAGAGCGAACAGCGGCAAGACCGCGAAATAGACCCAAGGGTAGAGCATGCGCTCCAAGCGCGTTGCAGGTGGCACCACTTCTTTCGCCACGCGCGCAAGGTGCGAAACTTCTTTCAGATAGTCGGACTGGCCAAGCACAGGAGCATCGGGCTGGAAGTTCGCGCGTATCTCTTTGAGCTGCTTATTCGACCAACGCCCGAAAGAGAGCAGATCAACGCGCGAGCCCGAGGGGATCGTGAAGGCAAGCAGCACGCCGGCGATGGTAGCATGTACGCCCGACATGAACACGCAATACCAAAGCACCACGCCCAACAGAACATAGGGCCAGAGCGAATAGAAGTGCAAGCGATTGAGCGCGGTGAGTGCGCCCAGCACCACGAGCGCAGCCAAAAGCCACAGCACCGAAGGAGCATGTCCGTAGAAGACCGCGATGACCACGATCGCGATGATGTCATCGGCTACCGCAAGCGTGGAGAGAAACACGCGCACGCCCGCCGGTACGCGCGACCCGAGCAGCGCTAAGATGCCGAGCGCGAACGCGATATCAGTCGCTGTCGGGACGCCCCAACCACCCAACGTTTCAGGGCTTCCCTGGTTGAATGCCACATAGAAGATGATCGGCACCGCAACGCCACCGATGGCAGCTCCCACCGGCAGGATAGCCTGGCGAATGTTCGTGAGTTCGCCGACGGTCATCTCGTATTTGATCTCGAGGCCCACCAGCAAGAAGAACAAGCACATGAAGATGTCGTTGATGATGTGCGCAAGCGACATCGAAGTGTTCGCACTGCCGAACCCTAGCGTTATCTCGGTATGCCAAAATTCCAAGAAGGAGCCATACGCAGGCGAATTCGCCACAATAAGAGAGAGAATGGCACCAAGTAGCATAAAACCAGCCGCTTTGGTTGTGGAGTGCGTGAATTCAAGCAACTTCAAATAACGACGATGATGCCCGGAAACTTCCGAGATGAATGGGGTCTTATTTCCTTGGGAGTTCTCCACGGCACACGCAGCTCCCGCGGTATGTGCGCCTTCTTCGCCAGCTAGCGATGCATCGGCGTTTTCCCGAACAGAGGCACCAGTTTGCTGCTTCTCTGCCGCATCTGAGTTCTGTGCTGAAGCTTTATCGGTTGCCATCTTGTCCTTCTTTCATTTACCGTGCACACAATTGTAAACCACCTAACAACCTGTCAACTTTTCGGTTGGGTTTCAATAATCGTTTACACAAGCCTTAAAAGATGCGTTAGACTAGCTAGTTGTAAAAGTGCATTTGAACGTGCGCTCTTTAGTAACGAAGGGAAAATGACTATGGATATCACCGTCACCGGTCGTCGCATGAATGTCTCCGACGCTCTGCGCGATTATGCGGAAGAAAAGATCGGCAATTCGATGAAAGCGATGGATATCGCACCGCTTTCCGCAGAAGTCGTTCTGCAAGTTGAAAAGAACCCCGCGAACCCCACCCCGTGCACCTGCGAAGTTACCATGCACGCTAAGGGTCACATCATTCGCGTCGAAGAGAACGAAGAGAGCCTCTTCGCTGCCATCGACGTTGCAGCTGCTAAAGTGCTTCGCCAGCTGCGCAAATACAAGACGCGCGTGCTCAACAAGCGCCTGAACGCCGAACCGGTCAACAAGCAGGCGACCGATGTCGACTATGATGCGCTCATGCAGGAGCTTTCTGGTGAGGACGAAGAGATCGTACGCGTGAAGGAGCTGGAGCTCCTGCCGCTCACGGAAGAAGAAGCGCTCATCGAGATCGATCTTCTGGGTCACGACTTCTTCGCCTATATCGATCGCGACACCAGCGCAGTACACATTCTCTATCGTCGTTCGAATGGCGGCTACGGCCTGCTCAAGCACCAGGCATAAGCGCTCGCGAACATACCTTACTTAGAATCAAAACGACCCGGATCACCCGGGTCGTTTTCTATTTCCTCTCTGTGGCTGGCAAAGTGGGAATGTTAGTCGGTCACAGCGTCGGATTCGTAGCGGGAGAGGAAGGCCTTGGTGCGGTTGTGCTGCGGGTGATTGATCACTTGATCAGGCGTGCCCTCTTCGACGATCACGCCCTTGTCCATGAAGATGATCTTGTCGGACACATCGCGCGCGAATGCCATCTCGTGCGTCACGATCACCATGGTCATATGCTCTTCGGCAAGCGCTCGGATGACCTTCAACACCTCTTGCGTGAGCTCGGGGTCGAGCGCAGAAGTGGGCTCGTCGAAGAAGAGGATATCAGGTTGAAGGCAAAGGGCGCGTGCGATAGCCACACGCTGCTGCTGGCCGCCAGAAAGCTCGCACGGATACGCATCCTCACGGCCTTCAAGACCCATCTGCTTCAAAAGCGCACGGGCAAGCTTTTCAGTCTCCGCCTTATCTTTCCCCTCGACGATAACGGGCGCTTCCATCACATTGCGCAGCACCGAATAGTGCGGGAAGAGATTGAAATTCTGGAACACGAGACCGAAGCGTTTGCGTGCTTCTTTGGCAACGTCCTTGCCACTATAGACCGTTTTGCCAGATGCGTTGTTTTCCGCAACCGTTAGATCACCATAGCGCAGCGCGCCCGACTCGAACGTCTCGAGTAAGGTGCAACAACGCAGAAGCGTAGACTTTCCTGAACCAGAAGGCCCGATGATCGAGACCACTTCACCAGGGTGCACCTCAAAAGAAATATCCTTGAGCACCATCGCATCGCCGAAGCTCTTCTCGAGGCTCTCAACGGAAAGCACCGCTTTTTCCTGCTCGTTCGCCGGTTCCGTTGTCTGCAGGGTTGCTTGATTCGTGTCAGTCATACCATGTCCCCTTTTCGCTTAATCGTGATAGTAGGCCAGGCGCTTTTCGATGCGCGAGATGGCGAACTCGACCACGAAGGTGAACACCCAATAGAACAGTGCCGCTACCACGAAAGCCGTGAGCGTGCCTTGCGCTGAAACGATGGCACGCGCCGTAGTGAACATCTCCGCTACACCAATCGTGAATGCCAGCGACGTATCTTTGACGAGCACGATCACCTCATTGCCGAGCGCCGGCACGATACGTTTGAAAACCTGCGGGAAGATAATGCGCAAGAACGTTTGCGCCTTGCTGTAACCCAAGATCTCGGCAGCTTCATACTGGCCACGCGGAATGGACTGGATGCCACTGCGGTAGATCTCGGCGAAATAAGCCGAATAGTTCATGATGAAAGCGACCGCGCAAGCACCGAACTTCCAATCCATCGAAAGCTGCACGCCGAAGATGTAATACGGTGCAAAGAAGATGAACATGAGTTGCAGCATGAGCGGCGTACCGCGCATGATCGAGATGTAGAGACGGAACAGATACGAGATCGGGCGAAAACGACTCATGCGCCCCAGCGCCACGAGCACGCCAAGCGGAAGTGCGCCGATCAGCGTAACGAAGAAGAGCTGCAGCGTGACAAGGAAACCCTCGCCCAGCATTCCAAGCATTGTGGTGAATTCCATATGCGAACCTTATCGAAAACGGACCGTTAAAACAAAGAGCAAAGAGAAAAGCCCTGGAACTTCGATGGTCTCGCTACGAGGAGCATCGGGGCATCCAGGGCTTTACATTCAGCGTGCCGCCACTAGGGGCGCAAGATTATTTGAGCACCCACTTGTCGATGGAGATCTCTTCAGGATAGTGAGAGACGATCTCTTCAACCGTGCCATCGTTGTAGAGCTCGATGAGCGCGGACTGGATCTTCTCGATCAGTTCAGTGTTGCCTTTCTTTGCACCAACGCCATAGTTCTCAGAAGAAACCACTTCGTCGAGGATGACGTAGCCATCTTTACCAGCGATGAGAGACTGCGCGGTAGGATAGTCGATCGCAACAGCATCGCATGCGCCGCTTTCGAGCTGCATGAGCGCGGTCTGATATTCAGGAGCAGTTTCAAGCTTACCGAGCGTAGAACCGATGGTGTCGTAGTAATCGCCACCTTCAGCGAGGTTGTCGTAAGCAGGTGAGTTGACCTGTGCAACTACGGTCTTGCCTGCAAGATCGGAAAGACCCTTGATATCGGAACCTTCACGAACAAGGATGACCTGGTCGTTCAGGTAGTACGGATCGGTGAATTCGTAGGTGTCTTCACGACCTTCGATGGTGAAGCCATTCCAGATAACGTCGATCGTGCCAGAATCGATCTGAGCATCCTTGGTATCCCAATCGATAGGGCTCAGTTCGATCTCCCAGCCATTCTTCTCAGCAACTGCTTTGGCGAGTTCGATGTCGAAGCCAGTATATTCGCCGTTGTCGTCCTTATAGCCGAAGGGCTTGAAGGTCTCGTCGAAGCCGACCACGAACTTGCCGTCTTCACCCAAATACTCCGGAGCGTCGCTCGAAGACTTCGCGTTAGACGAACAACCCGTCATAAGACCAGCCGACAGGCAGATCGCAAACACTGCTGCGAAAAAACACAGTAATAGCTTTTTCATGTTTACCGCTTTGCTCATATTTACCTCTTTGCTATAGATTTTCTACACTTATATCTGAAGGGTCGCACGATGCGCCCATCAGATATGCCACTTTAGCACTATGGAGCGTTAAAGCATGACTACTATAGCACGGAACACCGCGCGGGAAACGAGAATTCGACTGGCCTGCCCAGCTGATGCGGCGGCGGTTTGTGCTATCTATGCTCCCTATGTGCGCGATACCGCAACCACCTTCGATCTCGAACCGCCCACCGTCGAGGAAATGGAACAGAAGATCACCACCATCTTGGAAGAGCGCCCGTTCTTGGTGGCAGAGATCGAACGCACTGATGCCAACACTGCGTCCACTACTTCTCGAGTTGAGACCTGTGATGACGAAACCTTCGCGGTTATCGGCTATTCCTACGCTTCGGCATTCAGGCCGCGCAAAGCCTACCTTCATTCGATCGAGACTTCGGTCTATCTTGCGCCCGAAGCGAAAGGCCACGGTCTGGGAACCAGGCTATACGGCGCACTTGAAGAAATCCTGCGCCTTCAAAATGTATACAACGCGAACGCTTGCGTCACCTATACCGAACCTGCCGACGAAACGTGCCCTTCCACGAGCCGCATCTTCCACGAACGAAGAGGCTACGTTCAGTGTGCGCACATCCCGAACTGCGGGCACAAGTTCGGTCGTTGGTACGACATTCTCTGGCTGCAAAAGCAGCTCATCCCGCTTTCACAAGAACCTGAAGGGTTCGTTCCCCTACCACAGGTGGACAAAGCTGCGATCGCAGCAATTCTTGAGAAGGCATGATCTTGTGCATGATCTTTCTTTTGCGCAAACGATGCAGGTTGTTGTGTGAGTTCGCCCTTAGCTAGCGCACGCGCACGAGCGCTATAACGAACAGCGCAAGCGCAAACACGCCCGAGAGACCGAGCGCCAGCTGGAATCCGAACAGAAGCGAGCCAAATGCCTGAGCGCCCAACGTGATCGAAAACACCATGAGCGCCGTTCCCATCGAAGCGATCGCTTGACGTATCGCCGTGGAAAATGATGATGCGTCGGTCATCCTGTTGGGGGCAAGCTCTTCCATGCTCCATGAAGTAAGGGGGCTCACCAGGCCTGATACGCCACACGCGCGGATTCCCTGCAGCAGCAAGATGAGCCAAAACGGCGTCGAAGCGTCCATGAACGCCATCGCCACCGAACCAAATGCAAGACAAGCTCCAAAGAACACGATGACCGGGCGCGCATGAAAGCGATCGGTAAGATAGCCAGCAAGCGGATTGATGAAGAGCGCGGCGATGGTGCCCGGCAGCAGCACCAATCCTGCTTCAAGCGCCGTTCCGCCCCATATGTTCTCGATGAACAACGGCACGATGAGCGTGATGCCCATGAAGCTCGCATAGAGGAAGTTCGATGCCCAGAATCCCACTACGAACTGCTTCGACGTGAATATATCCATGTTGATGAGCGGATCGTCGATGCGCTTTTGTCGCCTGATGAAGGCAACGAGCGCAATAACGCCAATAAGAATCGGCACCCAGATCGATAGCAGTGCTGCACCTGCATCTGAAGCGTTCGAAAAGCCGAGCAACAAGAAGCCGAATCCAAGTGCTGAAAGAATGACTGAAACCACATCGAGTGAAGCTGTGCGCTTGATGCGCGGTGATCGCACGATGAAGACGCATGCGCAGATAATGAGCACGATCATGCAGATGGCAAGGATAACGAACAAGCTGCGCCAGCCTGAAGCTGTGACGAGGTAGCCGCCTATGGTCGGACCAATGTTTGGCGCGAAGCCCATGGCGATGCCGGCAACACCCATGACCGTTGCGCGCTTGTTCGGCGGAAATGAGGTCATGATGATACTCATCATCATCGGCATGAGAATGCCCGCAGAAACAGCCTGAAGAGCGCGCCCTACCAGCAGCAAGACAAACGACGGCGCGAACACATCAACGATGCAGCCGAAGGCAAAAAGGCAAAGAGAGAAGATGGTGAGCCTTTTGAGCGCGAAGCGCCGCATGAGATAGGTGACCACGGGAACCGTAATGCCGATCACGAGCATGTAGAGCGTGGTGACCCACTGACCGAGCGCCATGTCGACCTTGAAATCTGCCGCGATGCCGCCGAACATCGCGTTCATCGCAGTTTGGGAAAGGTTACCCAGAGCCGAACCCAAGATGATGATAACGACCGGAATGACAACCTGAGCACTCACGTGCTCTCTTGGTGCCTTGGTAGGTGTGTCGGTCATCATATCTCCCTATGCTCATTTCTTTCCCTTTATCTTAGCGCATTGAAAACATGCCTGTTCAATAGGGTATTGAGCAGGCTCAACGGCCTTGGCACCCTCAAGAAGATACAACTATTATTCCTGTTCAATGGGCTTTTTGTAGAGAAAGCTACGGAATCATTACAAAATTCCGCTTATTGCTTTCAAACCGTTACAAAACCTTACACTGGACACTCCTGATCATCCTAGGAACGTCTTGAAATGAGTGTGTCTTGCGTGCAGAAGCGCATCGCTTTCGACAGACGCTCCTACCAATGAAAGCTGCATCCATGCTCTATCGTGAACGCATGAGCCAAGCGAACAAAGAAGCGAAGGTCACGCTTGTCGGCGTTGCTATCGTGATCGTATGCTGGCTTCTCTTCGGCTTCGGCTTATACGGCGTCGATATCGAGATATTCTCCACGCCATTGTGGATCGTGATGGGCTGCTTAGGCACCTGGATCGTAGCGATGATCGTAAGCGTCATCCTGGCAACGAAGGTCATCGAAGACTGCCCGCTCGACGAAGACGACTTTGGTAGAAAATACCAGATCAGCGATGAAACCCCTGTGCAGGTTACCCCTATGACGATCGATCAGGATCTTATCAAGACCATCGAGAAGACCTCGGTCACCCCACGAAAACCCATCAGCAATACCCCACATCGCTCGGACGAGCGCCGCAACGAAAAAGAGGCGCGATGACCTCGTTAACGCTGATCCCTCTTCTTGTCTTCCTTTTCGTTTGCCTTATCGTTGCCTTCCTTATTAGGAAACACACGCCGGAAGAAAACTTCGAACGAGAATACTTCGTGGCCGGTCGTAGACTCGGTCCGATCGTGCTCGTTATGACCACGATCGCTACCTTCGGCTCCATCACTACCTTCGTAGGTATGCCTGGTCAAGCTTGGGAATACGGCTTTGGATGGGTCTATTTGGCGGGGGCGCAAGTCGTTTCTCTTATCTTGCTCTTCGGCGTGGTGGGCAAGAAGCTCGCACTCATCGCACGCCGCATCCATGCTGTCTCTATTATCGACATCATCAATGCGCGTTTTCGCTCGAACATTCTTACACTCATCCTTTCCTGTTCGCTTGTAGTCTTCTTCACTGCACTTATCGTTGCGCAGCTCGTCGGAGCCGCAAAGATATTCGTAGCAGTAACGGACTATGAATACAGCGTTGGTCTCATCCTTATCACCGCAACCACTGCCATCTATACCGTCATCGGAGGTTTTCGTGGTGTAGCGATCGCCGATACCATCTGCAGCATCGTCATGATCGTAAGTGCCTTGTTCCTGGGGTTCGGCATCATGGATGCTGGCGGCGGATATGAGAACATCATGCAAACCATCGCCGTGCAAAAGCCCGAGATGTTCGATATCTTTGCGGGCGGGCAAATGCCTATTGGCCTCTTCGTTACGCAATGGCTCATCTTGGGACTACTTGTATTCACGATGCCCCAGGTAGCAGTTCGTTGTTTAAGCTACAAAAACACAAAAAGCCTTCGTCATGCGCTCTGGATCGGCACCCTCATCGTTGGGCTTTTGCTGGTGGGACTCACTGCGCTTGGCGCGCTCTCATATGGTGTTTTCCCTGATCTGTTAAACGAACATGGCAGTACCATCGATGACGTGATTCCGCTCATGCTCGCCCAAGCATTCCCCTCCTGGGCGGTGGATATCATCATCCTCGGTCCTATTGCTGCCGCGATCTCGACCGTTTCCACCCTCCTGATCAGCTCTTCGGTCAATATTATCCAGGGCATCTACGCTAATTCTGCGCTTCGCCAGCGCAAAGCCCCCGAGCACGATCGCGTCCGTTTCGTTTCGCAGGCATCTTCGATCCTGCTCTCGGTCGTTGCGCTCATCGTTGCTCTCACGCCGCCCGACCTCATCTGGCGCATGAGCATGTACGTGTTCGGCGGCATCGAGGTAGCCAGCTGCTGGATCTTGGTGCTGGGATTGTTCTGGCATCGTGCGAATAAAGTAGGGGCTGTTGCTGGTCTCGCGTCGGGTCTTGCCACCTATTTTCTTCTCGGCATCTTCGAGGTGAACATCTTCAGCGAATTCGATGCTGTTATCTTCGCGCTCGTCGTTTCGCTCGTGTTCATGGTTGCTGGCTCGCTCTTCTTCTATGTGAAACGTGATGCCCGCATGCTCGAAGTGTTCTTCCCTGAACGCACGCCCTCAACTACGGCAGCTGTCTACGAGTTCAAAAGCGATGCACCTTCTTCAGGCAGGCCTCTCACGAACGAACGCGTAGGTTCCTCTTCTTCGAAGCGAGTCAAGTGATGAAGCGCACTCCTTCTACAAGGTTCACGGTATTGAGCTGGGTATTCGTTGCGGCAGTTGCGGTTCTCATCTTTTGCATGAGCGCCAAAACAGGCGATGCACTCGATCATGATTCTGGCATCATCAGCTTCCTGCTCGAAGCCCTTCGCTCAGCGGCGAATGCGCTCTTTGGCCATCCGGTCGATGTGTCGCCCGTGGGGCATTTCGCCGAGTTCTTTCTGCTTGGACTCGCGCTCATGAACGCCCTACGCCTGCACTTGACTCTGCCAAAGGCATGCATGCTCTCCACGCTCATCGCAAGCCTCTATGGAGCGAGCGATGAATTCCATCAGATCTTCGTCCCTGCTCGCACGTGCGATCCCGCCGATTGGCTC
>OGYF01001773.1_pt1 | contig 17446 bp, 7 predicted proteins | sample 1576451 | NCBI WGS metagenome assembly OGYF01 (sample SAMEA3541505, study PRJEB24748) | human gut metagenome | biome: human gut; feature: human-associated habitat; material: faeces | place: China | collected 2012 | reverse complement strand
AGCAAGCAAGCAAGCAAGCATATTACTCTATAATAAAAATTTTCGAGCGAAAGCCCGGCTACCCTTGTTTGTCATGGGATTTATCCTGTGCAAACAAGGGTAGCCGGGCTTTCGCTTTTTATTCACTTAATATTCAACCATCATGAGTAATGTTTTGAAAGGTTGGTTGGCGGACAATGCCGTGACAACCGACAACAAGGAGGTTAAGATATTCTGTTACCTAATCTGATAGAGAAGGAAATCAATTCTTTATAAATCTTTTCTAATGAGGTATTTGGATTTGGTAGAAAAGAAATATTATAAATAAAGAACGTAGTTATGTGGTGAGGTTGATCGGAGAGTTTTATTGTTGTATTCCTTTTCGTATTTATTGAGTAAAACAAATAACTTATTTATAATTACTAATTTATATGAGTATGAAACATTGTTTACTAAAACTAATGACAGTGGTCGTTTGCCTCTTCTGTATGGGAGTATGGCAATCGGCTGGAAGGAATCCTATTCCAACGGGATTCCCAGACAGTACTTTTCCAGTACCTGAAGGGGATGAACCGTTAAAAATGGATAAACCGGATTCCATAATGTATAAGCCTGTTTATGAAGGAGGGAATTCTTCCGGATATATTCATGCTTATGTTTATCCGTTTACAGAAAATTTGTATGTCCGGTTTCAATTATCGGAAGATACAAATCCTGACGGTTTTACATATACAGTATGGAATTCTGATACTCAATCGGATGAACCAATTCCTTTGGATCAGGACAAGGGCTTTTGGTATCCTCAGGCTTCGATTGATCAAGACAATGGGAATGTAAGTATGCATGTGGAGACTCGAACTCCCGGTACTTTGGGCTATTCTTTGCGTGTGTACCCTTCACAACAGGTAGAGGGCGAGCCGCTGATTTCTGCCGAAAATCGATACATTTATTTTTTGAATGAGGATCAATTTCCTCGGTTTAGTTGTCCAATTAACCGGTTGTCAGGGGAGGTGAACCAAGAGATCCCATTTACTTTGGAAGTCAAGCCCGGATTTATGTTAAACCAAGAGGCTAAAATTGAGATTAACGTTTGGACGGATGAGGGAGAAATTTATGATCCGAATCATGTAGTGATCAGTGGGAATAATATACAGAAGGATCCTTATAGTACTTCTTATATTTGTTCTTTGTCCTCTTTGGAGTCGACGAATTATACATTTCAAGTACGTGCGGACCAAGAGTTTGCCGGTTGGTTGGATTGTCGCTTGTTGGATAAAGATGGAAATTTTTTGAACAATTATAGTAACATTAGTGTTGTTATCCCAATACATTATTCGGAAGAGGACATAACTGCACTGAAAAAGATGGCAGACGATAATCCGCTTAGTACTGACTTACGTCGCTTTATAGACAATGAATATTACTTGAAAGATTTCTCGTATGAGGATGGATACAATGTAGGGGTAATGTGGAGTAAAGAGCTTCTAAGCCGAGTAGAAAGATTAGAAATTAATGATAACGAAAAACGGATAGATAACCTGAGTAGTATAACATCTCTGACCGCTCTCAAAGAAATAAATATCAATGGGACGAATGTATCATCACTAAATTTCTCATCATTTACAAATCTTCGAGGAATTTATCTTTGGGATACTCCTCTCTTTTGGGATGATGTGATTTTGCCCCTTTCTCCCATGGACGATTTAAGGTTGTCAGGAAACACATGTATCTCCATCGGTACTCCGCTTGATGATTACAGTTCAGTGGCAGCGAATGGAACAGAAATTGATTTGTCGGAATTTGCAGTCGTGGATGGACAAAATTCCACGTATCAATGGTACCAGGAAGTAGAATTTTCCGAGCCGATAAAAGTGGAGATGCAGACTGTCGGAGGAGAAATGGGTAAGTTCTTATTGCAAGGTACTCCGGGAGTATGTTATTATTGCGAAATCAAGAATCCGCTTTATGATGATTGGGCGATTGTAACTTCACGGTGCAAGATAACCCGCAATTCCGATCAATATGCACAAGCCGATATAGACGGATTAAAGAAGTTGGCGGAAGCCAACTCTCAAGTACCCCAATTACAAGAATTTGTAGATAGTAAAGGATGGGAACTCGAAAATTGGGAGTCCGGACAGGATGTTATTCGTACTGAATGGAGCAGTGGCGAAACAGCCCGCTTGATACATCTTTTTATTAGACTGGATTGGAGCGAAAAACCGGATAGTATCTCTTCCTTAGATTTAAGTGCCTTTACTGAACTGAAGTATTTCGAGTGTGAACGGTTTATGAATATCACTGAGTTGGATTTGTCGAAGAATACGAAAATAGAGGAGTTGTACCTCTACAGCCGTAACTTGAAGGAAATTGACTTGTCTCCTTGCCCCAACTTGAAACGATTCAGGTTTGGAACGTTAAGTAGTGGTGAATATGGACCGGAAGAATATCAACGAACTTCATTAAGCAAATTGGAAATCAGTCAATGTACCCAGTTGGAAGACCTTTATTTGGAACAGGCACATATCACTTCATTGGATTTAGCTCCGTTTCAAAATCTTCGTCAGTTGCACATCGAGTATTGTCCGGATTTAGCAGTAACGAATTTTGTTCAAGCACGCCGGTTATATTCTTTGGAATTACCGAATACCACTCAATTCCAGGATTTGATTAATAACTTGCCATCGAACGTGACAAGATTGTTATTGCAAGATACGCAATATACTTTGCCACCTGTGGATAAAATGGCCAATTTGATAGATTTAGGTTTACCTGAATATATGGAAAGCATAGATTTGCAGGATCTTCCTAATTTACAAACTTTGGATATGGGTTTTAGACGCGGAAAATTGAGATACTCGAAAGTAGAGAATTATCGATCTACTATTTGGTATAATGGTGAGACATATATTGAGTTGAAATCTCCATCTCATCCCGATGAACCTAAGTGGTTTGAAAATGGGGATACGATTGATTTGTCTTCCGAAGCAATCATCAATGGGGTGGAAACAATCTTCCTTTGGATCAATGACAAATATAATACAGAAGAAAAGAATGCCTTAGTTCCCGTGGATGGAAAACCAGGTGTGTTTGTGTTGAACAGTCAGGAAGAAGAATATGGAAGTTATCATTGTAAATTGATGAATCCTCAATTTTGCGAGATAACAGATATTACATATCGTAAGGGTTGGCAAATAGAAACTAGTTATATTCATGTAGAAACCGGTCGAGAATCTGTGTTTGATCCAAGGGATGTGGATATTTTGGCTAGGATTGTGAGCGAATCAAGCAGCGAGGCGTTGAAAGAATGGTTTAGCAATGGTGACTGGCAAACCGGTTTAAATTCAGAACATGCCCAAGCTATGTGGAACGACGAAACACCACGGCGGTTGACCGAACTATATATATATATGTTGGGTGGCAATTTGTCTGGAACGATTGATTTGGAAGGTTTGGACAAACTGGAACAAGTGTCGTTGACTGGAAATCGGGTTGAGCAAGTGATATTGCCGTCTGAGACTGGAACATTGAAATCGCTGATGTTGGGTGATAATCCGACGCTGACTTCACTGATTGTTTCGCCTTATACAAATCTGGAACATCTGGATATTCGTAATACAGGCTTAACCGCTTGCGATGTTAGCAACAATGTGAACTTGAAGAGACTTTACTTGCAAGGAACCAACTTACCAAGTGTGGAGACAAGTACACCAGCCATCGCTCAGAATCTGACGGAATACGGGGCACCGGAAACAGTCGAGACAATTGATTTCAACAATTTCCCCGCACTTACCACTTTTATCCCGAATGGACGTATTACATTTAGTGATGTGCAGAATCCACGACAAATGGATCCGATTACGACATATATTCAGTATATGCCGCAAGGATCGGTGCGGAATGCCTATACTCCGTATGGAACTACATTAGATTACTCAGCCGAAGGAACGGTAGGTCAAATCTCTTCTACGATTGTTTGGAAAATGGCAGACCAAATGGAAGATGAGGGTACAACGATAGAGCATAGCGGTTTCACTTATACGATTTCAGATACGGATGAGCCGAACAAAGTCTTGAGTGCGAATATTGAAAATACGTTGTTCCCGGGTTGGACTATTCGATTCTATACCACAATTTATACATGCGACGGAGATGCCAATTTAGATAAGGTGGTGAATGTACAAGATATTCCGGCAACTGTCAGCTATATCTTGCAAGATACAGAGAACATTCCTGCTAACTTCGGTTGGGCAGAAGCCGATGTCAATTATGACGACCAGATTCAGGTAGCAGATGTAACAGGCATTGTTAATATAATTCAAGGCAAACCATTAACACGTGCCACTCAGCTGAAAAGCGAGTATGCTTCTACTGTCTTGTTGGAATTGGACGACAATGGATTCCTGTCTATCACATCGCCTGTTTCCGTAGCTGGTCTGCAATTGGAATTTACTGGTGCGAAGGAAGAACTTCCGTTTATCGGAGAGGTTGCCAAATTCGTACAGGCAAGTACTTTGCGCGGTGATACGTTGCGTACATTGGGATATAGTATGGACGGCAAGGTTATATCTGCCAACAAGAAGACTGTGATTATGCAGCTTCCGGCAGGTGTCCGTTTGGAAAGTGCGTCGTTCTCTGACACAAAGGCAACTGCTTTACGTTCAGAAGGCGATATGTTACCAACCGGCAATGAAGCCATCCAGCCGATTACTCAGGTGACAAGTATTCTCAATTATCCGAATCCGTTCCGTGGAAGCACGATTTTCCGTTATACACTGAAAGAACCGGCATCAGTGGTTACGATCCAGATCTATTCGGCTACAGGTGCTTTGGTTCGTACGTTGAGCGGATTGCCGGGAGACGCCGGAGTAAACCAATATACAGCCTCTTTGTCATTGCCGAGCGGAACTTACATCTATCGTTTGTCTGTTTATGGCAATAACAATCAAACTATCAGTAAGTCAAACATTCTTATTAGTAAGTAAATTATGAACATACATCGAATAAAAAACAATTTGTTTGCGTTCTTCCTGCTGTTTTTGACAGCAGGAACCGCGCAGGCGGTTCAGCTTGAGTTGGTCAAAGCAGATCTGTGCGTCGCCGGAGGGAAAGATACACTGGTATTCCAACTCAAGGATAATACTTTTGCGTTTACTTCTTTCCAATTGGATGTCACATTGCCGGACGGAATCTTGATGGACGGTAAACCATTCTTGGCGCAGGAAATGGCAGACGGTCATACATTGAGTTGGGAAAATCAACAGGGTAACGAATATCGAGGCGTAGTATATAGTCTGAGTAATAAAAACTTTAAAAGTACAACAGGAACCTTGTTGTCGATCCCCGTTCAATTGACAGCAGCATTTAAGGATGGAGAAGTAAAAGTGACGAAAGGATTGCTTGCCAATCAGAAATCGGGTAGTCAGTCAATCAGCGATTACACGGCAACGGTTTCCGCTTACGTCCAAAAACAATCTATCGTGGTGAATGTCTCTGGATTGGAGCAGAAAGTCAATCCGGATAAGGCGGCTGTAATCAGTTATACGGTTGTTCCCGAATCAGTCCAATTGCAGGAGTCATATTATAAGGATGCTACATTGAAAGATGAAGCTACTGAAGAAGACCGGAAGAATGAAGGTGTATTCTATGTAAAGCTATCGTATGCCGGTGATAATACCTATGATCGTTTTGAAGCGATTTATGTTATGACCGTGACCAGTAAAGTGGATATTCCTGCGGGAAATATTACGGTTCCGACGGCTTCTACTTTAGTCAAAGGTCAACTATTGTCACAGTCGATATTATCGGGCGGTAGTGCGACTGATGGCGAGAAGCCTGTTCCTGGTCAGTTTATTTGGACTAATGGGAATACGGTGATTACTACTTCCGGTGAATATGCTGTCACTTTTATCCCTACTAATCAAACGTATTACAATACGAAAGAAGTCATGGTTGAGGTGGTGGTAATACCAACCTATTTGATTACCGCTTTGGCTGAAGATGGCGGATCTATCCAGATACAAGGAAAGAGTAGTGATAACCTCTATACAAAAGATCAGAAAATTATATTGACAGCTGTGCCGGATGCTAATTATAAGTTCTCCGGTTGGAAATGGAATGGAACAAATACTACGGGTGGTGAGACCTTGGAGGTATCTGCGAATGAAGATGGAACCTATACGGCTTCTTTTGCCCCGATCATGTACAACATCTCTTGGAATGTAACGGGTAATGGAACGATTCAGGTCAGTACAGATGCCGGAAACATTAATAATAACACCCAATTGCAACAAGGAACAACCTTACAGGTCGTTGCGACACCGGATGCGAGTGCGCAGTTGGCTTCATTGAGAGTAAATGGTTCAGAGTTTACGACCGGTAGTTTGAAAGTGCAGGGAGAAGTCAAGATAGATGTGGTGTTTGAACAGAAACCGGTGGATATGTATTCCGTAACCATCGAAAAAGTAGAAAATGGTTCTGTGTTGATTTATCAGGAAGACGGTACGCCAGTTCTTTCCGGTTCAACCCTTCCTGTTAATACCAAAATCAAGGTAATTACCCTTCCGGCTGCCGGTTATCAGGTAGATAAGATCACGCTGAATGGCAATGCCTATGCGAACGAAGATTTATATACGGTTACTCAAAATGTGTCGGCGAAGGCAACTTTTGCCGTGAAGCAATATAAAGTAACTGCCCAAGCGTTGAATGTCCAGGCTGGACAGAGTGCTTCGGGTGAAATAGTACTGGATAAAAGCGGAAATTTAGGTTATGGTGAAATTGTAAAAATCAAAGAGATTAAAGCTCAACCTGGAGCTAGCCTGTTGTATATCTTGGCAAATGGGAAAGAGATCAGCCCTTATGAAGAAATGGTAGTGACCGGAGATTTGACGGTGACAGCCGTATTCGACCATCGTGTAGATATTAAGAAAGAATATATCATGTGGCCTCATCAATCCTATTATTATAATGGGGTTTCACGTAATTTTGTACCGTTTGCCTCTCAAACCTACGCCGGTTTCTCGTTCGAGGTATTATACCAGCGTGTTAAAGACGGCAAAGGTCAAGTGGTTACAGAAGACCCAATAGAGAGAGCCATTGATGCCGGGGAATACAATGTTTTATTACACCGGGATGAAGACGGTTTGTATAATAAATTTGATGAAACGTATGAGGAAGGTCTGGTGATCCATCAATCAAAAGTGTTGGTAACGAAAGCTCCAGCTGATGCAAATAGTAATCCGGAAACACGACCATCTGAAACCATGATAACGAAGACGACAGAAGGATCTATGACTACTAAATATATAATCGGACCGAAAACAGATACGGATAAGAATAATTATCAGCCGACTACCTATTATTATTCGACAGCTCCAACGACTACTGTCAATTTTGGAAATACCAGTAGTTTGCGCTCTGCAGAAACGGAAGAAAAAGGATATGTGCGTATTACCAATGGCGGTTTGCCGTATGATTTGGAAAATGGTAAAGTAGAAATACCTCAGGGTATAACAGTGGAAGTGGAAGCTGTTCCTGCCCCAGGTTATATATTTGCAAGGTGGGCTGACGGAACGACATCCAATCCTCGAAGTTGTACTGTTGGAGAAAGTGAAGCAAATCTGACACCCACTTTTACCGATAAACCGGAGATAGCCATTAGTGGATTGGCTATTGCTACTTCTGAATATGACGGAACGGCGAAAACCGTAACCGTTAATGGGGCTGATGAACTTTGCCAGATTTCGTTCTTTGCAGATGAAGCTTGTACGCAACCGGTAGAAATGAAGAATGCGGGAAGTTATTATGTGCGTGTATATCGTCCAGAAAATGAAACTTTCAAGGAATTCTCTAAGGTATATACTTACACGATATCACAAGCGACTCCGGCGGTAGGTTGGCCAACAGCATCTACGATTTTGGCAGGCCAACAGCTTTCCGCTTCTGAACTACAAGGTGGAGAAGCCGGACTTGTGGCTGGCTCATTTGCTTGGAGTAATCCGGAACAGGTACTAAATGAAACGGCTTCTTGTAAAGTCTTATTTACTTCCTTAGATCCTAACTATAAGTCGATAGAAGGAAGTGTGAATGTGGATGTTCTTTCATTTGAAAGTGGCGAGCCGACAGAGCCGGAAGATCCCGATCCTGAAGATCCTGATCCAGACCCGCAACCTGTGATTTATCAAGTTTCCAAGGTTTCTGTTTGTGAAGGTGCTAACTTACGAATCGAAAATGAAACGGTTCGGAAAGGAGGTTCTGTGAATTTGTTTGTATCCATAGATAAAGGATATAATGCAGATAAATTGAAAGTGCTTTATCAACAGGGTAAAAATAGTTCTTGGCAAGAATTGAAAGAAAGTACTACAGCTGGTAAGTACACGATCAATAATATACAGACCAACATTTATGTGAAGGTGGAAGGTGTAGTGAAAGAAGAAGCTACCGGTATCGAAGAGGTAGAAGGCGTGAAAGTCTATACCAAAGACGGATCACTGTTTGTCCAGACGCTGCAACGTGAACAAGTCATCGTCATTTCAATGACCGGTGCTGTGGTTAAGAACGAAGAGCAAATCGGGTTGAAACAATATCACGGCTTGAACCCGGGCATCTACGTAGTACGGGTAGGAGACAAGACGTACAAACTGCGCCTCCATTGAATTGACAATTGACGATTGGCTATTAATAAATGGGCACGGATTGCGCGGAAAACATGGATAATATTTATTTAAAACCATGTTAATCCGCGGAATCCGTGCCTAATTGCTTTTATAATCGCTTTGATTCGTTTTGTCGCTAACTGGAGACGCGGCACGCCACGTCTCTACTTGAGTCGTTGTTACCGCATTCCCAAATCATCATACAGCGTTTGCAGGATAGCTTTTCCTTTTTCAAGCCGTTGTTCACGTTGCTGGGCATCCGATTCTTGAATAACCCGATTACTTTCATTGTCATATACCGAATAGCCGGTACTGTCGATGTAAGCGAAACCGTTTCCGAAGGTATAGAAAGCAAATGGTTCGTGTGTCAGGATATTCTTACTGAAACGGAATTCTTCGTGTGGAAGATCCAACTGGCTCAGTAATGTTGCTGCCAGATCTGTCTGGTTACATAAGGTAGAAATCACACGCGGCTCTCTGATGGCTCCTCCCAACCAAAGCATCGGAATGTGATAACGAAGCGGTTCGTAGTCTTTTACCTTATCGGGATAGCGGAAGCCGTGATCAGCTGTCAGGATGATAAGCAGGTTGTCCCATACCGGTGTTTCCTTGACTTTACGGACGAAGGCTCCGAGGCAACTGTCGGTAAATGCCACTGAATTAAGATAAGGATGTTCGAAATGATGATAAGGCACTTCGAATGGTTCGTGACTGCTTAATGTGAGGAATGTTGTCATCCATGAGTCTGTTTCTGAAGCCCTATCTTTGATTACCTGATATAAATGATTGAAGGTGACATTATCATTGGCTCCCCATTTGTTCAGCCGCTCCGAAATCGGGAAGTCCTTATCGGATGTGATGGCTGCATATCCCGAGTTATAGAAATAACTCTGCATGTTGGTAAAGTTAATATCTCCACCATAAAGCATATCGCATGTATAGCCTTGTCTGTTCAGACTGTGGGCGATCGATGGAAGTGTTTGGCTTTTGGCCGGATACTTCATGATCGATGTGGTAGGCTGTGCCAAATATCCGTTAAGGATAGATACTAATCCGCGGTCTGTCCGGAATGAATTGGCATACAAATGATCGAATAAGATACCTTCTTTACTCAGTTCGTTCAGATTGGGTGTTACATGGGCTTCTCCTCCAGTCGTTGCAATGGCATTGGCCGAAAAGCTTTCCAGAATAATGATCAGGATATTTGGCCGGGTAACATTCAATAAATGACAAGTATCAGGAGTCAGTTCATTCTGTGCACCGTATCGGTCTGCAAAGAGCTTCTCCCGTTTTTCTTCGGGGAAGAAATTAAACTGTTCGGCAAAGTCCTGTTGTTTGGAGATGGAAGTCAACAGACTGAAGCATGGGTTAATGGCCGAATGATTCAGAAAGGTGTTGTCGCTGTAATAAACCATGCCGACATTGGCGGTCGAAGTCGTTACGCCTCCTCGGATCGGAATAAACATCAGGCCACCTAATACTAAGATGGCTAACGACGTCAACCATCGGTTTCCGGCAGACTTGAAGTCTGCCATTGGCAAAACTAGTTTTGCCAGGTATTTATAAGCCAGATAAGCGTAAATCAAAAAGGCTACACTCTGGACCGGAAACAAGCCGGCAGGAACGCAGGCCAAAGCATCTCCCGGTGATTTCAGGTAGAAGAGCACTGTCGCATCCATACGGAAGCCCCAAAAAGCATAAAGGGCAACATCCACAACAAAGATGGCTGCAATGACAATAGCCATGATTAAGAAATAACCTTTCAGTGTCTTGCGAAGCCAATCCCCATTATACCAAACCGAAATAAGGATGAATAATAAAGGGAGTGCCGTCAGATAACCAGCCACTGTCAAGTCAAGTTTCAATCCATGCCAGATGACTTGGAAATAATCGGCTACACTCAGCGTCTCTGTCATGCTTCTGTTATAGAAGAGAAACCAAGGTTTCTGTATGATGAAGATCGGTAGCCAGGCAAGAAAGAGGAGAATAAGAAAAAGAATTCTTTTCTTCATAGGAAACAGATAAAAAACGAGGTTATGAAGGTTCTGCCAGGCAGAGATCATAACCTCGTTATAGAGTTTGTATTTTATTTGTTATACAGTTTTTCCCGTAATTCAGCGATGGCCGGATCAGAGATATAATCATCGTATTCCATCATCTTATCGATAATTCCGTTTGGTGTCAGTTCAATGATTCGGTTAGCCACGGTCTGAATGAATTCGTGGTCATGGCTGGCGAACAAAACATTTCCTTTAAATGTCTTCAAGGTGTTGTTGAAGGCTTGGATTGATTCCAAATCCAAGTGGTTGGTCGGTGTATCGAGGATGAGGCAGTTGGCATCCGTCAACATCATCCGCGAAATCATACAACGCATCTTTTCACCTCCTGACAAGACACTTACTTTCTTCAATAGTTCTTCACCCGAGAATAACATTCTTCCCAAGAAACCTTTCAGGAATACTTCGTTGGTATCGGGCGAGAATTGAGACAACCAGTCGATCAGGTTATAATCCGAGTTAAAATAATTGGTATTGTCCAATGGAAGATAAGATGTCGTGATGGTCTGTCCCCACTGATAAGTTCCGGCATCTGGTTTCTCTTCTCCGTTGATAATTTGGAACAAGGCTGTCATGGCACGCGGGTCATGGCTGATGAAGACAATCTTATCATCTTTCTCGACATTAAAGTTCAAATCCTTGAACAGATACTTGCCTTCGATGCTCTTGGTTAATCCCTTTACTTCCAAAATCTGATTGCCCGGTTCGCGGTTCGGTGTAAACAAAATACCCGGATAGCGGCGTGAAGATGGTTTGATTTCTTCGATGTTCAGTTTTTCCAACATCTTCTTGCGGCTTGTCGTCTGCTTTGATTTAGCCACATTGGCACTAAAGCGACGAATAAACTCTTCCAGTTCCTTCTTCTTCTCTTCTGCCTTCTTGTTCTGTTGCTGCTGCTGACGTAATGCTAACTGACTTGATTCGTACCAGAAGCTATAGTTACCGGCAAATAATTGCAGTTTTCCGTAATCGATATCGACTGTATGCGTACAAACGGAGTCGAGGAAGTGACGGTCGTGACTAACTACCAATACGGTATGTTCGAAGTTTGAAAGGTAGTTTTCCAACCATGAAACCGTTTCCAAGTCCAAATCGTTGGTAGGCTCGTCGAGGAGCAGATTATCCGGCTGGCCGAATAAAGCACGTGCCAACAAGACACGGACTTTCTGCTTACCACTCAAATCTTTCATTAACATATAATGCAGGTCTTCGCCAATGCCCAAACCACTCAGCAGAGCTGCTGCATCGCTTTCGGCATTCCAACCTTCCATTTCTGCAAATTTCTCTTCCAGTTCTGAAACACGGATACCGTCTTCGTCGCTGAAATCAGGTTTGGCATACAAAGCATTCTTTTCGCTCATGATTTCCCATAAGGTTGTATGTCCCATCAATACGGTATCCATGACGGTAAATTCATCAAAAGCGAAGTGATCCTGTGCCAGGACAGACAGACGTTCGCCCGGTCCCATGGAAATTGATCCTCTTGTCGGGTCCAATTGTCCGCTTATCACTTTCAAGAACGTAGATTTACCGGCTCCGTTAGCACCGATAATACCATAACAGTTGCCCGGCGTAAATTTCAGATTCACATCTTGAAACAAGATTCTTTTGCCGAACTGTACATCCAGATTGTTTACTGTAATCATATATTTAATTGAGTAAGTTTATCAGATATAGTAGAAAACCTAGGCAAAGATACGGAGAATTTACGAAAGTATCCAGTGGGCGGACGGGTTTTCCGCCTTTATTTCTTGATGAGCCGGTATCCTCTTCTTACAAATATGGGTAATCAAAGTTTTCAGGGCTGTTATCAATTCTTTAGTTCACGCCGCGGATTACTTAGTTCACGTCGTGGATTAAGTAGTTCACGCCGTGGTTTACTTAGTTCACGTCGTGAACTAAAGAATATGTCTGCATTTCCGAAAGTTTGAATAAGGAGTTTTGATGTTTATCCGGAGTGTAAAAACAAAGAAACCGGGGCATTTTGTAGAAAATCCGGCTGCGAAGTTTGAAATCCAATCAAAATACCTATATTTGGCCCATTAATTAAAAGGAAAAAAGATTATGACACTTATTATTGTGATTGCGGTTGTAGTATTATTGTTATTCTGGGTAATGTCTTTATACAACCGTCTGGTGAAGTTAAGAAACAATCGGGAGAATGCTTTTGCAGATATTGATGTACAGCTGAAACAACGGCATGATTTGATTCCGCAGCTGGTAGCAACAGTCAAAGGATATGCAGCTCATGAAAAGGAAACATTAGACCGGGTCATTGCTGCCCGCAATGGTGCTGTCGCAGCCAAGTCGATCGACGACAAGATTCAGGCAGAGAATATGCTGACTTCAGCCTTGTCGGGCTTGAAAGTGACTTTGGAAGCTTATCCGGATCTGAAAGCCAACCAGAACTTTATCCAGTTGCAGGAAGAAATTTCAGACTTGGAAAATAAACTGGCTTCGGTACGTCGTTATTTCAATTCAGCTACCCGCGAATTGAATAATGCCGTCGAGACATTCCCGTCGAACCTGATTGCCGGTATGTTTGGTTTCCATAAAGAAATGATGTTTGATCTGGGTGAACAGCGTGCTACGTTGGAAGAAGCTCCGAAAATTAGTTTTTAACGTATGGAATATGTCGGAATTCAGACACAGCAGAGCAGGAACAACGTGCGGTCGTTGTTTCTGCTCTGTTTGTTTCCCTGCCTGGTGGTTGGGTTGACTTATTTGTTTTGTTTCCTTTTGCATTATATTTCGATGCCGGATGACCAGACGGATATGTCGCTGGTCATACTTTATAGTAATGATATGTTCCTGCATATTGTTCCGTATGTCATCGGAGGTGTATTGATTTGGTTCTTGATTGCCTATTTTGCCAATACAAGTATCATTCGTTCTGCTACGGGTGCGGTTCCGCTGGAACGTAAGGATAACAAGCGGGTATATAACCTGGTGGAAAACCTTTGTATGAGTCAGGGTATGAAGATGCCTAAAATCAATGTGATAGACGATGATTCGTTGAATGCTTTCGCCAGTGGAATAGATGAACGGACTTATACCGTGACGCTTTCGAAAGGTATTATCGACAAGTTGAATGATGAAGAACTGGAAGGCGTTATAGCGCACGAACTGACGCATATCCGGAACCATGATGTCCGATTACTGATCGTTTCGATTGTGTTTGTCGGAATCTTTGCGATGATTGCTCAAATTTGTATGCGTTGGGTCTATTATTCATCATGGGCTCCGCGTCGGCGTGACGAGAAAGGAAACGGGGCAATTGTCATTATGTTGTTGGCATTGCTGGTAGCTGCAATCGGTTATTTCTTTGCTACTTTGATGCGGTTTGCCATTTCCCGCAAACGTGAATATCTGGCTGATGCCGGAGCAGCCGAGATGACGCGGAATCCGTTGGCGTTGGCAAGTGCTTTACGGAAGATTTCGGCAGATCCGGATATCGAAGCCGTAGATCGGGCAGATGTTGCCCAGTTGTTTATCCAGCATCCGGGCAAACAGGCGATGGGCTTTCTGGATAGTCTGAATGGTCTTTTTGCAACGCATCCGCCTATTGAAAAGCGGATTCAGATACTCGAGCAGTTTTGAGTAAGCTGATCAAGGAAAATTATAAGAGTGTAGTGCCATGAATAAATTATGTATGTTGTTGACCTTCTGCTTGTGGTGTGTCATGTCGTATGCAGGACAGGCTGATCCTCAAGTAAAAGGCCGTTTGATCGATGCGGAAAGTGGAGCCGCGATTGATTTTGCAGATGTGTTTTTGTTCAGAACCGGCGAAACTCAGCCGGTTAAACAGACCTTTCCCGACAAGAGTGGGGTATTTGGTTTTACGGATGTTTCAGACGGGAATTATACGCTGATGGTTCGTCTGGTGGGTTATGATATTTATGCCAGCCAGCCTTTACAGATTACTGCCCAGGCACGAATCAATTTGGGCGAAGTGCGGTTAAAACCTTTGGAAACGGGTTTGGCAGAAGTCGAAGTCGTGGCTGAGAAACGTCAGTTAGTGTATAAACTGGATAAGAAAGTGGTTGAAGCTTCTTCCAATATGATGGGAAGTGGCGGTTCGGCTGTTGACATTTTGGAGAATACACCTTCTATTAGGGTTGATGCCGAAGGCGAAGTTACTTTCCGGGGTAGTTCGGGCTTTTTGGTTTATATAGATGGAAAGCCCAGTATCTTTACCGGAACGCAGGCTTTGGAACAGGTTCCGGCCGGACAGATTGAGAATATAGAGATTATTACAACGCCTTCGGCCAAACATGATACCGAGGGTGATGTTGGTATCATTAATATCATTACCAAGAAACATTTCTTGAAAGGGTTGAGTGGTATGGTGAATTTGTCGGGAAGTACCTGGCTGACACGTCGGGGAGATTTCTTGCTGAACCAACAGAATAATCGTTCTCATTGGTTTATAGGAGGGCAATGGTCGGATAAATTGACAAGGAGTCATTCGGAAAAGCAATCTACTACATTGTATGGAGCCGATAGCTTTTCTTGGGATGCGGATGGATCGAGTGTCGGGAACAGATTCAATCATTCCCTGAAAGCTGGCTGGGGATTGGATTTGGATAAGACGGATCTGGAGATTACGGTAGAAGGCGGACATGGCGGACGAACCCATGATGAAGATATGGATTATCGGGAAACTCAGCTTGTGTCGGGACAGTCTCCTGTATCAGCTCAATATAAGAATAGGAACGAATTTGAAAATTCGGAAGACTTTGGGCAAGGAACGATTCAGTTAGGACATCGTTTTAACGAAGAAGGCCATCAGTTGGAAGCATCGTTTTATTATAAATACGGTGGAAATTCCTTGGAATATTCATTGAACGAGCTGAATGATATGCAGGGAAATCGTCAGGATGGAATGTGTTACTACGAATCAGAGTATAGAAAAACACTGCGTGGAAACTTGGATTATACTTTACCATTGTTTGGAAAAGCTAAGTTGGAAGCCGGTTATCAGTATAGTTCTTACTTGGAAGATGGAGATTATGAGATGGCTTGGTGGAATCCGAGTACCGGGCAGTTGGAAAAACAACCGGAAGCCTATAATACGTTTTACTTTAGGGAAGCATTGAATTCTGTATATGCTATATTATCAGGATCATGGAAACAAATGGAAGCCCAGGTTGGTTTGCGTGGAGAACATACATATACACGCCTGACATCTTCTATTCCGGATGCCAGCCGGACAAATAAACGTTTTGAAGTTTTTCCTTCTGTCCATGTAGGGTATAACTTGCCTCATGAACAGCGGCTTCAAGTGGCTTATTCATATCGGACAACCCGTCCTCAGCTTTGGTTTATGGAACCTTATATTACGTATAATGATTTTTATTCGGCAGTTATAGGTAATCCTGATATCCGTCCGGAATATATTAACTCTTTTGAAATGAATTACCGGAAAGCTTTTGGCGAAAACCAGGTATCGGCTACTTTGTTTCATCGTTCCCGTAAAGATAAAATAGAGCGCTTGCGGGTCCCTTATACCGAAGGAGTCACGCTTGATTCGATGGCCAATGTGGGACGAGACTATTCAACTGGTCTTGAGTTGAGTGTATCATTGCATCCAGTTCGTTGGTGGAATACAACGGTGAATGGAAATGTATATCATTATCTGGTGAAGAATGAATTGTCGGCCGGAGGGAAAAAAGAATCGAGTACGAACTATGATATCCTTTGGAACAACTTGTTTACATTAGGAAAATATACCCGGTTACAATTGGACGGTAGTTTTGTAGGACCTTCGGTAACGACTCAGGGACGAACCGATTCGTATTGGTATGCCAATGTGGCTGTCCGGCATCAGTTGTTTGATCGGAGACTGACGGCCACGTTGGCTTTTAAAGATATTTTCCGTTCAGCCTATTATGTGAATGATATCCAGACGTCTGATTTGCGTTTACTTACAAAAATCAGACCCCGATATCCTCAAATCCTGTTAACCATCAGTTATACATTCAATAGTTTCAAGTCGAAGGCTTCGCAGGAAAAAGAGGATAGGAATGAATTGTTTGAAGGGGCGCGAAACTGACATTCTGGAAATAAATCAAGGGCTAAGCAAATGGTTTCGTGATTAAATGCTTACCTTTGCACATCAGATTTGAAGAATAGAATATGCAAACGACAGGTATTACATTTCCTGCGGAATGGTATCCGCAGAGTGCGGTACAACTGACTTGGCCGCATGAAGATACAGATTGGGCTCCGATTCTGGATGAAGTGACGGCTTGCTTTGTTGAGATTGCCCGAGAAATCATGAAGCGTGAGAAACTGCTGATTGTATGTCAGAGTGAAGAAGACGTGCGGAATCAATTAGGTGAAGTAGATGAAGAGCGCGTTCGTTTTGTAGAGATGCCGACGAATGATACGTGGGCAAGAGATCATGGAGGAATTTCTGTGTTCGATACGTTCGGACCGACAGTATATGATTTCGTCTTTAACGGTTGGGGAATGAAATTCCCGGCAGGAAAAGATAACCAGATAACCCGGAATTTATTTCATGAAGGTATTTTTGCCGATCGGATTCAACCAGCCAACATGGCTCCGTTCGTATTGGAAGGTGGTAGTATCGAATCGGATGGACAAGGAACCTTGATGACAACTGCCGAATGTTTGTTGTCGTTGAACCGGAATGAATACATGCAGCGGGAAGAAATAGAGAATCATCTGAAAGATATTTTCCAGCTTTTCGATCCAGTAAGGCGGCGCGCTGCTGAAATAGCGGTAGATCGC
>OGYF01001771.1_pt1 | contig 17452 bp, 18 predicted proteins | sample 1576451 | NCBI WGS metagenome assembly OGYF01 (sample SAMEA3541505, study PRJEB24748) | human gut metagenome | biome: human gut; feature: human-associated habitat; material: faeces | place: China | collected 2012 | reverse complement strand
GGTTGGCGCCGCCAGCCCGGTTGAACCCTCCGCGGATCAGCCGGTGTTCGCCACGCATAAGTACGCCCTGGAGGCCCAGCGCGCGTCCAAGTCCGCGGCGTTCCCCAAGGTGAGCTTCACCCAGGAGATGAAGGACGCCGGCTACACCATCCTGTGCCCGCAGATGGCGCCCATCCACTTCGACCTTATCAAAGAGGTATTCCGCGCGTCCGGCTACAACCTGGAGCTTCTGCCCTCCACCGACCGCGGCGCCGTGGAGGCGGGCCTGCGCTACGTCAACAACGACATCTGCTACCCGTCCATCCTGGTCACGGGCCAGATCATGGAGGCCATCGAGAGCGGCCGCTACGACCTCTCCAAGCCCGCCGTGGTCATCACCCAGACCGGCGGCGGCTGCCGTGCCACCAACTACATCGCCCTCATCCGCAAGGCCCTGCGCGACTCCGGACATGCGGACATCCCGGTCATCTCGCTTTCCGCGGTCAAGTTGGACGAGGACAACCCCGGTTTCAAGTTGACGCCCACCATGCTTAAAGCCGCCGTCTACAGCGTGCTGTTTGGCGATGTCATGATGCAGATGCTCTACCGCTGCCGTCCGTATGAGGCCACGCCGGGCGCTGCCAACCAGCTGTTCGAGCAGTTCATGGACCGCGCGCGCAAGCTGGCGCCTGCTTTCAACCGCCGCAACTTCACCAAGCTGTCGCGTGAGGCGATCCGCGCGTTCGACACCATGCCGCTGGTGGGCGAGGGCACCAAGCCGCGCGTGGGCGTAGTGGGCGAGATCCTGGTCAAGTTCCATCCCACGGCAAACAACCACGTTGTCGACGTCATCGAGGCCGAGGGCTGCGAGGCTGTGGTCCCGGGTCTTCTGGACTTCTTCCTCTACTCCATGAGCAACGCCACCGTGCAGAAAAACGAGCTTGGCAGCTCCGCGGTAACGCGCGCCAGCATGGACGCCGCCATTGGCATGGTCGATTGGATGCGCAAGCCGGTTGAGGAGATGCTCGAGCAAAGCGAGCGCTTCGAGCGCCCCGAACCCATCTCCGTTATGGCGCAAAAGGCCACGCAGGTGCTGTCGCTGTGCAACAACATGGGCGAGGGCTGGCTGCTCACGGCAGAGATGCTCGACCTCATCGACCACGGCGCGCCCAACATCATCTGCACCCAGCCGTTCGCCTGCCTGCCCAACCACGTGGTTGGCAAGGCGGTCATCAAGGAGCTGCGCCGCCAGCACCCGGAGAGCAACATCGTGGCGGTGGACTACGACCCCGGCGCCTCGGAGGTCAACCAGCTCAACCGCATCAAGCTCATGATCTCCGTGGCCAAGGAGAACCTGCGCGCGGGCAAGGGCTTTGTGATGGAGCCCGTCCACCCGCTTGAGATGGACGCGGTCGATAGCAAGTTCCGCCCGCACCACTTCACCACGCCGGCAGAGGTAGCCGCGCACGAGGCGGAGGTCGAGGCAACCGCCCGACGTCTGAGCCGCGGATTGAAGCGCCGTAAGAAGTAACGCGCGTTTTGGACGAGGTCGGCGTTTTGCGATTCTCATTGAGCCGCTGCAGTTGGTCATCGATCTTGCCACCGGCTTCCCCAGCTTTATCGTCGATGTGGACGACATGATGCTTCAGGTGCTGGGAAGCGCCGTGGGCATTGTCCTCACGGCGCTCATGGTTCGCGTTGCCTCGGGCAGCAAGGGCAACGGGCTGGCGCCAGATAGGGGTTAGCGAGGGTGCAAGGTAAAGAGCTTGCTTGGAAGTCTGCCTGCTCTGTTTTCCATTAAGCCTCTCGACGTCGGTGTAAATGTGTCCGGCGCCGAGAGGCTTTTGTCGTTAGCGGTTCGCCTGCAGGAAGATGCTAATCCTTGGCGAGCTGTACTCGTCAAACTCATCGCGCGAATCAGTTGAGAACGTTGCCCATGCGCGCAGGTCCCCGGTGTTGTCCAAGTCGACATCAAGCGGGGTGTAGTAGTCGCCTGCAAGGAAGGATTCGCGAAACTCTGCGGGTAGCTGGGGTTTGTTGAACAGACCTGCGGCGACTTGGGGCGCATCGACGTCGGCGATAAGCTCATAGAGTCGGTCGATATTCTCGTCCGCAAACGTCAAGTTTTCCTGCGCGGTCCTTTCGATATCGACACTTGCGGTGTAGACTACGCCGTCCACCGCGCCCTGAGAATCCGTTTCGATGGATATACTGGCGACGATGTCTCCATCTTGGTCGGTGACGTTGCCGCTGACCTGGTAGCCGCTGTCCTGTCGGCGCTCAAGGGGGTCGTCGGCCATGACGTAGGAGACGCCGGGCTCCAGAGCGTCTTGGAATGCGGAAAGGGTCTGGGCTGCGCTGTTTTGCGCGGAGGATGCCTGTGCCGCCGAGCCGATGAAGCGCGGGGTAAACGCGAGGACGAGCAGCAAGATGGGCGCGAGAAAGACGGCTGCTGCGGTGCGGCCCTGCCTTGGCAGCGCGATGCCTTGTTTGTGTGCGATGGCGGCGGCCGAGCTGCCGAGAAGGTCCATGAGCGCGAAGACGTTGAGCCCGCTTGCGGAATCCGGGCACACTGGTCCGCCGTGCGTTTCGCGTTCGATCGCTCTCCAGCGCTCGCTGCGCAGCGTGGCTTTAGCCGAGAGGCCGCAGGCGATGGTGAGGATTCCCTCGGCAATCATGATGGAGGATATGGCTATGAGCTGCAGGTTGCCAAGTCCGTTCGAGCCCAGGGCGATGTTGTCGATCATTACGAGCAAAATGGCCGCCGCGCCCGTGGGGAAGAGCGATAGCAGGGAGTATCGCGCGATCTTGGGAACGAGATAGCACTTCTTAACGAGCTTTGCTTTGTTATCGCTCAGCATGGAGCCTCCCGGAACGTGGATGCGCGGGCGCGCGATGCGAATCTGCCTCATCCACAGTATGACGGGGGCGCAAGGCGGTGGGGGCGCGGTTTTGGCTTTCGGCGCGATTCTGGTGGCGACCGCCTAGTTTACACGCGCGCCAAACGGCAGCAGCGACAGCTTTGCCATCTTGAACGACTGCAGGCCAAAGGGGATACCGATGATGGTGATGCAGTTGACCGCTCCGGCGACTAGGTAGGCGAACGCCATGGGGATGCCCGCGACGACAACCCAGATGATGTTCGCGATCAGCGACGGCGCCCCGCCGCCGTACTCGATGGTCTTGCCAAAGGGCGCCAGCGTGAGCGATGCCATCTTGAACGCCTGGCGGCCCAGCGGAATGCCCACGATGGTGAGGCAGAACAGGCAGCCCACAAAGAACCAGTAGATGGCGGTGAAGATGCCGCCGAATAGAATCCAGATGATGTTGCCTAGCAGGCTCATGGTGTCTCCCATCGCGCGCATTTGGGCGCCGTTTTTGGACGTGGTCTTGAACGTAGTTTTGGACGATGTCCTCGGTTTCAATGCTATCTGGTTGGCGGCGTTTTCCCACTTAAGGTTTGCTGAATTCGGGATCCGGCGCACCAGTCCAGCTGCGGCGGACCAGGTGTGACGGCATGGCCGCCTCCGGTATGGCTGCTTGCGGCATGGCCGTTTGCCGCTTCCTACCCTACCCGCGTTGACAATTAGGAAAAATAGGAAAAAATAGGAAAAAAAGGAAAGGGGAGCAAGATGATTCGAGACACGATGTTTGCCCCGTCGTTCGGTAACAGACCTGCGTATCTTGTGGGGCGCGATGCCCTTGTCGAGCGCTTTGTTGAAGGGCTATCTGCGGAGCCGGGCAGCCGCGATCGCGCTGTGGTAATGCTTGGCCAAAGGGGTTACGGCAAGACGGTGCTGCTATGGGAGCTTGCAGACCGCGCGGCAGCCATGGGGTATGTGGTGGCGCACCCAACCATCGCGTCATCGGGGATGCTCGACCGAATTGTTGAGAAAGTGCAGCAAGACGGCCGCAGGCACATGGGGAGCAAGAGCGTTCGGCTTGCGAACGCGTCAATTGGCGCGTTTGGGTTCTCCGCTGGATTAGAGTTCACACGAGAGGTTCAAGAAGGCAAGTCTTCTCAGTTCAAGCTCACCCAGTTGGCTAGAAAGCTCACGGCAGAAGGCCATGGCATGCTGATTTTGATCGATGAGCTGCAGGCGAACTCAGAGGAAATACGTCAGTTGGTTTCTCTCTATCAAGAGCTGGTGGGGGAGCGTCTCAATGTTGCGCTTGTTATGGCCGGCCTTCCCGGTGCCGTTTCCGCCACGCTGAACGACAAGGTCCTAACGTTTCTTAACCGAGCGCGTAAGGTGAGCCTGCCGCCGCTTTCCCTGGGCGATGTCGACGCGTATTACGCGCGGGCGTTTGAGGAACTGGGCGTCTGCATTTTGGACGGCGAGCGAAAGCGCATAGTAAAGGAGAGCATGGGGTCTCCGTACCTCATGCAGCTCTTGGGTCACAATGTGGTGGTGCGCGCAACAGACCAGGGTCAGTTAAACGGCCCTATGATTGATGCGGCGGTCGAGGCGGCGCGAGCGGATTTTGAGAATGATGTTTGCGGCACGCTGTTGGCCGCGCTATCGGTTCGAGATGCTCAGTTCCTCAGCGCGATGGCCCGTGACGAAGGCGATAGCAGCATCTCTGCCATTGCCGAGCGCATGAACGTGACGCAGGACTATGCGCAAAAGTACCGCAAGCGTTTGATTGACGCCGGGGCGATCGAGCCCGCTGGCTGGGGCCTCATTAGGTTTGCCGTGCCGTATCTGGCGGACTACCTGCGCAGGGAGACTGGAGTGTGGTAGCGCCTTTCTGACGGGGCGGGTGGATGAGCATATGTTGGATCATTCGCCCGTTCGGCTCCTGCTCGGCTTGCTGCCAGGCTCAGCCAGGTGTCAGGCTCCTCGTCCGTATCCACAACATCTTCGCTTACAAGCGTCCGCGAAATCTGATAGGGTATTCCCCACGGCTGCAATATTCAATGTATCAGTTGGCGTCACCGCGCGAATCGGTGGCGCCTTTTTTGTTGCCGTGATGGTCGATTTGCCGCGGCTGCGCGGCGCTAAACGAAAGGACAAGGGATGCCCACCAACAAACGAGAAAGCTTGATCTTCACCTTTATCATGTGCTTTGCCATGGTGCTTTGGATGTCCATCTACAACGTGGCGCTGCATCAGGGGGCGCTTACCATGGGCGCCGTTGCGCAGGCGTGGCTTGGATTCCCCGTGGCCTACGTGTTCGCCATGTGCGCCGACTGGTTTGTCGCCGCGCCGCTTGCCAAGGGTTTTGCGTTTCGTTTTTTGGTGACGCCCGGCAAGAGCTCGCCGCTGGCCATGACGCTGGCCGTGAGCAGCTGCATGGTTGTGCCCATGGTGATCATTATGTCGCTGTTCGGCGCCGTTGAGGTCGCTTCTCAAGCTGGTGAGTTTGCCGCGATTCCCTTTATGTGGATTTCCAACATCCCCACCAACTTCATCATGGCGCTGCCGTGGAACCTGCTGGTGGCGGGGCCCGTTTCTCGCTTTGTATTCCGCCGGGCGTTCCCCGTTGGCACCGTTCTTGCCTAGCGTGGGTGGACGGTATGCGTAGCGCGGCATGAGGCCCTGTGGACTCTAAGTGAGGCGGGGACTGGAGAAGGCCATCGTCAAAAGACGGTGGCTCTCTCCTTGAGATAATGCTTGCGCTTTGTTGTGACTGTGCAGCGACGGTGCTGTCATGCGGTCACTGCGGTTCATTCGTTGACATACCGGTACACCGTGGCGATCGATATGTATATAACTCTTCTGCGACCTGCTGCTTTCTATTATTCTATCCACGAAAAAATGAAGAAGAAAAACAGCCCCGCTTCGGCGTGGTCAATTAATGCCACGAGGCGGGTAAGCGCGGCGTTGGGCGGGGACTTTTTTGAACGTCTAGCCCCTTCGATTAGCCGGCGGGTGCATTCAAAATGACCTTGAGGATGATCCAAGGCGGGACCAACCTATTTTAGGTGTGTACAAAGATGCAAATATAGTAGTTTAAGTGTCTTCTGCTTATCGCGATAGGCCGCACCGAAGGGTTCGCCTGTCATGAACAAACCCTGTATAAAAAGTCGATCCCCGCCTCGTGGGGTTCATTGACCATTGGCAGCGGGGACGGTTTGTTTCGAGATGCCAAGCACGGAGAATCGACGCGGCGTCAGCTCCCTGTCACGCCCGTTGCAGGTCAAATTCGCGTTACAGATTCGGCTCGCCCTCTCGCATCACGGCATACTGGTCAAAAACAATCAGGGCGGGCGCTGCCGTTGCGCCTTGCAGGGGGATTGTCTCTGACGTCTGCGCAAAAGGGTGTGCACAAAAGACGCAGAGGCAACGTCCATGGCAAAAGAGGGAGCAATGTCTTTTGAGGCCGCAAAGGCGCATTTGGAACAATACGGCCTGGCAGATCGCGTGATTGTATTTGATCAGTCTTCTGCCACCGTGGCGATGGCGGCCCAGGCGGCCGGGACCAGCGAGGCAGAGATTGCCAAAACGCTCTCGTTTTTGGTGGACGATGCAGCGGTCCTCATCGTCGCGGCGGGCGACGCGAAGGTGGACAGCTCCAAGTTCAAGGCGAAGTTCCACATCAAGGCGAAGATGGTCCTGACAGATCGCGTGGAAGAGTTGGTAGGTCACGCTCCCGGCGGTGTGTGCCCCTTTGCCGTGCGCATTGGCGTGACGGTGTATTTGGACGAGTCTCTCCGTCGTTTCGAATACGTCTACCCCGCATGCGGAAGCTCCAACAGCGCTGTGCGCCTTACGCCCGCGGAACTAGAGCGCGCATCCGGCTGTGTTGAGTGGGTCGACGTGTGCAGGCTGCCAGAAATGGCGCAGTAACTGCTTCCATGTTCAAGAAGATCGGTGGATTTTTCTTCGGGAACAATGACGAGCGCTATGCTCCTTTGGCCCCGTAGGGGCGGCTGCTGAAAACGCCCTCCAGTTGGACTTGGTGCTCTGCTAAAAATGAGGTCCAGTTCACACGGGATGCTGAAAATGGCCTCCAGTTGGACTTGGCATTGGCGGGCGCCTGGTGCGCGTGGTTTCTATCCTGCGCTTTTGCGACGGCTCCTCGCTGGCCGCTGGATCAAAGTCCAACTGGAGCTCGTTTTCAGCGCCGCCAAGTTCAACTGGACCCAAAAAGTAGATGGTGGGTGTAAACGGAGGCTGTTTTCAGCAGAGGCCCCAAGTCCAACCGAAGCCCAAAAACAGCAAGCGTGCCAATCCGCGTCGCCGCGGCGACCGCATTATGAGCGCGGCAGACCTTGGAAAGGTTATTCGTGCCAGGCGCAAAGAGCTTGGTTACACGCAGGTCGAGGTTGCGGAAATGATGGAATGCAGTCCGCGCTTGGTTGGAGAAATCGAGCGCGGCCGTGGAAGCGTTGGGTTTGACCGCATAGTTTCATATGCCATGAACTTGGGGATCGATTTGGCAGCTTTTAAGAGGTGAGGCTATAATCACCGCTGATCTAAACGGGTAGAACCGCACCATGCTTCACCTCTGCCCCTCGCGAAAAATACAACCCCTTTTACGGATAGGGCGCGCGTCGCACCAAGATGTCGCGCCGAGACTACGTGAAAGGGTAAGCCATGCAACCTGAAAAACGCATCAAAGAATCGCTGCCTGAACCCGGCGATATAATGGGACGAGCAATGTCAGGGGAAAACGGGGGAGCCATGTCCAACAAGATGCCAAAAGAGCGCCTGACTGAGGACCTGCTTGCCCGTCTGCTCAATTCAAAGTCTCCAGAAGACTATCTTTCCCAGGGCGAGACCATCGACCGCGAGCTACCGGATTACCTGTTCGCTCTATTGGACGCCAAGGGCATGAACAGAAGCCAGGTCGCAAGAATCTCGTCCATAAACACCACGTTTCTGTACAACATATTTGAAGGCAAAAGCAAACCCAAACGCGACAACGCCCTTATGCTCGCGTTTGCGCTGGGGTGCGACCTGCGCCAAACGCAGCGGTTGCTGCGCCTTGCCGACGTTGCGGAGCTGTGGCCCAAGGTGCGTCGCGACGCCATCATCATATGGTGCATCGAACGCGGTTACACGCGCGAGGAATGCGATGATGAGCTGTATCGTCTAAAAGAGCGCGCAATCCTTAAGGTCACGGGGGACCTGCGATGAGCGCGCCCGCTACCGTTCCTTTTTACATAGCGATTCAGTTGGCAGATGAAGCATCGCCGGCGTTGGCCGTCTACAATGTGCCGGTATCGTCCCGCGGGGGCGATGCGGTATGACGGGCTATAGGCGGAGGATTCCCGGGTTGAACAGCGAGCAGGTAATGCATGCCATGGGCATCGACGATGCATACCGCGTGCAGCGCGTGCTTGTTCGCAACGCCAACGGCGTTACAGAGCTGGTGACCATTGAGGACGCGGGACCTTTTGTGCGCAAGAAGATGCCGCTGCAAAGCGCTAATCGGGCCGTGTGGGCGGCGCTTGCCGGATCCGCGTGCCCGCGCCTGCCACAGGGCGCGGCCACCTATGAGATGCCCGATTGGTTTGTGGCGGTGTACGACTACGTGCCGGGCGAGTCCCTTGCGGACGCGGTCGAGCGAGCCGGCACGCTTGATGCGGTCATTGCCGCGCAGGTCGCACAAGACGTGTGCGAGGCGCTCTTGGCACTGCATGCCCTGCACATCGCTCATCTGGATATAGCTCCTGCCAACATAATCCTTGCGGCGGACGGCGCGCATCTGGTCGACTTTGGCAACGCGCGAGTTTTGGGCTCGCTCAATGCCGTGGGCGCCGGTGCGGCCGATAACGCGACGGCGACGGGCTCAGGCGCGGCAAGCGCTTCTCGTCCCAAGGGGACGTGGGGTTTCGCGGCGCCTGAGCAGTACTTTTATAAGGCGGACGAGCGGTCGGACATTTTTGCGGCCGGTCGGTTGCTGGGCTACATGTTGACGGGCATCCAGCCTGATGATGAGAACATTGCCGATTTTGAAGCGGCGCTTTTGGACGAGGACCGGGAGCCTGCCGCCCTGCGCGCGGTTGCTGAGCGGGCCTCAAGGTTTGAGCCAAGCGCACGGTATCAAAGCGTGGACGAGTTGTCGCTGGCGATCTTTCGTGCCCTGCGGGGCGACGGGGTGGATACCGCGGTGGATCATGCCGCGGCGGACAAGGATAATGCGGTGCAGCGGGACGAGGCCCGGCAGCAAAGCGGATCGCAGCGGCGCGTTGACACCCGTCGCGGTCCGCGTCCGGCGCAAATTGCCCTGGTGGTGCTCGCGTGTGCAACGGCGCTGATGTCGCTCACAGTGTGCGCCAAGGTGCTTATGGGAAGAAAGGGCGAGGACCAGCAGGCGGCGGATCGGCAGGCGGCAGGGCGGCAGGTGCCGGGCGACGCGCTGGGCATATCTGATAGCGACGGCGGCGAGCAGCTGGACGACGATAACGGGTCGAACGCGGTATCTAAGGAGGCGACGGCATCTGATATAGAGCGCGCCTACCAATCGCTCAAGATATCTGAGAGCGGCTGGCACGTGGATTCAAACGGCTACGTGGACTACGCCCTGACCATACAAAATACCAGCGAAGACCTTATTGTTGAGTATCCGGAGGTCATCATTACCGGGCGCGCAGCGGACGGGTCCGTGGTGTTCTCTAAATCTCAAGTAATGGGCGTGGTGTACCCGGGCTATGATCTTACGTTTGCATGTATGACGGGCGATGGCACCGCGCCGGCAACGGTGGAGTTTGCGCTTGGCAAGCCGCAAGATTACCAGGTAAGCGTGGGCACGGGGCATCCAACGGAGTACAAGGTGCTCGATCAGACCGCACGCAAGGGCGGAGCCGGCAAGCTCGCCGTGTCTGGCGAGATTGAGAAAACCGTCGAGGGCGATGAGTGGCTCGATTCTCAAGGCGTGTGGCTGTCCGTGATTTTGCGCGATGACCAGGGGCAGATTGTCTACGGCTGGAATGGTTTTGTGGAGAGCCCCGGTCTGGGCGAGCAGATGCCGTTTTCCATCGCAGTCTATAGCGTCCCAGATTACGCGACGGTTGAGGTTGTTCCCATAGCGCAGTAGCGCGGCCAGCGCCGTTGTGTGCAGTGGTGGCTGCAACGGCGGCTGCCTTCGAAGCAGCACGTCCTTCGGCATTGGCGCGGTAGCACAATCGCGGTTGTGAGTCTTCATCTGCCGGATGAAGAAATGCTGCATCGATATATCGACAATCAAATCAACGTGATACCAGGCGAGGTCGAATGCGTTGCATCGGCCTCGTCGCTTACGTAGGGAGTATGTATGAGAAAGAACATAGCAGTCGCCGTTTCCGTGGCGGCAATCGCGGGCGTCCTGAGCCTGTCCGGATGCGGTGCAAATGCCGGAGGCACGAAAGGGGCATCGGGCACGCAGGAGCAGGGGACGCAAGCTTCTAGCTCGGAATCAAATGGCAAAGACATCTTTTCGCTCGCGGGTAATGCGAATGCAATCGCGCCGGATGACCTTGCCGCCATTGCGGACGAGGATGTAGAGAAGACGGTTGCATCTCTAAATGAGCAGTATGAGGCCCTTATCGCTGAGTGCGGATCATTCGACGCGTACCAGGCGAACGTCGATAAGGTGCAGGCGTATTACGACACCGTGCTTGCGGAGACAAACGCGCTTGGCATCCGCCTGCGTGAATATGCTGCAAACTGCGCGAGTTACGTTCTTGCGAGCGACCGTACGTTTGGACAGATGTATGACGACCTGGAGGTAATCTACGACGACCTCTACGATTCTGCTGGTGACGATTTGTATGATGCCGTGTATGACGACTTGTTTGGCAATCTTTACGATGCGTTCTACAACGGCGTGGTGAAAGACGGCTACGACAGCATGGGGTATGGCGAATGGTCGGAAATCTCGTCCGCAGCATACGATATGTATTCCGACGCTATGTCCGATGCGTATGAACTGATTTCTGATTGTCGCTCAGACATTTATGACTTTGGGTCAGACGTACGCGGCGATGTTTTTGGCGACAAATTGGACAAGGCAAAGAAGGAGCTCTCCAAGTTCCAAGAGGATATCGAGAAGCTGAAAGAAGAATAGCGGCTGCTTATTGATGGCGCTTGAAGCAGCGCCTGCAGAGCATGCAGTGGGTGATGGGGCATATTGGCGACGGTGTTTGCCAATGTGCCCCACGTACTGGCGTATTGCTGTTCAAGCGTTGAACAGGCTTGATGGAATGGTCTTTACGGGAGGGGGCTTTATGGATCACGCGGACCAGCCGCCGGGCTGGCAGATATCTCAGGTTGTCGAGCTGATCGATATGCCCCGTCGCGACATCACGCGCTCGTGCTATGCAGACCGCAAGCGGGGCGGCGCCGGCATCTTGCAGCCGCTGGACGGCTCATGGGGCAGGCGAAATTACAGCGTAGAGGACATAGCGTGGCTTTATCTTGTCAAGCTACAGCATGAAGCGGGCTACAGCCTGCCAGAGATAGCCCAGCGCATGGACACCTCGGTGGGTGTGGACCAACTCTGTGCCCACTTGGATACCGTCGTAAGCCGGGCGGCAGAAGGATTGGACGAGCTTAGGCTCAAGGTTGAACGGGCGCGGGCCTTACGCTGCGCGCTGGGTGCGGGCTCTGCCGGTGCGCATGAGGCGATTGAGAGCTATCTGCAAGACAGGCTTGGGGCGACGGCGGTCGAGGAACTTCGCCGCATGCTTGAATACCTTGCGTCTGCGGAACCCGGTGCTGGCGCGAGTCCTCCTGCGAGTGCTCGTAATGCGCCGGCGCGCGAGAAAGCCGCCTCCAATCAAGGTGCATCCGATCGAGCAGGTAGCCGCCGCATTCTCGACGAGCCGGGAATGGACCTGGCAATCGAGTTGTGGGCGGGCCCCGGCGCATTTGACCAATTGGTTAAGGAATTCTTCGAGTAGAGGAACGAGGAGATTGCCATATGGCTAAACCAAACAAGTTCATTCAGAAGCTGATGCATGCGAAAACGTTCGCAATACGCAAAAGCGTTGTGTTCGCCCTGGTTGGCGGTTTGCTGCTGGGCTCCGGCGGCGTGCTGCTGTTCCAGTGGTACAACCCTAAGGACGCGCCACAAGCTTCAACCATCAATATGTCGATGATCATGAGCCGCATTGTTGACCGCAACGAGTTGGTCACGGCGTCGCAGGATTACACCATTGTCGAGAAGGCCGGCGATCAAAACAAGCTGTTCGACTTTATCGAGATCCCCTTTACGCAGAACAGCTTTTGGTACCGCTATTCCGGCACTATCGAGGCATCCGTTGACTTGAGCGGGGCGACGTGGGATCAGGAGGGCGAGAATACGCTGGTGGTGACGCTGCCCGAGCCCGTGCTGCAAAACGTGCCCAACATGGATGTGTCCGGCGTGCTTGAGGAGCGCAACAACGTGCTCAACCCCATTCATGTGGAAGATGTTGACGAGTTCCAGCGCCAGTGCATTGCAACGAGCACCCAGCAGGCAGAGGAGGGCGGCCTCAAGGAGCAGGCTAAAGCAAATGCCTTGACCAACCTGCAGGGCATGTTCGACGTCGCGTGCGGTGAGGACAAATGCGTCATCGAGATTAATTGGGTTTCTGCGGACGGCGGTGAGCAGGGTGAGTAAGGGCACCAACAAGACCGTTGCGATTGTCATCGCTGTGGTTGCGGCAGTCGCGGTCATCGCCTTCATGATTTACAACGCGACGGTGCTTTCGTGGAGTTAAGGCGAGATTGAGTCTATTCGGCCTGCTGCTCACCGAGGTGCTGGGCTTTGTAGCCTATATGACGCCCATTACTACGACGCATGCTGTTACATATATATTGGGATTATTGCTTAAGCCTCTCGCTTCTATATATTTGTGGTCGAGAGGCTTAATACTGGGATTGCCCTAAATGTTGAGATGGGGCAAAGCGAGGGGGATTACATGTCCGCTGATGAGGAGCTGACAAAAGAGCCGATTAAAGAAGTCACGACGGAGGTTGTTGAAGGGTCCGAGCATGAGGTGCTGACTTCGGATGAACAGGATGCCGAGCAGTTTGCCTATGAAATCATGAAGCGCGCCGCGTCGCTGAAGGTCGTCAAAATCGATCGCGGGGAGTTCTTGCGCACTACCTTAAAGAAATACTGCCCGGAGGTGGATGCATCGATGGCGGTGGAGACATCGCCCATTGAGGCGGGTGTTGCTCCGCGTGATCTCGACGAGATTGCTCTTAACGTAATTGATTTTGAAACGAAGAAATGCGCGGGGCTGTCATTTTTGGCGGGCATTCCGGGTGGCGTCGCCCTTGCGGGAACGGTCCCCGCTGATTTGGCTCAGTACTTTGCTCACGTTATGCGTGTCGAGCAAAAGCTGGCGTATCTTTATGGCTGGCAGACATTCCTCAATCCAGAGGATGAGGTTGACGATGAGACGCTCATGAAGCTCATCGTGCTCATGGGCATTATGCTGGAAGTTGGCGGCGTGGCGAACAGCGTTACTAAGTTTGCAACCGATGTCGCGCAGAAGAGTATCGCTAAAACTATCGAGCGTCAGGCGCTTACTAAGACGTTTTTCTATACGCCCATGAAGAAGGTTTTGCGAGTGTTGGGCGTGAACTTGACAAAGCAAACGTTCGCAAAGGGCGTAAGCAAGGTCGTGCCTGTAGTTGGCGGTGTGGTATCTGGTGGATTGACCTATGCATCGTTCAAACCTGGTGCCGAGCGTTTGCGCAGGTATCTGCGCGAGCTGCCCACATCGGGGATCGACCTTGATGCCAATCCCGACATTATAGTGATTCGCGAGCAAGCCCGTGCAGAGGAGCGAGCCCTGGCAATGGAGCAGGCGAAGGTCGTGGCGGCTGAGGCGGCGGACGCCGCCGGCAAGGCCGCTGCCGAAGCAGCGGATGCGGCTGGCAAAATGGCAGCTGGCGCAGCTGAAGCTGCGAGCAAGGCGGCTGCTGGGGCGGCGGATGTTGCTGATAAGGTTGCTCGCAGTGCCTTTGGCGCTGCTGGAGCGTTTCTTACTGGCTTGGCGAACAAGGATAAAAAGTAACCGGGACACCGTATCCAGGTTGATTGCTGCGGCGACCCTGCTCTTTGAGCGTTGGGTCGCCGCCGTCTTTGCATTATGTGACAACGTGCATGCATTGGAAAGGGCTTTGGCCATCGGCTCTGCCGTGGGGAAATGCTCCGACATCGACCGCGCCTTCACGCTGCACAATACGCGAATCGGAAACGGGGGGCGGAGCATGATGATGGACAAACAGCGGACTTACGACTACCTCGACACGTACGGTATCTCTTGCGGGGTGACTAGGTACGCGGTGGCCTACAGCATGGCGGAGCTCTAGGCGGTCGAGCTGCCGTACCCCGACTGCGACGCCAAGAACTTCTTTGTGCGCGACGACGAGAAGCGCGCCTACTACCTCATAACGCTCATGGGCAACAGGCGCGTCGACCTTAAGGAGTTCAGGCGAAGGTACGGTGCGCGCCCGCTCTCGTTTGCGTCTGCCGACGACCTTAGGTCCATTATGGGGCTCGAGTCGGGTTCCGTGACGCCCCTGGAGCTTCTCAACGACGAGGGACGGGAGGCGACGGTCTTTCTGGACGCCGATCTCGCAAGCGGCATCATCGGGGTCCACCCCCAACGACAACACCGCCACCGTTTGGATGCGGGCGGCGGATCTTGTGCGCGTTGTCGAGAACCATGGCAACGAGGTGCGCGTCATCGAGCTGTCGCGAAGACTCCTTGCGGCTGCTGTTTTTCGTGCTGTATAGAGCATGCGATTCTCGCAGGAATTGAACCTACTCTATTCACGCTTTATGCAGATCGCCAACATCGAGCAAGCCGCCCTTGTTAGGGATGGCAGCTGAGGGCGGCGAGGTGGGTAAGCAGCGCTCCGAAAACGCATTGAACGGCACCAAAGGGTGATTCAAGGCTTCTTTGGTCGGTCGGCATGGACTTGGCGAGCGCTTTAGCGGGTGCCAGAAGCGCCAAAGGCACTCTGCATAGAGAAAAATACCCACCTCGTGGCCCTCAGCTGCCATCCCGACCGGGCGCGGTTGAAAAGACGGCGTATTAGCCCGTGGAATCAGCACGCGGAGCTGGCATGCTAAAAGCGGGCGGGTGCCGTTGTGCGCCCTAGCTGCCCTCGCGGTCCTGGCGACCTTGGAAAATGTGGTGCAGACCTACCCCACGCTAAACTCCACGCGGTCCAGGTCCTTCACGTCCAGGCGGATGAGCTCTTCCGCCATGGTTCGGTCCTCGCTATCGAGTTCCTCGTCCGTGACAACGCGCGCCACCAGCTCTTCGTCCATAGAAGAGCCGTTAGAAGCGGGGGCGGCTTGCAACCCAACCGTGTACTCCTTAAACCCGGGGCAGACCACGGCGAGCTCGCGCGCGGTCTCGGCGGCGCCGTAGGAATCGGGCGTGGGGTCGTCTGCCGCCCTCACCATGTTCGACGTGAGGATGATGCAGGGGATGGCGAAGATGGCGGTGCCAATGAGGATGCGCCACCGTACGGTGTGGGCACGCGAGCGCGCATCGGCGTCTTCCTGCGCGGTTACCACCCCATCGTCGTTGAGGTCGCGTTTAAGCGGGGTGCCCAGCAGCAACAGGACGAGCATGGCGGAAAGCGCGATAAAGACCACGTTGATGCCGAACTCGTACAGCGCGCTCAGCGAGAGCCCCAGGTTCATGGCGGCGATGCCGTAGCCCGCGGCGCACAGCGGCGGCATCAGCGCGGTAGCTACGGCGACGCCCGAGATGAGCGTGGCGGGCTCCTGGTCGCGCGAGTTGCCCAGGCCTCCCGCAAAACCGCCTACCAGCGCCAGGATGAGGTCCCATACCGTGGGGCTCGAGTTGTCCGCCATGGCCTGCGTCATGCCGGCGACGGGGGAGAGATTGAAGTAGAGCGTCGAGGTGATGAGGCAGAAGACCATCTGGACGATGAGCCCGGCCGCGGCGTCGCGCGCCAGGGTGCGGTCAAGCGTCGCCGCGGCGTATGCGATGGCGAGCACCGATCCCATGAGGGGGCAGATGAGCATGGCGCCCACGATGGCGATGTCCGAGTTGGTATCCAGGCCAATGCACGCGATGACCATGGCGACGATGAGGATGCACAGGTGGTTGCCGTTGAGTCGCGCCCCGTTGACAAAGCGTTTGCGGATCACATGGTAGGGCGCGCGTCCCTCGCGAATATTGAAGGTGTGCTTGAAAAAGGTAGCGACGCTGCGCCAAATCCGTTGCAGCGCGGGTCTTTCGCCATGGCGCCGGCGATGGCGGTCGATGTATTTTTGCAGGTCTATGGCGGCGGAACGGCCTGCGCGCTCGCCGTGATGGTCTTCGCGCCGATTGTTGTGCTGGCTGCTGCGTTGGTCCGCCATAGTGTCCACCTGCCGTGTTGGTAGTCCTCGTCCCCATCATCACGATCGCCGCAACCGCCGCGGGGCGGGGGCATCTCACCGCATTCTTGCCCCTTGCGCCGCACCTGTCAACGCACCGGGCACATACGCCTTGCGCCAACATGGTATAGTGTACGTTTGCGCGGGTACATCCCGTGGAAGCCAATATGAGACGCGTGCGCCACCTTATTCGACGCGCGCTCGTTGAAAGGACTGCCCCATGGCAGTAAATGAACAGCTTTTGCTTGAAGTTCTTGAGCAAATCCGCCCCAACCTGCAGGCTGACGGCGGCGACATGGCCTACGTGGGCGTGGACGATGACGGCGTTGTTTCCCTTGAGCTGCAGGGCGCCTGCGCCGGCTGCCCCATGAGCCAGCTGACGCTCTCCATGGGCGTGGAGCGCATCCTCAAGGAGCACGTCCCCGGCGTGACCCGCGTTGAGGCCGTCAACAACGGTCCCGCTGCAGATATGTACGACGAGTACGCGCCGTTCTAGGCGATTGCCGTTTCAAAGCGTTTTGCCCCGTGCCGCGCGCGGGGTTGATGGAGGTCCGCAATGGTTCTCTCTGACCACGACATCAAGATCGAGATCGAGAAGGGGCGCATCGTCCTCGACCCGTTCTGCGCCGAGCTGATCCAGCCCGCTTCGATCGACGTGCGCCTTGGCAATGATTTCCGCGTGTTCCGCAACTCCGACCACGTGGCGATCGACCCCGAGCTGCACCAGCCCGATCTTACCGAGCAGATCATTGTTTCCGACGGGGACGCCTTTGTGCTGCACCCCGGTCAGTTTGTTTTGGGCACTACGCTGGAGCGCATCTGCGTTCCGGATGACGTGCTGGGCAAGCTTGAGGGCAAGAGCTCTTTGGGTCGCCTGGGCCTGATGATCCACTCCACCGCCGGCTACATCGATCCGGGCTGGAACGGCCAGATCACGCTGGAGCTTTCCAACGTGGCGAACCTGCCCATCCTGCTTCGTCCCGGCATGCGCATCGGCCAGATCAGCTTCGAGCGCATGAGCTCCCCGGTCGATGTGCCCTACGGTGCCCCCGGCTTGGGCAGCCATTACCAGGGTCAGGTGGGAGCCACCGCAGGCAGCCCGCTTACCAGGCCCGGAGTCGCCCGTGGCTAGCGAGATCCCCGCGCCCCAGTCGCCCATGCCGGCGCGGGGCGCGTCTTG